>Ga0187783_10003799_pt1 | contig 11161 bp, 4 predicted proteins | sample 1015_SJ02_MP02_2_FD_132471 | JGI IMG/M metagenome (GOLD analysis project Ga0187783, IMG submission 132471) | Tropical peat soil microbial communities from peatlands in Department of Meta, Colombia - 1015_SJ02_MP02_20_MG | ecosystem: Environmental > Terrestrial > Soil > Wetlands > Peat | place...
CAAGGTGTGTGAGTGATGTGTTTTTAATGAGCGAATTTGATATTGAAGTTGCTCCATTTTCAGATACTGAATTATAACCAAGATTTAGTCGTGTGAGTGATGTATTTTTAATGAGCGAATTTGATATTGAAGTTGCTCCATTAGCAGAAATTTTATTCTTATAAAGATCAAGGTGTGTGAGTGATGTGTTTTTAATGAGCGAATTTGATATTGAAGTTGCTCCATTGTCAGAAATTGAATTACCAGCAAGATCAAGGTGTGTGAGTGATGTGTTTTTAATGAGTGAATTTAATATTGAAGTTGCTCCATTGCCGGATATATTATTATAAGCAAGATAAAGTTCTTTAAGTGATGTATTTTCAACTAACGAATTTGATATTGAAGTTGCTCCATTGGAGGAAATTGAATTTCTCTTAAGATCAAGATGTGCGAGTGATGTGTTTTTGATGAGCGAATTTGATATTGAAGTTGCTCCATTGTCAGATATTGAATTACCCCAAAGATTAAGGTATGTAAGCGATGTATTTTCAATTAACGAATTTGATATTGAAGTTGCTTCATTGTCTCCAACTTGTTTACAAATCAAATTTAGTTTAAGGATATCATTTTCATCTATTCTTTTTATAGCATCTTCGATGACATTATGATAGTTTATCATAAATTAAAATACAAAAAATATATTATCAGTTCATATAGAATATTATTATTATTATTATACTATAAAATATTATAAGTTTAATAGAATATCATATTACATTACATATCATATTTATTAATACTTGTCAAGAATAAAAAATATGTGATGAATAAATATTATTTATATACATAATATGTTTCATGAAGTAGTATTATTCACATAATGTTTACCAAAGTTGCTCCATTATCATAGATTGAATTATAACGAAGATCAAGGTGCGCGAGCGATTTATATAAGATAAAAAAAGTTTAATACTTTTTTTTTCATCCATTCTTTATACAATTATTTTTAACATAAAAACTATTCCAATAACTTTTAAATAATATTAGACACGAATGAATATTCTTATTCATTTTAAATACAATACTACATTCATTTATGTGATGAACTACGATGCCTTAAGTATCACTCGCCCTATGGGCTCGTTCGAAACCGCGAAATTATTCATTTTATATCAGTATATAAAAATATAATGAAAGAATTGTAATAAGGTCAATATTATTCTAGAGTTATTGAATGTTTGTTTTTTCTTCTATTCCTCATTTAATTATTGTATGTTATTGTGATATTATTATATTGTAAAATATTAATATATATCATTGTATAAACTATTAATATGATACTATTTTATAAATAAGGATTCATATACTTTTATTTATATGATATCCAAATAGTTTATTATATAAATGAGGATATCGTTTAAAAAAAAATACGATAAAATAACCCTCATAAACTTAATATTATATTGAATATAATAAAGTTATTAAAAGGTTTTTTTTATCGTGTATTCTTTATTCAATTATAATAGATAATACAACTCCAATTATTGTATTAGAAAAAATAAAATTGATGTTTGCATATTTAATATATCAATTATACAATCAAGAGTTATCAATTTCATTGTACTTTATATTATTATTTTCAATACAATAGCCATTTTGATAAACTTTTATCGGATTAAAATATGTCGAGAGAATATAAATGATATAACTGATATAAATGATATAAATGCTATAAAATGATATAAAATGAGGGTTTATGCATTTTTATTTATTATATACCCGGAACGAAGCGAAGCGAAGTGAGGACGCGTCAAGGAACGAGTGGAATTACAAAGATTTTGAGGCGAATGCCGAAAAATCTTGGCTAAGACGCGGAAGGGTTCAAAATTTTTGAATGCTTAAAAGTTTCTAAAGAATTTATTATTATCCATATAGTATTATAAATCAAAGATCCCTAGTAAACTTTTTTGTATACTATTATAATATATTTTTTTTATCATATCCTGAAAACAAAACTTTATATGTAATAATTATTATATGTCATCTTATAAAATAAAAGCGCAACATATTTTATATGCAAGCATATTATTTGCTACGATCGGATCTATAATGACAAGTTATTATTTTTATAAAATAAAAAAAATAAAAAAAATAAAAAAAAATAAAAATAACGATCGATCGACGGCTCCATCATCGACGTTTATTTCTCGCATATATTACAGAGCCGGATACGTTCCTACGGCGCAACAAAAACTATTCAACACGACATTTACAAATGTTACCGTAAATTCTACTGCATTATTACAAACAAAAAACATTGAAAATACCAAAATTACTTATTCGCGAAGCGTTTCGCAATTGCCAAAAACTGCCGATTTGAGAACGTTATGGAAATCGACAAAAGCGTTAGATCAAGCAGCTTGCGGTAGTTGCTGGGCTTTTGCTAGCGCAGATATGTTCACGGATAGAATACGTCATGGATTATGGATAAATACAAAAGGGAGCAAAACGTTATTATCTACGCCATTTTTCAAGAACGTTACTATTACGACGGGCGAAACAAAGTTGGAGTTTTCGCCAAACGATAAAACGCTCGTCAACGTGGACGCAAAAATTTATAGCGAGAACGTGATCGATAGAATATCGCCGTATTACGTCGCCACGTTCACTCCGCAATTAAAAGATAATTGTAACGACGTCGATTCGCCATCGTGCATCGACAATGTTTGCGAAAATTTATCAAACGTTTTGACAAAAACAGATTTAAAAAATAAATGTTTGGGATGTTTTGGCAATAATATTCTCATGCCATTGTTGTTATTTACGCAAAAAGGAGCAGCTAGAATATCGCAATACGGATTGGAAGATTGGGCATGCGCTTTTGGAGATAAATCCTTGTGTCGTCCTCCGGTAAAAGATTTAAAATTGTATACTTCTTCGCAATACATGTACCGCAGTTTAGCAGACGTGGCACATATTACTCAAAATTTAAAAGATTACGGAATAACGACCTTTTACGAATGGATGATGATGGAAATATACGAACGCGGACCGATAACTATTACCATAGATATATACAATAGTTTTTTTACGTTTTATTCTGATCCAAAAAATAAAGATGCTATATTTATGCAAAAGGATGTCAAGCATAACGATTTTATACAAGGTGCACATGCAGTATCTATAGATGGATGGGGAGAAAGAGATGGAATTCCGTATTGGATTATTAGAAATTCGTGGGGAGAATCGTGGAATACCGCAGGCGGATATTTTTTATTAGAAAGGGGTAAAAACTTTTGTAGAGCAGAAGATGACATGGCATGCGTCATGTTGAGCAATAGCGATTACAAACAATTTTATTGAAACAACAAAAAAAAAAAAAACTCAATAGTTACTTTATTATTATTTATATCTATAGGTATTATTTTCATTACAATTATTACAACTATGATATTTTAATTTATAATATTATTGAAATGGTTTATAGCAATATTCTATATAAATAATGATATTATTTTAAAAATAAAAATAATTTCAATAATATAATATTATTTAATCATATAGAATATTATAAATATATTATTAAAATACCAAAAACTATTTCGATAATACTATAGATATATCAACTTCAAAAGTAACAACAATATTTTATTGTATTGCATTGTATAACTATTATAATATGATATTTATTGTATTGCATTATATAACTATTATAATATGATATTTATTTTATATCATATAATATAAAGTAATATACTATATATAGCTTTATTTATATAGTCTATAAAACTGCTTTCAATGTTTATTGACTCAATATCTCAGACCCCAAAAATGCAGAACATGACAAAGGATAATCAATCGAAGAAGAATAAAAGTAGCGGTTCCAGAATTGCTAATCTCCATACGCGAGAAGAAATTATTATTCTTCTACTTATTATTTGTAGCTTTGGGCTATTTTTGGTCTTGCATAAAAAACCAACTCCAAAAAGTCGAATACATTGGCTCTTCGAACCCATCGATAGAATTATGTTGCCAAAAATGTATTATACTAAATATCCATAATATCGCTTTATAAAAAAGAAATAATCAATTTTTTTTTTGATTCCCGATGAATTGTAATTTAACATGGTCAGCTCCATTTTTCTATTAATAACTTTATGACATTATGATGCCCATTTTTCGATGCCAATTGTATTGCATAATCATCATCAGCATGTATGTTAGCTCCATTTTCTATTAATAATTTTACAATATCGTAATAACCATTTCGCGACGCCCATCGTATTGCATAATCGTTTTCAGCATGTATATTAGCTCCATTTTCTAATAATAATTTTACGATACCGTAATAACCATTTTCGGTAGCATATCGTAGTGCATAATCATCGATAGCATGTATGTCAGCTCCGTACTCTATTAATAATTTTACAATATCGTAATAACCAAATAATGCTGCATAACGTAGTGCGTAATCATCATTAACATGTACGTTAACCCCGTGTTCTAGTAATAACTTTACGATATTATAATTACCGCTCGATGATGCATATCGTAATGCATAATCATCATTAGCTCCATTCTCTATTAATAATTTTACAATATCGTAATGACCATTTCGCGATGCCCATCGTATTGCATAATCATTATCGATATGTATATTTGCTCCATTTTTTATCAAAAACTTTACAACGTTATAATGACCATTTCCAGAGGCAGATCGTAATGCATAATCATTATTAGCATGTATGTCAGCTCCATTTTGTATCAATAACTTTACAATGTTGTAATACCCATTTTCACATGCTAATTGTATTGCATTATCATCTTCAGCATGTACGTTAGCTCCATTTGCTATTAATAAATTTATAATATCATAGTGATTAGGTTTTAATGCCCAAAATAATGCAATATCGTTATGAGCGTGTACGTCAGCTCCGTGTTCTATTAATAATTTTACAATATCGTAATAACCAAATAATGCTGCATATCGTAATGCTTCGTCATTGTTAACATGTATATTAGCTCCATTGACTATCGATGACCGTACGGTATCGTATTTGTTATTTTTATAAGCATAAATAAATAAGTTTTTCTTATCATATATACCATGGTTATAAATGTGGTTTATATTTTTTACAAGTGTTAAGTAAACTATTTTATTTATTATAATATATTTGGGATGTATCCAATGTATCAAAATATATATATTAATCATATGATACTATTGAGCATATGCATATATGATATTATGAAATAAATTTAATAATATTTTAAATGTCATTGAACTTGTTCGATTATAAAAATGGGAAAAATTATAATATAAATCATATATATCCTGGTATGTGAGTATATTATTATTTATATAAACATGGATCAAATTATACAATGTTATTATTTATAAAGAATACGATTCAGTTTTATTTTTTTGTTAATAATTTTACAATATCACAATGACCATTCTCAACCGTACATTGTAATGCATAAGCATTAGTGGCTCCATTCTCTTTTAATAATTTTAAAATATCATAATAACCATTTTCATATGCTAATTTCGATGCATCATCGTAGAAAGCATGTATATTAGCTCCATTTTCTATTAATAATTTTACAACGTTATAGTGACCTTTTGATGACGCATATCGCAACGAATAATCGTATTGCGCGTGAATATTAGCACCGCATTTTATTAATAACTTTACAATGTCATAATGACCATTCTCGGAGGCAGATTTTAATGCATAGTCATCACAAGCATGTATGTTAGCTCCATTTTCTATTAATAACTTTACGACAGCATAGTGACCTTTTAATGATGCATATCGCAACGAATAATCGTATTGCGAATGAATATTGGCATTGCATTTTATTAATAACTTTAAACTATCATAATAACCATTTTTAGATACAAATTCTATGAGATAATCATTGTCGACGTGTATATTGGCTCCATTTTTTATCAATATTTTTAATATTTTTTTATTGTTAGCAACATATCGTAATAAAGAATTTTTGGCATATATCCCATTTGTATATAAATATATATTATGTAATACTAATTTGTTGCGTAATTGATTATTTAAAAATAAACATGTTGAATGTATCCATAATAATATCGATAATATACAATAGTGCATATTATAGATGTATTAAAAAAAAAGTACGCTATAGCTAAAAAAAAAAGAAATTTTTTTTTTTAATATATTTAATAATAATATTTATATTGTTATATTTATTCTTTTTATGCAATACTATATCTATATACAACTCGATTAAATACATTTTAGCGTATTTAATATCATATTATTTATATTATAATATTATCAAAGGTAACAATAAAAAAGAGTCGTTATGTACATGACAATGTCAGATTAATAGTGATCGCGTAATATAATCCCAGCCTCTGCTATAATTCTACGGAGTTCTTTTTCTCTTTCACGTCCAGGGACGTTGAATCGACCATGCCATTCAATGTCCATTTCTTTGATGATACATAAACATCCCGTAGCGATTAAATCCTCTACTAGCAAAAATTCCATTCCTTCTATATCCATCTTTATATAAAGGTAATCATTCTTGGTAAAACAATCCTTAATCCAGTCGGACAATCTAATCACCGGCACGGTAAATACGTGGCTAGGAGCACCGTAATCGATATTGAGCAAATTTCCACCTCCGTTCATGTAGTTCGAATAGGCCCAACGCATTTCGAGAGTGGTATTCTTATTTCCAACGGCCATGGCGTATGCCGTATATTTCGTGCCCGAGAATGGTAGAGGAGTTTTTGCCGTTTTCAATAGAATTTTTATCTCTTCGTTGGATATATTTTTATCCTTATACGATCCCAGAGATGATGTGCGGGAAACTATTAATTTTTCGTATTGCTCGAACATTATCCTGAGATTATTATCGAAAGGCAAATTTTCTTTGTAAGATCTTTCGACTGCCGTTTGCATTCCCGGAATTTCGCTATGAGTAACCGGAGCATCTACGCTATTGTTATTAAGTTTATCGACGTGAAGCTGCGTGTTATGGGCTAAAAGAGGACAAGCTTCGAAAGAAAAAACCTCCCAATCCACGTTTTTATGGCATCGAGTAGGAACTCCATTCTGTCTGAACATTTGTAACGTATCTCCTTGAAAAGCTCCCAAATCGAGGTAAATATTTCGTGGTGGTTTCGATGGATCACGGCATTTATTAACAACTGATAAAATTTTTTCGATAGAATTATGAGTGGGTCTTTCTGGCTGAAAAATTGTACGACCTTTTGAACTTTTATTATCGTATTTATTTAATAGCATATTAAAAAAATTATCAATATCGTTACTTTGTGGATCGTTGCATTTTATCAAAATATTTCGTATTATGCTATTTTTTAACGTATCTAACATTTTTCTACTGCATTCGATAGCATTATCGCGAATTTTTTGCGGATCTCTATTTAACAATGTCATCTGATTAACCTTGTTTTCTACATCGTCAGCAGTATCTTCGCAGAATAGACAATTATAATCGTCGTAATATGCATTTCTCCCACCGACATTTCTCGTAGATACGACCGGTATTCCGCAATATAAATATTCTGTCGAGGCATAGCAACCACCCTCGCTATTTGATAACATTAGACCGCATTTGGATTTGTTAATCAGTTCGACTACGCTTCGAGGATATACATTAAAAATAACTCCTGCTCGATATGGTGATAAATTCTCGTTAATATCTATATTATTTGAGATATCCGCGACGTACAAAATATTTTTCAAGTTCTTGCTTAAATAATGACGCTTTTGAGGTCGTATCGTTGCAACGTAAATGCTATCGTACATTTTGGACTGGGATTGTATTGTAAAAGTATTTGGATCGATAAATGCATTGTGGGATACGGTGAACGCTTGTATCCCTTGATCTCGAACAAATTTCGTTTCTACATCAGAATTACACATCCAAAAAATATTCTGCGGATATTTGGCGTTCGAGATTAATTTTTTATTCTGATCAGGACTATTACATTCGCCCCATTCGGCAAAAAGTACGTAATCTATATCGGTAAATATGGGAATAACGATATCGCGAAGATATAAGAAATTCACGTTGTAGTAATACGACATGACCCAAATGCGACAAGATTCGTTATCATATACTAAATTACAAAATACATCTCTATAACTATATAACCAGTCGTTTTTATTAGATATTATTGGCAAAATGTCGTTAAAATATGCGTTTATGGGAAATATATGACTAAAATACTTTGTAAAACCAACTTTTTGATCAATTCCTCCGTCACGAAGATAATATTTTTTACCATCGATGATAATAGGTTGATCGTCATATTCAGCTATAAAATAACTAGAAACCATTCGAGCGCCGTCAGTATCGTAATAATAGCCCTCAATATCTGTGGGTATGAGCATTATGATATGATATGCGATAATATATTTTGTAAAAAAAAAACGTATCTGATATGGTACATATTCTATAATTGAATATCATAAATCTTTATTATATACATTATTGATTAAATAAAATATATATAAATGGCATTCAAAGATTATTATAAAACAAAAGAAGGACCAAAAGGAATATATTATATAAATATTCTTTTCCCATAATACAATTATATAATAATACTTTAATAATAATATTATCACGTAATATAAAGTTTATTATTATTACTATTGTTTAGTAATGGCATCATTGTTTACATCCAAATTGTTCATTTTCTGCCGCATGTACGTAATTTTTTGTACGTTCATATCATCGATATTACTTTTTTTCGTCAAATCATTAAAAACCCCTTTCCATATAGTTCCTCTTTTTTCTGGACAAAAAAAATTAATTAATGCAATAAAATGTTGCATATTTTTTGATTCGCGCGATATCAAATGAACAATTTTTTCTTCTTCTGTATTTTCTATATGCATCTTCCATTTATTTATTCTCTCATTTTCGTATTCTTTGTGAATCATTTTTAATAAAGTTTCCAAATCGTATTGATTATCGTAATTTAGGAATTGATTATTATTATTATTATTATTGCGTTTTTTAGCATTTGCGTAATAAAATGCGTATAACGCTGAAAAATAAAGATGATCATCTGAAAATACTACTTTTGGTATCATTTTTCCAACGTTGCATTTTTTTAACGCACAAGTTATGAGCGATTCTTCATCGATGGATGCATAAAATATCTTTTTAAAAGCAGATAATGCCAATTTTTTTCGTTCATCTTTTGGTACTATTATTTGTTCTGCGTATACGCAATCTTGCAAAATATAAAAACATGGTAAAGATTGCAATCCGTTCCCTTCATTCCAAGATATAAAATCTTTGTCATTCATCGTTTTGAATATTATTTTTGATTTTATAGAACATAAATATGCATCGTTTTTTTCCGTTCCATACATTAGAACGTGTAATAAATCGTCAAATATTTTTTCAAAGATTGGCGGATCGTTTTCATATATATGGGATGCGTAACACAATATGCATTCGAATATAAAAGCGCGATAAAATGATTCGTCAATTTTTTTGTTAGCATTTTGCCAATTTTTCCAATTGCACGATATTATGCCATTTATTATAGATAAAGTTATATAAATATCGTCGTTCATTATCGTTGTACGTATCGCTCGTACAGAATATGCCATCGAAGTTTGAGAAAGTAAATCATCCAAATAAATATTCATTATTTTTGATATCAAAATATATAAATGAGAACAAAACATTTCATATTGAAGTATTAATTCCTGTTCTCGTTTACAAATATTTTTTTGTTTATCATCGCATAAATTTAACAATTGAGATAAAAGATTAAACATGTATAACGTAAAAGACGTATCGTATTCGCGTTGATATTTTAAGAATAATACTTTATATATATCTGGCAAGAGATTGCATATTATATTTTGATGCGATAGACATAGATACAAGGGTAAAAAGCCGCTATTCGAAACGGACGATACATTTTTTTTACGCGATTCAGTGTACGAAGATAATGTTAACGTATCGGATACGGAGAGAATTTTAACGTACGGCACATTTTTGTTGCGCTGTACAATAATTTCAAATCCTAATATATCGATGGGATACGATTGTATGATACGTCTTATGCATGCGCCCGTATATTCGCACGACCAATACGTACTTTTCGAATCGTTGCACAAATTGTTTAATTGTTCATCGTGTTCCACATTACAACTCGACAAATTTTTTGGTTCGATGGAATTAACACTTATCATACATTTTTTGGTATTTTTATATGCATTCATGATAATGTTAGAACGAAAAGAATGTATTCTCGCATCGCTCTTATATGCACTACGTAGTATCGTATCGAGCGCGTCAATAGTTCTTTTAAGTTCGCGACATTTAAACAAAAATTTTGATTGGCGTATTTGCGATATGCGTCGTACGCATTCGTTCGTTTTAAAATAATCCAAAAATTGTTGCATTTTTCTTAATATCGATGAGAGAATATAACGTTCGCTTTTATAATTTAAATTTTCTACTAATTCATGGTAACAATGTAATATTGAAAGTTCGCTATTTATATTCGATGCTACCACATGAAGGTTCAAATTAATATCATTAATACATTGAGTATTCGCAGATGATTCTTCGTTCAAATGCATATACGGAAAGCGTAATGTCATATTAATTTTTTCATCTTGATTAGGATTTTTAAAAGAAGGACACGATCGTATCGATATAATATTATTTTTTTTTATGATAAATAATAAATCTTGTTTAATATCGTTAAACATTAATATTCCATAAATAGTACGAGATACCCAATTAACCATGTTATTCATAATTTCCAAAAGCATAAAAGATTCGCGTACATATTGATATGTGCTATATTCGGACATAATATTATTATTAATATCTTGTAAAAACGTTATATATTCCATATTTTGCTCTTTTCCAATTCCGATTACGTGAAATATAGAATTATAAAATACGTTGTTGTTGGAAAATAATTGAAATTTGAATCTATCTCTAAAACGTATCATGCTATCGTTAATATTTTTTTCGCCATCCGTTATGATAATGATATCAACAAAATATTTTAAATTTTTACACAAATGATCATTTATATTATTAAATAGTAATTCAAAATCAGTATTACGATGAGAAATTCTCGAACATTTATTTTCTTCGCAATTATCGCATGGAATAAAAA
>Ga0187783_10003800_pt1 | contig 11159 bp, 11 predicted proteins | sample 1015_SJ02_MP02_2_FD_132471 | JGI IMG/M metagenome (GOLD analysis project Ga0187783, IMG submission 132471) | Tropical peat soil microbial communities from peatlands in Department of Meta, Colombia - 1015_SJ02_MP02_20_MG | ecosystem: Environmental > Terrestrial > Soil > Wetlands > Peat | place...
CACCAAGGCCGTGCACGAGACGCTGGAGATCGGGGTGATCTCGCCCGAGCCGGTGCCCTCGCAGGGGCTGGCCGCCGGCGAGGTCGGCTACCTGATCACCGGCGTGAAAGACGTCCGCCAGGCCCGCGTCGGTGACACCCTGACCAGCGTGGCCAGCCCGGCGCTGGCTCCGCTCGCTGGCTATGCCAATCCCAGGCCGATGGTGTTCTCCGGCCTTTATCCCGTGGACGGCGACGACTACCCGGAGCTGCGGGACGCGCTGGACAAGCTGAGGCTCAACGATGCCTCCCTGGTCTACGAGCCGGAAACCTCCAGTGCGCTCGGCTTCGGCTTCCGATGCGGGTTCCTGGGGCTCCTGCACATGGAGATCATCAGGGAGCGGCTGGAGCGCGAGTTCGACCTGGTGCTGATCTCCACCGCCCCGAACGTGGTTTACCGGGTGGTGCTGGAGTCCGGGAATGAAAGCGTCGTCACTAATCCAAGCGAGTTCCCTGAGGGCAAGATCGCCAAGATCTTCGAGCCGGTCGTGCGGGCCACTGTCCTCGCGCCGACCGACTTCATCGGCACGATCATGGAGCTGTGCCAGAGCCGCCGCGGGGTCCTGCTCGGCATGGAGTACCTGTCGGCGGACAGGGTCGAGATCCGCTACACGATGCCGCTTGGCGAGATCATCTTCGACTTCTTCGACCAGCTGAAGTCGCGCACCCGCGGTTATGCCTCGCTGGACTACGAGCCGGCCGGGGAGCAGGAGGCGGACCTGGTCAAGGTCGACATCCTGCTGCAGGGCGTGCCGGTCGACGCGTTCAGCCAGGTCGTGCATACCGAAAAGGCGCGCGAGTACGGCCTAGCCATGACGGCCAGGCTCAAGGAGCTGATCCCGCGTCAGCAGTTCGAGGTGCCGATCCAGGCCGCGATCGGCTCGCGGATCATCGCGCGCGAGAACATCCGCGCGCTGCGCAAGGACGTCCTGGCCAAGTGCTACGGCGGCGACATCACCCGCAAGCGCAAGCTGCTGGAGAAGCAGAAGGAAGGCAAGCGCAAGATGAAGGTGATCGGCCGGGTCGAGGTGCCGCAGGAGGCCTTCGTCGCGGCGCTGTCCACCGACCAGGCGCCTGACAAGAAGCGCTAGCCTGGCGGCGGCCTGGAGTGCCTGTACGCGATGGCAAATCCCAGGACGACCAGCGCGAAGTAGACCACTCCGAGGATGCCGAGGATCAGGCCGGCCATGGCCATGCCGCGGCCTCGCTCGCCGCGCAGCCTGATCTGCTTGAGGCTGATGGCCCCGAACACGATCGCCGGGATGGCCAGCAGGATGTTGCCGAACACCAGCAGGCCGAGCAGGAACTGGGCGATGCCGCACACCAGTGCCGTGATCGCAAACGGGTTGTTACGGGCGGCTGGACCGAAATAGGGCGGCTGGTAGCCGGCGAACTGTCCTGGCGGATAGCCGGGATAGCCACCCGGCTGCTGGAACATCTGGGGATGGGTCCAGGGATCGGGCTGCGGGTTCGCGGCGGAGCCTGGCTGCCAGGGCTGTGCCCAGGGACCGGCCGGCGCGGCGGCCGGTCCTGGCGGCTGCGGCTGCCGGGGCTGCGGCCACGGATCGGGCGGCGGCGCGCCGGATCCGCCTGACCCGGCCTGCGGCCACGGTGCGGGCCTGGGTGTGCCTGCGTTCGCGGGCTGGGCCTGGGCCCGCGGGTCCTGGCCCGCCGCGCTCGCCTCGCCCGGCTGCCCGGTGGTGTCGCCGTTCATGCGCTGACCCTAGCTCCTCTCCGGCACCAGTCGAGGCGATCCGCCCCGCTAGCAGATCAGCCGGCGGGCTGTCTGGTCACAGCAGCTTGATCAGCAGCACTACCACGAGCACTTCGAGGAACAGGCCGATGACGCCGAGCGTCAGGCCCGCCTTAGCCATTCCGCGACCGTCTTCGCCCGTGCGCTGGATCTGGCCAAGGGAGGCGAACCCGCACACGATGGCGGGGATCGTGGCCAGCGGCCCGACGAGGATTTGCGCCATCCCGCAGGACAGCGCGACGATCGCCAGCGCATTCGTCGGGCGGCCCGGACGCCCGTATGGGCCGACCTGCTGTGTGCCGTAGGGCACTGGCTGCCCGAACTGGTCTGAACCCATGGAATCCCCCTGACATGCACCGTTCACGTCTGCCCGTCGTGAGCACAGTATGGCCAATCCCGGCAGTGATGTCGCCATTACCAGCCATTCCCGGCACGGCGGCCGGGAACAAACGCGTTCGCACGGCAGCCGCCAGGTCGGATAGCGTGCGAGGCATGGCGAGCGCTCGGGTTGTCTCAGTGAACCGCGGCCGGGAGGCCGATCTCGTGATCGGAGCCAGGCCGGGCCGGTCTGCCATCGACAAGCGGCCAGTCGGCGGGCAGGTAGCCGTGGGCAGGCTCGGGCTCGAGGGCGATGAGTGCGCCGACAAGCAGGACCATGGCGGCGTCGACCAGGCGCTGTACGCCTATGCCAGGGAGGACCTCGACTGGTGGACCGAGGGCCTGGCCCGCGAACTGCCGAGCGGCGTCTTCGGGGAGAACATCACCACGGCGGGCATCGAGGTCAGCGCGGCGCTGATCGGGGAGACCTGGCAGCTGGGGACCGCGGTGGTCCAGGTCACCAGCCCGCGGATCCCGTGCGCGACCTTCCAGTCCTGGCTTGACGAGCCGCACTGGGTCAAGCGCTTCGCGGCCGCCGGGCGGCCCGGCGCGTACCTGCGCGTGCTGACCGACGGCGAGGTCTGGGCTGGCGCGGAGCTGACGGTGCTGACCAGGCCGGAGGTAGCGGTGACGGTCACCGAGTCGATGCTGGCCTTCTACGGTGACCGCGAGATCATGCTCAGGCTGATGGAGGTCGAGGGCCGCGGCCATAAGTGGGACGAGTTCGGCCCCGCCGTCCTGAACCGGGTGTGATGACACGTCGGATAGCGTGCATCGTATGGCCAGCACGCGAATCGCCCGGGCAGCCGAAGGCACGCCGGGAGTGAGCTGAGCGTGGCAGGCCAGCCGCCGGCTGGCGAGCCCGTCCCTGCGGACGGCGCCCTGCCGGAGGAATCCGCGGCGCTCATCGGCGGCGCGCCGTTTGGCGTCTACGTGCACGTGCCGTTCTGCCTGACCAGGTGCGGATACTGCGACTTCAACACCTACACCGCCGCGGAACTCGGCTCGGGCGCATCGAGAGAGTCCTACGCAGCACTGGCGATCGCCGAGATCAAGCTCGCCGCCCGGGTGCTCGCCGGTCGCGCAGGCCCGGTCCAGACCGTCTTCTTCGGCGGCGGCACGCCCACCTTGCTGCCGCCCGCTGACCTGGCCCGCATCCTGCGGGCAATCGACGGCGAGCTTGGCCTGGCCGCCGCCGCCGAGGTGACCACGGAGGCGAACCCGGAGACCGTCGACGAGCGCACGCTCGGGCACCTGCGGGAGAGCGGCTTCACCAGGCTCTCACTGGGCATGCAGAGTGCCGCCCCGCACGTGCTTGCCGTGCTGGATCGCGTTCACCAGCCAGGACGGCCCGAGCAGTGCGTCGGCTGGGCCAGGGCAGCCGGATTCGGCCATGTCAGCCTCGACCTGATCTACGGGACTCCGGGCGAGAGCGACGCCGACTGGCGGCTGTCGCTCGACCGGGCCATCGCAGCCGGCCCTGACCACATCTCCGCTTACTCGCTGATCGTGGAGGACGGCACGCGGCTGGCGGCCCGGATCAGGCGCGGCGAGCTGCCGGCCCCCGACGACGACGTCCTGGCCGACCGGTACCTGATGGCCGACGACATCCTCGGAGCCGCCGGGCTGGGCTGGTACGAGATCTCCAACTGGGCGGCCCGCGAGGCGTCGATGTGCGCTCATAACCTGCTGTACTGGACCGGCGGCGACTGGTGGGGGATCGGTCCTGGCGCGCACAGCCACGTGGGCGGAACCAGGTGGTGGAACGTCCGCCATCCGGCGGCGTACGCCCGGCGGCTTACCGCCGGCGTCAGCCCAGGTCAGGGCAGGGAGGTGCTGAGCGGCTCCGAGCGGGCCGCCGAGCGGATCATGCTGGCCACCAGGCTGGCAGCTGGCTGCCCGGCCTCCGCGCTTACCCCGGCCGGCCTGGCAGCAGCCAGGCAGGCGGTGGCGGACGGCCTGGCCAGCAAGGCGGCCCTGGAGGCCGGCCAGGTGCAACTAACCAGGCACGGACGGCTGCTGGCCGATGCTGTTATCCGCGGCCTGACCGGCTGATCTCGCCGGCTGACCGGCTAATCAGTCTGTGCCGGCGCCTCGTTTCCGCCATAGACTTGGCACTCAGGACTCAGGAGTGCCAGGGGAGGTGGCAGCGTGCTCGATGACAGGAAACTGGCCGTCCTGCGCGCGATCGTGGAGGACTACGTCTCCACGCACGAGCCGGTCGGCTCCAAGTCCCTGGTAGATAGGCACAATCTGGACGTCTCACCCGCAACCATCAGGAACGACATGGTCGTCCTGGAGGAGCAGGGCTACATAGTCCAGCCGCACACCAGCGCGGGCCGGATCCCGACCGAGCAGGGCTACCGGCTGTTCGTCGACCGGCTGTCCGGGGTGAAGCCGCTGTCCGCGGCCGAGCGCAGGGCCATCGAGACGTTCCTGGCCGGCGCTTACGACCTGGACGACGTGGTCATGCGCACGGTCCGGCTGCTGGCCCAGCTCACCAGGCAGGTAGCCGTCGTGCAGTACCCGTCGCTCACGCGGTCCTCGGTCCGGCATGTGGAACTGGTGCGGCTGTCCGAGCGCCGGCTCCTGCTCGTCCTGATCACCGACACCGGCCGCGTGGAGCAGCGGACCATCGAGCTACCCGACCCCATGGGGGACGACGCGCTTACGCAGCTGCGGGCCCTGCTGAACGCCTGCCTGGACGGCCGCAAGCTGGCGGAGGTAGCCGAGGTCGTGGCCGACCTGCCGGACCGGCTGAGCCTGTCCGACCGGCCCAATGCCACCGCGGTCTTCTCGGTCATCGTCGAGACCCTGGTCGAGCGGCACGAGGAGCGTGTCGCCGTCGGCGGTGCGGCGAATCTCACTCCCACGGACTTCTCTAAGGGATTGCGCGAGGTCCTCGAGGCGTTGGAAGAACAAGTAGTCCTGATACGACTGCTCGGCGAGTCGAGCGACGGCACCGTGACAGTCAGGATCGGGTCGGAGAACGAGATGCTCGGGCTGGGCAGCACCTCGTTGGTCACCACCAGTTACGGTGCCGGTGAGCGGGTACTAGCCAGGCTCGGAGTCCTCGGGCCTACCCGGATGGACTACCCAACGGCGATAGGAGCGGTGCGCGCTGTGGCACGATACGTGGGCCAGATCCTGGCGGACTCATAAGGATGCCGGTGGCAAACGACTACTACGCGGTGCTCGGCGTGCGCCGGGACGCGGACGCCGACGAGATCAAGAAGGCCTACCGGCGGCTCGCGCGCGAACTGCACCCCGACGTCAATCCTGACCCGGCTCTGCAGGAGCGCTTCAAGGAAGTCACCCAGGCCTACGAGGTCCTGTCCGACCCCGACAAGCGGCAGATGTACGACCTGGGCGCGGATCCGTTCGCCTCGGCCGGCGCGCGACCGGGCGGATTCGGCACGGCCGGGTTCCCCTTCAGCGACCTCATGGATGCGTTCTTCGGCGCGGGCGCCACTCAGCGTGGCCCGAAGAGCCGTGCCAGGCGCGGGCGCAACGCCACCATCCGCGTCGACCTTGATCTGTCCGAGTGCGCGTTCGGGACCACCAGGGACCTGGTGGTCGACACCGCGGTCGTGTGCCCCACCTGCTCCGGCGAGGGCACGGCCCCAGGAACCCACCCCGTGACCTGCGACGTCTGTAACGGACGCGGCGAGGTCAGCCAGGTCACCAGGTCCTTCATCGGCCAGATGATGACCTCCCGCCCGTGCCCGGGCTGCGGCGGCTACGGCACCGTCATCCGCAAGCCATGCCAGGAATGCGATGGCGACGGACGGGTCAGGACGCGGCGGACGCTCAAGGTCCGGATCCCGGCCGGCGTCGAGGACGGCACCCACATCCAGCTGGCCGGCGAGGGCGAGACCGGGCCCGGTGGCGGCCCGCCCGGCGACCTGTTCCTGGAAATCGCGCAGCGACCGCATGCGATCTTCGACCGGCAGGGGGATGACCTGCACTGCACGGTCACGATCCCGATGGTGGCGGCTGCCCTCGGGGCCACGCTCCAGGTCGAGACGCTGGACGGTCCCGCCGAACTGGACATCAGGCCAGGCACCCAGTCAGGCCAGGCGATCCCGCTGTACGGCCAGGGCACCGGCCGGCTGAACGGGTCCGGCCGTGGTGACCTGATGATCCACATCTCGGTGGAGACGCCGACCAAGCTCGAGCCTGAGCAGGAGGACCTGCTCAGGCAGCTGGCCAAAATGCGGGGAGAGGAGTCCCCGCCCGGCAAGTTCGCGCCCGGCCAGCAGGGGTTCTTCTCCCGCTTGCGCGATGCCTTCAACGGCCGCTGACCGGGGCGATTCCTGGGAGCGGGCCTGAGACCGCCGTATTTCATCGCCGGGACCGACGCCCTGGGCGGCGATCGGATCGTGCTGCGCGGCCAGGAGGGCAAGCATGCCACTACCGTGCGCAGGCTGTCGGCTGGCGAGACCGTTTACCTCACCGACGGCGCGGGCACCGTGGCGCGCTGCGTGGTCACCGCCACGCGCCAGGGCGAGCTGGACCTCGAGGTAACCGAACGCCAGGCCGAGCAGCGCCCCGTGCCGTCGCTCACGGTGGTGCAGGCCATCCCGAAGGGCGACCGCGGCGAGCTGGCCGTGGAACTGCTGACCGAGGTTGGCGCGGACCTCATCGTGCCGTGGGCGGCGCAGCGGTGCGTCGCGCAGTGGCGCGGTGACCGGGCCGCCAGGGCCCTGGCCAGGTGGCAGTCCACCGCGCTGCAGGCCGCCAAGCAGTCGAGGCGGGCCTGGTTCCCGGAAGTCACCGCGCAGGCCGACCTTACGGCCGTGGTCTCGCGGGTGGCACAGGCCGCGCTTGCGGTGCTGCTCGACGCCGACGCGCCTGACCGGCTCGCCGACGTCGCCGTTCCTGGTACCGGAGAGATGGTGCTGATCGTCGGGCCAGAGGGCGGCATCACCCCGGCGGAGGAGGAAAGGCTGCGCGCCGCCGGCGCGATCGGGGCGCGACTAGGGCCTACCGTGCTGCGCGCCTCGTCGGCAGGCATCGCCGCGGCCGCGATCATGCTGTCCCGCACCGCGCGCTGGTAACTGCCGCCACCTTGGGCGTGGCAGGGCAGGGCGCGTCTAGATGGCCTTGGCCCTGACGTCGGCCGCAGTGATCACCCAGACGGCGGCGGTCTCCCGCGCCGACAGCGTCAGCTGGCCGGCTGCGTCCGGATCGCTGACATCGGGAGTCACCTTGTGCGATGACGTCTTCGAGCTGGAGCTTGCTGACGGGCAGGGCGAGGTTACGGCGCCGGCCTCGCGCACCACCGCCGGCTGGCGTGCCGCAGTCCCGTCAGATCCTGAGTCGCCACCCTGGCTCGAGCCTGCCGCGGGGTTCGTGACCGAGGCTGCCGGGCTGGAGGTGGTGACGCTCGGCGGCGTCGATGAGCTCGAAACCGACGGCGAGGGCGACGGGCTCCCGGTGGCTGATGGCGACGGGCTTGCCGACGGGGACGGGCTCGGGGACGAGGGCACCGAGAGGGTCGGGATGGGCGTAGTGTGCTTGCCGCAGGCGGGCGAGGTGGTAGGGCTGCCCGACGCACCCGAGCTGGCCGACCCCGATCCGCTCAGCGACCCGCTCTTGCCCGGGCCGCTGGTGGCGCCGCCACCGGAGTGGCCCTGGCCGCCGTTCACCGAGCTGTTATTACCGGTCGTCGAGACGATGGCCGCCGGCACCTCGATCGCCATGTAGACGACCGCCGTGACGATGGAGACGGCAATGCCCATGGCCGCTAGCGGCCGCGCCCAGTCCAGCCACGGCCGCCTGCCGTGTGCTCCGTTACGCGCCGCCGAGGGCGGCATGAAGTGCCGGCTGACCGCGCGCGCTTCGGCAGACAGCCAGTCCAGGACGTCCCATGCGCCGTCGGGCAGCCGCATGCTCAGCTTGATCCAGGCAGCCTCGATCCACGCGAATGGCAGCGGGCGCGGGCGCTGCAGCCGGTGCCGAATCCGCTCCAGGCCGTCGTCACGCGGCTCTAGCTCCCCGGCGGCAGCATGCAGCGCACGCCGGATCGCGGCCTCGGGATCGGGCATGGCGTGCGTCATGCGTCACGCTCCAGCACCGTTCGCAGCGTGGCCATTGCCCTGGCGGTGTGACTCTTCACGGCGCCCTTGCTGATCTGCATGGTCTCGGCAATCTGCGCCTCGGACATGTCGCCGTAGAAACGCAGCACCAGCGCCTCGCGCTGCCTGGACGGCAGGGTGCTCAGCGCGGCAATGACGGCGGACCGCTCCAGCAGGGCGATCGCGCCATGCTCTGCGCTTGGCATGTCTGGCGGTGGCTTCGGCGCGTTTCGGTCGACGACCACGCGATGCCTAAGCACGGAACGTGATCGATTGACCACTGACTGTCGCAAGTAGGACAGGGCCTTCTCGCTGTCCCGCAGGCGGCGCCAGCCGCCATGCATCGCGACGAACGAGTCCTGCACTACTTCCTCCGCGGTTCCGATATCACGTACCAGCAGCGCCGCAAGCCGTACCAGCGAACGGTAATGCAGCTCGTACAGCTCCGTTACTGCTCGGTCAGCGTCCCAGTCGGCCGGAATCGAACCCAGGGCGGCGATGTTCGCCGCGAGGGTTTCGGTCACGTCAATTTGACGCGCAGCCACGTCCGAAGGTTCACTCGCTGTCATCACGGGTCTTCGCGATGTGCCGCTACTTGGTATGCCTGCCACACCTGTCGTCGCACTTCCCCCCACGCCATCAACCGTCCGCACGCGCCCTTGCGCACGCACCTTGGGCGACGGAAAGCCTGCCAAAACGCAAGGCACCGTTGCACCAGAGGGGTGGTGCACCGTGAGTTCGCAGTAGTGCAACCATATATGTCGGAGGGGCTGGCTTGGCCGCGCACGCGTTAAGATCTTCGGCGTGCCTGACTGCCTTTTCTGCGGCATAGCGGCCGGGGATGTGCCGGCCACTGTGGTGTCCGCCAAGTCGCGAACGCTGGCCTTCCGTGACATAAACCCGCAAGCGCCGGCGCATGTCCTGGTCATCACTCGTTCCCACGTTGCTAACCTTGCCGAGCTCGCGGCCGCGGGCGACGGCCTGCTGGCGGACCTCGTCGCGCATGCCCATGAGGTGGCCGTCGCCGAGGGAATCGCCGAGGACGGCTACCGGGTGGTCTTCAACACCGGCCCCGCGGGCGGCCAGACGGTCGGGCACGTGCATGCGCACGTCCTCGGCGGCCGTCAGATGACCTGGCCGCCAGGCTGATCAGGGCAGGCTGAGCACGGCAGGCCGGGCCGGCGAACTGGACGGGCCGCCGGGCTCTCAGGGCCGCAGGCCGCGCGGCCCGATATCATGACGTATGCGCTGGCCGGCGCGGGCCGGCTCAGGCCCTCGGCAGGAAAGAGCCATTGACTGACAATCCCAGCGAGCTAGGCAGGGGCGGCAGGCCGGAAGGCACTGCTCAGGTCCGGATCGTGATCCCCGATGACCATTCGATGGTCAGCCTGCTCGGGTCGGGCGACGGGCTGCTTCGGGTCGTGGAGAACGCCGTCAATGCCGATTTCCACGTCCGCGGCAACGAGATCACCGTCAGCGGGCCGGCCCCGGAGACGGTGCTGGCCTCCCGGCTGTTCGAGGAGCTGACCCAGCTGGTGGCCAGCGGTGCCGAGCTCACGCCAGACTCGGTCGAGCACAGCATCTCGATGCTGCGGCGCAAGACAGGTGCCCGCCCCGCCGAGGTGCTCAACCTGGACATACTCTCCAGCCGGGGCCGGACCATCAGGCCGAAGACGCTGAATCAGAAGCGGTACGTCGACGCGATCGACTCCCACACCGTCGTGTTCGCGATCGGCCCGGCCGGCACCGGGAAGACCTACCTGGCCATGGCCAAGGCGGTCAAGGCGCTGCAGGCCAAGGAGGTCAACCGGATCATCCTGACCCGGCCGGCGGTCGAAGCTGGCGAGCGCCTCGGATTCCTGCCAGGAACCCTGTACGAGAAGATCGATCCGTACCTGCGGCCGCTGTACGACGCGCTGCATGACATGGTGGACCCGGACTCGATACCGCGGCTGACCGCGGCCGGCACCATCGAGATCGCGCCTCTTGCCTACATGCGCGGCCGCACGCTGAACGACTCCTTCATCATCCTCGACGAGGCGCAGAACACCTCGCCCGAGCAGATGAAGATGTTCCTGACCAGGCTCGGGTTCGGTTCACGGATCGTGGTGACAGGGGATGTCACCCAGGTGGACCTGCCGCCGGGAACCGTCAGCGGGCTCCGGCTGGTGCAGGAGATCCTGCACGGCCTGGACGACGTTTACTTCTCCAGGCTCACCAGTCACGATGTCGTGCGCCACAAGCTGGTTGCTGACATCGTGGATGCCTACGAGCGGTTCGACGCAAGGCAGGCCACGGCAGAGCCTGGCAGGCTGCAGGCCGGGCGGCAGCGGCGCGACGGCAACCGGGCCCGCTGAACACCGGGTTACTGGCCGGGCGCGAACGGGGGTCAGATGAGCATAGAGATCGCGAACGAGTCGGGCGTGGACATCGACGAGCCGCTGCTGGCGGCGCTTGCCAGGCATGTCCTGGACGGCATGCGCGTCCACCCGCTCGCCGAGCTTTCGGTGCTGCTGGTCGACGAGCCCGCCATGACCGAGTTGCACGTGCGGTGGATGGGGGAGGACGGGCCGACTGACGTGCTGGCGTTCCCGATGGACGAGCTGAGGCTGCCGCAGCCGGGCTCGCACGGCGACCACTCCCAGCCGGAGCCCGACGCCGCCGAGGCACTGCTGGGCGACGTGGTGATCTGCCCGCAGGTGGCTGCGGCGCAGGCGGCCGAGGCAGACCATGACGTCCAGGACGAGATCGACCTGCTCTGCACGCACGGCATCTTGCACCTGCTTGGCTACGACCACGCCGATCCGGAGGACCACGCCACCATGTTCGGCCTGCAAGACCGGCTGCTGGCCTCCTGGCGGTCCGAGCGTGACCAGGCAGGCCAGGGCACGCCGGCAGGCCAGGGCACGC
>Ga0187783_10003801_pt1 | contig 11158 bp, 10 predicted proteins | sample 1015_SJ02_MP02_2_FD_132471 | JGI IMG/M metagenome (GOLD analysis project Ga0187783, IMG submission 132471) | Tropical peat soil microbial communities from peatlands in Department of Meta, Colombia - 1015_SJ02_MP02_20_MG | ecosystem: Environmental > Terrestrial > Soil > Wetlands > Peat | place...
CTGGACTGCACACTCCTGCTCCCATGTGGCGCTTGTTGTACACTGCCGTGACGATCCCGAGATGTTCAGAAACATGGAGGTGTGATGCAGTTGCGTCTGGAGAGCCGCCCGGTCGGCGATGTCCTTGTCGTTCAGTGTCAGGGACGGATTGCGCTCGGGAAAGAGGTTTATACCCTGCACTACTACGTGAATGACTCCTTCGCCAAGTACGTTGACATCGTGTTGCAACTCGACCAGGTCGAGTTCATCGACAGCAGCGGATTGGGAGCGTTAGTTCGCCTGATGCAAGCGGCGCGAGCCAAGAGCGGAGATATCAAACTCAGCGGATTGCCGCCCCATATCCGCAGGACCCTTGAGATGACCAACCTGCTGTCGCAATTCGAGACCTACGACTCAACCGAGGAAGCCATCACCGCCGCCTATTTAGGCTCGCGATACTCACGGGGAAAAACCGGGGACGCAACGCCAGCCATACTTTGTGTTTACGACTCGACGGATGTGCGCACTTTCCTGCGGGAGGTGCTTTGCAGCGCCGGATACAATGCCTTGACCACAGCGACCGTCAGCGATGCCTTGATCTTACTCAAGGCGACGAAGGCGAAGCAGGTGGTGACAGCCTCGCACATGCAATCGCTGCATGGCCAATCGACCCGTCAGCTGTTGCAGGAGATTGATCCGTCAGTCTCGCTTCTCGTGCTGGATGAGGACTTTGCCACCCAGGACCCGGGAGAAGCCGCGGAGAAGCTGTTGAGCGGCATTGCCAAACAGTAACCAGACGCCGTGGCACAGGTTCTCGGGCCGAGGCGGGCGACATGCCCAGCTACGACCAAAGCGGCAACCCGCGTCCACTCATAGGGGATTGTGCGCCCGGCAACCACATGGCATCATGCCACCAATCAAGGACTACCCCCGCCGCTATGAAACTGTACCGGCGGCGAAGCGACGCAGGTTTTATCCTCCTCATATCCCATGCCTGCGTGGCGGGTAACTTGGCGGAGCACACAGGCTGGCCCAGCGGACACCCGCTGGGCCTTTTGTTCTGCAGCCGCCAGCTAACTCTATTCCGGCCAGCGGCTATCACCCTATTGCTTAAGAGGCGCCGCACTCACTAGTTCCGCGTCGATGGTGATGGTGATGGCATCGCCAACCATCGTCGGCGCGCCAGCTACTCCGAAGTCTTTGCGGTTGATCCGGGTATTGGCCGAGGCGCCCATGTGCGAATTCCCTTTCGGGTCCTGCACCGGCTCCGAGGGGCCATCAACATCGAGGACGACCTGCCTGGTAACGCCATGCATAGTCAAGTCGCCGGTTATCTTCAGCTTGTCGGGACCGGTAGCTTCTACGCGTGTGGACTTGAAAGTCAGCGTAGGGTACTTGGCAACGTCAAAGAAGTTAGGACTGCGCAGGTCGTTGTCGCGCTTCTCGACGCGTGTGTCCACGGAGGTGGCATCAATCGTCACCTCTACCGTCGCTTTACCGGGATCAGCAGGGTCATAGATGGCCGTTCCGCTCACTTTGGTGAAGGCGCCCCGAACGGTTGAAATGCCCATGTGGCGCACAGAAAACTGCGCCGAGGTGTGGTTCGGATCGATCTTCCAGGTCTTGGTCTGAGCAAACGCGGAAGCGGTGAAGGCTACTGCTGCGGTTATAGCTAATAGTGATCGGGACATGTGCCTCTTTCTGGATATGGTTTCCGCCCTTGAGAACGGGGCAACAAGGGCGTCTTGACAGTATAGTAAGGCTACTCAACCCAGTCCGCAATGAAGATGTTCGTCTCGTGCGGCTGCTTGCCGTTGCGGTTCGATGCCCATACCAAACGCTTGCCATCGGAGGTAAACATGGGGAAGGAGTCAAAGTCGGGATAGTAGGTAATCCGCTCCAGCCCCGTGCCATCGATGTTGATGACATAGAGGTCAAAGTCACGCCCGTTCTTGGGATCGTTCATATTGGAAGCAAAGATGATGCGTTTGCCGTCGGGAAAGAAGAAGGGAGCGAAGTTGGCCGCGCCGTTGTGGGTAACCTGGCGCTTGTTTCTGCCATCAGCATCCATTACCCATATCTCCAGATTACCAGGACGTATCAACCCTTGGGAGTAGAGTGCCTTGTAGTCGGCGATCTCTTGTGATGTCCTAGGATGCTCGGCGCGATAGACAATCTTCTTGCCATCGTAAGACCAGAACGGCCCGCCGTCATAGCCAAGCTCATAGGTAAGCTGCTTAACATTACTGCCGTCAGCATCCATCGTATAGATGTCGAGATCGCCATTCCGGGTCGAGGTAAAGACAATCTTCTTGCCATCGCGGGTAATCGTAGCTTCAGCGTTGTAGCCTGGGGCGTCGGTCAACAGGCGCAGATCACTGCCATCCAGCTTGGCCGTGTAGATCTTATAGGTATTGTAAATAGGCCACACGTAGCCGTGGGAATAGTCAGGCTTGGGCGGACACTCCGGGCTGGCGGCGTGGGTGGAAGAATAGAGCATACGATCGCCGGAGGGAAAGATATAGCTGCAGGTGGTTCTGCCTTTGCCGGTGCTGACCATTCGCGGCGTGGCCAGCTTGCCGTCGGGCGTATCCACCGGCATGGTGTAGATCTGATCGCAGGGAACGCCTTCGCCCTGGTGCTGGAACGACAACATCTTGTCATCGGCGGAGAAGTAGGCTTCGGCATTCTGCCCGCCGAAGGTAAGTTGACGTACATTGCGCAGATGCTTCTGCTCCTGCGGCCACAGTAGGGAATTGGCAATAGTCGTCGCAGCGGGAGGTTGCTGGCCGAGGCTCCCACTGTGCGCCGCATTCGCGCGCAATGTGCGAAAACGCAGCGGGCCGATGGCAACGGCGAGCAGCGCTACTGCAATCAGCAAGGTTCGAGGCGACAGACTTGACATCACGAAAAATCGTCCTGGGTCTCTGGAATTCAGGGATCGGGATTATCCGCAATTCTATTACGCCGCCAACTTCTTGTATTCATCGAATGCGTCCAGGTACCGGTCAATATCCTGCCTGCGGAGATAGTACGGCGTGGACAGGCGCAACTTGGAAGGCTCGGCGCCGCGGATGCGGATCTTGTGCGTCTTCCACATCCAGTTCTCCAGCGCCATGCGCTGCAAAGGCGGAACATTGACAGTGACAATGGCGCAGCGCAGGGCCGGGTCCGGTGAGGTCCACGACTCCGCTCCACGCTTGGTCATTTCCGCCAACATGTAGTCGGCCAGTTGCCGATGGCGGGCCTCGATGCGCTCCATCCCAATGTCGTTCGCCATCTTGATTGCCGCCCGCAGCCCCCACAGCGCCGGCACGTTCGACGAACCGATGCGCTGAAAGCGCTCCGCTCGTATCTTCGGGTCGTCCCAGCCTTCCGTCACCACCGTGCTCCACATGCGGTCAATTACCTCCTCGCGCACGTACAGGAAACCCGAACCTTTTGGGGCTTGCAGCCACTTGTGTGGACTGGCGGCATACATGTCGCATCCGATTTCCTGCGGGTTCAATCGCATCATGCCCGGCACGTGCGCGCCATCCACCGCCGAGAGAATTCCCTTCGCCCGCGCCAGCGCGCACAGCTCCCTGGCGGGAAGCACCACTCCCGTGACGGTTGTAATGTGGCTGAAGAACAGCACGCGCGTGCGCGGCGTGATGGCGTCGTTGAAACGGTTCAGCACCTCCGCCGAACGATGCACCGGCTTGGGCAGCTCGACTTTCTTCACTACCACGCCATAGCGCTTGGCCTTCAACTGCCACGGTTGCTCGCCGCCGGGATGTTCCTGATCGGTCATCAGCACTTCGTCGCCCGCCTTCATGTCCACGCCGTTGGCGATATAGTTATCGGCCTCGGTCGCGTTACGCAGCAAGGCAATCTCATCGCGACTGCATCCCACAAATGCCGCCAGCGGGTCGCGAAACTCGTTCCACGCGCCATAGCCCCATATGGGATAGTCCTCGGGGTCGGCCTGGTCCATTTTTTCCGTGGTGGTGTAGCCGTCAAAGATGGCGCGCAGCACCGGTGCTGGGCTGGAACCCACGGTGCCGTTGTTCAGATAGACTTCGTCTTCGGGGATGAGAAACTGCTTGCGGACTTCGGCCCAGTACGCGTCTTGGTCATGCCCGAAGCGCTCCGGGTCTGGCAGCGAAGCCGGCAGGTTCGCCAGTTGCGCCAATAGCGAACTACGGGCCGCCAGCGCTGCTCCGAGGCCGGCTGCGGTGTGGGAGAGAAACTGCCGCCGATCGAGCACAACTTACCTCCTGACGTGGAAGTGCGCCATGTTACGACCTGGGGTAAGATCGGCGCAAGTTGGGGCCATCTCCAGCCCATCTTCGCTCCGTTCACGACAACGGAATTAGTAGCGGCATTTCGCAGGCGGACGGCGGGGGACCAATCGCGAAAAGCGCGTCCGGCGGCCATGCTGCTTCATCTAATTGCTTCATGGGAGAGCAGGGTAGGAAGTTGGCGGTGACGTCTCAATTGGCGCCGTGGCCATTGGGGGAGACCACCGGGCAGCGGATCGGCAACACGCCCCTGCTACGCTTCCAGCGGCTCACGCGCGACCTGGAGGGCGTCGAAGTGCTGGCCAAAGCGGAGTGGGCCAATCCCGGCGGTTCGGTGAAAGACCGGCCGGCAGCCAGCATTGTGGCCGAGGCGGTGGCTGCTGGAAAACTCGGTGCGGGCAAAACGTTGCTGGATTCCACCAGCGGCAACACTGGCATTGCCTATGCCATGCTGGGCGCGGCCCAAGGCTTTCCCGTGACCTTGTGCATGCCGCAAAACGTCTCAGAAGAGCGCAAGCGCAGCATTCGCGCCTACGGTGCGCAGATCGTATTCACCGATGCGGCCGAGGGTTCCGATGGCGCCATCCGCAAAGCCCGCGAGCTGGCCGCAGCTGAGCCTGGGAAGTACTTCTACGCCGACCAGTACTCGAACGACGCTAACTGGCGGGCTCACTACAATACGACCGGAGGAGAAATCTGGCGACAGACCGAGGGCCGCGTGACCCACTTCGTGGCCATGCTGGGCACCAGCGGCACATTCGTTGGCGCTTCGCGAAAGTTGAAGGAATTCAATCCTAAGATTCGCTGCATCTCAGTGCAGCCGGATTCGCCCTTCCACGGCATTGAAGGCGCCAAGCACATGGCCAGCTCCATCGTGCCAAAGATCTACGACACCACCGTAGCCGACCAGGACGTGCGAGTCAGCACGGAAGAGGCCTACGCGCTGTTGAAGCGGCTGGCCCGCGAAGAAGGCCTGCTGGTGGGTATTTCCGGCGCAGGAGCGCTGGCTGCCTGCCTCCGCGTGGCGGGGCAGGCTGAACGCGACGCGGTCGTCGTGACCATCCTCCCCGATTCCGGCGAGCGCTACCTGAGCGAGAGTTTCTGGGACGATCTCTAACCACGAACCAGCATGGCACTGCGGATCGGCAAATTGGCATGGCAGCAGCTTCGCCGCCACGGCGAAGAGACCTATCCCTACGAGTGCTGCGGCGTACTGCTGGGCGAGATTGATGGCCAGGGGGTGAAAAACGTGCAGGAGATTGTGCGCTGCGAGAACCAGCGCACGGACTCGCCTCATAACCGCTACGAAATCGAACCACGGGAACTCGTCCGTATCCAGCGTGAGGCACGCGCGCGGGGCCAGGACATCGTCGGCTTCTACCATTCGCATCCCGACCACCCTGCGCGCTGGTCGCAGACCGACTTGGCCGAGGCCCACTGGACCGGCTGCTCCTATGCCATCACCAGCGTGATGAACGGCAGCGCGACGGTGACGAACTCCTTCCATCTGAGCGGCAATCCCGGCGCCGAAGACGAGGGCAAGTATTTCGAAGATGAGGACATCCGGGTTGAGTGACTGTTCCAGGCTGAATCTTCCCACGAAGGTTCGCATCTTAGTTACCAAATGAAAGTATTAATACCCACTCCGTTGCGCCAATACACCGGCAAGCAGGCCAGTGTCGAGGTTGCCGCAAGGACCGTCGGCGAGATGCTGGGCAAGCTGACAACCCAGTATCCTGACCTTCGCAAGCATTTATTCGGTGACGACGGCAAACTGCGCCGCTTCGTCAACGTCTATGTGAACGACGAAGATATCCGTTACCTGGAGAATGGCAATACCCCGCTTCGGGAAAACGACACGGTTTCCATCGTGCCATCAGTGGCTGGGGGAAGGCAGTGGCTAGTGGCTAGTTGGGCAACCTTCTATCCACTAACACTGTTCACTATCCACTAATTCCTGAGGTCCTATGGTCGTACACCACAGCCCGCCGGCAACAACTCTGACCAACGACGAGGTCCTTCGCTACTCGCGCCATCTCATCATGCCCGAAGTCGGCATGGTCGGGCAGCAGAAGCTGAAGGCGGCGCGGGTGCTGTGCATCGGCGCCGGCGGACTGGGCTCGCCCCTGGCGCTCTACCTGGCCGCCGCCGGCGTAGGCACATTGGGGCTGGTGGACTTCGACGTTGTGGACCTTACCAATCTGCAGCGTCAAATCATTCACAGCGTGAATGACATTGGCCGTCCCAAGCTAGACTCCGCCGCCGAGAGGCTGGGGGCGATCAATCCGTTTGTCAACGTCCGCAAGTTTGAGACCCGGCTCAGCAGCGCCAACGCGCTCGAAATTTTCCGTGAGTTCGACATCATTGCCGACGGCACCGACAACTTCCCCACGCGTTATCTGGTCAACGACGCTTGCGTGCTTAGCGGCAAGCCGAACGTTTATGCGTCTATCTTCCGCTTCGAAGGACAGGCCAGCGTATTTGCGACTGCGCAAGGCCCGTGCTATCGCTGCCTTTATCCCGAACCGCCTCCGCCGGGGTTGGTGCCGTCGTGTGCCGAAGGCGGCGTGTTGGGCATTCTTCCCGGCTTGCTGGGCGTGATTCAGGCGACGGAGGTCATCAAGCTGATTCTTGGTTCCGGCGAACCGTTGATTGGCCGCCTGTTGTTGGTGGACGCGCTGGGCATGCGCTTCCGCGAGCTGCGGCTGCGCAAAAACGAAGACTGTCCGGCGTGCGGCGCCAATCCCACAATCCATCAGCTGATTGACTACAACCAGTTCTGCGGCATTCGCGGCGAAGAAGCGCCGGTAACGGCCAATGTTCCGGAGATCCAACCGGCGGAGCTAAAGGCCAGGCTCGACCACGGCGACGACGTTTTCATTCTTGACGTGCGCGAGCCGCATGAGTACCAGATTTGCAATCTCGGCGGCCATCTCATTCCTCTCGGCGACTTGCCTGCGCGCATGAACGAACTGGATTCCAGCCATGAGATTGTTGCCCACTGCCGCAGCGGCGTGCGCAGCGCCAAGGCGGTTACCTTGCTGCGCCAGGCGGGATTCGCCAAGGTGAAGAACCTCGCCGGCGGCATTCTCGCCTGGTCCGATAAGGTGGATCCCAGCTTGCCGAAGTACTAATCCACGGCTGCAGTCAGCCTTGGCTCATGCCGAGGTAGCCGCACGTACGGGGCTGGCCGCCAGGTTTTGGTCGCCGTTGTCTTACGCCGCAGTTGCCGGCTCTTCCTGCGGTATCTCCAGCGATGTTGGCGGCTGCATCTGGCGATAGCGCTTGGGGGTAACACCAACCAATTGCCGAAAGACGCTGGTGAAGTGGCTCTGGGTTTCGAAGCCAACCTGGGTGGCCACATCGGCCAAAGCGAGGTCGCCGTCGCGTAAGAGTTCCTGGGCGCGCTCCACGCGCTGTCGCATGACGTATTGGTGGGGGGTGGTGCCGGTGCTCATCTTGAACAGCTTGGAGAAGTAATATTGGCTTATGCCCACGGTCTTTGCCAGTTGGGCGACGGAAACTTCGCGGGCAATGTTGTCGCGCACGTAGGTAAAGACGCGCTGCAGGCGCCAGGGCGGCAACCCGCCAAGCGTCTCTACCGGCGCCAGGCTCGCGCCCAAATAGGCGTCAACTACCTCCTGGGTCTGATCTTCTCCCAATAAATGCGGGACGAGCACAAGGACGTTCATGCCTTCGGCGTGAGCTCCGAGGCGCGCTGAGTCGGGATCGTGGCACAGAGCAGCCCGAATACCCGGCATCCGGTTGGCAGCCACGGAGGCACTTACGGCGCGGCTGGTGAGGATGATGCCACGCTCGGCATCGCGGCGAAGCACGCACAGCGCCACCTGCTCGGCATAGTCCGAGCGCTCCTGTGCGGCCACCGAAGGCGCAGCATCCACCACGCTGCGGCCCGCTTCGCTCAGCCGCATGGCCAGGCGTTGTTTTGCTTCGTTCCCGGCTTGATCGGAAGCGATTGCGATTCGCACTTTCTTAGTCCTCCATTCGTTGAGCCGATGCGGTTTCCGGACAGGGCCGCGCCTCATTTCACCTAACTCGCAGTTCCGCCCCATCGTGACCGCAATCGTTCTTTCCGCAAAACCGCAAGTGCCCTACCGTCCATAACGATGCACAATGGCACCTCCAGGATGCCCATTCTCTATTCTGGGTGGAGTGCCGGATAGTTCCCGGATAGTTCGGCGTGCCCGCCGCTGATTACGGGTGGGGCTAGGGCGGAGAGTTGAGGAGCTCGTCCACGCGCTGCTGGGCGGTGGCCATATTCGGCGACACCATTGCCGCCTGTTGCTTGGCGGCCTGGGCTTCGCCAGCCCGGCCGCTTTCTTCCAGCACCTGAGCCAGCAGCAGGTAGCTCACGTCGGAAGCTTGTAGCCTGAGGGCGCGCGAGTAGGCCTCGATGGCGCCGGTGAGATCTCCGCACTTCTGCTCTGCCAGACCCAGACCAATCCACAAGTCCGCGCTGCGCGGATCCAGGGCCAGCGCCGCCTGAAAGCTGTCCCGGGCGTCGCCATAACTGCGCAAGACAAAGTACGACTTTCCCATGTTCCCCAAAGCTGCGGCCTTTACCTTGGTCAGAACAGGAGGCAGGTTGGCATAGACGTTCTGCGCGGCGAAAGCCTGGGCCAAGCTGAGCACCTGCTGGTATTGTGCGATGGCTTCCTGCGGTTTGCCTCGCCGTTGCTCATACGCGCCGATGTACAAGTGGGCAACGGCGGCGTAGCCGGCCTGTTCGCGGCCCATCGCCTCATGCGAGGAGGGAGCAAGCACCGTCACATTTTCAAAGTGCTGCATGGCGTCTTCCGCTCGTCCGCCCTCCAGCAGCGCCACGCCCAAGTTTTCTTCTACCTCGAAGCTGCCTGGAGTGATGGCCAACATGCGCGACCACAGCGTTACATTGTCGTCCCAGTAGTTGAGCTGGCGCCAGGTAAGCGCCGCCAGGGCGATGAGCACAGCCGCGCTCGCCGCCGCGACCCAGATGCGAGCCCATCCCTCCCATCCCATCTCGCCAGCCTCTCGCCCACGGTCGGAAGCCTTACCCCGAGCGAAGTCGAGGGGTTGGGGCACCCGCTCTGCCCAATCTGCAATGCCCCAGCAGACCATGAGGAACAAGCCAATGAAGCTGAGATAGGCGTAGCGATCCGCCATGGCCTGCTCGCCCACCTGCACCAGACCGATCATGGGCACCAGGGTCCCCAGAAACCAGAACCAGCCCACTATGAGGTAGCGCCGCCGGCGCAGCAGCACAACGAAGGCGGTAATGCCGGTCAGCAGCAGCAATGCCGCCAGTACTTCCCACGTCACCAGCGGCGTGTGGGGATAGAAGACCGACAGCCGCGACGGCCAGAAGGCCTTGGTGATGTAGCGTGCGTAGGCGACAATGGCGTTTTCCAAACGGAGGGGAAAAGGATAGTACCTTAAGGCACCAGCCAGCCGCTGTGCTCGCAGTGTCATGACGGCGCTGCCGGCCGAAAGGGCAAACAGTGGCAACTTCTCAACCACCAGACGCCAGAAACTATCCGGCTGGACTTCGGTCGCGTCGGCAACTCCGGCCACAGAATCTTGCCCGGCGAACATGCGCCGCAGCGGCCAGTAATCCCACAAGAGCAGCACAAACGGGAAGGTGATGATTTGCGGCTTGGCCATCAGCCCCAGGGCGAACAACACGGTCACTAGCAGATACCGACCAAGCGCCGGTCGCCGTGCATATGCTTGATAGACGCCCAGAGCGAGCAGGAAGAACATCATGCTGAGCACGCTCTTGCGCTCCGCAATCCAGGCCACGGTTTCCACGTTGATGGGATGTAACGCGAACAATGCCGCCACCATGAAACTGCGGCCGTTGTAGCCGGTTGCCCGCTCCAGCACCCAGAACAGCAGCAGCGCGTTCACCACGTGCAGCAGCAGGTTCGTGTCGTGTGGACCGGCGGGATCCAGTTGGAACAGGCGGTAGTCCAGGATGTGCGAGAGCCAAGTCACCGGATGCCAGTTGGCCAGGTCGTAGCTGGTGAAGGCCCAGGCGATTGCCTCCGGGGCGAAACCGTACCGGAGGTGCGGATTGCTCACCACGTAAGCGTCGTCATCCATGGTGAAAAAAGGGTGATGATGCACGGAAAAGTAGACCGCTAGGGTAGCGGCCGCCAGGATGAGCGCCAGCAGCCAGGGCCGCTGGAGGAGTGGCGCGAGCCAGTCTTGCGGGGGCAGATGGGCCGGCTGCGCGCCGCTTTGGCGGGAGTCGGGCTGCTGACGGCGTTGACTCCTAATCTTCCGTTTCGCAGCGGGCGAGGTCATCCAACCATCCTGAATCCGACGATTCTAACTCAGGAAAGTCGCTGTCCGCTGTTCGCGCTGCGCCAGAGAGGGCGACGCCACCTTTGGTTTTGGCTCCCCGCTCTTCGTCAGGAAGCAGGCTAAAAGCTCAGGGCTAAGAGCCAGCAACGGATGGCGGAGCGCGTAGAGCGAAAGGCGAAGAGCGAAAAGCATAGGCGAAAAGCCTAGAGCGAAAAGCGTAGAGCGAAAGGCGAACAGCACTTGCTTTCGTTTATCATGCCATCAGACGATGTCTGACCCAAGACCGCCGATTTCCTACACCTTCGAAGTTCCGGTTTATCCCGGGGCGCTGGCGCCCGCCGCCCCGCGCCCAAGACCCTATTGGTTGCACATTCTGCTGCTCTTGCTGACCATCGCCACCACGCTGGTCGTGGGAGCGCGGCTGCAATACAACTTCACCCAGAACCTGCCCGCGTTCAGCCTGGACAGTTTTTCCGAGATGTTCCCCGTAATGTGGATTGGGGAAAGACCCTCTCGTCTGCTTCTCGGCATCCCGTTTTCGTGCACGCTAATCGGTATCCTGCTGGCGCATGAATTCGGACACTTCCTGC
>Ga0187783_10003802_pt1 | contig 11157 bp, 8 predicted proteins | sample 1015_SJ02_MP02_2_FD_132471 | JGI IMG/M metagenome (GOLD analysis project Ga0187783, IMG submission 132471) | Tropical peat soil microbial communities from peatlands in Department of Meta, Colombia - 1015_SJ02_MP02_20_MG | ecosystem: Environmental > Terrestrial > Soil > Wetlands > Peat | place...
CACTATTGCGTAGGTGACCAGCAGGATGATCGTGGACAGGATCGCCGCCCGGCCCGGGGTCTTGCTCGGGTCCTTGGTCTCCTCGTTGACCGAGACTGCGGTGTCCCAGCCCCAGTAGATGAACACCATAAAGATCAGGCCGACGGCGAACGCGTTGAAGCTCTTCACGTCGAACGGGTTCAGCCAGGAGGCCGATGGCAGCAGGTGGCCTGGCGGAGCGTGCCCGCTGTAGACCTTCACCAGCGCGACGATGCTAAGGATCATCAGCATCGTGCACTCGACGCCCAGCAGCGCCTTCTGGAAGTTCGCCGAGACCTCGATGCCGCGGTAGCAGATGTAGGTCATCGCGACGATCCAGAGCAAGCCCAGCAGCAGCACCCATCCGCTGGACGGGTCAGCGCCGATGCCGTCCGCCCCGAACAGCAGGAAGATGTACTGCCCGGCCACCTGAGCCAGGCTGGCCATGACCAGGATGTCGGCGGCCACGATGGCCCAGCCGCCCGCCCAGCCAGCGAACGGATTGAACGCCCTGGTCGCCCACGTGAACGTGGTGCCGCAGTCGGGGTCGGCCTTGTTCATCTCGCTGTATCCGATGGAGCAGAACAGCATCGGGATGAATGCCAGGATCGCGATGATCGGGCTCTGCAGCACGACCGCGGCGACCACGAATGCCAGGGTCGCGGCCAGGCTGTAGGCCGGGGCGACCGAGGCCGTCGCGATCACCGTGCTGGAAATAAGGCCTAGCGCACCAGATTTAAGGCCCTTGTCCGCGGTGTATTCCATCACCTGTGGTGCCGTCGTGGCCACGTTCGCTCACCCCTCCCGCGCGCACCCGATCGAAGCCGGGCTGCCTGAATATAGCGCCGCCCAATAGGACGGGGACCGTAGCCGGGTGCCACGCTTCTGAGTTCCCGAGTGCCACGGTTCTAGCATGAATTGATCTCGTTGGCAACGATATCGGTTGCAATTGATGGTAACTGCGACTGGTCTCGTAGATGCAGCCTGGGCCGGCGGTCTAGGATCGCCGGTATGCGCATACTCCTTGTCGGGGCTGGCGGAGTAGGCACCGCCTTCGCCCGGATTGCTGCCCGCCGCGCGTTCGCGGACCTCATCATCGCTGACTACGACCTGAGCCGGGCCCAGCATGCGGCCGCGGCTAAAGACTCCTATGCCGCGGTCCGGCTGGACGCGCGGGACGAGCAGGCAACTGCAGCACTGCTGACCGAGCACTCGTGCGATGTCCTGATGAATGCGACAGATCCTCGTTTCGTCATGCCGCTGTTCCGCGCCGCGCTGGCAGCCGGCACGGACTACCTGGACATGGCAATGTCGCTTTCTCATCCCCACCAGGATGAGCCCTATGCCAAGACCGGTGTCAAGCTGGGTGACGAACAGTTCGCCATGGCCGACCAATGGGAGCAGGCCGGCAGGCTCGCGCTGGCCGGCATCGGGGTGGAGCCCGGGCTATCTGACGTGTTCGCCAGGTACGCGGCCGACGAGCTGTTCAGCGAGGTCAACGAGCTGGGTGTGCGGGACGGCGCGGACCTGGCCGTGGCCGGCTACGACTTCGCCCCAACCTTCTCTATCTGGACCACGATCGAGGAATGCCTCAACCCTCCGGTCATCTGGGAAGCAGGACGCGGCTGGTATACCACTCCCCCGTTCAGCGAACCGGAGATCTTCACCTTCCCGGCCGGAATCGGCCCGGTCGAGTGCGTGAACGTCGAGCACGAGGAGGTGCTGCTGATGCCGCGCTGGGTTAAGGCCAACCGGGTCACGTTCAAATACGGCCTCGGCGCGGAGTTCATCAGCGTCCTTGAGACGCTGCACAAGCTCGGCTTGGACAAGACAGACCCGGTCAGCGTCGGCGGCGCCATTGTCTCGCCGCGCGACGTGGTCGCGGCCTGCCTGCCCGATCCGGCCACGCTGGGTGACAAGATGACCGGCAAGACGTGCGCCGGCACCTGGGTCACCGGGACCGGGAAGGATGGCACGCCGCGCGAGGTCTACCTGTACCACGTGGTTGACAACGCGCAGACCATGGCCGAGTACGGCTCGCAGGCCGTAGTCTGGCAGACCGCGGTGAACCCGGTCGTCGCGCTCGAGCTGATCGACTCTGGCGCGTGGTCGGGCGCCGGCCTGCTCGGGCCCGAGGCATTGCCGCCGCAGCCGTTCCTTGACCTGCTGACCGACTACGGCTCACCGTGGGCGTGCGAGGAACGCACGCCGGCCGGCGCGTGAATCCGGCTGATAAACCCGCAAACCCTTTTAGTAACCGGAACGGAGTCCGACGTGGCTAATGACCTCCAGAACTTCATCGGTGGTCAGTGGACCGACCTCGCCTACGACAACAGGGCAGACATCATCGATCCCAGCACCGGGGAGGTGTTCGCCACCGCACCCGTCTCCGGCGAAGCGGAGGTAGACGCCGCCTTTGCCTCGGCGGCCGAGGCCTTTCCCGGCTGGCGCGACTGCACGCCGGCCGAGCGCAGCCTGGCCCTGTTGCGCATCGCCGACGCGCTGGAGGCCAGGGCCGACGAGTTCGTCAAGGCCGAGTCGCAGAACACCGGCAAACCGATCGGCCTGACCGCCTCGGAGGAGATCCCGCCGATGGTGGACCAGATCCGGTTCTTCGCCGGCGCCGCGCGGATGCTCGATGGCCGGTCAGCAGGCGAGTACATGTCGGGCTTCACCTCGTTCATCCGGCGCGAGCCGGTTGGCGTCTGCGCCGCGGTCACGCCGTGGAACTACCCGATGATGATGGCGGTCTGGAAGTGGGCGCCGGCCCTGGCGGCCGGCAACACCATGGTGCTCAAGCCATCGGACACCACGCCCGTCACCTCGCTGTTGCTGGCCGAGCTGATCAGCGAGTTCGTCCCGGCTGGCGTCTTCAACGTGGTCTGCGGTGACCGGGACACCGGGCGGGCGCTGGTGGCGCACAAGGTGCCCCAGATGGTGTCGATCACCGGCTCGGTCCGGGCAGGCATGCAGGTGGCCCAGTCGGCTGCCGCTGACCTCAAGCGCGTGCACCTGGAACTCGGCGGCAAGGCGCCGGTCATCGTGTTTGACGACGCCGACCCGGAGAAGGCAGCCGAGGCGATCGCGATCGCCGGCTACTTCAACGCCGGTCAGGACTGCACGGCCGCGACCAGGGTGCTGACCGGCGCAGGCGTCCACGACGACTTCACCGCGGCGCTCACCGAGCAGGCCAAGGCCCAGGTGACAGCCGGGCCGGACAACGACGACGCTACCTACGGCCCGCTCAACAACGCCAGCCAGCTGGAGCGGGTATCCGGGTTCATCTCCCGGCTGCCAGACCACGCGCGGCTGCTGACTGGCGGCAAGCAGGTCGGCCACAAGGGCTACTTCTACGCGGCCAGCGTGGTCGATGGCCTGCATCAAGAGGACGAGATCATCCAGAACGAGGTATTCGGCCCGGTGATCACGGTGCAACAGTTCAGCGACGAGGACGAGGCGCTGCGGTGGGCGAACGGCACCCAGTACGGCCTCGCTTCCTCGGTCTGGACCAGCAACCACGGCCGGGCGATGCGGATGGCGCGGGCCCTCGACTTCGGCTGCGTCTGGATCAACACGCACATCCCGCTAGTGGCCGAGATGCCGCACGGCGGCTTCAAGCACTCCGGCTACGGCAAGGACCTGTCCCTGTACGGATTCGAGGACTACACCCGGATCAAGCACGTCATGTCGGCACTGGACTGACTGCCGCGACCGCGTCTGGCAGACCTACCGGCGCCTGGCCCGGCGTCGCCTGAGCCCAGATACCACCAGGATGACGGCGATCAGGCCAGCGGCAGCAGGCAGTGCTCGCTTGAGCACTGGCAGTCCGGCCACGTTGAGCAGGTCGATCGCCTCGTTGTCGGACGGCTGCCACGCGGCGGGCTCATCCTGGGCCGGCGCGGCCTGAGCGGTCTCGGCTCTGGCCGCCTCATGCCGGGGCGGGCGCAGCGGCGTCACCTCGGCCAGATCCTCGTCGGCCGCGGCGTGCTTGCCCGCGGCCGGGCGGTTTCCGTTGAGGTCGGTCGGCTGCGGCGGCGCGGCCGCGGCGGGCGGTGCCTCGGCCTTGCCGTGTTTGCTGGCGGCGGCACCGTCCGCCGCCTCAGCCAGCGTGAGGCCGCGGTCGGCCAGTTTGCTCCTGATGTCGGCGATCGACGCCGGGCCGATGTTCTCGATCGCCCTGAGCTGCTGCTCGGTCCGCCTGGTCAGGTCGCCGAGCGTCTGGATGCCCTCCTTGCGCAGGCTGTTCCACACCCTGGGCTGCAGGTTCAGCACGTCGATCGGCAGCGCCTGGTCGGTGTCGCCGCCAGCCGGGCCGGCCGCGTTCCGGTCCGAATTTCCGGCGGCAGTCCCGGCCGAGCGCGCAGCGGGCTCGGCAGCCAGCATGGCGGCGAGGTTGTCGGCGAAGATGCCGATCAGCTTGCCGCCGACCTCAGTCATGACACCACGCCCGAACTGAGCGGGCTTGCCGGTGACGTTGAGCGAGGTGTGCACGACGACGTGCGTCTGGTCGCCGTCGCCCGACAGCATCGAGCGCACCTTCGCTGACGCGGTGCCCGCGCCGCGGGTCTCCTTCCCGGTCGCCTCGAGCGTGATGACGTGGGCCGCCGGATCTCGCTCGGTAAACCGGGCAGTGCCCTGGTACACCATGTTGATCGGCCCGACCTTGACCTTGATCGAACCATGAATGACGTCGCCGTCGATCGACTGGAGCGTGGCGCCCGGCATGCACGGCGCCACCCGCTCCACATCGAGCAACACATCCCACGCCCGATCCTCGGAGACCGGGACCGAGAATGAGTGCTCGAGCTCCATATGTCAGACTCCCGCTGCTGCCTCCAAAGCGCGCCCGGTCAGCACCCGCGCGAGGTGACGCCGGTAGTCGGGCGCCCCGTGCAGGTCCGCAGGCGGCTCAGTCCCCTGGTCCGCACCTGCCGCAGCCGCCTGCAGTGCCTCGGCGCTGGCCTGCGCTCCAGTCACTGCCGACTCGACGGCAGCCGCCCGGATCGGCACCGAGCCCATGTTGGTCAGCCCGATCCTGGCCTCGGCCACCTGGCCGTTGGAGCGCCGTACCAGCGCGGCGACACCGACAATTGCCCACGCCTGCGCGGTCCGGTGGAACTTCTCATAACGATAGCCCCAGTCCGCGCCGAGCTTCGGCACCCGGATACCGGTGAGTATCTCGCCGGGCCGCAATGCAGTGGTCAGGTAGTCGACGAAGAACTCGCTGGCCGCGATGTCCCGGTCGCCAGCGGGGCCGCGCGCGACCAGTGTCGCGTCCAGCGCCAGGATCACCGCTGGCAGGTCGCCGGCCGGGTCCGCGTGCGCGAGCGAGCCGCCGAGCGTGCCGCGATGGCGGACCGCCGGGTCGGCCACGGTGCCGGCCGCCTGCGCCAGCAGGCCGCAGTGCTGCCCGATCAGGGGGTCGTGCACCACCTGGTAATGGGTGGTCATGGCGCCGATGACCAGGTGGTCACCCGCGTCGATGACGCCACGCAGCTCATCCAGGCCACCGATGTCGACAAGCAGGTCCGGGTACGCCAGCCGGAGCCGCAGCAGCGGCAGCAGGCTCTGCCCGCCGGCAATCACCTTCGCGTCCTCGCCGCCGTCGGCGAGCTTGCGGACCGCCTCGTCAATCGACGCCGGCCGGACGTAGTCGAACTTGGCCGGGATCATGCCGCGCCTCCGTTCGTGTCAGCTGCCTGGATTGCCCGCCAGACCCGCTCGGGAGTGCAGGGCATGGTTATGTCCCGGACGCCAAGCGGCCGGAGCGCGTCCACGATCGCGTTGACCACCGCCGGGGTGGATGCGATCGTGCCCGCCTCGCCGACGCCCTTGACGCCCAGCCGGTTGTTGGCCGGGCTGCGGGTTCGCTCGGTAGTGAACGACGGCAGGTCTGCCGCCGACGGGACTAGGTAGTCGGCCAGCGTGGTGGTGACGAGGTTGCCCGAATCGTCGTAAACGCCTTCTTCGTACAAAGCCTGGGCGATGCCCTGGGCAATGCCGCCGTGCACCTGGCCCTCCACGATCAGCGGGTTGACGACCACGCCGACGTCGTCGACCGCCACGTAGGAGCGGATCTGCACGAAGCCGGTCTGCGTATCGACCTCGACCGCGCACAGGTGGGTGCCGTGCGGGAAGGAGAAGTTCTCCGGGTCGTAGGTGTGGTCGGAATCCAGCGAGGCCTCGACGCCATCCGGCAGGTCATGGGCGGCGAACGTAGCCAGCGCGATCTCCTGGATCGTCTTGGCCGCCTCCGGGTCGCCACGGACCGAGAATCGCCCTGGCGACCACTCCAGGTCGTCGGGCGATGCCTCCAGCATGGCCGCGGCGATGACCTTGGCCTTGGCGACCACCTTGTCGCAGGCCCCCACCAGGGCCAGGCCGCCGACTGCCAGCGAGCGGGAGCCGTAGGTATCCATGCCCTTGGGCGCGATCTGAGTGTCGCCGTGCAGCACCCGGATGTCCTCAAACGGCACGCCGAGCTGGTCGGCCACGATCTGGCTCCAGGCCGTCTCATGGCCCTGTCCGTGCGCGCTGGAGCCGGTGACCACCTCGACCTTGCCGGTCGGCAGCATCCGGATCGCGGCGTATTCCCAGCCTCCGGCCCCGTAGGACAAGCTGCCGAGCACGCGGGATGGCGCTAGGCCGCACATCTCGGTGAACGTGGAGATGCCGATGCCTAGCCGCACCGTGTCGCCGCGGGCGTTGCGCTCTGACTGCTCGCGCCGCAGGCCGTCGTAGTCGAACAGCTCCTTGGCCTTCGCGGTCGCCGCTTCGTAGTTGCCCGAGTCGTAGGTCAGGCCGGCGATGGTGGTGTACGGAAACTCCTCATGCTTGATCCAGTTGCGCTCGCGCAGCTCCAGTGGTTCCATCCCAAGCTCGACGGCCAGCTCGTCCACGATCCGCTCGATCGCGAACGTCGCCTCCGGCCGTCCGGCACCGCGGTAGGCATCGGTCGGCATCTTGGTGGTGAAGATCCCGGTGCAGCGGAAGGAGTACGCGTCCATCTTGTAGATGGCGTTGTACATGAACGCGCCAAGCAGCGGGATACCCGGCGTAACCAGCATCAGGTAGGCGCCCATGTCTGCCAGCAAGTCCACCGATAGCCCGCGGATCCTGCCGTCACGGTCGGCGGCTATCTTGATCGTCTGCCATTGGTCCCGGCCGTGGTGCACGCTCATGTTGCCTTCGCTGCGTGACTCGGTCCACTTGACCGGCTTACCCACCCGGCGGGAAACCAGGACGCTCAATACCTCCTCGGCGGTGAACTGCAGCTTCGATCCGAAGCCGCCGCCGACGTCCGGAGCGATGACCCGGATGTTCTGCTCAGGGATGGCGAAGAACGCGGCCAGCGCGAACCGCACGACGTGCGGTATCTGCGTTGACGACCAGAGCGTCACTTCGTCGCCCACCCAGGCAGCGACCGTGGCCCTTGGCTCCATCGCGCACGGGATTAGCCGCTGCTGCCGGTAGGTGCGCTCGAGCACGACCGGGGCGTCGCGGAACGCCGCGTCGATGTCGCCGTTGCCGAACACCCACTCGTAGCACTTATTGCCGGCCTCGTGCACCCTGGGCGAGCCGTCATCGAGCGCAGTGCGCATGTCGAGCACCGGCGGCAGCGGCTCGTAGTCAACGTCGATGAGCGCCAGCGCGTCAGCTGCCTCGTACCTGTTCCGCGCCACCACGGCGGCGACTGCCTCGCCGACGTACCGCACCTCGTCCACGGCCATCGGCGGGTGCGGCGGGATCACGATGTCCGGCGTGACCGGCCAGGCACACGGCAGGCTGCCCTGCTCGTCGGCAAGGTCGGCGCCGGAAAACGCGGCGACCACGCCCGGCTGGCCGAGCGCGCCGCTGACGTCAACGTTCTTGATCTTTGCGTGCGCGTACGGGCTGCGCAGGAACGCCATGTGCAGCATGCCCGGCTGCCTGATGTTGTCGGTCCAGCGGGTCTGGCCGGTGATGAGCTTGGCGTCTTCCTTGCGCAGCCTGGCCCGGCCGAGCTCGGCAGCGTGGGTTTCGGTTACCGCGGTCATGGCGCCACTCCTGCCTCGGCCGCGCGCTTGACGGCGCGCACGATGTTCTCGTAACCGGTGCAGCGGCACAGGTTGCCTTCCAGGCCGTCCCTGATCTCCGCTTCGGTCGGATGCGGGTTGTCGCGGAGCAGGTCAGCGGCAGCCATGATCATTCCTGGCGTGCAGTACCCGCACTGCAGGGCGTGCTCTTCATGGAACGCGCGCTGGACCGGATGCAGCTCGCCGTTGGCCAGGCCCTCGATGGTCGTCACGTCGCTGCCGTCAGCCTGGACCGCCAGGACCGAGCAGCTCTTGACCGAGACGCCATCCATCAGGACCGTGCAGGCGCCGCAGTTTGAGGTGTCGCACCCGACCGGCGTACCGGTCTTGCCGACGACATCTCTGAGGTAATGGACAAGCAGCAGCCGGGGTTCCACCTGATCTTCGTAACGAACGCCGTCAACCGTGACGGTGATGTGCGTCATGCGCTGACACCTCCGGGGACATGGCAGATACGCCTGATGCAAACCTAGGGCGCTAGCCCCTGCCGCACCAGTCTCTCGCGTCGCAAACAGCAGCGGCCACGCCGGGCCAGCGGCTAGCCGAACCGGCCGTGCACGTAGTCGGTGGTGCGCGGGTCGACCGGGTTCTCGAAGACTTGTGTCGTCGGGCCTGTTTCCACGATGTGCCCTGGCGTGTCCTCGCTCGCCAGGAAGAATGCGCAATTATCTGATACGCGCTGCGCCTGCTGCATGTTGTGCGTCACGATCACGATCGTCACCTGATCCGACAGATCGCCGATCGTCTCTTCGATCCGCCGGGTGGATGTCGGGTCGAGCGCAGAGCAGGGCTCGTCCATCAGCAGCACATCCGGCGAGATCGCCAGCGACCTGGCAATGCACAGCCGCTGCTGCTGCCCGCCGGACAGCGCACCGCCTGGCAGCCGCAGCCGCCGCTGCACCTCGTTCCACAGGCCAGCGCGACGCAGGCTGTCCTCCACGATGTAGCTGACGTCGGCCACCTTGATGCCGCTGAGCCGAAGGCCGCTCGCGACGTTGTCGTAGACCGACATGGCCGGGAACGGGTTCGGCTTCTGGAACACCATCCCGATCCGCCGCCTGACGTCGGCCGGACGCACGATCGGATCGTAGATGTCGTGCCCGGCCAGCAGCACCTCCCCCGCGAGCTGCGCGCCCTTGACCATCTCATGCATCCGGTTCAGGATCCGCAGGAACGTGGACTTGCCACAGCCGGACGGCCCGATGAGCGCGGTCACCTTGCCCGCGCTCATGTCCAGCGACACCCGGTCGAGGACCTTGTGACCGCTGAACCAGGCAGACACATTGCGGGCTTGCAGGCCGAGCAGCGGCGCGGCACCATCAGCGCGCCGCAGTGCGGCGTCCGCGGCTATCTGGCCGGCCGGTGAGTCAGTCATCGTTCGCAGCTCCGCTCGCTGGGTCGGGCATCATCGTCGGAGGGTAGGAGTGCATGCTCGGGCCGCGGCTAGTAGAGGTTTGGCAGCAAAGCCGCGACGTTCTCGTAGAGGTTCCAGACAATCGCCAGCGCTACCGGCGTGAGCACCAGGTACACCAGCCATGGCGACCACCGGGCGGCGGTGTAGGCACCGCCGACCGAGACCAGGGCAAGCGCCAGCCCCCAGACCATGGTGAGCACCAGTGCGCCACTATCCCCGGCCAGCGCCTGCTCGTCCGGGCCGATTGGCGGCATCCGCACCGGCCCGCCGTGCGGGGTCGTGATCAGGTCGGCGTCAACTTCCACGTAGTAAGCAGGCACGTCGGCTGAGTTCGCGGTCAGCAGTGCCAGCCGGTTCAGCCAGGTGTCGCTCACCGGGTGCTGGCTATCGCCGACCGCTACCACCTTGTAGACGGATCTGCCCTGCTGCGTGAATGTGATGATCTTGGCGCCGATGGCGAGTTCGCCGATCTTGGCGAACGGGGCGCCGAAGGTGGCACGCCTGCCGTAGATCACGGACAGCCCCTCCTGGCCGGGCAGCGGCGTGTCGCGCAAGTGACCAGGGCCCAGCATCAGGTTCTCCGGCGAGGTGCCCTCGACGACCACCATGTTGCGCACGCCGATGGTCGGGATATCCAGCACTGCCACCGGGTCGCCAGGCGTCGTCGGGCCGAGCGGCCCGAGGTCCTGGCTGAGCTCGCCGGCAAAAGTCGCGTACAGCCTGCTCTGGGCCGCTGCCTCCTGAATCTGCGATGCCCCGAGCAGGTAGCCGACGAAGCCGACGATCAGCACGGCGAGCAGCAGCACGCTCACGGCTGCGCAGCGGACCGGCGATACCTGGCTGGCCCGCCCGGCATCGGCCTGCTGCCCCGCCGCGACCAGCGCTGTCACCTGCGCGCCTGCCGCCGGCGCCGGACCACCGCGTAAATGGCGGGCGGCGCCGCGATCACGACAAGGATCTCCGCCGCAGTGAGCAGGCCGAGCATAGTGGGACTGCCATCGCTGGCGGCAAGGTTCACTGGCGTGCCGGTGACCGGTCCGTCGACCACGCCGGTTCCAGTCAGCGCGCCAGTCCCGCCCGAGCCGGCTGAGCTAGCTGCTCCCGGTGACGCGCTGGCGGCAGGCGCCGCCGTGGAACAGCTCAGCGGCTCGCCGACCTTCTGGCACTTGTTCGGGTACGGCGCGTCGTCCAGCACGATCAGCTTGCCGTTCTTCAGCGTCGGGTTGTCGCAGCCGCTGGACAGGCTGGGAGTCGCGATGTGCCCAGGGATGTAGCTGGATTGCAGCAGCCCGCCCACGACCAGGTTCAGCGGCAGCGGTGAGTAGCCAAGCTCGGCCGAGTACTGCTGGCCAGCGCACAGGAAGTAGTCAATGTACGTGCTGAGCGTGTCACCATCGGCGTCGGTGAAGTTGTCAGGGATCGTAGTGCCGAGTCTAGGCACGATCAGGTAGCTGTAGCTCGACAGGGGATAAGACCTGGGATCCTGGAACGTATACACATTGTCCAGGTCCTGCTGCAGGAAGTTAGGGCTGCCCGGGTCCTCGTTGATGATGGCCTGGGTCAGCGCTACCGCCACGTTCGACGCGGTCGGCAGCACGTAATACCCTGCCGGGTTCTCTAGCTCAACCACCGGATAGTGCGAGTTGAGCG
>Ga0187783_10003803_pt1 | contig 11156 bp, 9 predicted proteins | sample 1015_SJ02_MP02_2_FD_132471 | JGI IMG/M metagenome (GOLD analysis project Ga0187783, IMG submission 132471) | Tropical peat soil microbial communities from peatlands in Department of Meta, Colombia - 1015_SJ02_MP02_20_MG | ecosystem: Environmental > Terrestrial > Soil > Wetlands > Peat | place...
CGGCTGGTGGCGGTCGCGCTCGCGCTCGCGCTGCTTTCGGCCCTCGGTTTCGCGCTGAACGTGTGGTCGGGGATGCGCGCACACGCTCGCTATTCGGGCACCATCTCGGGTCTCGGTCTTCGTGCACCAGTATCCATTCTTCGCGACGAACGCGGCGTTCCGCACATCATCGCGCAAAACGACCACGATCTGTTCTTCGCGCAGGGGTACGCCGAGGGCTCGGACCGGCTGTTCCAAATGGACATGCTACGACGCTTCACCTTCGGTCAGCTGGCCGAAGTGTACGGATCGGGTGCGCTTGCAACCGATGAAGAGCAACGCGCCGTTCCGGTGCGGGCGATGGTCGACGCGCAGTGGCGGCGGCTCGATCCCCCGGCGCAGCGAATTCTCATCGCATTCAGCGACGGCGTGAACGCAGCCATCGCCCGCGAGCCGCTTCCCGTCGAATTTCGCTTGCTGGGCTATCGCCCGCAGCCCTGGACTCCCGCCGATTCGCTCGCGGTGGGCATGGCGGAAGTGCTGGATCTGATCGACGACTGGAATGCGATTGCATCGCGCGATACGGCATACCGGCGGGGCGGCCTTGCCCTGCTGCAAGCACGCTTTCCATTCACCGATCCATGCTTCGATGCGCCGGTCACGGCGGGACTTTCGGGGATTGGGGCCGGACTGCACTGCACGCGGGGCGTCGCAATGCTTCTTCACATGCTGCGCGACGCGGGGCCGCCGATCGGCAGCAATGCCTGGGCCGTTGGAGCGAATCGGTCGCTCTCCGGGCGGGCCTTGCTGGCTAACGATCCGCACCTCGGATTGGGCATCCCGGGTGTTTGGTATCTCATCGATTTGCATTCGCCGGGCTTTCACGTGGCCGGCGGGTCGCTGCCGGGCGTTCCCGCGGTGGTGCTCGGACACAACGAGCGCGTCGCTTGGGGCGTTACTGCCGGCAACGTGACCTCGCTCTCCGTTTTCTTGCCGCCGCCGCATCTCGATGCTTCCGCCTGGCAGACCGAGCGCTTCGCGGTGCGTTTTCATGCCGCTGCCCAGCAGCGGTATTATCGCGGCAAGCGAGAGTTCGGCCTGACGACCAACGGCGGCCGCTTCGTGCTGGTGCGCTGGAGCGCGTACGCTAACCCATACTCGCCGGTGCGAACCTTCCTCGATCTCAATCGCGCGCCGTCAATTGAAACGGCGACCGCCGCTCTGGCCGCCTTCCCATATCCGAGCCTAAACTTCGTTCTGGCCGACACGACAGGCCGTGCCGCCTACGCGCTAGCCGGCCAAATACCTAACGATCCGGCGCGCGCGCGTTGGATTCATCCGGCACGCGATTTGCCCACGAGCTACCCGGCCGTTCCGTTCTCCGCTCTACCAAAGGTCACGGCATCGCGAGCTGCTGTCGTATGGACCGCGAACAACAAAATGTACGGTAAGCAGTACTCGCTCGCGCTCAGCCCTCAGTTCGCGCCACCCTATCGCGCCTACCGCATCGCGCAGCTGCTCCGCGCGCGAAGACGCTACGACGTTGCGTACTTTACCCGCATGCAGCTCGACGCGCTTTCGCTTCCCGAACTGGAGTTGGCGCGCGATCTCGCGCCGGGCTTGGCTCGAAACGACGGCGCGATCGCCGATGCACTGGCACGCTGGAACGGCCAAATGCAAGGCGACTCCTCAACCGCTACCGTGGTTGAGGGCCTGCGCCGGCAAATGACCGACGGACATACCGGAAGAATGCCGACGCTTCTTGGCGCCGGCGTAACCGGAGACATCATTCGCGCGATCGCGCCGCCGTCGCCCGTACCCTGGCGCATCGCCGGTGCGGTAACCGTGCGCCACGCGCTCGCATCGTTGGGAATCAACTTTTTGAACGGCACGACGCTTCCGGGGTACGGCGACGCGCTCACCGTCCACGTGCAATATCCCGGCTATTCGCAAAGTTTTCGCGCAATTTGGGATGTCGGAAACTGGGACGGCGGCGGCATTACGGTGCCGCAAGGAGAATCCGGCGAGCCCGGCTCGGGCCACTACACCGATCAGGCCGGCGCGTGGGTCGCCGGTCGCCTTTGGCCGTTGCCGTTCAGCGACGCCGCCGTTCGCAGGGCCGCGGTGAACCAGGAAACGCTTATGCCGTGATTCGCCCGGCGCGACGCGAGGACGCCGGCCGACTGGCGGCCTTGATGGGGCAGCTGGGATACGACGTGCCGGCGCCGGCGATCGCCGACCGTCTTGCGCACCGAGAGCGAAGGCGTGAGATTCTGGTCGCGACGCGCGGCGAGGCGGTCGTTGGTTGGGCGGCAATTTCCACCGACGAAACGTTCGTTGAAGGATACGGCGCGCTGCTGGAGGGCTTGGTCGTCGAGGAATCCGCACGCAGCGAGGGCGTGGGTGCGCAGTTGCTCGATGCCGCCGAAGCCTGGGCGCGCGAGCGCGGCTGCACGGAAATGCGCGTGCAATCGAACGTCGTTCGCGAACGCGCGCACCGTTTCTATCAGCGACGGGGTTACGCGACGATAAAAAGACAGTTTCAGTTTCGCAAGCCTCTGCAAGGCGGCATCGAGATCCACACGGCGGCCGGCAAAGCCGACTTTCTGCTGCTTTACCAGTTGTTCTTGGCCTATGAAAGCGCTTTGCCATCAAACCTGCGCCACGGCAGCGTGCCGGATGCCGAAGAACTTGGCCGCCGGTACGCGCAGGGCGACGCTGCGTTCATCGCTTTGCATGAGGGCCGGCCGATCGGCTGCGTGGCGGTCGCCGAGCGTAACGCCCAGGATGCGTTGATGCTTCGGCTCTTTGTGCACCCGGCAAGCCGCGGGATGGGCGCCGGGCGATCGCTGGTTCACGCAGTGATCCGCTACGCGGGCGAGCGCGGCTACGACCGGGTCGTGCTCGATACCGACAAGAAACAGCTGATAGCCGCTTACCGTCTCTACCGTTCGCTGGGATTCCAAGAGTGCGACCCGTTCGCCGCCGTTGCCTACGAGTCGCCGACGTTCATGGAACTGCGCTTAACGCCGCTCGAGCGTCAAGATCTGAGCCGACGATCGGATTTGAACCGATAACCTATCGCTTACGAAGCGATTGCTCTACCGTTGAGCTACGTCGGCGGGGCGCCGAGCCGCGGGAGCTTCCACGATCTCCGTCCCGTCCCTGCTTACGAGCGCCGCGTGTCGCCGTCGTGGAACGTCCCACGTTTAGCGCTTCGATCGAGCTCGACGTCGTCCAAGAAATAATACACGATTTTGCGGTCGTCGAAGCCGATCTTTGCCAGCATGCGTCCCCCGATCTCCACGACCTCGTGCACGTGACCGGCTCGCCCCGCGTATTGGTAGTTGATCGCCGTATAGTTGGGATCGCCTGGTTTCGGCCGCGGCGTCGCCTTGACGCCGCGCAGCGGCGTGTTGTGCCGGTGCATGAGGCGAGGTTCGACGCGCCCGCGTGCGAAGCATTGCCGCATGATCATCGAATACCGGGGCAAACGGCCTAAAATCGATCCATCGGCGTTCGTCGCGCCGACCGCCGTTTTGATCGGCGACGTAGAAGTCGGCCCCCAGTCGAGCATTTGGTTCGGCGCCGTCTTGCGAGGCGACAACGGACCAATCCGGGTCGGGGCGCGCACGTCGATTCAAGACAATGCGGTCGTGCACGTGAGCCATGAGGGAAGCACGATCGTCGGCGACGACGTGACGGTGGGCCATTGCGCCGTGATGGAGGACTGCACGATCGAGGCGCACGCTTTGATCGGCAGCAACGCGACGCTGCTCAACGGCTGCTCGATCGGCGAAGGCACGCTGATTGCAGCGGGCAGCGTCGTCGCCCAAAACGCGTTAATCCCATCCCGCGTGGTCGCGGCCGGGGCACCGGCAAAGGTCAAGAAGGTACTGGAAGGCGAGGCCGCATCCTGGATCGAGGTCGCTTCGGACGAATACGTCAAGCTCTCGCGTTCATATCTGGCCCAGAGCATCGGCGCGGTCGAGGATCAACCCGAAAGGATTTAGCCTGCGCGGACGCTGCTCCAAATCAGGATCGCGTTGAGCGACAGAATCACTGCCGTTGCAACGATCGCGAGAACGGTTATCCAAGGCCGGTTGACCATCGATCCCATGGTGTCGCGCCGCGCCGTCAGGATAACCAACGCGACGACCGGAACCGGAAGCACGAAGCTGAGAATCACTTGGCTAACGACCAGCGTCTGTGTCACGTTGAGCCCGAGCGCTACGACTGCAATCGCGGGCAGCATCGTAACGACGCGGCGGACCCAAAGTGGAACGGTGAATCCGACGAAGCTTTGCATGATCACTTGACCGGCCATCGTCCCGACCACCGAACTGGAAATGCCCGAAGCCATCAGCGAAATCAGAAAAACGACCGCGGCCAAATTCCCCAGCAGCGGCGTCAGCGTTCGGTAGGCGGTCGCAATATCGGCGACGCCGGCGTGTCCGGTAGAGTGAAACACGGAGGCCGCCATGTACATCATCGCGCAGTTCACCAGGCCGGCGATGGTCAGCGCAATGACGACGTCGATATAGGAGAACCGAACGATCGGGCCGATCTGCCGGCCATCCCGAGGCACGATTCGCTCCTGCGTCAGTGCCGAATGGAGATAAATTGCGTGCGGCATGACGGTCGCACCGACGATGCCGACCGCGAGCAGCACGCTCGACGAACCGCCCAGCCAGGGCACGACGGAGTGATACAGCACTTGATTCCAATTCGGCTTGGCTAGCACCGTTTCGATCAGGTAGCAGACGGCGATCACTCCGACCAGTGAGCCGATGAGCGTCTCCATCGTGCGAAAGCCGTAGCGGTGCAGCGCCAGTATCCCATAGGTCACGATCCCGGTGATCAGCGCACCGGCGAGCATTGGGACGTGGAAGAGCAAATTCAGCGCGATGATTGCACCCAAGAATTCGGCAAGGTCGGTTGCCATCGCGCCCAACTCGCTCACCACCCACATCCCCAGCGTCAGCGGCTTGGGAGCGTGGCTGCGCGACAGCTCGGCGAGATTCTTTCCGGTCGCGATGCCGAGTTTTGCCGAAAGCCCCTGAAAGAGCATGGCCATCAGGTTCGCGAGCACGACCACCCACAAGAGCCGGTAGCCGAATGCCGCTCCTCCCTGAATGTTGGTGGCAAAGTTCCCCGGGTCCATGTATGCGATCGAGGCGACAAAAGCAGGCCCGGTAAAGGGCAGCAGCGCGCGCCATCCCCGCCGGTTACCGGCCAGCACTTCGTGCGCCGCGGCGACAACGCGCGGGCTGCCCGCGCCGACGCCGTAGCTACGTTCCAATTCGCACCATCGCGGCGTGGCGCCGGCGCAGCGCAACGTCGCGCTTGCCCCGGCGCACGTAAATTCGCGCCGAATCGCTTCGCTCGACGCGCAGAATCGTTCCCGGAAGGATACCTGCCGCCGCAAGTGCGGCAACCGCGGCGTCGTCGCGGTCGTCGAGACTGGCGACCCGTGCAGTCGTACCCGGCTCGAGCGTCGCAAGCGTTCGCAGCGGCCTGGCGCCGGAACGATTCTCTCCATATGGTATCGGATGGCCGTGCGGATCGGCGCGAGGATGATGCAAGAGCGCCGCGATGCGCAGCGCGACGTCGTCGGAAATCACGTGCTCGATCCGCTCCGCCTCGGCATGGATCCGTTCCAGCTTGATGCCCAGGGCTCGGTGTAGAAACGTTTCGAGAATACGATGGCGGCGTACCATCGCAACGGCAAGGCGAAGCCCACGTGCGCTCAAACGCAACGGCCGCGCGCGCTCGCGTTGCCGCTCCAGCAGACCGTCTTCTTCGAGCAAACGTTTGGCTTTGCTCACGGAAACACGGCTCACGTTCAGATAGCGAGCCAGCGCCGCGGCCCGCACCGGGCCGGCGTCGCCGAGTTGGTAGATCGCCTTGACGTAATCTTCGCGGGCGCGCGCCGGCGAGCGATCCGAACCCACCGCCAGCAGTTCGCGGGCCGAGCTGTTACCCATGGCTAACGCTAACCATGGTTAACACATTTGACTCGAAAGCCTTGCGCCCTGCTTATTAAAGCGCGGGCGGAAGCTTAGACTTGGGGACCGCAGCGACGCTGAGGTGAGGCAAAAGATGCCCTAGGCTGCCGGGAAGTGCGATTCGTCGCCGTAGGGCAAGAAGAGCGTGAACTCGCGCTGGAAGCGGAGCTTAAGCGTACCGGTCGGTCCGTTGCGATGCTTGGCAATAATGAATTCCGTTAGGTCGGGATCGGGCGTTTCCTGGTTGTAGTAACCGTCGCGATAAAGAAACGCGACGACGTCGGCTTCCTGCTCCAGCGAGCCGGAGTCGCGCAAGTCGGCCAGTATCGGTCGCTTTTCGCTGCGGATCTCGACGCCGCGGTTGAGCTGAGCAAGCGCGATAATCGGCACTTCCAAATCCTTAGCCGTGGCTTTGAGCGAGCGGCATATCTCCGAGAGCTCCTCGTTGCGATTCACGTTACGGGTCAGCACGCCCGGGCGCACGAGTTGCAGATAGTCGATGAAGATCGCGGCGAGCCCCACGGTGGATTTCAATCGCCGGCAGCGGCTGCGCACGTCGCCGACGGTAAGCGCGCCGACGTCGTCGAGGTAGATCGGCAGGTCGTTGATCGAGCCCATCGCCTGCGAGATCTCTTCCCATTGGTGCGGTTTGATGTTCCCGCGCCGCATGTCGTTCATGGAGATGCGCGCCTCGGAGCAAATCAATCGCTGGATCAGTTCGTTGTTCGACATTTCCAGCGAGAAGAATGCGACCGGAGCGCCGTCGACTCTGGCAGCGGCCACCGCCATGTTGAGCGCAAAAGACGTCTTGCCCATCCCGGGCCGCGCGGCGACGATGACGAAATTGCCCGGCTGAAATCCGGTCGTCATGGCGTCAATGTCGCGAAACCCGGAAGTCAGACCGGTGCGGTCACCGTGCATGTGGTAGAGCCGGTCTATGTGGTCGAAGGCGTCCTTCATCAGGCGGCTGACCGGCATGAATTCGGTGAGCTTGCGCCGCTCGCCGATCGTGTAGACGAGTTGCTCGGAGCGATCCAGCGCCTCCGGAACGTTTTCCTCACCCTCATAACCAAAGCGCGTAATCTGCGTGCCGGCGTGAATCAGCGATCGCAGAACCGACTTCTCGCGAACGATGGTCGCGTAGTACCGGGCCGACGCGGCCGTCTGCACCGTGTCCATCAGCGCGCTGACGTAGGGCAGGCCTCCTACTCGCTCCAAGACGCCGCGCCTTCGCAACTCTTCGCCAACCGTGATTTTGTCCAGCGGTTCCCCGCGCTCGTAAAGATCGTTCAGAACGCCGAAGATGGTCTCGTGGACGTGGGCATAAAAATCTCCGGCGGTGACGATTTCGCCGACGGCGGCAAACATCTCGCGGTCCACCAACACCGAACCGATCACCGCCATCTCGGCCTCGAGATTATTGGGCGGAATGCGGTCGATCGCGGTTGGAAGCGGTTGAGCGCTCATAATCGTCGCCCGGCTGTCCTGCGGCCCGGCGGTGAACGCCTTGTGAGGCGCCTGTGCATAGGTGAAAAAAGTAGCGAACAGGTGTGCCAGACGTGGTGGCACACAGGAGTTCGTTGACTGCGGTCTTTAGCGCCCGCGCTTCTTTGCCAACTCGCGCAGCACTTGATCGACGGCGGCGACCGGTACGACCTTCAATCCCGCCTTAGCCGCGCCCGCGTCGCGCGCGTTCTCCTTGGGCACGAAGACCCGGCGCATTCCGGCTTGACGCGCCGCGAATAGCTTTTCGGCAATGCCGCCCACAGCGCGCACTTTCCCTTGGATGGAGAGCTCCCCGGTAACGGCGACATCTTGCGGGAGCGGCGTCCTCGTTACCGCGGAATACAGGGCCAGAAATATCGCCAAACCGGCAGACGGCCCGTCGATGTTACCGCCGCCGACGACGTTGATGTGCAAGTCGTAGTCGCTCACCTCGGCGCCGCTGACCGCGCGCAGCACGCTGGCGGCATTGAATACCGAATCCTTGGCCATCGAGCCGGCCGTATCGTTGAAACGAATCGTTCCCTTCCCTTTTTGCGCTGAAGGAAACGCGACTGCCTCGATTTCGATGATGCTTCCGAGGTGATGCAGCACGCCCAAACCGAAGCTCTTGCCGATCTCGCGCGTCGCGCGACCTCTCACCAGCGTCTGCTGGATGAGGCGGCTTGCCCGCACCACGGCTCGCACGTCATCCTCGACGATCGATGGACGCCGCACTCTTTGCCCGTGCCGTGCCGGGTGGATTCGGTAGAGCGCCTGGCCGTAGGCGTCGGCCACAATCTGCACGGCTTTGCGCCCCTCGATGGTATAGGATGCGATCAATTCGGCGACGGGGCGCGCCGTCGTGGCGCCCAGCCGTTTAATCGCGCCTTGCACGATCGCGATGATTTGCCCTTGGGTGAGGGGCGAGAAGAAAATCTCGGCGCAGCGCGATCGTATCGCCGGGTCGATGTCTTCCGGCTCGCGCGTCGTGGCACCGATCAGTATGAAGTCGGCGGGAGCCCCTTCGCGAAAGAGCCGTTTGACGTACTCCGGCGTGTTGGGCGCGCTCTCGTCGTAGTAAGACGATTCGAACGTCACGCGCTTGTCTTCGAGCACTTTGAGCAGCCGCGATTGAAGCGCCGCGTCCATCTCGCCGATCTCGTCGATGAACAGCACGCCGCCGTGGGCGCGCGTCACCATGCCCAACTTCGGTTCGGGAACGCCCGCATCGGCAAATTCGCGGCGGCTCCCCTGATAGATCGGATCGTGCACGCTGCCAAGTAAAGGATTAACCGTTTCACGCGGATCCCATCGCAACGTCGTTCCGCTCGCCTCGACGAACGGCGCGTCCTTGGCAAGGGGCGTGTACGGGCGCGACTTTGCAACTTCCAAAACGAGCCGCGCCACCGTGGTCTTTCCCACGCCCGGCGGCCCGTACAGGATCGCATGCTGGGGGTACGGAGAGCTCATCTTTGTCAGCAGCGCGCGTATCGCCGCTTCCTGCCCGACTACCTCGCGCAACGCTTGCGGGCGCAACTGTTGGAGCGCCGATGCGGCGAGGCTTCGCTGCGAAAGCGCGACGAGCTCCTCCAGCTTCGCCTGCGAGGCGGGCGTTTCCGGACCGCCCGTTTCGCGCAGGGCTTCCAACTTGAGATCCTTGACGTACTCTTGATGGCGTTCGGCCATCTTTTCGTTGACCCGGCGCTCGATCGAATCCTCAGCGTTGCGCTGGGCCATGACGTCGGCCATCGCCTCTTCGATTTCGGCCAGCACTTTGCGTTGGGCGCCGCGCGTCGTTACCCGCTCGAGCGTGGGATCTTCGAACACCAGGCGCTGCAAGCCGCACAGCCGGTCCGGCAGGTTTTGCGAGCGCATCATCTTGAGGGCGTTGACCTTTCCGGCCCGCAGAACGACTTTGTCGTGACCCAGAACCGAAGCGAGCATTTCGTACAGTGCCGAAACGTAACGGCTCAGTTCGTCCTCGACGCCGAACTTGCGTCGAAGGCGCGTCGCGTAGGTCCGTTGCGGGTTCGTAAAGGCTTCCTTATGCGGACACGACGTCAACGGCCGCTTTAGCGACAACGTTCTTGTGCAGCCGAATCTCGACCGGATAGGAGCCGAGAGCTTTGATTTGCCCGCTCAGCTCAATCTTGTGTTTGTCAATAGCGACCGAGAGGGCCTCAGCGATCGCCGCAGCGACGTCGGCGTTCGTAACGGCGCCGAACAGCTTGCCGTTTTCGCCGGCCTTCGCGCTGACCGTAAGCTTTGCGGATTCCAGCCGCGCCGCCAGCTCGCGCGCCTCGGCGAGCTTTTGCGACTCGCGTCGCGCGTGGGCTTTCTGCTGAGCCTCCAGCCGGGCGAGGGCGCCTTTGTCGGCTTCGCCCGCGAGCTTTCGGGGCAGCAGGTAGTTGCGGGCGTACCCGTCCGCAACCTCAACCACGTCACCGAGCTTGCCCAGCGCCGGGACGTCGCGCAAAAGAACCAGCTTCACGGCTATTCCGCAACAAATGGAAGGAAGGCAATCAGGCGCGCGCGCTTCACCGCGGTGGTGAGCATGCGCTGGTGTTTGGCGCAGTTTCCGGAGATCCGGCGGGGTACGATTTTCCCTCGCTCTGAAACGTACTTCTTCAGCCGGCCTACGTCGCGATAGCTCACGGCGATGGCTCGGTCCGTGCAAAAACTGCACGGCTTACGCTTCGGGCGCCGCTCCTTGACGGCGCGCTTGATTTTCGCAGGCATGGTAATCCTCTCGACTAGGTGGTTGCCGGTTCCATCCTCGGCGAGGACGAAACCCTAGCCAGGTGATGCGATATTCGCACCACCACCGGCGATAAGAGCCGGATTTCGGAACGTATGTTCGGCGCGACTCGGTGGCAGGCCTTCTGCTTCGTCCGGACAAAACCGCGGTATCAATCCGTGCCGTGCGAACGGAGAGGCATGAATCAGGCAGCTAGATACTCGACAGGCGTTGGCCTGGCGGCGATCCATATCGGCGCGTTGGCAGCGCTTGTGCCGACGCTCTTTCACCCTTCCGCATTAGTAGTTGCGGGAATCGCCTCCTACTGTACCGGAGTGCTGGGCGTAACCCTCTGTTACCATCGTGTCCTCACGCATCGAAGCGTCCGGTTGCGCAGGCCGTTAGAGTATCTCTTCGCCCTTTTTGGAACGCTGGCGCTGCAAGGCGACCCGATTCGCTGGGTCGCCGTCCACCGCAAGCATCACGCGCACGCCGACGGCGACGGCGATCCGCACAGCATTCACTTGGGTTTCAAATGGGCGCACGTAGACTGGCTCTACCGGCACAACATCGCATACCCGTCGGATGAAGAGATCGCGCGTTACGCGCCCGATCTCCACGCCGATCCATTCTATCGAGCCTTAGCCTACCTCGCCGCTCCGCTGCAGCTAGTTCTTGCCGGGATCTTCTTCTGGCTGGGCGGCTGGTCATGGGTAGTTTGGGGAGTCTTCGTTCGCTTGGTGGTGAGCTATCACTCGACCTGGTTGGTCAACAGCGCGGCGCACATGCTCGGTTATCGCAGCTATCGCACCAGCGATCGCTCGACCAACTGCTGGTGGGTCGCCCTGCTTTCATTCGGCGAAGGCTGGCATAACAATCACCACGCCTTCCCCTTTTCGGCTCGCCACGGGCTGCGCTGGTTTGAGGTCGCCATGACCTGGTGGCAC
>Ga0187783_10003804_pt1 | contig 11156 bp, 7 predicted proteins | sample 1015_SJ02_MP02_2_FD_132471 | JGI IMG/M metagenome (GOLD analysis project Ga0187783, IMG submission 132471) | Tropical peat soil microbial communities from peatlands in Department of Meta, Colombia - 1015_SJ02_MP02_20_MG | ecosystem: Environmental > Terrestrial > Soil > Wetlands > Peat | place...
CTTTTTTGCTTATTTCCTTCTTCTTTTTCTCCCCTCTTTTTCTCCTCTCGCTGTTTGTTTAGCTGTCTACCGTTCGCGAAGCCTGGAACGAGGCGGACCACCGGCCATCTGCTTCCCCCACTGCGCCCACCACCGAAGCATCCCCTCGAGAGGGCCGGCATGAAACCCAGAACGGGCGGCAAGCATTCCCGTATATCCCCACTATCAAAGATTCCCCTTACGCGCCTTCGACTGACGTGGAATCGAGTTCCTTGCGGCTAACTGCCTAACCCGAATAGCTGTCCGCTCGGGCCAAATACTGTTCGCTTGGTTCTTGTCGCGGATGGGGAAAACCGATTGAGGGGAAAGCCCTCAATCTCAGGTTTCTAAATTTTGAAGCGAGAGTTTCGTATTTCTAGGGCTCGAATACTGACGAATAAGCCATCAGTTTCTGCAAAATTCTTGTATTTTTGTGTAAAATGACCTGCAACCGGGCAGAAATGTCGTCTTTTGTGTCGGGCAATTTGTCACACGATCCTTTGTTTTCATATATATTTCCGGATCGACCTTCATTTCTAACATCTTTTGGGTGCCCGCGGTTCCTCCGTGCGACTTTTTACCCATACCCCTGACGATTGCGTTCCCCTTGCGCCGGATGATTTGTCCGGCGTTTTCCGCATTGGTCTCGGCATTCATCAATATCCTCTGGGCGAGCCGGTGGGGCTGCCCCACTCCACGCCAGACTCTAGCCTCTAAGTTTAAGCTATAGATGGGTGTCTTGTCAAGAGGAATCTTGCCCTTTTTCCTACCGGTAGGAAAAAATTTTACAAGATGGACTCTTCCTTTCCTACCGGTATGAAAAATATGGTTTACAGGCTTCCGATTTTCAACTGCGGGTTGCAGGGAAAGCCCGCAAGTGGACGATAAAACCATTTTTTATCGTCACTAGAAATTTGATTTGGCCAAGCAATTTTTATTGTCAACAAAAATTCACTTTTTATCGTTTGCAGAAATTCACCTTTTATCATCAACAAAAATACTATTACTTTGACCCTCCGTTCGAGTAGCCGCTAGGCTCATTTTACACGTTACAGAGAGCGGGAAATCTCGCAGGCGAGACTTCAACCCGTCTCTGATGGGGGAGAAAGCGACATAACCAAATGATGAGAAATGTTCGTCCGATTACCGCCCCGAGCCTGGGCGCTGGGGCAAGCACAATTCTGAACGCACACCAGTTTTCGGCAATTTGCCGACTAAGGAGGGTTATGAAATTCCATCTGAAGAGCCTTGCAGTGATTGCCTTTTGCTTGGGGTTGACCGCGATTTGTCGTGCGCAGACCACGCCCGCTACGCCGGCGCCTAACCCGCAGGCGCTGACCGCCCAGCCCGCCGCCGCGTCGACACCCGCAACAGCCCTGCCGAGTCCTTCCATAACCGGACCGCTCTCGGGAATCCCTCCCGCTGTCTTCGATGCCGGACCATTTGGTAAGATCGCCGTAAATGGCATTCTCACTGGCTTCGGCATGTTGCAGGACAACTACGTTCCGGGAGATAACTCCAGGCAAGCGGCGCTCAGTAATGGCCAGATTTGGATTCAAAAGACCGATGGTTGGTGGCAGTTCTACTTGCAGGGGGGCGCCTACACTATTCCGGCCTTGGCGACGCCATTCCTTGACAACGGAAAAACTTTGAACGACTTCTATGGCCCACTGTCGACTGCCTATTTGAAACTGGTGCCGTCGAAGACCACCTCCATCCTCATCGGTGAGTTGCCGACGCTGATTGGCGCTGAATACACCTTCTCCTTCGAGAATATGAATATCGAGCGCGGTCTTTTGTGGAATCAGGAAAACGCCATCAGTCGCGGAATCCAATTGAACCAGTCGTTGGGCAAATACGTCACCGCCTCCTTGAGTTGGAATGACGGCTTCTATTCCGACCGCTACACGTGGCTGACGGGTTCCTTAACCTTCACGAGGGGGCCGCATGCCTTATCATTCGTGGGGGGTGGAAACTACGATAAGACGGCCTTTCAGACTCTGGCCACACCGGTGCAAAACAACGGAAGTATTTACAACCTCATCTATACGTTCACGAAGGGGCCGTGGATCGTCCAGCCCTACTTTCAGTACACCGACGTTCCGACCAACCCAAGTATCGGCATCGCCAATGGGGCTTCGACTCGAGGAGAGGCGATATTAATGAGTCACGCCTTCAAACACGGCTTCTCGCTCGCGGGGCGCGGGGAATACATCTCAAGCACAGGAAGCGTCGCTCAGAAGTCTGTCAATTTGATGTTCGGTCCGGGCAGCGCGGGTACGTCCGTTACGGTGACGCCCACCTTTCAGTATGGAGGCTTCTTCTTTCGTGGCGATCTTGGTTGGGTTCGTGCGAGCAGCATCACGCCAGGGGACGTCTTCGGCCCTGCGGGCTTGAATAACAGCCAGTTTCGCGCCGTAGGTGAAATAGGATTTATGTTTGGCAACAATTTAGTCGAGAAGAAGCAATAAATTCACCCGGACAGAGGCCGCTCGCGCCGGGAGGGTTGATCCGCTCAAAATACTCCGGGCAGACAGTGTGACGCGGAAGCGGGCGCAGCCCTTTTCACTATAAGACTTCGCGCAGGAAGGGCACATCGAGTCTGCCCTTCCTGGCAAGCCGTTGGGGGACTGTTCCTTGGGCGAATGGGCTTCATCTAAAGGCTTGTTCTGCATCCTTTGCCATTTGCTCTTGTGATGCCGCCAATTTACGATTCGCTTTTGCTTTCTCGTGAAACCCTTCCGCTATGTAATCGTAGCGTGCTGCCGTATTCGGCGCGGTGAGATTCTTTACGACCGGGCCGTTACGGCAACTCGCGGCAGCCTGTTCATATTCCGCCGCTTCGGTTTCCAGCCTTTCCGATTTTGCCTTGTAGTAGGCCGCGATGCGCTCATGATCTTCCGGCGTTTTCGCAGCCTTGAGAGCGGACTTCAGGTCTTTGTCGTTGTTAATCGACTGCGGCATCTGCATGCCCCAGGCGATGCTCCCGAAAGCCAGAGTCATCATCAAAAGTGTTTGGCAGGTTTTTCTCATATACATTATAGGCTCCTCCCTGAGGGATTCTTCGCCACTCCTTCACATCGAGTGAACCCCTCCGTATCCAGGCAACCCATCCTTCAAATGCACTTCGGCTCGGCATAGCCTCTCGTGAAACCCCCTTATCCTTTTCGGATAATGAAGCTTCGCAGAACCCTGATGAGACCAACTTACGATGGGGTGTGTGAATAAGGCATAAAGGAGAGCTAAGGAATTTGGGAAGGAGTTCTCATCGCAGGTTATAGCTCGCAGTCAAGAAATTTATGCGCTTGCCTCACCGGTTGGGGAGGAATAATCTGGGACGTCGAATCCTCAATTTCACGATCCACAGTTTAGACGCCTAGCCGAGCGCAAAGAAAGTAAGGGGTAGGATTCTGCCGCGTTGGGCAGGAACGCTTGCTGCGAGAAGCGGCATCCGTTACCATGGTCCCGTAGCCTTTTACTCTCCGGGCCGGCGCCCGAAGGGATTAAAATCCATATTGAAGCGAACAAAACCGTATAGGAGGTTTTTTCATGAGGAGCCGCCTGGGGCGAACCACTGCGCCGGTTCTGACCGTCCTTCTCACACTGCTTTCCGTTAGCGCCGGGGCGCAGCAGTCCTCACTTGCCGAGATGCTCGGTTCGCTGGAGGGCGCGCACGGGATCCGGCAAGTGGCCATTTCACCCGATGGCCAGCGCGTGGCCTGGGTTGAAGCCAGTGGCGCCTCTCCGCACGGAATTTTGGTTTGCACTCTGGCGTCGCCCGCTTCCACCCGGCGCCGCATTACGGCGGGAAGTGGCGAGGAAGCCTCCGACGAGCGCGAAATCGCTTGGTCCCCGGATAGCCGCCAACTAGCTTTCTTGTCGAATGCTGAGACGCCTGACCAATTGCAGCTTTACGTTGCCAAAGTCGCGGGCGGCGGGGCTCGGAAGCTGACCGACTTGAGGGGAGCCCTCGAGGCCCCATCCTGGTCTCCGGATGGCAAGACGCTGGCGCTGCTTTTCACGGAAAACGCTCCACGTGCGCCGGGACCGCTGGAGCCCATGCCGCCCCCTTCTGGGGTGATTGGCGGCAAGGTTTACGAACAGCGCCTGACCGCTGTGGACGTTGATACTAGACGCGTTCGCCAACTCTCCCCCGCCGAAATGTATATTTATGAATATGACTGGTCCCCGGATGGGAAGAAATTTGTGTTGACTGCGGCCCACGGCACGGGCGACGCCAACTGGTGGGTCGCGGGACTTTACACCCTCCAGGCAGACTCCGGAGAAATGAAATCGCTGTATAAACCAGCGCAACAAATTGCCGAGCCGCGATGGTCCCCGGACGGGAACAGCATTGCTTTCATCGGTGGACTGATGAGCGACGAGGGTGCTACCGGCGGCGATGTCTTTCTTCTTCCCGCCTCGGGTGGCGCAGTCCGCAATTTGACGCCCGAACTGAAGGCTTCGGTTAGTTGGCTGGATTGGCGGCCGGGCAGCGACGAAATTCTCCTTCTCGAAAGCATCGAGGGCGCAAGCGGCATCGCGACGCTCGCCGTTCGAAGTGGCAGAGTCACCTCGCTATGGAGAAAGCCGGAAACCCTTTCCCTCGGGGGGTGGAACATTGGCCTTTCCGTGGCAAGCGATGGGAAGACCTGCGCACTTCTGCGCGAGACCTTTTCCGACCCACCGGAAGTCTGGGCCGGGCCCATCGGGACGTGGAAGCAGATCACAACTACGCACCACTCCGAACGGGCGAACTGGGGAAGATCTGAAGGCATCTATTGGACGAATAAAGGCCTCAGCATTCAGGGCTGGCTCACTTATCCCCAGGATTATGACCCCGCTCGGCGCTATCCCCTTGTGGTGGAAGTCCACGGAGGCCCGGGCGCCATGGCGCGCCCCACTTGGCCCAGCGCTTTCTTTGACTTAACGCTTCTTTCCCACTACGGCTATTTCGTACTGCGTCCCAATCCTCGCGGGAGCTTTGGCCAGGGGGAAGCCTTTACGCGCGGAAATATCAAAGACTTTGGATACGGGGATTTGCGTGACATCCTCGCGGGGGTTGACTATGTCGTGAGCCATTTTCCTGTGGACAACAGCCGCGTAGGCATCGGTGGGTGGAGTTATGGGGGGTACATGACGATGTGGGCCATTACCCAAACGCACCGCTTCCAAGCCGCGGTGGCTGGAGCAGGCATCGCCAATTGGCAAAGCTATTACGGCGACAACGATATCGACCAGTGGATGATTCCCTTTTTTGGCGCGTCCGTTTATGATGATCCGGCGGTGTATGCGAAAAGCTCACCTATTACCTTCATCAAAAACGCAAAAACGCCGACGCTCATCCTGGTGGGCGACCGTGACGGCGAGTGCCCAACCCCGCAATCCTTCGAATTTTGGCACGCTCTCGAAACACAGGGCGTCGAGAACCAATTTGTGGTCTATTCCAACGAAGGGCACGAGATATACGACCCTGCGCACCGCCAGGACATTATGCAGCGCACCCTGGAATGGTATGACCGCCATCTGAAGTAACTTTCCAGTTGACGCCGGGGCAGCCGGACTATAGATTTAGCATCTTTTCGGAAGGGATTTGAACTCGGAACCGCAAGACAGTGGAAAGTGAATAGTGAACAGTGAACAGTGAACGGTTTACATCCCATCCGCGCATATTCTGCCTTTCACTTTCCACTGCTTACTATTCACTATTCACTGAATGAGGGAGGAGATACAACATGAAGGTAGGACTCTTTACGGCGCTCCTGGCCAAACTGAGTCTGGACGAAGTGATCCAGAAAGTAAAGCCACTCGGTATTCAGACCCTGGAGTTGGGCACCGGGAATTATCCTGGTGAGCCACACCTCAAGCTCGAATGGCTGCACCAGGCTTCCAAACTCAAAGAATTCAAGCAAAAGCTTGAGGACGAGGGAATCACCATCAGCGGCTTGAGCTGTCACGGTAACCCCCTGCATCCCAACAAGGCGCTGGCAAAGCTCCATGCCGACACCAGCCGGAAAACTATCCTTTTAGCGGAAAAACTAGGCGTCAAGACCGTTATGGATTTCTCTGGCTGCCCGGGCGATTCGGACAATTCCAAATACCCCAACTGGTCTCCGACCGCCTGGCCTCCAGACTTTCTGGAAATCATAAAATGGCAGTGGGAGAAGAAAGTCATTCCCTACTGGACGAAACACGCCAAGTTTGCGGAAGACCACGGCGTGCGCATCGGCATCGAAATGCACCCGGGCTTTGTGGTTTATAACCCTGAGACCATGTTGCGCTTGCGCGAGGCGGCGGGTCCAGCCATAGGCTGTAACTTCGACCCCAGCCATATGTTCTGGCAAGGTATTGATCCCTGTGCGGCCGTTCGCAAGCTGGGTGACGCGGTTTTCCACGTCCACGCCAAGGACACGCGCCTGTATGACGTCAACGTCAAGATCAACGGTGTCGTGGATGCCAAGCCATATAGCGACGAGAAGAACCGGTCCTGGATCTTCCGCACCGTCGGTTACGGCCACGACGCGGATTTTTGGTGCGATTTCGTCTCCACCCTGCAAATGGTGGGTTACGATGATGTGCTTTCCATCGAGCACGAGGACAGTCTAATGTCGGTTGATGAGGGGCTAAGCAAAGCCGCGACCTTCCTTGGCCAGATCCTCATCAAGGAAAAACTGAAGGAAATGTGGTGGGCGTGAAAGGCAGTGAATAGCGAGAAGTGAATAGTGAATAGCAAAGAGCGAACCGTGGTTAGCAAACAAGGTGGAAATTGGAACGAACTGCCGGGTGTGACCTCACTGGAGGAGCAAACCCAAGTGAGGAGACCAAGAGATTACCATGATCTTCTCATTTGGCAGATCATGAGATGACCATTAATTTCATCCGCTGTTCACTGTCCACTGATCACTGTCCACTTCTTCAAAAGGAGATGCACAGATGCCAGAAATTAACGTTGCACTGATTGGTCACCGCTTCATGGGTAAGGCGCATTCCAATGCCTATCGGCAGGTGCGGAGATTCTTCCCGGGAAACCTGGTTCCGCGCATGAAGGTGTTGTGCGGCAAGGCGTGCACGGAAGAACTGGAAGAGACCGCGCGGCGGTTCGGCTGGGAGGAATCAGATTGCGAGTGGGAGCGGGTGGTGGCGCGCAAAGATATCGACCTGATCGATGTCTCGACGCCCGGCTTTCTCCACCATCCCATGGTAATCGCCGCAGCTCAGGCGGGCAAGCACATCTTCTGCGAGAAACCGCTCGCGAATACCCTGTCGGAAGCCAAAGAAATGCTAAAGGCCGTGGAAAAGGCAGGCGTGAAGCACATGATCAATTTCAATTATCGCCGCGTGCCCGCCGTCGCCTATGCGAAGCGATTGATCGAAGAGGGCAAGATCGGTGAAGTCTACCATTATCACGGCGCCTATTTGCAGGACTGGATCATGGATCCGGAGTTCCCGCTAGTGTGGCGGCTGGAAAAGAAACTTGCAGGCAGCGGCGCTTTGGGGGATATCGGCGCTCACGCTTCGGATCTGGCCGAATTTTTGAACGGCAAGATTCAAACCTTGACGGGCCAGTTGACGACCTTCATCAAAGAGCGGCCTCTGCCTGCCGAAGGTGAAGGCGCCTGGGGAGCTAAAGGCCAGAAAGGCCGGGGCAAGGTTACGGTGGATGACGATGCGAATTTCATGACACGCTTCAAGAACGGCAGCGTGGGGGTTTTCGAATCGACGCGATTTGCGGGCGGTCGCCGGAATGCCAATACTTTCCAGATTTACGGGAGCAAGGGGAGCCTTGCTTTTAACAATGAGCGCATGAACGAGTTGGAATTCTTCGATCGCACCGAGCCTTCGGAGCTCCAGGGGTACAAGACCATCCTGGTGACGCAACCTGAGCACCCCTACGTCGGCGCCTGGTGGCCCCCGGGGCACATCATTGGTTACGAGCACACGTTCGTTCATGGCATCCACGATTTCCTTACGGCTATCGACGAGGACCGTTTGCCGGAGCCGAACTTCCGCCACGGCGTCCGCAATCAAGCGGTGCTTGACACGATCGAACGCTCGGCGAAATCCGGAACGTGGGAGAAAGTTAAGGTCTAGATTTCTGTAGCATTGGTGATTTGCGACTGGTAATCACCAATGAACCTGGACTCTCGGGAGATTGACCATGTCTTACATGATGGGAATCGATGTGGGGACCACGGGCACGCGAGCCGTGATTGTTCGCCCGGATGGGCACGTCGTGGGAGCGGCGACTGGCGATCATCAACCGATGCGCATGGCCAAACCCGGTTGGGCTGAGCAGGATCCGGAAGACTGGTGGCAAGCGACGCTGATGGCTATTCGCACAGCACTTGAAGAAACCGATGTGAAGGGTTCGGACATCGCCGCCGTGGGTTTTTCCGGACAGATGCACGGCGTCGTCCTGCTTGACAAGGCTTGCGCGGTAATTCGTCCTTCCCTCATCTGGTGCGATCAGCGCAGCCAGGCACAATGTGATTGGATCACCAACAAGGTGGGGGCAGCACAGCTTATTCAGTATGTTTCCAATCCCGCGCTTACCGGCTTTAGCGCCCCCAAAATCCTCTGGGTTCGCGATAACGAGCCCAAATTCTATGAGCGTACCGCCCATTTTCTGCTTCCCAAGGATTTTGTCCGCTACCGGTTGACGGGGGAGTTTGCCACCGATGTTTCTGACGCTTCCGGGACATTGCTTTTTGATGTCACCCATCGCCGCTGGTCATCGGAGATGCTCAGCGCGCTGGGAATCGAACCGGACATTTTACCCAAAGCCTTCGAGTCGCCCGAAATCACCGGCGAAATCACCCGGGAAGTGGCCGTGCTGACCGGGCTCACCGCGGGAACACCGGTGGTGGCGGGCGCCGGCGACCAGGCCGCCAGCGCCGTCGGAAATGGCATAGTTCTCCCGGGGCTTACCTCTGCCACACTGGGCACATCTGGCGTCATCTTCGCGTACACTGACGCCCCCAAGCTCGACCCACGTGGGCGCATCCACACGTTTTGCCACGCGGTTCCGGGAAAATGGCACGTTATGGGTGTCACGCAGGCGGCGGGACTTTCCCTTCGGTGGTTTCGGGATAATTTTGGTTACACGGAATCCTGGTACGGCCGCCAGGCTGATGTGGATCCCTACGAACTAATCATCCGCGAGGCGGAACGGGTCCATGCCGGCAGTGACGGCTTGTTGTGGCTACCATATCTGATGGGCGAGCGGACTCCCCACTTGGATTCGCAGGCCCGGGGGATGTGGTTCGGCTTGACGGCGGCGCACACGCGATCTCACCTGGTGCGTTCCATCCTGGAGGGAGTGGCGTACAGCCTGCGTGATTCTCTGGAGATCTTCAAAGAGTTGGGAATTCCTGTTGAGCAGATCCGCGCGTCGGGCGGCGGGTCGCGCAGTTTCCTATGGCGGCAAATCCAGGCCGACATCTATGGCAAGGAACTCGTCACGTTGCGCACCTCGGAGGGGTCAGCCCTCGGCGCCGCCTTGCTGGCAGGCGTGGGCGCCAAGATTTATACGTCGGTGGAAGAGTCCGCCCAGGAAGCCATTCAGGTGAAGGAGTCCATGGCGCCGAAGCCGGATCAAGTTGCCGTCTACGAACGATACTATCAGGTTTATCGCGGCCTCTATCCGGCGGTGCAGGAACTCTCGCACACTCTGGCAAAGTTGGGAGTTGGTGAGGCCTGAATCGGGCACTCGACCATCGGGATAAAATGATCCCGGCATTGGACGGGACCAATTCGACGGGTCGCTGAGTGAAAATTCGCCCCTGAGGTATGGATGATGAAACGACCCTTGCACTTGCTTGCTGCACTCAACCTTTTCGCCATCATCGTGGCCGTGGCGGCGGCCCCCCTGCTGCACCATCAGGAATTTAGCGGCTTGGCAAAATCTACCCTCTCATATTTCTCTGTGAGGTCAGTCATGGCAGCGCCGATACCGGAATTCTCCGCGAAGCTTGAACCAACGCAATACAGAAAGTGGAACGTTTATAAACTCAGCAACGGTTTAATTTCGTTGTTTATCGCTCCCGACATCGGAGGCCGGGCGATCCAGCTTCAGCTTGGCGATCACGAGTACTTTTTTGTGAACAAGGCGCTGGAAGGCAAGGTGCTTATCGAGTCGGAAAATAACCTCAAAGCCGGCTGGGCAAATTATGGCGGAGACAAGGCTTGGCCAGGGCCCGAGGGGTGGATGAACGACGGCGAGTGGCCGAGCATTCCCTACTACATCTTGGACGGGGCGCGGTACAAAGCGGAAGTCGTCGCCAACTCGCCTTCCGAGGTCGCCGTTCGCGTGACCAGCCCGGAGGATCCCCGCACCGGCGTGCAGCTTATTCGAACCTTCCATGTTTACGCCGACACCACCCGGATCAAGGTGGATCAGGTCATGCGGAACATCAGCCGCAGAGAGATCCGCTGGGGCATTTGGCACCTGATTCAGAATGACGCCGCGGATGCAAACGATCCTTCCAAACCCAACCCCGAGCTTTACATGTACCTTCCACTGAATCCTCACAGCAAGTACCCGGAAGGATATTACAAGCCCTATGGAGATGCGCGGCACCCTAGCTACGAAGTCCTTCCCGGTGGAAGGATGCTTCGCGTCCACTATTTGTACCGGGTGTGCAAGGCCGCTGCCGATTCCAGCGCCGGCTGGTATGCCGTGGTCAACGGTCAGAAGAATATTGGCTTGGTCGAGAACTTCAAGTACTTTCCCGACCAGGAATATCCCGATGGCGCCTCGGTGGAACAGTGGAACGATGGGCCAGGGACCATTTCGCGTGGGCCCTTTGACCAAATCTTGGCGGATGACCCGGAAAAGACGCCCTACTTCCTGGAGACCGAAGGCATGAGCCCTTACGCACGACTGGAGCCGGGAGAGGAATACTCCTACCCAATTTACTGGTCGCCGACGCGCGTGCTCGATCCCATTTCCAGCGCTCCGACCTCGGGCGGAGTCGTGAGTGAGCCCCTCACCGCAAAACTCGACGGAACGACGGTCAGGCTGAAAGGGACGTTCGGGGTGTTTACACCGGGAACATTACAGGCGGAGTTTTTCAGTTCGATGGGTGAGGAGTTGGGCCGCGTTACGCTTCAGGCGGTCGACCCGCGCGAGGTCGTCA
>Ga0187783_10003805_pt1 | contig 11154 bp, 8 predicted proteins | sample 1015_SJ02_MP02_2_FD_132471 | JGI IMG/M metagenome (GOLD analysis project Ga0187783, IMG submission 132471) | Tropical peat soil microbial communities from peatlands in Department of Meta, Colombia - 1015_SJ02_MP02_20_MG | ecosystem: Environmental > Terrestrial > Soil > Wetlands > Peat | place...
AAATTGCTTCCAGAGTTCGTCCAGACGCATGCCATCCGTGACGCGCTGCCAGAACATTTTCATCCGCGTCATGATGGGCTGCCCGCCCGCCGCGTGATGACTGTGCGGCGGTGGCAAAGGGCCGGTGCGTCGGGCGTTCGAACTCATGGAAATGTGCCAGCAATCAGGCAGTCAGCCATCAGCGCTCAGCTCAAGCGTGCCTGGCGGCTGCTGAGTGCGGAATGCTGAACGCTAGAGCAGTTGGCGTATCCGGCTAGCTCGGGTAGTGCGGGCCTTCAAGCCCGCGTTGGCTAGTGCGACATTTCTTTTGTCTCCGCCGCTGAGGTCGCAGACCTCAGCGGCGGAAGCGGTTCTTTCAATTGCCGCTTTACGCCGCGCTAAAGCGCCGCACTACCCGACTTCGCGGATACAGTAATTCCAAAACTGCATAATTATAGGTTGTCTGGGCTGGCCAAAGTTCGCTACCGGCGTTGCGGCTGGAGCGGTTAATCCAGAAAGGCCACAGATTGCACTCCGGAAACCTCGAAGCGCTTGCGGCAACGGAGGTTCTTGCAGGCGACGAGGTCGTCGCGGCGGACCATGTAGGAGCGGGCCTTGGCGAACTTGGCGCGGTCACGCTCGTCGGCGCGCGCGGTCAACTGCCGCTTTTTGGTGCGAACCAGCCAGCCCAGGTCGTATTCCGCAGCCTCGTGGCAGTGCGGGCAGTTCAGGGTCGCCTTGCGGGTTTCCTGGCGCTCGTCGAAGAAGTCGCGTTCATCCATGCCGTCTCCTTTTGCCACTCACCCACCGGCGTCATCCGCGCATCAAACATTAGAACATAGTGCGCGGCGGAAGACGTCGTACTTCGGTAATGCATGCATAATTGACGGTCTGTGCTGGCTCGCATTTACACTAGCTGAGCGTGCAGGAGCAAGGTCACAACCAACGCATTGGAGTGATTAATGCGCTGCGCGGCTTTGCCGCGGCGTTTGTCGCCTGGGGCCACTTCGTCGCGGGACAAGGCAAATATCTCAGCCTCTCAGGCAAGTACCGCTACCTGGGCGTCCATATCTTCTTCGTGATCTCCGGCTTTGTGATCCCCTGGAGCCTGTATCGCGCTCAATATGTTCTTCGTGATTACCCAAGGTTCCTGCTGAAGCGCAATGTGCGCTTGTATCCGCCCTACCTAGCTTCCATTGTCGTCACCATTCTGGCGACGAACTTCATCATGGCGCCGGTACTCCACCTGCCGCGGCTTACGCTCACGGCGCCTGTCCTGCTAGCCCATTTGGGCTACCTGAACGATCTCCTACACCTGCCCTGGGTCAGTGTGGTCTATTGGACGCTGGCCATTGAGCTGCAATGGTACTTGGTTGTGGGATTGATGTTCCCGCTGTTGGCAACGTGCGCGAAGCTGCCGCGCTTCGCTGCTTTGGCAGCAATGATGATGGCCTACTTCATGGTCGGCAACGACCGGCTCATCTTCCACAGTATCCCGATTTTCCTGGTTGGCGTGTTCGTCTTTCAGTACCGCGTAGGCCTGATTGGGCGGGGCGAGATGCTGGGGCTGATCGCGGTCATGATACTGGCCATGATCGGCCCCATTGGTTGGATTGTCGCCGGAGTTTCAGTTACCACGGGCGTGCTGATCGCTTTCGCCAGTTTCGAGAGCCGCGCCATGGACCGCGTCGGCGACCTGAGCTACTCATTGTATTTGCTGCACTTGCCGATTGGTGTCACCCTGATCGGCTGTCTCTCGCTGTGGCTGCCATATTCTGGCAGTTATATGATCGTGCTTGATATTGTTGGACTAGCAGCTTCCGGCCTGGCAGCCTGGACCATGTATCAGTGGATTGAGAAACCCTCACAGGAGAAATCTTCGGCCATCCGCTTCGCTCATCGGCCAAGCAAGCAGGCCTCGCGCGCGGCCGTGGCCGCAACGGCAGGCGATTAACCCAATCCCGCAGCATCATCAGTTTGCCGCAGCAGTTTTACGTCGCGCCTGCATACGGTCAGCATGTTCTGCGGCCGACAGATATGCTCCGCCGAGCAAAAGCATGCCGCTCCAGAATCCCCAAAACATTAGTGTGACCGAGACGGCGAACGGGCCATAGACTTCCTGAAAGTTGAGCCACGGCAGCACCAGGATGTAAACGTACTTCGCTGCTTCGGAAACCAGGCCGGTGATGATGGCTGCCGGCAACACCGCGAGTGCGGGTACCTTCCCGTGCGGCAACAGCCAGTAGATGAGGAAGTAGATTGCGATCGTTGCCAGAATTGCTGAAGCCTTCATTATGACGAACGCCAAAGCGCGGGAGGCCATGTTCCCGGAGCCAACTACCAGGCCAAGCATGCGCAGATTCTCGGCCGTAAGCGCAATAGAGAGCACGGCCAGAGATCCGCAGGCCAGCGCGAGGGCAAAGGAAACTGCCAGATTCATCAGATAAGAGCGGTTCCTCTGAAAGCCCCAGATGCGGTTGAGTGCAACCTCCAGCGGCACGAAAATACCGGTGGAGCTGATCAGCAGCATGATCAGCGACAGCACCTGCCCGCGGCCTTTTACACTCGCCAGAAATTGCAGGTTGCGGATTACAAAGTCCTTGTTACTTGGTAGATAATCCCGCAGCAGCTGTATTACCACATCGTACATTGCCGGGGAATGAAGCAAACGGCGCGTCACCGTGAGCAGGAGGACGATGAAAGGAAACAGCGACAGGATGGAGTAGGCTGCCACCGAAAAGGCGTAGGTATGTACCTCGGTTTGCATCAGATAGCGCAACGCCGACCAGCCATGACGGCGCAAGCGATGCGACAGGCTGTGCGTCTCCGGCAGGTGGCGGAACAGTGCGTCCTGCTCGCTATTATCGTCTTCGGCCTGCAGGCGCTGGGCAGCCGTGCCAGCGTGCAGCAGCGGCGTTGCGTGTAACTCTCTCGTGCCGTTAGAGTTAAGTAAAGATCCCACCACGGGTGCCGGCGACTGCGAAAGGGGGTTCGCGCCTACCTTCCCCGGCCCGTCTGTGGATTGGGATTCGCTACTCATCCAGTCCATCGTAGCAGAGCGCAGTCGCGCCGGCGGCCCGCCGAAAAGTGGCAGCAAATTCCTATTTTGGGAACCAAATCCATTGCGAAGAAAACACTTGCCAGAACGCCGAGTTCCTGCAATCATCATCTGCTCGCCCTCAGTTGCGAGAGAGCGAGCTTTCGGGTCCAACCGAAACGTGGATTTGGGTTGATGTTTCTGTCGGCAGGCGAGTTGACGCAAGGCACTGGCTCCAGGGATCTGCCCTGACACATCGCAGTCCGTCAGGGCGAATTCGTGGGCTTTTTGCTTTTTGCGCGCGAGCGGCAAGCGGAGCTGCAGCCCTTGTTTCCCGGCAACGTCGAGACCATTTCCAAGTTCGGCCCTGCAGCTACGCGGCTGCTCAAAAAGCGGAGCAGCTTCTGGGTAAGACTTCGGGGCTGAGCGCGGAAACCGGTTCGCGGAGCAGGGGTGATTGTAAGTGAAAAAGGTGAAAGGAGCAGGGTTGTGAGAGAGAAAGGGACAGTCAAGTGGTTTAACGGAGCCAAGGGCTACGGCTTCATCCAGCGCTCCACAGGCGAGGATGTGTTCGTGCACTTCTCAGCCATCCAGGAGAACGGATATCGCACTTTGAATGAGGGCGACACAGTTGAGTTCGACCTCACCAAAGGTCCCAAAGGCTTCCAGGCCGCCAACGTTGTGCGGGCATAACCTTCCGCCACGTGGAAGCCTCGACGCGCGTCACTTCGTGTTAGGCTTCTTCGGGCGGCCGATGGCTGAAAACCCTTCCACCTCGGGAGGGTTTTTTATTGCGGTTGTGCTCCGCAAGCGGCGCAAAGCCCAGCGCGCGTGCTCGGCGACAACCGCGTCGGCGTCGCAGCAGAGCTCTTCCAGCACCGACAAGAACCGCTCGTCGCCGCTATTGCCCATCGCGATCGCCACGTTGCGACGCAGGCCGTTGAACCGCGCCCGCTTGACCGGCGAGCCGCGAAACACCTCGCGAAACTGCTCCACGCTGAGCCGCGCCAGCCACCCCAGCTCAGGATTGACCAGTTGCGGCCGCGCTTCCATTTCCAGTGTCCTGGTGATCGGCGCTTTGCGGTTCCACGGGCACACATCCTGGCAGATGTCGCAGCCGAAGACTTGGCGTCCCATGCCTGCGCGCAATTCTTCCGGTACGGGGCCGCGCTTTTCTATGGTGAGATACGAGATGCACCTGGTGGCGTCAAGCTGATAGGGCGCGGGGAACGCGTTCGTGGGGCAGGCGTCGAGACAGCGCGTGCAGGAGCCGCAGCGGTCGGCCGCAGGCAAATCGGGCGTCAGCTCCAGCGAGGTGAGCATGATGCCGAGAAACAGCCACGAGCCCAACCGCTGGTTCAGGACGCAAGTGTTCTTGCCGATCCAGCCAATGCCGGCGTATTTGGCGAAGATGCGTTCGATCACCGGACCGGTGTCAACATAGCACCAGGTGTGCGGCGCGGGAACGCCTTGTTGGGCGCAGGCTTCCAGCAGCCGCCCTTCCAGGGCTCGCAGCTTGCCAAGTACCACATCGTGATAGTCGCGCCTGGTCCAGGCGTAGCGCGAGATCCAGCCCTGCGAGGTCGTGCCCGCGTGCGTGGAGTAAGGCTGGTCGCTGTTGTAGTTCAGGGCACAGACCACGACCGAGCGCGCCCAGGGAGCGACATTGGCCAGCGCGGCGCGCTTCAGCTCGCCCGCCTCGGTGCGCTTCTGCAGATAGCTCATCTCGCCGGCGTGACCTTCCGCGAGCCACTGCGGGAAGAAACGGTGTTCCGTAGTTTCGGCGACACCGGCAATGCCTGCCAGTTCAAAGCCAACTTCGGAGGCAAGGCGCTTGAGTTCGCCGCTGATGATGCCCACCAACATGCTGATTATAGGTGCCCGCTTTGGTTTTTCGTCTTCCTGAGTATTGTCCAGAACAAGAACCGAGCGCACGGTCCTGAAACTGCCCACAGTCGCGTGGTAAGGTGGTGCCAAAGGGCGAACCGAATGCCGACCCCCGATCCAGTTCGGCGCTATCGGCCGCTGCTGTACAGCGCTGCGGTGCTGCTAGCCACCGCGATCGTTCTCTACAGCGGGGCGTGGATGTACTACCAGCGCCAGCCGAAGTCCAGCGTGGAGATCGGGATTGAGGAAAAGTATTCATCGTCCGGCATTGTGCTCTCAGAGGTACACAAAGACTCGCCCGCAGAAGCGGCCGGGCTGAGGGCGAATGACCTCATCACGGCCATCAATGGAGTTCGTCCGGATTCGGAGCTTGCCTTTGGCAGCTTGATGTTCCAGACATGGCTCAAAGCCAAGCCCGGAGACAAGGTGGTTCTGACCGTTCAGCGCGCGGGACAGGCGCAGCCCTTGACCATCGTGCCCACGTTTCGCGCCCGGCAAGGTAAAGGCGAGACCAGGACCCTCATCCGTTCCTTGGGGCAGCAGGTGATCGATTCGTTCCCCGTTCTGTTCCTCGTTGTGGGCCTGCCGATTTTGTTTCTGCGCGTGGAAGACCGCAATGCGTGGCTGATGGCGCTGGTGTTCGCCACCTGCATCACTCCCGCGAGCATGCCCGATGGGTTTGCCGGCGCTCCGAATGCCTTGCGCTCCTTCCTGCTGGCTTATCGGACGATTTTCCATGCGCTGCTTCCCGGGGCGTTTTACTTCTTCTTCGCGGTTTTTCCCACGCGCTCGCCGATTGACCGCAGGGTACCGTGGCTGAAGTGGGCGCTTCTGGCAATTGGAGTATGCCTAGGATTCGGAGGCATTCGGCACGGTGACCTTGACGCATTGCCGTTCATCGCTGCTCTGCTGCCCTACCGGATTGCCCAGAACGCGAGGCTTATCACCGGAAACGGGGGTATGGCTCTGGGTGTTTTGTCACTGTTTTCGAACGTACTGGGCGCTCCCGATGCCGCTGCTCGCCGCAAGCTCAAGGTCATCTTTTGGGGCACAGCGGTTGGGGTCACGCCAATTGTCCTCCTTGTGGCGGCCGAGGACATGCTTGATTACCATCCCCCACTCTGGATTGTTTTCGCCCTGATTCTTCTGTTCTTTCTTTTTCCGCTGTCCTTCGCCTACGCCGTGGTAAAGCACCGGGTCATGGACATTCCCGTCCTGCTCAAACGCAGCGCGCGCTACTTCGTGGTGGAACGCGGCTTTGTGATTCTCATCCTGGTTCTTTGTGTGGGCCTGACCTTGTGGTTCGGGCAGGCATTCTCGCGATATTTCTCCGCCGGTTCCAAGGCCGCTATTCCCATTGGCGCGACGTTTGGAGTGCTGGTAATCTCAGGGGCAACGCAGGTCCATCGCCGGGTGCGGACGCGGCTGGACCGCGCCTTCTTTCGCGGCTCCTACGACGCGCAGCAGATTCTGCAAGAGCTCGCCGCCAGAACGCTCAGCGTTACCACGCGCGAAGATTTGGCGTTGCTGTTGCAGCAGAACATTTACGATGCGCTGCATCCCAGCTCGGCATTTGTGTACCTGGAAAACGGCGCCGGGCAGTTCTACGCCTATGCGGGCAGTCCGCCGGCGGAGGCGAAGACGTTGGAGCCCAAGGCAGAAGCTATCGCGATGCTTGCCGAACGGGCGCAGCCCATGGAGCTGAATCCGGAAGAGACATACGGCAGCCAATTAGACTCGCTGCGGGCTGAGTGCCTAGTGCCGATTCGCGGCTCCCGTGAAGGTGAGCTGCAGGGCGAGATCGTGCTTGGCGCACGGTTATCCGAAGAGCCGTATTCGGCCGGCGACAAGCGCCTGTTGGCCTCGGTGGCGAGCCAGGCAGGCATTGCCATGCGCAGCATTACCCTGGCGGAGAAAATGGCGGAGCGCATGGAAGCCGAGCGGCGCGCCCAGCAGGAGATGCAGATCGCGCAGCAGGTGCAGAGCCGGCTGCTGCCGCAGCAGGCGCCGTCGCTGAAGACGCTGGAATGTGCCGGCAGGTGCGTGCAGACGCGCGCTGTAGGCGGCGACTACTACGACTTCCTCGACCTCGGCTCGGGACGCCTCGGGCTGGTGCTGGCGGACATCGCGGGCAAAGGAATTTCAGGAGCGCTGCTCATGGCGAACCTGCAAGCCAATTTGCGCAGTCAGTACGCGCTGGCGCTGGAGGACATTCCGCGGCTGCTGCGCTCGGTGAACCGACTGTTCTACAAAAACACCGAAAGCAATCACTACGCGACTACGTTTTTCGCTGTTTACGATGACGAGACGCGAAGGCTGCGCTACGTGAACTGCGGACATAATCCGCCGGTGCTGCTGCGGGCCAATGGCCAGGTCGAGCGCTTCAATGCGACGGCGACGGTGTTGGGATTGTTCGAGGAATGGGACTGCAACGTAGTGGAGTGCGACCTGGCGATGGGCGACGTCCTTGTGATCTATACCGACGGCATTTCCGAGGCGGGAGAAAGTGACGACGGCGAGAGCGAGGAGTTCGGCGAAGACCGGCTGATGGCGGCAATTCGGCAGCACCAGCAGAGCTCGGCTGGCGAAGTTCTGGATGGGGTGCTCAGCGCTGTGCAGCAGTTCAGTCCCGAGCAGCAGGCCGACGACATGACGCTGGTTGTGGCGAGGTGCCGGTAAGGTAGTTTCGGCGGCGGGCCTAGGACGTACGGCTCGATTCCGTTTAAGATAACCGCAGGCGGAAGGACCATGTCGGCGCAAAGGATAGTCTTCATCGCGTACGTCGTTTTTCTTGTGACCGCTAACATTGTCCATGCCGACGAGGCGGAGACTTGCCCATTTGACAAGGCGTTCGAGACACCCCGCGACATGTATGGGTTTACGGTACAGATAACCTCCTATCTCGAGGACGACCTCGAGACCACGTGCCGCCTGTTGGTTAAGACCCTTGCCGGAGCGCCTATCCTGACTGCCACAGAACACGGCATCGGATGGGTGCAGGCCTCCGCTGGCTGGGACTTCGACGGGGACGGCAAGCCGGATCTCCTCTTCGAGGGATGGACGGGCGGTGCCCACTGCTGCTACCGCTACTGGCTCGTCACGTCCGGCAATAATCCAAAGGTTTGGGAATTCTTTGACTACGATTCCTTCGTCATCGAGCCGCCAAACGGGCAACGTGTGGCCATCTTCCGGGCGCGCGATGGGGCCTTTGATTATTTTGAAGGCCCCTACAGCCTGTCCCCCCTGCCGGAGATTCTTTTCACCGTCGAAGGGAACGAAATGAACATAGTAACTACCGATGACCGAAATCTATGCTCCACGGCGGTTCCAGAAGAATTGGACGCCGATTCGGTCGTGCACTTTCGTTCTACCGCTGGGCCAGCCCGCGGAGGGAAAGACCGGCCTCCTCCCTTGAGCGGCCTGGACACCGACGACCCTGATACAATGCGTGCGATTCTTCACTTTGTTATTCAGCAACTCTATTGCGGAAATGAACAGGTAGCATTCAACAGCCTGCAGAAGATGTGGCCAGCGTTTGATTATTCACGCATTCGCAAGGCCATACTTAACATTTACGAGAAAGGCAGCGTTCTGCAAAAACTGCGAGGCGCCGCTCCGCTTCAACCTCCCGTTACCAGATCGCCGTGGACTGGGAGCGAGCCCTAGCTGCTTGCTGCCTTCAAGGTATCTCTGCATCTATAATGCTCAGTTGACTGTTTCCGACCTCCGCGGCCTAAAGGCATACCAGGGTCGCGGCGGCGGTGTTCCGCGGTCCTTCGACGCGCGCGCTGCAGCGGGCGTTCGGAAATGACAGCGGGACCGAGGGTGTGGAGGGAAACGTCCACGCCTCCCGTGCTTGGAAAGGAAACGTGTCGCGCTGATACCCTCGCGCGCTTCCCGCCTTCTTTTCCCGCACATTCGAAACAGAATCAGTCCCCAGTGGCGGCCTGACTGATAGCGTCAAACAGCAGGGCCCTCGACTCGCCCACGCAAAACCGGCGCGGGCACGCTCGGGGTGACAGTCCAAAAGGATTTGCCAAAACCAAGAGCCAATGGCGAAAAGCTAAGAGCTGATGGGGAAAGGCGTAGAGCGAACAGCGTGCTTCTCCACGACAAATTCGGGCGGCGCATCAGCGATCTGCGGATTTCCGTCACCGACCGCTGCAACTACAAGTGCGTCTATTGCCGTTCGGGTACCAACGGCGCGCAGTTTGCCGAGATGCCGATTGCAGATTATCTGCGCATGGCACGCATCTTTGTGGGGCTGGGGATTACCAAGGTCCGGCTGACTGGCGGCGAACCGCTATTGCGGCGGGGCATCGTCGAAATGGTGAGCGAGCTGGGCTACATGCGCACCGTGGATGGTGATCCGCTCGACATCGCTATCACCACCAACGGCCATTTGCTGGCGGAAATGGCGCAGGCGCTGGCCGACGCCGGGCTGCGCCGCGTCACCGTCTCCATGGACGCGGTGAATGAGGACGAGTTCGCGCGCATTACCCGCGTGCCCAACGGCTACGATCGCGTGCTCGCCGGAATTCGCGCCGCGCAGGGCGCAGGGCTCAGTCCGGTGAAGATCAATTGCGTGCTGCTGCGCGGCTTCAACGACGACCAGATCACCGCCTTCGGCCGCTTCGCGCGTGAAGAAGGCGTCGTTGTGCGCTTCATTGAGTTCATGCCGCTGGAAGAAGACCGCGTCTGGTCGCCGGAAATTGTTGTCACGCTGGATGAAATTGTGCGCCGCATGGCTGAGTTCATGCCGCTGCGCGAGATCGAACATGCCCGCAGCGAAACCGCGCGCCGCTACGTCTTCGAGGACGGTCTCGGCGAGATCGGCATCATCGCGCCGGTGTCGCATCCGTTTTGCGGACATTGCAGCCGAGTGCGCATCACCTCCGACGGCAAGATTCGCACCTGCCTGTTCTCAGTCCGCGAGCATGATCTGGCTGGCTTGATGTCGAACGGCGCCAGCGATGCGGACATGGTCGAGTTCATCCTGCACGCCATTGAGCGCAAGGAAGAGCGGCACCACATCGGCGAGCCGGGCTTTGTGCCGGCATCAAGAACGATGGTGCATATTGGGGGGTGAAGGAAGCAACTAGCAACTAGCAACTAGCAAATGCTGAAAGGTCGGCCCAAGTTCAATTCGATGGTTCATCCGGGTTCTCGTTGCTAATTGCTAATTGCTAGTTGCTAGTTGCTAGTTGCTTTTACTTCCCCAACGCGCCACAATATGGTTGTTCGATGCCGTGCAGCGCTGCATCAGCCCAGGGGCCCCGGTGGGGTGGGCGTGGTTCTCGATTTTGTAACGCACACGCTGCGCAGGTCATCGAATAACTGAGTTGTAAAGAAGCGTCAACTTGCAGCTTCAACATCCCCGTAGGTCGGGCGCGAAGCGCGCAGCGTTAAGTCGGGCGCGGGAAGCGTAGTGGATCTACTGGAGCCGCAGGTCAGCTTTCAACATCCCCGTTCCAGGACGTGAGCTGTGCAGTCAATGCACCCGCGTGGCTGGAACTGAAGGCAGCGACAACAAGATGGCAACAGCACCGATTACGGAAGCGGCATCCTGCTCGCTTGAGAATTACCTCATACTCCCTGACCGAAGTATGGACAGCCGTATTGCGGCCGCCAAAGCAACTCTGGGCAGCGAGTGCGTCATCCTGGGGCATCACTATCAGCGCGACGAAGTTGTAAAGTTTGCCGATTACCGCGGCGATTCCTACCGCCTCTCGCAGAAGGCAGCGCAGGCCAAGGGCCAGTACATCGTTTTTTGCGGCGTGCACTTCATGGCGGAGAGCGCCGATATTCTGGCGCGGCCGGGCCAGGTGGTCGTCCTGCCCGACCTCAACGCCGGCTGTTCCATGGCCGACATGGCCGATATTACCCAGGTGGAGGACGCCTGGGAGCAGTTCGTGAACCTCGGCCTCACCGACGAAGAAGGCAACGGCATCACGCCCATCACTTACATGAACGCCACGGCGGCCATCAAGGCATTTTGCGGCGAGCGCGGAGGCCTGGTCTGCACCTCAACCAACGCCAAGGCCGCATTTGAATGGGCCTTCCGCCGCAACGAAAGGATTTTCTTCCTGCCTGATCAGCACCTGGGCCGAAATACCGGATACGCGCGCGGCATTCCGCTGGACGAAATGGTCGTTTGGGACCCGTACATGCTGCAAGGCGGACAGACGGTGGAGCGGCTGCGCAAGGCGAAGGTAATTCTGTGGAAGGGTCACTGCTCGGTACATCAGCGC
>Ga0187783_10003806_pt1 | contig 11153 bp, 9 predicted proteins | sample 1015_SJ02_MP02_2_FD_132471 | JGI IMG/M metagenome (GOLD analysis project Ga0187783, IMG submission 132471) | Tropical peat soil microbial communities from peatlands in Department of Meta, Colombia - 1015_SJ02_MP02_20_MG | ecosystem: Environmental > Terrestrial > Soil > Wetlands > Peat | place...
GCGGGATGAGCTTCACGGTCACCTCCGTGACGATCATCAGCAGTCCCTCGGAGCCGATCACGAGCGCGAGCAGATCGAGCCCCGGCGCATCGAGCGCGCCGCCGCCACCGAGCTCGAGACGCTCTCCCTCCACGGTGTAGCCGTGCACGCCGAGCACGTTGTGCACGGTGAGCCCGTACTTGAGGCAGTGCACGCCGCCGGAATTCTCAGCGACGTTGCCACCGATTGAGCAGGCCACCTGGGAAGAGGGGTCCGGGGCATAGTACAGACCGTACGGCGCCGCAGCTTCCGACACTCTCAAATTCGGCACACCAGGCTCGAGCCGCGCGATGCGGCTGCGCGGATCGATCTCGAGCACGCGATTCATGCGGGCGAGCGACAGCAGCACCCCCCCGGTATGCGGCGTCGAGCCACCGGAGAGACCGGTACCCGAACCGCGCGGCACGAGCGGGACGCCGAGGCGATGACAGGCCCGCAGCACCTCGCGCACCTGCTGCGCCGTGCGCGGCAGCACCACGACGTGCGGGAGCTCGCGAAACGCGGTGAGTGCATCACACTCGTACGGGCGGCGCTCCTCCTCGCGCGACAACACGCAGTCGGCGGGCAGGACCGCCGCGAGCGCCTGGACGATGCCGGAGACCGCCATGCGCCATCCTAACGCGGACGCGCGGGCGAGGGCGAAGCCGACCGGCCCAAGCGGCGCACGGGCTGCGTGCGCGCGGGGGATGGCGCTGCCGGAGAAGTCCATGCCGCAAACCGATCAGTTCCGGCTGCGCCGCGTGACGATAATGGGGCACCCCCGTGCACGGGGAGGTACCCGCAGGACGATTCGATGCCCGAGCAGCAGCCCAGTCCGCAGCCGCGCGCGCGCCGCCCGAGCGGCCGCGACGCCAAGATTGCCGCGCGCACGGCCCGCAGCCAGGCGTTCGTTCCCTACATCACCCGGGCGATCCCCTACTACGAAGTGCTCGGCAGCGAGGGGCTGGAGCTCCTCGAGCACAACGCCGACACCATCCTGCAGGAGATCGGTATCGACTTCCGCGAGGACCCGGAGTCTCTCAAGCTGTGGAAGGACGCCGGCGCCGACGTCCAGGGGGAGCGGGTGCGCTTTCCGCGCGGCATGTGCCGCAGCATCGTGCGCCGTTCGGCTCCGCGGGAATTCACGCAGTACGCGCGCAATCCGGCGCACAACGTCGTGATCGGCGGTAACCGCACGGTGTTCGCACCCGCCTACGGGTCGCCGTTCGTGCGCAACCTCGATGAGGGCCGGCGTTATGCCCGGATCGAGGATTTCCGCAACTTCGTGAAGCTTGCCTACGTGGCGAACTCGATCCACCACTCCGGCGGCACCATCTGCGAGCCGGTCGATCTGCCGGTCAACAAGCGGCACTTCGACATGGTCTACACGCACATGAAGTACAGCGACAAGCCGTACATGGGCTCGGTCACCCATCCTGATCGCGCGCGCGACACGGTCGAGATGACACGGATCCTCTTCGGCGAGAGCTTCATCGACCCGGCGACCGGCAGGCCGCGGACCTGCGTCACGAGCCTCATCAACGCCAACTCGCCGCTCACCTGGGATGCCACCATGCTCGGGGCCTTGAAGACCTATGCGCGCGCGAACCAGGCGACCATCGTCACCCCGTTCATCCTCGCGGGCGCCATGTCGCCCGTGACGGTCGCGGGCACCGCCGCGCAGACACTCGCCGAGGCGCTCGCCGGCATGGCGCTCGCGCAGCTCGTGAACCCGGGTGCGCCGGTGATTCTCGGCAGCTTCGCCTCCTCGCTCTCGATGCAGTCGGGCGCGCCCACCTTCGGCACTCCCGAGCCGGCGCTCGTCCTGTACGTCATGGCGGCGCTCGCGCGGCGGCTCGGCGTGCCATTCCGCTCCGGCGGCTCGTTGTGCGCCTCGAAGATTGCCGACGCACAGGCGGCGTACGAGTCGGCCAACACGCTGATCCCGACCTGTCTCGGCGGCGTGAACTTCGTACTGCACACGGCAGGCTGGCTCGAGGGGGGCCTCGCCATGGGCTACGAGAAGTTCGTCATGGACACCGACCAGGCCGGCATGATGCACACGCTGCTCGCCGGGGTGGACCTGTCGGAGAACGGCCAGGCGCTCGACGCCATCCGCGAGGTCGGTCCCGGCAAGCACTTCCTCGGCTGCGCCCACACCCAGGCGAACTTCCAGACCGCCTTCTACCGCTCACCGCTCGCGGATAACAACAGTGTGGAGCAGTGGGAGGCGGAAGGGGCAAAGGACATGGCACAGCGCGCCAATGCGTTGTGGAAGAAGCAGCTGGCCGAGTACGAGCCGCCGCCGCTCGATCCGGCGGTGGACGAGGCGCTGCTCGATTACATCAACCGGCGCAAGGCCGAGTTCCCCGACTCCAACGTCTAGATCTCGAACTCGACGCCGATCTCCATCACCTGCGGGCTCGGAACGTTGAAATAGGCCGCCGGCCGCTGCGCATTGCGGTGCATGAAGGCAAAGAGCGCCTCGCGCCAGCGCGCCATGAGGGGACTGCGGCCGAGCGCGACGATCGTCTCGTGGCCGGTGTAATAGGTGACGCTGGCGGGATCGCGCAGGGCGATCTTGCCCTGGGCCGCCGCGCTCGCCAGTCCCTGCGGCACATCGGGATGCTCCATGAAGCCAAAGTGCAGCTCGAGGCGCGTGAGACCCGGGCCGAGCTCGGTCACGGTGGCGCGCTCCTCCTCCGGCACGCGGGGAATCTCGGCGACGCTCGCGGCGACCAGCAGCACGTGCTCGTGGAGCACATGGTTGAAGCGGAAGTTCTGCGTCAACATCAGCGGCACGCCCTGCGCCAGGCGCCCGAGCACCACCGCGGTGCCGGGCAGGCGAAACGGCGGATCGGTGCGCACTGAGGCGAGGAACTGCTGCGGGCTCTGCCGCAGCCCGAGTCGCACGCCCTCCATGAGGTACTCACCCTCGCGCCAGGTGATCATGAGGAATGAGATGACGGCAGCGATCAGGAGCGGAAACCAGCCGCCCTCGAGCAGCTTGGTGGAGGTCGAGGCGAAGAACAGCAGATCGAGCGCGAGGAGACTGCCGTTCACCAGCAGCACCACCCAGACATTGACCCCCCATTGCAGCGCGACGAAGGTCGCCAGCAGGGTCGTGATCGCCATCAGCAGCGACACCGCGATGCCGAAAGCCCCGGCGAGCGCGTCGGAGGAGCCGAAGCCGATGACGGCGGTGAGGGTGAGCGCGGCGAGCGCCCAGTTGACGAGCGGCACATAGATCTGCCCGATCTCCGACCCGGCCGTGTGGATCACGGTGAGGCGCGGCAGGAAGCCGAGACGAATTGCCTGCTGGGTCATGGAATAGGCGCCGGAGATGATCGACTGCGAGGCGATGACGGTCGCCAGCGTCGAGAGGACCACCAGCCCGTAGTGCGCCCACTGTGGGGCGAGCTCGTAGAAGGGACTCTCGATCGCCCGCGGGTGCTGCAGCAGCAGCGCTCCCTGGCCGAAGTAGTTGAGGGCGAGCGCCGGCAGCGCCACGGTGAACCAGGCGAGGCGGATGGGACGCGCGCCGAAGTGACCCATGTCCGCATAGAACGCCTCGCCGCCGGTCACCGCGAGGAACGCGCCGCCGATGACGACGAACGCGAGTGGCCCGATGTGCCACAGGAAGGTAATCGCCGGCAGCGGGCTCAGCGCCGCGAGAATCGCGGGTGCGGTGGCGATACCAGCCACCCCCAGTACGCCGATGACGAGGAACCACAGCAACATGACCGGGCCGAACATGCCGCCGACGAAGGAGGTGCCCTTGCGCTGCACCATGAAGAGCGCGAGCAGAATAGCCACCGTGAGCGGCACGACGAAACGCTCGTAGTGCGGGGCATAGACCTTGATACCCTCGATGGCGCTCAGTACGGAAATCGCCGGAGTGATGGCCCCATCGCCGTAGAGGAGCGTCGCGCCGATCAGCCCGATCAGCACCATGATGGCGTGCCGCCGGCTCTGCCGTGCGCGCTGCGGGCTGATGAGCGCGAGCAGCGCCAGGATCCCCCCCTCGCCGTGGTTGTCGGCGCGCATGATGAGAATCGCGTACTTGATCGAGATGACGATGATCAGCGACCAGAAGATCAGCGAGACGATGCCGACAACGGCATCGGGTGCCACGCTGCCGGAGGGGCTCGCCGCCTTCGCGGCCACATTGAGGGTATAGAGCGGGCTCGTGCCGATGTCGCCGAACACGACGCCCATGCAGGCGATGGCGGCGAAGGAGCTGCGATGCCGTCCCCCGGTGATGCGATCCGCGTGTGCAACTTGCGCCATGGGGGTGCTGCGAGTCAGTGTGTCAGGTACAGGAACGAGTAGCCGACCCCGATGAACCAGCGGGGTGCGGCCGCCGAGAGACCCGCCGCCGCGTGGACATCGACCTGCGCCCGGCCGCTCAGCTTCCAGGCAGATCCCACGTGCAGCAGTTGGCTCGACCCGCCGCGCTGCGGGAAGTCGCCAGCATATTCGATGAAGGCATCCCACGGCGCGCTCAATTGGCGATCCAACAGCAGGGTCACCTCGCCGGTATCGTTGCGCCGGCCGTCCTGCGTGGGCCAGTACGCGGCGAGTTGTCCGGCGAGCGTCCAGTTTGCCGAGAGGCTCCGCGACCACGGCAGTTGCACCGCCGGGTCATAGCCGTGACTCGAGACCTCGCTGGCACCGGTCGGCAGGCTCAGGTACGCGATGACCGACAGGTCGAAGCCGCCGAGGGGACCGAGCTGCTGCTTGACGCCGATCGACAGGTCGCCGAACCCCGAAGTCGTGGAGTTGCCGACCGGCAGATGAAGGTAGTAGTCGGGGAGTCCGAGGCGCAGCTCCGTCCGTGGCAGCAGGCCGTAGCGCAGGTAAGACTCCGGCAGGTCGAGCACGTACTCACCGGCGCTGTCGGTGAGGAGCATGCCGTTCTCCGACTGCAGCGCCCCCGCCGGGACGACCACGCTCGATTCGGTAACGGCCGGTCGATCGGTGGCGATGGTCACCGCGCCGTCTGCCCCGACCGGTGCGATGCGGCCGAGGAGCAGCGCTGACAGGCAGACGACCCGGGCCGCAGGGGGCATGGCTGCGCACGATAGCGGAAGGCGGGTGGGGCGTCAGGTGCCTGCGCGGCGTCGTCCGCGGCCCGTGGCACGCGCGGCAGTCGGCTTCGTGGCCGGCAGCTGCACCACCTGCCGCAGCTGCGGGTACGGTTCGCTCGAGTGCGGGATTCCCATGGCCGCGACGAAGTGTGCCTGGAACTTCGGCTCGATGGCGGTCTCGATCTTCTCCACGCGGTGCACGAGCTGCTCGATGGCCTGGCGCGAGTCGCCATCGAGCAGCGCGATGCGCGCGCCGGTGCCGGCCGCGTTGCCCGCCGAGGACACCATGAACAGGTCGCAGTCCGGGATCATGCCGAGGATCATGGCGTACTTGACATCGATGTGGCTGCCGAAGGCGCCGGCGAGACGAATGCGGTCGACGTGGTCGACGCCCATGCGCTCCATGAGCAGTGCGATGCCGGCGCGTAGCGCCGCCTTGGCGAGCTGGATGGCGCGCACGTCGTTCTGCGTGATCTGCAACGCCGGTGCTCCGCGGTGCACGATGTAGGCATAGGTGCGGCCGGTCGGCACGATGCGGTCGCTGCGTGCGGCGAGCGCACCGTCGATCACGCCGTCCTGGCTGATGATGCCGGCGAGGTACATCTCGGCGATCACCTCGATGATCCCCGAGCCGCAGATGCCGGTCACGCCGGTGGCGGCCACCGCCTGCGCGAACCCCGGCTGATTCGACCACAGCTCCGAGCCGATCACCTTGTACTTCGCTTCGAGCGTTTCGCGATCGATCCGCACCCGCTCGATGGCACCGGGCGCAGCACGCTGGCCGCTGCTGATCTGCGCGCCTTCAAAGGCAGGTCCGGTAGGACTCGAGCAGGCGAGCAGCCGCGTGCTGTTGCCAAGCACGATCTCGGCGTTGGTACCGACGTCGACGAGCAGCGTCAGCTTGTCGGAAAGGTCGGGTCGCTCCGCGAGCAGCATGCCGGCGGTGTCCGCGCCGACGTGACCGGCAATGCACGGCAGGGTGTAGACGCGCGCACCGGGATGGAGCGTGAGTCCAAGTTCGCGCGCGTGCAGGTTGAGCGAGGAGTCGGTGGCGAGCGCGAACGGCGCGCCACCGAGCTCGGTGGGATCGATGCCGAGCAGCAGGTGGTGCATGATCGGGTTGCCGACGACGGTCAGCTCGAGAATGTCCGAGACATCGATCTGCGCCTCGCGGGCCACATCGGCCGCGAGCGTGTTGAGCGCGCCGCGCACCGCCTCCGTCATCTGCTGCGCACCGCCCGGGTGCATCATCGCGTACGAGACGCGGCTCATCAGGTCTTCGCCGAAGCGGATCTGCGGGTTCATCGAGCCGCTTGAGGCGACCACCTCGCCGCTTTCGAGGTCGCACAGGTGCGCCGCAATGGTGGTCGAGCCGACGTCCACGGCGAGACCGTAGGCACGGTCGTGAAAGCCGGGCCACACCGCGATCAGCTGTGTGCCGGCATGCACCGCTACGGTGACGCGCCACTCGCCCTTGCGCAGCGCCGCCTGCAGGCCCTGCAGGACCGGGAGATCGGCGCGCAGCGGTCCGAAGTCCCACTCGCGGTGCAGGGCCTCGAGCAGGCGCTGCAGATCGCCGGCGGGATCTTGCATGTCCGGCTGCCGCACCTCGACGTAGTGCAGGTGTACGAGCGGGTTGAGCGTGATCGGTCGGGCATCGGCGGCCTTGCGCACCACCTGGCGATGCACCTGGCTCCCGGGCGGCACGTCGATGACGAGGTCGCCGCGGATCAGCGCGGAGCACGACAGCCGGTGTCCGTCCGGCAGCGGCCGGCGCTCGGCGAAGCTCTGCTCGGCGGCACTCACGGGTGAGAGATTGCCGGCGTGCGAGCTCACCCCGTGCTTGGGGAAATCGCCCTCCATGACGAGCACCTGGCAGCGCCCGCAGATCGCGCGCCCGCCGCACACCGAGTCGACGTCCACCCCGAGACTGCGCGCCGCCTGCAGCAGCGGCGTACCGACCGGGAAGCGCCCGCGCTTGCCCGAGGGAGTGAAGACCACGAGGGCGTCGGTTGCGCTCATGCGCGGTGACTCGCTGCTCCGGTCGCTCAGGCGGTCGACTGTGCGCGCCGGCGATGGCCGCCTTCGCGCCGCCCGCGCGCCGCGCCCTCCGGGGCCGCCGCAACGCCGCCGCCGGCCTGCAGCGGCGGCGCCTCGCGGAAGCGCCGGATCCAGCGCGCGCAATCCGGGTCGTGCCCCATCATGACGTCGGCGCCCATGCACGCCTTGACGATCTCGAGATGCATCGGGTTCATGATTGCGGAGGTGAGTCCGGCGCCGATCGCCATGCTGAGGAAGGTCGCGCTGATGCCCTCGCGCGCCGGCAGCCCGAAGCTCACGTTGGAGGCGCCGCAGGTAGTGTTCACCTTCAGCTCGTTCTTCAGGCGCCGGAGCAGGTGCATCACCTGTCGGCCCGCCTGGTTGATGGCGCCGATCGGCATGACGAGCGGATCGACCACCACATCACTTGCGGGAATGCCGTGATCGGCGGCGCGGTGCACGATCTTCTTCGCGACCTCGAAGCGCACGTCGGGATCTTCCGAGATGCCGGTCTCGTCGTTGGAGATCGCCACCACCGCCGCGCCGTATTTCCTGATGAGCGGCAGCACCGACTCGAGGCGCTCCTCCTCGCCGGTGACCGAGTTGACGAGTGGCTTGCCCCGGTAGACGGCGAGCCCCGCCTCGAGCGCCTTGACGATCGAGGAGTCGATCGAGAGCGGCACGTCGGTGATCGACTGCACCAGCTGGACGGTCCGGGCGAGGATCGCCGGCTCGTCGGCGAGCGGAATGCCGGCGTTCACATCGAGCATATGGGCGCCAGCGGCGACCTGCGCGAGCGCATCGGACTCGACGCGGCTGAAGTTTCCGGCGGCCATCTCGGCGGCGAGGATCTTGCGCCCCGTGGGGTTGATGCGCTCGCCGATCATGACGAAGGGACGCTCGAGGCCGAGCACGACCTCGCGGGTAGCGGAACTGATCACGGTATCGGTCATGAGGCTATCCTGGTGGTGTTGGTCTGCGGATCGCGCCCCGGGTACCACGGCACACGGCCGTTCAGTACGCCGGAACGCTCGATGATTTCGGCCACGGTATGCTCCTGGCGGTACGCCATCACGTGCACGCCGTGCACGCCCCTGATGGTGCGGACCTCCTGGATGATGTCGATGCACAGCTCGCGGCCTGCGGCAACAGGGTCCGCTGCGCCCGCGAGCCGCCTGATGATGTCATCGGGAATGTGCACGCCCGGCACGTGAGTGCGGATCCACTCGGCGGATTTGGCCGAGCGCAGCGGGCCGACACCGACGAGGATGAAGACCTTATCGAGCAGTCCGAGCTCTTCCACGTGCTGCATGAAAGTGCGCAGCAGCGGCACGTCGTAGCACCACTGCGTCTGAATGAACTGCGCGCCGGCGGCGACTTTCTTGGCGAGGCGCTGCGCCCGCCACTCGACCGGCTGGGCAAAGGGATTCTCGGCCGCGCCGAGCAGCACCCGCGGAGCGCAGGTGATCTTGCGCCCCGAGAGAAAATGATGCTCCTCACGCAACGTCCGGGCGGTCTCGAGCAGCGTGAGGGAGTCCAGGTCGAACACCGGAAGTGCCTGCGGATGATCGCCCGCCTGCACGCCATCGCCCGTCAAGCACAAAAGATTGCACACGCCCATGGCCGCGCCGCCGAGGATGTCGCCCTGGATGGCGATGCGGTTCTTATCGCGGCAGGAGATCTGCATGACCGGGGCGTAGCCGACGCGCGTGAGCAGCGCGCACACCGCCATGCTCGACATGTGGCAGTTGGCGCCGCTGCCGTCGGTGGCATTGATGGCATCCACGTAGCCATCGAAGACCCGTGCGCGGCGGTACACGTCTTCGGGATCCGCGGAGTCGGGCGGATCGAGCTCCGTGGTCACGGCGAACGAGCCGCTGCGCAGCACGCGCTCGAAGCGGCCGGGAGAGCTGTAGCCGGAGAGGATCGGCAGCGGGTAGCCCGGGACCGGCTCGTCCTCGAAGATCATGGTGCAGCCCCCGCGCCGCCGGCACGCCCCGGGCGCGTGGCGCGCTCGCGTGCCACGCGCAACCAGGAAGACTTCCCCTGCAGCCGCCGGTCGACTGCCGGCTGCACCGTGGCGAGCGCCTCGCGGCCGCCCGGAATGCGGGCGCTTCCGGCCACGGCCTCGAGCCACACGCAGCGCATCTCCGGGCGCACTTCGCAGTGCCCGTTGGCGCGCACGCCGCCGCAGGGCCCGTTGCGCAGGTTCTTCGGGCAGTTCATGGGACAGGACATGCCGGTGGAGCTCAGCACACACTGGCCGCACATGCGGCAGTCGAACAGCAATCCCTTCACCTGCCGCTCGATGGCGGCCACCGGCCGCTCGAGCCGCTCGTAGCCGAGGCGGCTCCACAACGGGTAGAGCGTGACGAGTGCGGACTCGAAGACCTTGTAGAAGGCGTTCAGTCCGCGGGCGTGTCGCACCGACCACTGCCTGACAGCGTACATCTACGGACCTGCCGCGAGCCCCTTCGCCCGGATCAACGCCTCGAGATTCTCGTCAGTGAAGCGGGCCTCGATGCGCGCCGCCTCGGCGGCCGCTTCCGCCTGGAGGTCCTCGCCGCAGGGTCGGCCCTCGCTGCGCTTCCAATCGGCGAGGTAGGCATCCGAGCTGCCCTTGCCGGCGCGCATCGCGGCGCGATCGACCGCTTCCTGGAAGCGCGCCGACAGCTGCACTTTGGCGGTCTCGCGCCCGCGCTTCACGATCACCTGTGCCGGGATGTCTCGCCAGGAGATAACGCTCAGGGTTGCCATGCCGGCGTATTCTGGCCCGCAACCAGTCCGGCGAGGCGCGCGCCGAGTTCTCCGTATCCGGTGAAGCGATGCTCGAAAGCGAAACCGAAGCGCTCGGCGATGCCGCGCGCCTGCTCGATGGCGCCCGCGCGCGGCGCCTGCGACAGATAGATGAGCTTGCGGTAGTGGCGGAAGTATTCGCCCGCAAGCTGCGGATGGCGGTCGAGTCCCAGCGGGCGGATGACGAGCCGCTCGAAGTGCCGCAGCAGAAAGTCGGTCAGGTAGAAGGTGCCGGGCTCGGCCTCGGCCAGTTGCGCGAACACCTGCGCGGTGGCGAGGAACTCGTAGCAATGAGCGCCCGGCAGCCGCTCGATGCCTTCTGCCGCGAGCACGGCGTCGAGCTGTCCACCAGTACCACAATCGCCGTAGACGACGAAGATGTTGGCGAAACGCTCGCGATTCGCGCGGATCGCCTCGCGTACCGCCGGCGCGATGCGCTCGGGGCGGTTGTGCAGCTGCGCTGGCAGACAGCGCACCTCGAGCTCACTCCAGCCGTTGGCGCGCTTGAGGGCTGCGATCTCGCGGGCGAGGGCCCCGCAGGCGATGAGAAGGGTTCCCGCGTGCGCGTTCATGGATGGTGGATCGGCCTCAGGCGGCGCTTGCAACTGCGGCGCCGCCGGCCGCGCGGCGCGCCGCGAGCAGTGCCTTCGCCGTCTCGACCGCAATCGCGGCGTCGCGGCAATAGGCGTCCGCGCCCACCGCTTTGCCGAACTCCTCGTTGAGCGGGGCACCGCCCACGAGCACGATGTAGTCCTTGCGGATGCCGGTCTCCTTCATCTTGTCGATGACGACCTTCATGTAGGGCATGGTGGTCGTGAGCAGCGCCGACATGCCGAGGATGTCGGGCTTGTGCTCCTCGAGAGCGGCGAGATATTTCTCGACCGGGTTGTTGATGCCGAGGTCGATCACCTCGAACCCCGCGCCCTCGAGCATCATCGAGACGAGATTCTTGCCGATGTCATGAATGTCGCCCTTGACGGTGCCGATCACGATCTTGCCGATCGGTGGCACGCCGGTCTCGGCGAGCAGCGGACGCAGGATCTCCATGCCGCCTTTCATGGCGTTGGCGGCCAGCAGCACTTCGGGGACGAAGAGGATGCCGTCGCGAAAGTCGATGCCGACGATGCGCATGCCTTCCACCAGCGCATCATTCAGCACCCTCTCCGCGTTCCAACCGCGCTCGAGAAAGAGGTGCGTCGCCTCTTCGAC
>Ga0187783_10003807_pt1 | contig 11150 bp, 9 predicted proteins | sample 1015_SJ02_MP02_2_FD_132471 | JGI IMG/M metagenome (GOLD analysis project Ga0187783, IMG submission 132471) | Tropical peat soil microbial communities from peatlands in Department of Meta, Colombia - 1015_SJ02_MP02_20_MG | ecosystem: Environmental > Terrestrial > Soil > Wetlands > Peat | place...
GCCGGTAAAGCTGCCAATAGGCTTCCGCGACCGAGGCCGGATGCATCAACTGGTCCGGCTCGAGCCGCTCCAGAGCTTCCGCGCCGGCGCGCTGCCGAATCCGCTCGCGCACGAATGCGGTGTCGACGCCGGCATCGATGATCAGATGCGCGACATGGATGTTCTTCGGTCCGAGCTCGCGCGCCATGCTCTGGGCGACCGCGCGCAGGCCGTGCTTGGCGCTGGCAAACGCCGCATAGCCGATGCCGCCGCGGACGCTCGCGGTGGCGCCGGTGAAGAAGATGCAGCCCTGGCCGCGCGGCAGCATCAACCGTGCCGCCTCGCGCCCGGTGAGGAAACCGGCATAGCAGGCGAGCTCCCAGACCTTGCGGAAGACGCGCTCGGTCGTCTCCAGCAGCGGGAAATTGACATTGGCGCCGATGTTGAAGACGCAGACCTCGAGCGGGGCGTGGGCGTCGGCGTCGCCCAGAAAGCTGGCGACCGCATCCTCCTTGCGGGCGTCGAGCTCGCGCCCGACGATCGCGCCGCCGGCGGCTTCGATGTCAGCAACCAGCGGCGCAAGCTTGTCGGCATTGCGCCGGCCGGCGAAGACCGTGAACCCTTCCCCCGCGAATTTCTTCGCGATCGCCGCGCCGATGAAATCGCCGGCCCCAATGACCGCCGCAGTCGCATTTCGCTTCGCCAATGCCGTTCCTCCCGCCGGCGATCGCCTGCCGCCAAGGCAGCGCCGACAATCAAGGAAACCTAGCGCACCGCGCCGTTCCTGTCCGGCTGCTTTGTCATGGCAGCAGCGTCACGGCCGCGGTGCGGATGACGCTCCGCACGGGCGATACTAGACTGCCCGCATAGGGAATAAGCCATGCAACGCAGCAGACCTGCTCATCGCAATCCGATCAGCCGCCGCGCTTGCCATGATGCAGCTTATGCTAGGTCGATCGCGAAACAATTTTGTCAGCCGAGCAAAACAAGAGCTTGAAGGGGAGGAAATCCGGCATGGCGGTCAGGACCGAGAAAAACGGGGCGGTGTGGACGGTGATTCACGACCGGCCCGAGGCCCGCAATGCGATGGACCCGGCGAGTGCCGAAGCGCTGACCGCGGCGTTTCTTGAATTCGACGCCGACGAGACGGCGTCGGTCGCGGTGTTCTACGGCGCCGGCGGGTCATTCTGCGCCGGCTGGGACCTCAAATATGTCAGCACGCTCGACGCCAAGCGGCCGCTGGGCGAGCTTGATATCCCAACCGCCGGGCCGCGCGGCAATGGCGGCGAAATTCCGCGTGGTCCGTTGGGGCCGTCGCGGCTCGAACTGGACAAGCCGGTCATCGCCGCGATCGAAGGGCCGGCGGTCGCCGGCGGCATGGAATTGGGGCTGTGGTGCGATTTCCGCGTGATGGCGCAGGACTCCTATTTCGGCGTCTATTGCCGCCGCTGGGGCGTGCCGCTGATCGACGGCGGCACGGTGCGGCTGCCGCGCATCGTCGGCCAGGGCCGTGCGCTCGAGATCATCCTCACCGGCCGCAAAGTGCCGGCGGAGGAATGCCTGAGCATCGGCCTGTGCGAATATGTCACCCCGAAAGGCGGCGCCCGGCAGAAGGCGGAAGCGCTCGCGCAGGAGATCGCGCGCTTCCCGCAAGTATGCGTGCGCGCCGATCGCCGCTCGGCGATCAAGAGCCACGGCCTCAGCGTGCGCGAGGCCTTGATCCAGGAATGGTACAACGGGCGCGAGGCGTTGATCGAAGACGGCGTCAGGGGAGCGACCCGCTTCAAGGACGGCCTCGGCCGCCACGGCGACTTTCAGAAAATTTAGCAAGGAAGCCCCGCCGAAAACCAATGCTTTCCTCAACCGAGGCGGCCGCCTTGCCAAGGGTCCGACTTACGCCCATGGTCGCGGCGGAAATCGGCGGCGCCAGCACCTACACTGGCGCGGCCGCGAAAGAGAGTCGAGCAACGGGCGTGCTGGCTGAGAGCGACCAGATGATAGCGGAGGCGGCGGCGCGGATTTTTGCCGACCTCGCCGATCCGCAAACCATCAACCGCGCCAAGAACGACGCCTGGAAGGAGCCGCTCTGGCGCGCGCTCTCCGAGGCCGGGCTGCCGCTCGCCTGGGTGCCGGAAAATCTGGGCGGCGCGGGCGCCGGCGTCGCCGCCGGGTTCGCCATTCTCGGCGTCGCCGGACGTTTTGCGCTGGCGGTGCCGCTTGCAGAGACGCTTGCCGCCGGCTGGCTTCTCGCCCGCGCGGGGATAGAAGCGCCGGCGACGCCCATGACCGTCGCCCCGGCGCGGCCACGCGACCGCATCGCCATCGACGCCAACGGCAGGCTGAGCGGTCGCGCCAGCGGCGTGCCGTTCGCACAAGAGGCGGAGCGCATCGCTGTGCTGGCCGATAGCGGCAAGCAACAGACGATCGTGCTGGTCGCGGCCAAGGATTGCCGGCTCGGCGAAGCGCGTAATCTCGCCGGCGATGCCGCCAATGTCGTGACCTTCGAGCGCGTCAAGCCGTTACGCAGCGCGCCCGCGCCGCATGGCTTCGATCGCGGCGCGTTGTTGCTGATGGGCGCGACGATCCGCAGCGTCGAGACCGCGGGCGCGCTCGAAGCGATTCTGTCGCTTTGCGTCAGCTACGCCAATGAACGCGTCGCTTTCGAGCGGCGGATCGGCAAATTCCAGGCGGTGCAGCAGAATCTCGCTCGGCTCGCCGGTGAAGTCGCCGCCGCGCTCGCGGTCTCCAGTTCCGCCGCCGACACCATCGCCCAAGCGGACAGCTTAGACGAAGCCGTGTTCCTCGAAGCCGCGTCGGCCAAGATCCGCGCCGGCGAAGCCGCGACCGAAGGCGCGGCGATCGCCCATCAGGTGTTCGGCGCCATCGGCTTCACGCAGGAGCACGTGTTGCATCGCTTTACCTTGCGCATGCTGTCGTGGCGCGACGATTTCGGCAATGAAAGCCACTGGGCTGCCGAGCTTGGCAAGCACGTCGCCCGGCGCGGCGCCGACGAATTCTGGCCGCTGGTGGCCTCGCGATGACCGCGCACTTGCAATTCGATCCGATCCGCCTGCCGCCCGAGTGCGAGACGTTGCGTAGCGACGTGCGCGCGTTCCTCGCCGAGGAAGTCGCCGCCGGCACCTTCGATCCGCACCAGCCGGGACACGGCGACGCGTATAATCGCGGTTTCAGCAAGCGCGTCGGCGCCAAGGGCTGGATCGGCATGACTTGGCCGAAGCGCTATGGCGGACACGAGCGCAGCCAACTTGAACGTTATGTGGTCACCGAAGAATTCCGCGCCGCCAATGCGCCCGCGCATCTGCATTTCGTCGCCGACCGGCAGAGCGGCCCGATCCTGCTCAAATACGCGCCGGAGCACATCAAGCAGGATATCCTGCCGCGCATCTGCCGCGGCGAATTGTGCTTTGCTATCGGCATGAGCGAGCCTGGCTCGGGCTCGGACCTGTTCGCCGCCAAGACCAAGGCGACCAAGGTCGACGGCGGCTGGACGATCAATGGCAGCAAGATCTGGACGACGAGCGCCCAAATCGCCGACTACATGCTGGCGCTGTTTCGAACGTCGCCGCCGACCAAAGAGAACCGCCGCCGCGGCCTGACCCAGTTTCTGGTCAACATGAAAACGCCCGGCATCGCGGTGAACCCGATCCGCCAGATGACCGGCAAAGCGGGCTTCAACGAAGTAGTGTTCACCGACGCTTTCGTCCCCGACGATCACGTGCTCGGCGAGATCGACGGCGCCTGGAAGCAGGCGACCAGCGAGCTCGCCTATGAGCGCAGCGGCCCGGAGCGCTTTCTCGAGACCTTTTATGTGATGCTCGAACTCATTCGCGCGCTCGGTCCGGAACCGGATCTGCGCGGCGCCGAGGGGCTGGGCCGGCTAGTGGCGCAGCTCCACACTCTGCGGCGCATGTCGGTCTCGGTTGCCGGCATGCTGCAGGCCGGCAAGGAGCCGGTCGTCGAAGGCTCGATCGTCAAGGATCTGGGCACGATCTGGGAGCAGAAACTGCCCAACCGCGTGCGCGATCTCGCCGCGTTCCTCGAACCGGAAATCCTCAACCGCGCGACACTGGAGGATCAGCTCGCCTTTGCCACCATGGTCGCGCCCAAGCTCACCATCCAGGGCGGCACCACCGAAATCCTGCGCGGCATCATCGCCCGCGGTCTCGGCCTGCGCTGAGGACGGATCGACGTGCCGGACATCGGAAAATTGCTGTCGCCGAAATCCGTGGCGGTGGTCGGCGCCTCCTCCGACACCCACATCCTGCGCGGGCGCGTCTTCGAGATCATCCGCGGCCATCCGTTCGCCGGCAAGATCTATCCGGTGAGCCGGAGCGCCGCGGAAGTCCAGGGCGTGAAAGCCTATCCGTCGATCGAGGCGTTGCCGCAGCCGGCCGACCTGGCGGTGCTGATCGTCCCCGCCGAATACGTGCCCGCGGAACTTGAACGCTGCGGCCGCGCCGGCATCAAAGCCGCGGTCATTCTCAGTTCCGGCTTTGCCGAAGCCGGCGAGGCCGGGCAGCGCATGCAGCGCGAGATCGCGGCCACCGCGCGCCGCTACGACATGGCGGTCGAGGGCCCGAACACCGAGGGCTTCGCCAACATCGCCGCATCGCTGTGTGCGAATTTCAGCCCGGCGATGGACAAGAACGCCGGCCCGCTCACCCCGAAGCGCCCGCTCGGCCGCGGCCAGATCTCGATCATCTCGCAGAGCGGCGGCCTCGGCTTTGCCTTCTTCGATCGCGCGCGGCCGCGGCAGCTCCCGTTCCGCTACGTCGTCACCACCGGCAACGAGGCGGTGCTCGAGATTTCCGACTTCATCGACTACATGCTCGACGAGGGCGGGACCGACGTATTTCTGCTGCTGATCGAGGCGGTGAAAACGCCAGAGAAATTCAGGCGCGTCGCGGAAAAAGCGCTCAAGGCCGGCAAACCGCTCATCGTCCGCAAGATCGGCCAGACCGAGCCCGGCCGCCGCGCCGTTGCTTCGCACACCGCCGTCCTTGCCGGATCACAGGCCGCCTACCGCGCCGTCTTCGATCGCTATGGGCTGATCGAGGGCCGCGATTTCGACGAGATGCTCGACATCGCCTCGGGCTTCCTCGCCTGCGGCGACCGAATGCCGTTGGGCAACCGCGTCGGCATCTGCACGTCCTCCGGCGGCGCCGGAGTTTGGATGGCGGACGCGTGCGCCGCGGCCGGGCTCGAAGTGCCGGTACTAGACGACGAGACCCGCGCGACGATCGACGCGCACCTCCCTGCCTACGCCACCTCGCAGAATCCGGTCGATTCCACGGCGCAGGGCGTACAGAAGCTCGGCTACGCGCGGTTCGCCCAGCTAGTGGCGCGCTCGCCATCGGTGGACGGCGTCATCGTCGTGATCACGGCGCGGCGCTCGGCGTTTCTCGAAGCCGATCTGCCGAAGCTGAAGGAGTTGGCGCGCGAATCGTCGAAGCCGGTATTCATGTGGACCTACACGCTCCCGGCCGAGCGCACCGTCGAGATCCTCAACGAAGCCGGCTATCCGCTGTTCACCGACGCGCAGGGATGCGCCCGCACGCTGCGCGCGATGGCCGAGTACCGGGTGCTGCGCGAGCGCCTGCTGCGGCCGCTCGAAACGGCGACCCGTGCGCCCGGTCACGCCAAAGTCGCCGCGCTGCTGGCGCAATCCGGCGGGGTATTGTGCGAATACCGGGCGCGGCCGCTGTTGGCGGCCTACGGTATCGGCGCCGACAATGCGGGAACGCTCACCCGCTCCTCCGATGACGCGGTTGCGGCTGCGCAAGGGATCGGCCGACCGGCGGCGCTCAAGGTTCAGTCCGACGACATTGCGCACAAGACCGAAGCCGGCGCCGTCGCGCTGAATGTTTTCGGGGCCGATGCGGTCCGCGCGGCCTATGACCGGGTGCTCGGCTCCGCCAAGCGTCATGCCCCGGCGGCCCGCATCGCCGGCGTGCTGGTGCAGGCGATGGCCGCACCCGGCCGTGAGATCATCCTCGGCGTCAACCGCGATCCAACCTGGGGGTTGATGCTGATGGTCGGCCTCGGCGGCGTCCTGGTTGAAGCGCTCGGCGATGTCGCGCTCGCGCCAGTGCCGCTCGATCACACCGCCGCCCGCGGGCTGATCGCTCGCCTCAAGAGCGCCCAGCTGCTCGGCGGCTATCGCGGTTCGCCGCCGGCGGACATCGAGGCCCTCGCCGACCTCATGGCCGCGCTGTCGCAGTTTGCCGCCGACCACGCCGACGACATCACCGAGATCGATCTCAATCCGGTCATCGTGCACGCGAAGGGCGAAGGTGTTTCCGTCGTCGACGCATTGATCGTCAAACGCGATGCCGAGACGGCGGAGCGCCGCGGCGCGGCCGAGTAAGGGGCAGGCGAAGGACAACGGCAAATGGGCGCGTTCAAAGATATCGGCGTGGAAAAGACCGGCCACGTGGCGTTGGTCGAGATCAGGCGGCCGCCGAATAATTTCTTCGACATCGCGCTGATCAGGGAAATCGCCGACGCATTCGAGGCGCTCGACGCCGACGGCGAATGCCGTGCGCTGGTGCTGGCGGCGCAGGGCAAGGCGTTTTGTGCCGGCGCCAATTTCGGCGACAGCGACAGCGGCGCGCTGTTGAGCGGCCCGCAGCCGGGCGCCGCGCACCTCTACATCGAAGGCAATCGCCTGTTCCGCACCAAGAAGCCGATCATCGCCGCCGTCCACGGCGCCGCGGTCGGCGGCGGACTGGGTCTGGCGATGGTCGCCGATTTCCGCGTCACCTGCGCCGAGGCGCGCTTCTGCGCCAATTTCACCCGGCTCGGCTTTCATCCGGGATTCGGCGTGACGGTGACGCTGCCCGCTGTGATCGGCGCGACCAAGGCGGCGCTGATGTTTTACACGAGCCGCCGCGTCCCCGGCGACGAGGCGCACGCCATCGGGCTCGCCGACGTGCTGGTGCCCCAGGCCGAAGTGCGGAGCGCCGCGCTCGCGCTTGCCGTGGAGATCGCGGAGAACTCCCCGCTCGGACTGATCGCGACGCGGGCTACCATGCGCAGCGATCTCGCCGACCGCGTGCGCGCCGCGACCGAGCACGAGCTCGCCGAGCAAACCCGCCTGCGCCAGACCGACGATTTCAAGGAAGGCGTCAAGGCGATGGCGGAGCGGCGCGTGCCGGTATTCACCAGCCGCTAGCCGCGCCCCGTCTGCTTCCGCGCCGGCGCGCCGACCAAGCGGTCGATCCAGGCTGCGAGAGCATCAAGCATCTCGCCGCGAATCTGTGCGTCGGTTCGGCCGCTCTTTGCCGGCACGTGAAATGAATGATCGGCCTCGGCAAAAAGCTGCAACGTCGCGCGTGAACCAAGCGCGTGGCAAACCGGCTCGAGCTGATCGAGGCTCGCCATGGCATCGCGCGTGCCTTGCAGGAACAGCATCGGGATCTCTACGTCGACCAGATGTTTGGCGCGCTCGTGCGAGGGGCGGCCGGCCCGATGCAGTGGAAAGCCGAGGAAAGCGAGGCCGCGAACGCCTTGCAGCGGCGCCTTGGCCTGCGCCTGCGAGGTCATTCGGCCGCCGAATGACTTTCCGCCGGCAACGAGCGGCAGTTCCGGAAGGAGCCGCAACGCCGCAGCCGCGGCAGCGCGCACGGTCGCCTGCGCGACCTGCGGCGGATCCGGCCGCCTGGCGCGATTTTCCATATAGGGAAATTGATAACGCAGCGTGGCGATGCCGCGCTCTGCAAGCTCTGCCGCAACGGCGGCCATGAACGGATGCCGCATTCCCGCCCCGGCGCCGTGCGCCATCGCATAACAGACCCGCGCATCGCGCGGCGTTTGCAGCAGGCCAGACACGCGAACGCCATCATCGCCCGCAATCGCAACTGGCTCGGCGACGGCAGATGGCACGGAACGCTCCAAATCCAAGCCTCGCGACGACTCTATCGCCGGGATTATCTTTTCCCAACAGAGCCGCTACATTTCCGGGCAGCGCACCGGCCAGCCGCGTGGCCAACGAACCCGAAGGAGACATCGATGTGCCGGAACATCCGCACGCTCTTTAATTTCGAGCCGCCGGCGACCGAGGACGAAATTCGCGCCTCGGCGCTGCAGTTCGTGCGCAAGCTCAGCGGATATGCGCACCCGTCGCGCGCCAACGAAGCGGCATTCAACCGCGCGGTCGACGAGGTCGCCGGCGCCGCCCGTCGCCTGCTCGGCGCGCTCGAGACGGCGAGCCCGGCGCGCAACCGCGAAGTCGAAGCGATCAAGGCGCGGGCACGGGCGAAAGAGCGCTTCGCTTAAGGACGTCGCGGCGATGGACCGGGACAAGGTCAAGGCTTTCGCGGACAAGGTGTTTGCCGACATGGCCGGCACCATGACCGCCGGCATGGGCTATATCGGGGTGAAGACGGGACTGTTCCGCGCCATGGCCGGCAAAGGGCCGATGCGCCTTGACGACGTGGTGCGGGAATCGGGACTAACGGCGCGCTACGTCGAGGAGTGGCTCAAGGGCATGACCTGCGCCAGATATCTCGACTATGACGCCGCCGGCGAGACCTACCGGCTGCCGGACGAGCATGCTTTTCTGCTCGCGTCCGACGACACCGACCATTTCATGGGCGGTTTGTTCGTCATGGCTCCGGTGCTGCTGCGGGTCGCGCCCGACATCGCCGCGGCGTTTGCGAGCGGCGGCGGCGTGCCGTTCGAGAAATTCGGCGCCGATGGCGTCATCGGCCTCGATCTGATGAACCGCGGCCAATACGAGCAGCGCCTCGCCGGCTATTGGCTGCAGGCGGTGCCGGACGCCCGCGCCCGCCTCGAAGCCGGCGGCCGCGCGCTCGACGTCGGCTGCGGCGCCGGCCGGGTCTGCGTTGCGCTCGCCACGAATTTTCCAGCGGCGATGATCGTCGGCATCGATCCCGACCGCGAGTCGATCCGGCAGGCCGAAGCGGCCGCCGCCACAGCCGGAGTTTCCGGCCGCGTCTCCTTCGTCGCCGCCACGACCGGCGACCTCGACGCCGGCGACGGCTTCGACCTCATAACCGCATGCGACTGCATCCACGACTTCGCCGCGCCCGAACGCACCCTCGAGGAGATCCACGCCCTGCTCAAGCCGTCGGGGACGCTGTTCATCATCGAGCCCAAGGCCGCCGACCGGCTCGAGGACAACCTCAATCCGATCAGCACCATGTTCTACGGCTTCAGCATCTTCCACTGCATGACGCAGTCGCTCGCGCGCGGCGGCCCGGGTTTGGGCACCTGCCTCGGCCCGGCGCGCACCGAAGCGCTGGTTCGTTCCGCCGGTTTTCAGAGTTTCGAGCGGCTCGACATCAAAAGTCCGACCAACTTGTTCTATGCGGCGCGGCGGTGAGCCGCGGCCGTTTCATACGTCGGTGCGGGCCGCCGCGCGGCTGACGCCGCGCCATCGTTTGTGGCCCTCGGCCAAGGCAAAGCTGTCGGCGGCGACTACGCGGTTACGGCCGGTACGTTTGGCCTCGTAAAGCGCAGCATCGGCGCGGCGCAGCAGCGAGTCGAAGGTGTCGCCGGGCTCCCACTCCGCCGCGCCGATGCTGCACGTCACCCCGATCGCCTGGTTTCCGGCGCGAACCGCTAGGCTGCTGACCGCCTCGCGAAACTGCTCGGCGAGATCGACGGCATCGTCGAGGTGCCCCTCCATCAACAAGCCAACCTCCTCACCGCCAAGCCGACCCGCCGGCAGCTCCAGCATTCGCAATTCTTCACTCACCTTTTTCAGGACGAGATCGCCGGCCACATGACCGTGGCTATCGTTGATCGACTTGAACTTGTCGAGGTCGCAAATGAACACGGAAAAATGCCGTCCGGCCGAGGCGCGCTGCAGCATATGTTCCGCCGCGGCGACGAACGCGCGGCGCGTGAGCAGTCCGGTGAGCGAATCGATCGTCGCCAGCGTGATCAGCTCGGCCTGCATCGAGGTGATGCGCTCGGCGGCACGCAGCCGGGCGCGGAGCTCCTCTGGCGCCGGAGGCTTGGAAATGAAATCGTCGGCGCCGTTATCCAGCGCCTCGACCATCTTGGATCGCTGATCGCTCGACGACATCAGCACGATATAGAGCGGCCGCTGCGCTCCGGCGAGCGAGCGCGCCTCGTTCACCAGCTGGACGCCGGACGTCGAGGCAAGTTCAGCGCTGGTTATCAGGACACAGATATCGCGTTCCGCCTGCAGGCAAGCCACCGCTTCCGGGGCGTCCATGAAGGTGCGAACTTCATGTCCCCAAGGCTCGATGATGCCGGTCACGATCCGTTGGACCGTCCGGCTCGGCTCAACCAAAGCGATGCGCATAGCAGCTCGGCGGCAATCCCGCAGCCTAGCGCTCGCCGAGTTAACGGGGAGCTTACGAACGGCAGCAGCGGACACTGACGGCATCGATTCGCAACGATTCCAGCAACGTTAGCGTGCACTACGGCGCTCGACCCACGCTACGCGTGTTATCTAAATGCGTGTTAATCTAAATGCGTGTTATCTGAATCTTGCGCGATCATGCGGCGCCGAAAAGTCGAGCACGGGCCCCAGCGGCACGATACGGGTAGGATTGATCGCGGTCATGCTCATGTAGTAGTGCCGCTTGATGTGATCCATGTTCACGGTGTCGGCAACGCCCGGCACCTGATAGAGATCGCGCACATAATTCGACAGATTGGGATAGTCGGCAATGCGGCGCAGGTTGCATTTGAAGTGACTGTAGTAAACGGCATCGAAGCGCACGAGCGTCGTGAACAGACGCCAGTCCGCCTCGGTCAGGCGCCCACCGACGAGATACCGCCGCCGCGACAGTAGACCCTCGATCCAGTCGAGCGCCGCAAACACGGCGCGGCAGCCGTCCTCGTAGGCCGCCTGCGTCGTCGCAAAGCCGGCGCGATAGACGCCGATATTCACATCGTTAAAGACGCGGGCATTGACCCGATCGATGTCGGCGCGCAGCTCCGGCGGATAATAATCGGTGTGGTCGTTGGTCAGTGCCGCGAACGCCGCGTTGAGCATGCGGATGATCTCGGGCGATTCGTTGTTGACGATGGTGCGCCGTTGCTTGTCCCAGAGCACCGGCACCGAGACCCGGCCGCTGTAATGCGGATCGGCGAGCAGATAGATTTCGCCGAGGCGGCGCTTGCCGTTGACGGTGTCCGGAGTCGTGCCC
>Ga0187783_10003808_pt1 | contig 11150 bp, 4 predicted proteins | sample 1015_SJ02_MP02_2_FD_132471 | JGI IMG/M metagenome (GOLD analysis project Ga0187783, IMG submission 132471) | Tropical peat soil microbial communities from peatlands in Department of Meta, Colombia - 1015_SJ02_MP02_20_MG | ecosystem: Environmental > Terrestrial > Soil > Wetlands > Peat | place...
CGACGGCGGCGGGGCGCCGCCCTCCTGCCACGGAGGCGCTCCGGCACCGGCACTGGTCTCCGCGGCCGCGGGCGGTGGGCTCGCGGCGTACGGGGTCGGGGGCGGCGGCCGGCGACCGCGCCGCGCGAAGACGAGCGTCGTCACGAGCAGGATCACGGCGATCGCCGCGAGCAGCGCGATCAGGATCCAGCCGAGCGAGCTGATCCCGGCGAGCCAGCGGTGGGGAATCCGCTGGAGGAACTTGTGGGGCGGGGTGAAGTGAAGGATCCTCTTCCAGTGTAGGACCTCCCCGACAGACCGACACAAGTTTCCTGTAAAATACAGCGCCCCCGAGTCTAGGACAAGGGGCGCCGAGAAAGTGCCTTGCCCCGCATGAGCGGAGCCTAACATGTCCTCCTTTGCTCAGGTCCCCACAGTGGCTGGATTTTCGAGAAATCCTGCCGTCGCCGCCGATAGTAGTGCGAGTCCCCTCGCCTGCCTGCCGTCGCTGGAAGCGAGGCGCTTGGCCGGTCCCCAAGTTCTCCCATTAGTCAGTGCGTAAGGGAGCGGTTTCTTGATGACAAGTCGTTCCGGCGCGTGATGGATCGGCCGAACACCAGACTGTGGGCAGCCAGGGCCAGACGCGCGTCGGCGTGAGTGGTCGACCAGACCTGCTCGTCACGCCTCGATTGGACCTAGCTGAAGCGCCATGCGAGTCGCTTCCGGGATTTCCCACTTTGGGCAGCTCGGATGAGCTACGATTACTCGCGCTTGTGCGATGGTGATTGCATACCCTCGTTGTCGAACGAGGCGCCCCGTTGGCCGACGAGCCACGATCCCCCATCCACCGTGCTGTGGGGGAAGGCGACTCGGTCCGAGATCCCGCCATTCCCGATGCTCGGAATGGAAGAGAAATCCAAAGGTGACGCCCTGAGAGTCGACTCGGACGGATCGAACCGAAACCAACGCTTCTGCGAAGAGATACCCAGCGCCGAGTAACGCGACTATCACGACAAGCCGAAGCGTCAGGTCAACGGTCGGAGGGGGACCTGACACGAAGATGACGAGAAGCAGCCCGAGGGGGAATATTCCGACCGTTATCAGTAGGAATGCACGATCCAGCCACGTCCATCCGTGCACCTTCACCTCCACCACCGACTCGTGTGGGGCGATGGGAGCCGAAGGACGTGACGCGGAAGGGGACATGTCAAGTCTCTGAGTAGAGCGAGTCCAAGTCTTCGAAGGAGGCGCCGAGGCTAATCAGGCCGAGAAACACTCCTGCCAATCCAGCTCCGGTCGCGACGTTGAATCCGACAGAGCCGGAAAGGAAGCCGAGCACGCCGGCTCCTACGGCCATCACTCCGAATATCGCTGCAACGGCGGCGAGGCCAAACTCGGCGACGTGGGCGTAATAGCTGTTTGAGACGAGAGATACCAGGTACTCTCCGATCAAGAGGGAGAAGGAGATTAGACCGAAGATGAGCGCGGTGGCCGAGAGACCCACCGCGTCGGACTGGCTGTCCTCAAGCGATAGAACGTAGGCGGCGACGAGTCCTGAGATGAAGGCTCCGGAGGCCGCCATAACGGCGACGAGCGACCAGAAGTCTCCGGGCGGGCCGACCCAGGACCCCACCGTAACCGAGCTGACACTGTGGGTCTGATTGAAGAGCCATTGAAAGAGACTGCCTGCCGAGGGGAACGCGTCCAGGTTAGAGTTCGTGAGGTGCGGGTTCAACAGGGCAGACCAGCCGGTGGGAACAGTTGACGGGAGATGGGACTCGAAGAGCCTGATGATGATTGGGGCGAGGAAGCCTAGGACAGTGGCGGCACCGATGTCCAATGGAGCTGCCAATCCGAGGATGATGTCCACGGCGACCCCGACGGCAGTGGCGATTAGCAACGGTACCACCAGGACCGAGCCGAGTTGGGCGATTGCGGTCAGCTTAGCCCCGGAGGTACCGTTATAGACAGCGACTGTCGAGTTACTAGCGGTGAAGAGGCTTGAAGTCCAACCCTTGAGCGCGGAGGAGAAAGCGCTGGCCAGCGGCTGGGTAACTAGGGTGATCGCCTCCGTGATGAGCCCCCAAATGAAACTCAGAAGATCGTCGAGCGCTGTCCACATCGCGCTCCCGACGGCTCGCAGCGCGCTCACGGTTTGGCTAACCAGGGCCGTGATGCCAAGCCGCGTGGACAGGACAGCCGCCGCGTCGGCCAGATACGCCGCCGCCGCGACGACCGAGTTCCAGACCACCGAGACTATCTTCGCGACGACGTCGACGACTCCCGACACCGCGTTCCAGATGTCGGAGGCGACTACGTCCCACCACGGCGTCGGCGGGGGAGGACCCTTCGACGTGGAGACGGGCGTACCGTACGCCCCGTCGTTGCGGTAGGTACCGTTGGCGAGAGCGGCGAGAACGTTCGAGGAGAGGCCGAGGGTCGGGAGTTCCGCGGTCTCGTTGATCAGGTTCCCGGCAAGGTTGCCGGCGGAGTTCAGGAGGAGGCCGCCGAGCAGGTCGGTGAGTTCTGCCGCCCCGCTGGTGAGGTTCGAGCCGTAGCCCGCGGTGGAGACGTTGATCCAGAAGACGGCCTGGACCTGGCGGGACTCCCCGGACGCCCTCGGACATGGCTCCGATGGTGTCCGGGGAGGCGTCATGAGGGGTAGTTCGCGCACCTTATCGCTTGGTGCTGTCGGGCGCGTTGCCGCGATCTACGCCCGGGTCAGCACAGCCGAGCAGTCCTGCGACGCACAGGTCGAGCGGCTGACCCAGGCGTCTCGCGAACGGGGCCTGGGGGAGCCCGTGATCTTCCGCGACGACGGAGTTTCAGGGATCCGGGACAACCGACCGGAGCTGGACAAGCTCCGAGAGTTGATCACGGACGGCCGGGTCTCCGCGATCCTGGTCACGAAGGTCGACCGACTGGGCCGGTCCGTCCAGATGATGCTCCGGTTCTGGGACGAGGCCGAGGCCGCCGGAGTCCGCATAATCATCGTGGACCAGGGTGTCGACACGTCCACGCCTGCGGGTCGGCTTCACCGAACCATGCTCGCCGGGATAGCGGAGTTCGAACGGGAGACGATTCTCGATCGCACGCAGGCCGGGATCGCCCGAGCGCGCGCCGCGGGGAAGAAATCTGGCCGACCCCCCAAGATTACGGATAGTCAGCGCGCGGAATGTCTCCGCCGACTTTCCAACGGGGAGAGCTCAAGGTCGGTATCCCAGGCTCTCAAGATTCCGGCCTCGACGGTCAGGTGGATCTGGCGGAGCGCCCGGGCAGGAACCCCTCCCCCGCCCGGGGTGCCCTTGGTCCCCCGAGATACGTAGGGCTGGTGGAAAGTAGACAGATTCTGTCTAAGGCGGACGCCGCGGAAACATGCCCGCAATTCCAACCTATAGTCCCCGCAGTCTACGTCACCGGCCAGAAAATCGGCTCCGATGGACTTCGTCCTCAGCGCGACCGGACGCACGGATGTGGTGGATCAGGGGATTCGCTCGGGCAGGGAATCGCCAGGTACCACCGCGGGCGACGCGATCCTGCAGCCCGTGGCTGGCGACCTGGTACAAAATGGCACGGTAGGCGGGCTCCGTGAGCAAAGACATTCTTCCCTCGAAGTTGATTTGGTACGGAAACTCGGAAGTCGGAAGAACGGAAGGATCGGCGTCGGAAAAGTCGATGAGTTCGAAGCCTAATCGTGCGTCGGTCCACGACCCTAGATCGTGTTTTCCGTCATCATAGATCAAGTCGAGTTTCTCGTCGCTGACTCGAACAGCACTCGCGCCCTTCCTCTGACGAGGAATCAACGGAAGGGTCACTCCGAGTCCAAATACGGCCAAACCGAGAACAACGACCACGCCGAATATCTGGTACGAGTCGAGCGAGTGAGATACGATACCGTGCCAATCGACGACAAGGATAACCACGGCCAATACGATCAAAAAGCACACCAGGAACAGCGAAACGTACAGCGATCGCCTCGTGAACGGATACAAGAGCGCGCTGGCCTGGCTCAGATCGAACAAGTCTTCCGATGGAGGGATTCCGTGCATACCGGAAATGTTCTAGGTTGCGAGAATGTAATCCCAGACTGCGGCGCCAGCAGCGATCGTGGCGAGGAGCACAGCCACGTCGGCGTAGGTGCCGAGCTGAGCGTACACCGAGCTGTGCGTGACCAGCGCGGTCCCAAGTCCAATCGCTGCAAAGCCCAGAGCGGTGCCTGCAAGGACTGGCAGGGATGCCGCCCAGTGGTCTACGCTGACGGTGATGACAACCATGTCGACAATTATGGAAACGATTACAGCGAACGCAGCGACTCCGCTCACTGCCCCCCTGATCGCCAACGCCACGTTGGCCCATGCGAAGTCAGAACTGGCCGCTGCGACGGCGACGCTTCCGGCAATTGCCTCCCAAATCACCTTCGAAATGCCCGGGAACGCATTCGCGAAGGTGAGTACTGCCTGTGCCGTAAGGGATGTGATAGCAGCAAAGCCAGGAACAACTTTCTGGGTTATGTCGGGCAGCACGGCCAGGAGCAGAGTCATGAGGAAACTCCCGCCTAGGTCGAGCGGGAGGAGCAAAGTCAAGGCCACAAGGAGCGCTATACCAATACCGTCCCCAAGAACGGCAATCCAGTCGAAGCAGTGTGCCCAGGCGAGGCCATCAGTGGGCGAAACAGATCCATTGTTGTTGACATCCCGAATCGAGACATTTCCCGCAGCTGCAAGGGTTGAGTCAAAACTGCTCGCACCATTCGTTATAGGGTAGACCACTACGGAAATTGCCGCCTTGATGACGGGAATGATAACGTCATTGAGGAGATCATCGAGCGCCGTCCACATGGCGTTCCCGACAGCGCGCAGAGCGCTGAGCGTCTGGCTCAGGAGGGCAGTGATCCCGAGTCGCGCGGAGAGGGCGGCGGCCGCGTCAGCGAGGTAGCTCGCCGCCGCTACGACCGAGTTCCAGACGACCGAGACTATCTTCGCGACGACGTTGACCACCCCGGATACTGCGTTCCAGATGTCGGCGGCGACGACGTCCCACCACGGCGTCGGCGGGAGAGGACCCTTCGACGTGGAGACGGGCGTACCGTACGCCCCGTCGTTGCGGTAGGTACCGTTGGCGAGAGCGGCGAGAACGTTCGAGGAGAGGCCGAGGGTCGGGAGTTCCGCCGTCTCGTTGAGCAGGTTCCCGGTGAGGTTGCCCGTGGAGTTCAGGAGCAGGCCACCGAGAAGGTCAGTGAGCTCGGCGCTGCCGCTCGTGAGGTTCGAGCCGTAGCCCGCGCTCGAGACGTTGATCCAGAAGACGGCCTGGACCTGACGGGACTCGTAGCCGACCTCGATCGCCGGGTTCGAGGCGACGCCGCCGAATACCCCCGAGCTGCCGCTCTGGGTGGTGCTGGAAAAGACCGAGATGAAGGAGGTCGAGCTCGGACGGTTGGACGAGGTGTTCAGGACCCGGGAGATCCAGTTCCCGGGGTTGAAGGTGAGGGCGGAGTCCTGGTGCTTGGAAGATATCGTGACCGTCGTCGTCGCGTTGATCAGGGTCTCGCCGAGGGGCGAGGCGAGGAACAGGCTTCTCGGTACGAGGATGTTGTTCAGTCCCGGCAGCAAGCTCATCGTGTAGCTCCAGTTGAGCTGGGGTCCGAGAATGCTCCCGACGGCGATCTTCGTCGGCGTCGAACCGGCGGGAGCGGTGTCGTTCAACACCAGCAGGTCGAAGTCCTGCTCGGCGGTGTAACGGGAGAGACCCGCGGGAAGCGGTGAGAGGGTGGAGTTGTTGGCAGGAGCCAGGAACCACGTCGGCGCCCTCGCGTAGACGGGGAGGACATGGTAGGTGAAGGAGAGGCTCGGATTCCCTCCTCCGCTCGGATACGTGACGCTCTGCAGCGCGTCGTTGGTGAGATCGACCTTGTATTGCGTTGTGCTGGAGATCGCGTAGACGGTGTCGGACGAGGAACTCGTCGACTCGTTCTGGACCAAGGAAAGATTGAGGTACGCAAACTGTTCCGAAGCGGTGACCGGGAACGTCACGACGAAGGTCTTAGGGGAGGTCGCGTTCGGGAAGCTCGCCGCCCCGCTGGACCCGGCGGTCACCTGCCGCGTGTAGGCACTGTAGTCGACCTTCGCGGAGGAATAGGCGGTCGCCGACGAGTTGGCGTAGATGAAGACGGCGACCCCGTTGCCCGACGCCTTCGCGGTGTCGGTCCAGCCCGTGATGGTGACCTGGAGGTCGGTACCTCCCAGCGGGTCGACCTGGGCGCCGTCGGGAACCCCCGTCCCCGAGGTCGAAGCGGCGAGCGGGTTCGCCCCCCAGGAGAGCTTGCCCTCCACGGTGAGGGTCCGGACCCCCTTCCACGTGCCCGTCACGGCGCGCAGCCATCCAGCCGCCTTCACCCCGCTGAGGTTCTCGAACGCGTCGAGCTCGCCCAGCGACCAGAGGATCTTGGACGCCGCCGCCGACCCGTCGCCGCTCGTCCGACCCCCGGTGGGGTTCGCCGCAATCCCGGTGGACTGGTTCTGCGCCGAGGGACTCCCGGTGCCGAACGGGTCGTACGTCGCGTTCTCGTACCAGTACTCGAACAGGGGGGTCGATGGCAGCTTCGGGCTGCTCGTGACGAGCCCGAGGTCGAAGGTGAGGTTCCACGTGTCGAGCATGTGGCTCCCTGCGGAGTCGACGGTGTTCGGGTTGAGGTCGTACTCCTTTTCGAGGTAATCGCTGACAAGTCCGTTCGTCGCGTAGTCGGAGGGGTCGGCGGTCACGAGCTGGTTCACGATCCCACCGGAACTGGTGGTGTAGGTGACGGTCCAGCCCAGGCCCTTTTCGAGATCCGTCAGACCGTCACCGCTCGAATCTCTCAGGTAATCGAACGTCGCCGGGGTACTGGTGATGTCCAGGGCCTCTCCCCCCACGGTGTAATTGAGGTCGAGCCACACGGAGTACGTGATGTTCTGCTGAGGGAGCGTGAGGTTCAAGGTTCCGATCGTGGACCCGGTGCCGCCGAACTCGGAGGCGTTGGTGAGGGGTTCTTGAACCGTGGCGCTGCTGTTCTCCCAGTAGACGACGCCGCTGTCGAAGACCGGCTTCGCGGCGACGAAGTGCTCCGGGACCACCCACCAGATGGTCGCTCCGCCTCCGGTCCCGGTGATCGAATCATATGGTTCGTCGTTCTCCCAGACCGAGACCACGCTCGGCGTCTGGAACGTGAACGATCGGACCAGGATGCTCTCGAGACACCCGCTTCCGACCCCGACCCCTACCTGCACTCCGTACGTGGCGAAGTCGTCGAGAGCATGCAGGACCACGACGTAGTCGTAGGTCCCGTTGCTCAGCGTCGTGTTCTTGACCGCGGGAACGCCCGAGATGGTGTAGTTCTCGCCCGTATCCGAGTCGTAGTAGGTGATGGTGCCGAGTCCGCTGACGTTGCCCTCCCACTGGATGCGAGCCGTCGACGTCGTGAGATTGCCGACGTCGCTGTTCGAGTTGACCCACACCGCGAAGGTCGGACGCACGAGGGCAAACGTGCAGCTCGAGCCAGCCTCCTGCGGCGGATAGGAGAACGTGGATCCGTACGAGATCGCCGGCCGATCGGCGCTCACGTAGGCCCCCGGTTCGCTCTGGGCTGCGACCTGCGCCGTGTAGTTGCCCAGCGCTATCCCGGGGAACGTCGCCGTATCCGAGATGACATACTGCGAGTCCGTCCAGGACTCGGCCAGCGTCCCGGCGGTCGTATTGATCCAGAGCGAATCGGCGGCCAGCATGGAGTTGTTCCAGCTCGCCGTCAGCGTCGAGGGGGGTGTCTGGGCGTTGGGCCACTTTCCCTGCAGCATGTACGGCTGTCCGGGGAACACTGCGAGCGTGGTCACCGTCCAGCCGGAGATGGTGAGGCTCGTCGCGAGCGGCCCGAGCGTGTCGGGGGTCACCGATTGGGTGACGTTCTCGTTGCAGGCGTCCCAGTGGACATATTCGGCGTACATCCCGGTGAACGTACCACTCCAGGAGAAGTTCGTGAGCGGCGTCAGGTTGGTGAGATAGATCGAGGGGAGAGAGACCGTGCTCGAGAAATCCCCGGAATCGATCCCGGACAGCGTCACATTCGACCACCATTTGACGGCCTCGCTGTAGTACGTGAAGGTCGTCTTCACCGGCTGGCCGTTCAACTCGCACTCGCCGGAAGCGTACTTCGTGTATTCAGGGTACATTCCGAGCGCGGACAGCTGGACGACGACGGGCGATTGCGGCGTTGGTGTGATCGACACGTTGGCGCTCTGACCGTCCACGATCGCCGAGGTGGCGGCGAACGCCCGGACCGGTATCGCGCCACCGTACGTGCCGTAGGTCGTGACCCCCTGCAGCGGGGACGCGCCGACGCTGCCGGCGAGCGAGTTGACCAGGTCGGCCGCGAGCACCGCCAGGTAGATGTTCGGTGCGAAGACGCCGAACGTGTCGGCCAACAGCGATACGCTCGCCTTCGGATGGTTCACCCACCCCGAGACGCTCAGCATCACGTGGGTCACGTTGGGCAACGTCACGTTCAGGGTCTCGTTCTGGGCGGCCTCGAGCGCCTTGAGCGAGTTTCCCTGGGCTAACCCGAGGTCGGTCGAGGTGGCGCTGACCGCGGCACTCACTCGGGTCACGAAGCTGGAGACGGAGCTGCTCGAGGGAGGAGCAAAATCGGCGGGCTGAAGAGGATCGGTGGCCAGGGTGTCGAGAACCTGGAGCGCGTTCTTCGCGGAAAGGAAATCACCGGAGTAATCGATCTGGGGTGTTCCCGAGCTCGGCACGCTCGGCCACGCGTACAGCGGTCGATTCAACCAATCGGCGGCGACCGCGGGCGCGCCCGGTGCCGCCACCCCGGCGGCGTCTCCTCCACTGGCCGGCAGCGGGGCGACGGGCGCTCGAAGGACACCGTCCGCCGAAAAGATGGCCTGGTCCACCTGCCACGTTCCGTTCCCGCTATCCCGCCAGGTCGCGACCACGTCGCCGTCGGGGGAAGTGGTGATCGATGGGTCCTGCACCGATCCCGACGGAGTGGCCGCTACGAAGGGGCCCTGCCAGCTCGTTCCGGAGTTGCTCGAGACCTCGGTCTCCGCCAGGATGCGTCCTCCGATGCGATTGGTGTAGAGGACGAAGACCCCGGATCCGGTAGCCGTCGCGGCCACCTGGCCCACCCAGCCTCCCGGAGGAACCAGTCGTGTCCCACCGACCGAGTTGAAGATCGCCGAGGGAGCCGTCTCGTTCAGTGTCGCGATCTTGGTCGCCGTCGAGAACGACTGGCCATCGTTGCTCGAGACGTAGCGGTAGACGGAGCTGGTGGCGGAGTCCGACGCCACCACCACGGCATCCGTCCCTCCGGCCGGCGTGAACACCCAGGCCGCGCTCGCGTTCTGGATCCCGCTAGAAGCCAGCGTGTCCGTGGACACAACGCCACCGTTCAGGGACAAGATAGCGGCAGCGAGCGCGCCGGAAACGACCGTCGTCACCAGGGCGCTCTGGGGACTCGCGGACAGGCCGGTGACGGTGCCCGAAACGTTGCCGAGTGCGGTGAGCGACCCCCCGCCGTTCACGGTCGCCCAGACGTGGGTGGTCCCCGACGTCGTCGCGGCGATAACGAGCGTCGATCCGGTGGACCCCGACGCGTCGGCCACGATGGTGGTGGACGACCCCGCCGTGTAGAGGAGGGTGGGCCGGTTCCAGGTCTCGTAGACGGATTGCGTGACGAGGCAGGAGGGCCCCGTACCGGAAATGCATTTGAGTCCGAGCGCGAGCGCTTTGGCATCGGCCGCGCTGTACGATGACGGCGCCAGCCAGAGTTCTCGAGAGGAGTCGTTGACGAAGAGGAGATAGTTGGTCCCGGTCGGCGTGGCGGCGAGACGGACCAGGCTCGGCACCGAGGAAGAGGAGAAGTTCGAAGGAGCCGGATAGAGAGCGGGAGCCACGACGTACGGGAATTCCGCCGCAGCGGCGGGATTCGTGCTGAGGGCCGAGCGAAACCGTTCCGAGTTCTGGGGAGGCGGGAAGAGCTTGTCCGGGTCCGGGAAGATGGACGTCAGAAGCAACAGGAGGCAGCATGCGACAGCGAGGGAGACGATCAGTCCGATCGGGGCTCGTTGAGGAAGAATCCGCGTTCGGCGCCGCGTAGGGCTCGCACCGAGGGCGCGAGGATGCGATCGAGCGATTCGCCGTCTAGAGTAGGGGCCGGCTACCCAGTCGCGTTCCATTGCCGTTTCCTGCCGAAGCTTCTAGCTCGGACCCCCGCTGAACCGAGCTCGACTCGGTCGTCGCGTCGGCATCAGAATCTCGAAGGGGACCGAGACTCACCATGGCAGACGCGAAGCTCTTTTGGACGATAAGCCGGCCGGTCACCGCGGGCGCTCGAAACGCGGCGGAAGGCGGCCACGCGACTCTGGCGGTTCGCAAGGATATTATCGGCTGGCGGCTATCCGAGGCTTGTGCCGAAGTACATCGACGTGCACCCGATGCCCAAGATGACGAAAGAGAACTTCCGCGCGCTGCAGAAGCATCCCAGGGACGAGTTCGGAGTTACCCATCACGACATCCTCTTCAGTGCGAAGGAGAACCGGTGCTGCTGCGTTCTGGACGCGCCGAATCGAGAAGCGGTTGTCCAGCATCACGCGAAGGCCGGCATCACGTGCGACTTCGTTCAGGAAGTCGAGTCGTCGCGCGACTAACCCGCCCGACGATTCGCGTCGACGACCGCGCTCGCCCGATCCGGAAACGGTCGCACCGCGCTCGGCGAGTCCGCGCGTTCGGGGCGCATCCTTCGTCCTCGCGGCATCGGAGGCGCGGCCATCCATCGTCGCGATCGCTCTTGCGCTCGGACGCTGCCGGGGGCACGGAGGACCCGCGACGCTCGGCCGCCGCACTCCAATGGTGCCGGGAGGAACCTCTTGGGTGGCCGGAGACCATGGGACGGATTCCCACGACCGTCCGCCGGTCGGGAGCGACCGGGCTCCTAAGAGCGGTCCGTCGCCCCGCCGAGCGCCGTCCTCCGGTCGACCGCGGCCCGCCCGTCCCGAAGGGAGGTCGGCGGGAGCGGTCAAATGCGCGTCCGACGTCCACGACGGTGCCGGCCGCAGTCCCATGAGCGCTTCCCCACCCGAGGGCCGACCGAACGGCCCGCCGCTGCACCGCGGCGTCTGCTTCCTCAGCCG
>Ga0187783_10003809_pt1 | contig 11149 bp, 8 predicted proteins | sample 1015_SJ02_MP02_2_FD_132471 | JGI IMG/M metagenome (GOLD analysis project Ga0187783, IMG submission 132471) | Tropical peat soil microbial communities from peatlands in Department of Meta, Colombia - 1015_SJ02_MP02_20_MG | ecosystem: Environmental > Terrestrial > Soil > Wetlands > Peat | place...
GAGGTGACGCTCACCTGAATGCCGGCCGGGGTGTGCTCGCGCACGTACTGGCGCAGCCCGGCGTCGGTGTCCGAGAGCAGCGGCCCGACCTCGCGCAGATAGGCGGGACGGATGCCGCGCGCGGCCTGGCCGGCGCTCGGCTCGGGAAGCGGCCCGTTCACGCCGAAGTAGGCGATGCCGTCGTCCAGGCCAAGCAGGAACCTGATGCCGTCGGGAGCCTGGCCTGGAGCCAGGAACACCAGGCTGGCCTGCCCGTCGCCGACGTCGGCCAGCGCGCGTCCCTCCTGCACCACAACCACCCTGGTACCGGGATCGGCCCACGCCGCATCCAGCCAGGCCTGGTCGAAGCGCAGGTGGGCGGCGCGATCGACAACCGACCGCGCCAGCGCCAGCCCGGTAAGCTCCGGCCCGCCGATGTGCCCGGTCACCGGCGCGTCCTCGGCCGGGCTCGCCGCGGTGCTCACCTGCCGGCCGTCAGCTCGCCGGCTGCGGCGAACTCGTCCCACAGGTACGCCGCAGCCTGCGCCTCCTTGAGCAGCAGGTCCATGCTGACCCGCTCGTTCGGCGCGTGCATGCGGTCAGAGCCAAGGCCAATGCCGACGAACACCAGCGGGGCCCCGAGTATCTCGGCCAGGTCCGCCTCGGGACCGCTGCCGCCCTCCCTGGTGAACAGGATCTCGGTGCCGAACACCCGCTGCAGCGCGCGCAGGCCGGCCCGCACGCCCGGCGAGTCCACCGGCGAGAAGCTCGGCCGCACGCCCTGGCCGTCGGAGGTGACGCTCACCTGAATGCCGGCCGGGGTGTGCTCGCGCACGTACTGGCGCAGCCCGGCTATGACGTCGGCAGGCTCCTGATCGGCCACCAGCCGGAACGACACCTTGGCATTCGCGCGGGCCGGGACGACGGTCTTGCCCCCGGATCCGGTGTGACCGCCCCACATGCCGTTGACCTCGGCCGTCGGCCGGGTCCAGACCCGCTCCAGCGTGCTGTAGCCGGCCTCGCCGTAGGTGGCGCGGCTGTTGCCTGCCTCGGCCAGCCAGGCCTGCTCGTCGAACGGGAGCCTGGCTATCAGGTCGCTCTCGGTCTGCGACAGCGGCAGCACGCGGTCGTAGAAGCCGGGCAGCGTCACCCGGCCCTCGTCGTCGTGCAGCCCGGACACCAGGTCGGCCAGGACATGCAGCGGGTTCGGCACCGCGCCGCCGAAGGAGCCCGAGTGCACGTCCCGCTCCGGGCCTCGCAGGCTGATCTCGGCGTCCACCAGGCCGCGCATTCCCACGCACATCGAGGGCACGTCGGCAGCCCACATGGTGGTGTCGCAGATCACGATGGCATCGCAGCCGAGCCTGTCGCGCTGGCCGCGCAGCAGATCGGCGAAGTGCGGCGAGCCGGACTCCTCCTCGCCCTCGACCAGCACCTTGAGCGTGACCGGCGGCGCGGTCGCACCGGAGGCGGCCAGGGCAGCGCCGATGCCGAAGGCGTAGGCGAGCACCTGACCCTTGTCGTCGGAGGCACCGCGGGCGAGCAGCAGGCCGTCGCGCTGGACGGGCTCGAACGGCGGGCTGTCCCACTCCTCGAGCGGCTCGACGGGCTGCACGTCGTGGTGGCCGTAGATCAGCACCACCGGCGCCTGCGGATCTTGCGCCGGCCACTCGGCGTATACCGCGGGCAGTCCCGGCGAGCCAGGCTCGCCCGTCGGCCACACCTCGGCCACGGGGAATCCCGTTTCCAGCAAATAGGTCTTGAGCCACTCCGCGGACCTGGCGACGTCGGCATGCCGGGCCGGGTCGGCGGAGATGGACGGTATGCTCAGCCACTCGCCGAGCGAGGCGAAGAACTCGGCCGCGTGCTCATCGATGTACTGGCGGGCGTCCATGGGGCTCCTTCGCGGTCGGTTCTCGGGTGCGGGCTGGCGCGCCATGATGGGCGCGTGGTCACGATCGTAGTAGCGGGCCCGCAGGCGTCGGGGAAGACGACTCTGGCGCTGGCGCTTGGCCGCGCGCTCGACGTGCCGGTTTTCTCCCGCGATCCGCTGGTCACCGCGCTGCTGGCCGGCTATCCCAGGCGTATCAGGCGCTTGCTGCGCGGCCGGGCTGCCCGGGCGGGCCTGCGGCTGCAGACCATGCTGCTGGCCGGCCAGCTGCAGGCCGGCCAGTCGGCCGTTCTCGAGTGCGTCGCGCCGGCGCAGGCCAGGCGCGCGTGGCGCGAGCTGACGCAGGCCGCGGGCGGGCGTTACCTCGCGGTGGAGTGCATGTGCTCCGACGCTGCCGTGCACGAGGTGAGGCTCCGGGCACGCCGTGCAGCGGCGGGCGGGCGCGGGATCAGCTGGCGGCAGGCCCGCGCCACCATGCGGCGCTACCAGCCGGATCCGCAGCCGGACTTCGTGGCCGACGCCGTGGTCCCGGTTGCCGAGCTGACCGCGGCGATCGCCGCGCTGCTGGCCGCTGACGGGGCTGGCTACGATGGCCAGGACCGCACCGCCGGGACAGGCCAGGCGGGGACAGAAAGGGCGGACCAGCGTCCGCCAGGCGAGGAGCTGTGATGATCGTCGCGTTCTCCGTCACCCCGCTCGGAGTCGGCGAGGACGTTGCCGAGTACGTCGCCGACGCGGTGCGCGTGGTCAGGGCCAGCGGGCTGCCGAACCGGACCGATGCCATGTTCACCTCGGTCGAGGGCGACTGGGACGAGGTGATGGCCGTCGTCAAGGGCGCGGTCGACGCGGTCGCCGCGCGGGCGCCGCGGGTGAGCGTCACGCTCAAGGCCGACATCCGCCCCGGCGTGACCGGCGGGCTGGAGTCCAAGGTCGCCTCGGTGGAGCGCCACCTCGCCGCCGGGTAGTGCACGCAGCGGGGTGAACCGGGTAGTCACCCGCGTTCGCCTGCAAGCCAGCTAAGAAAGTACTTGCCTTCTGGGAAAGCGAGAGGTTTACTTTCCTCGTAGGCAAGTAATTTCTTAGCTGGGATGAGACTGGAGAGGGTCATGCATGACGAACTGGGCCCCGCCGAGGCCGCCGAGGCGCTCGCCGAGATCCGCGCGCGCCAGCAGCAGGTCATCGATGTCGCTACTGTCCCCGCGTGGTACTGGTGGGCCGTAGGTGCACTGATGGTGGTCCTCGCCGTTGGCGTCGACAACCGCACCCCGCTCGCGCTCGGCGTCACGATCCCGGTCTTCGTGATCGGCCTGCTGGCAGCCACCGGCGTCGCGGTACGCGGTCAGGTCCGGGCTGCCAGGCTGCGCAACGGACTGCTGGACGGCCGCGGTGTCGCGGCAATCCTGGGCTTCACGGCACTGATCGTCGGATGCACGCTGGGCATCGCATTCGCGCTGCGCGCGGCTGGCGTGCCCTACCCGGCGACGCTGGCCTGCACTGCGGGCGGCCTGGCGATGGGAACCGGCGGCCCGGTCCTCATGCGCGCGCTTAACCGGATCATGCTCGGCAATCGAGCAGGCTTGCCGCGATGAGCGCAGCCAGGTTCGACGAGCTGATCCACGCACCTACCCGGCTCGCGATCGTGTCCTTGCTAGCTGCCTCGGAGTGGGCCGATTTCAAGTTCATCCGCGACACGATCGGGATGTCGGACTCTGCCCTGTCCAAGCAGCTCGCCACGCTGGAGCAGTCCGGCTACCTGGAAATCCGGCGCGGCTTCGTCGGCAAGCGGCCGCGCACGTCAGCGCGGCTGACATCGGCCGGGCGCCGCGCGTTCGAGGAGCACGTGGCCGCGCTGCAGGAGATGGTGCAGCGCTCGGGAGCCAGCATCGTGCCCCGCTGACCCGCAAGCGATCTAGATGGGGTTCTCGGGGTGGTGGAAGTCCCACTCCTGCAGCGCGGCCACCGCGAGCCAGTCGAGCCCCTGGCCGACCTCCGCCTCGACGCCGTGCGCAAGTGCCGCCACCGCCAGCGCGGCGGCGTAGCCATCTACTTCGTCCGCTTCCTCGCTTTTGCCCTCGAACGCCCGGACCAGCATGTCCTTGGCTGCGCTCGCCCGCGCAGGCGAGTGCGCGTATGAGTTCGCGAGATGCGAGATGGCCCGGCGGACGACACGCTCCGCAATGCCGTCGCTCATGGCCACACGTCGTTCGGTCACCGGTGCCCTCCCATCCTCCGACCCCGGCATCCTACCCAGTGGCGCTTAGAGATCCTGCAGGCCGCGCTCCGTGCTGGCTGGGCGCGCCGCGGCGGGCGGGGAACAATGGGAGGGCAATCGCGGCTGGGTCCGCCCGGAGGACACATGCACCTAGCTGCCCGCCAGCCGAGGGAGACCCATGCCAGCCGCGCAGATCCGTCACCCGCTCTTCGCTCGCGTCTACGCACGGCTGAGCGCGGGCATGGAGCACGCGGGCGTTGGCGAGCACCGGGAGAAACTGCTCGCCGGGCTGTCCGGCGCGGTGCTCGAGGTCGGCGCTGGCAACGGGCTGAACTTCGGCCACTACCCCGAGTCGGTCAGCAGCGTGCTGGCCGTGGAGCCGGAACCGTACCTGCGCGGCATCGCCGAGCGCAAGGCTGCCCGGTCGCCGGTGGCGATCACGGTGCGCGACGGCACGGCCGAGCGGCTTCCGGCGGCGGACGGCACGTTCGATGCGGTCGTGGCCTCGCTCATGCTGTGCTCGGTACCAGACCAGGCGCGGGCACTGGGCGAGATGCACCGGGTGCTGCGCCCCGGCGGCGAGCTGCGCTTCATGGAGCACGTCGCGGCGCAGTCGCCGGGTCAGCGGCGCATCCAGCGGCTGGCCGACGCCACCATCTGGCCAGCGTGCTTCGGCGGCTGCCACGCCGGCCGGGACACGGTGGCCGCGATCAGCGCGGCAGGATTCCGCGTCACCGAGCTCAATCGCTACCGGCTGCCCGAGTCGCGGCTGCCCTGGCCGACCACGCCGCACGCCCGCGGGGTGGCGGTCAGGGCGTGACCAGTCCTGCGTCGATGAGAGCGGCAAGCCCGGCGGCGTCGAGGAGATCGGCAGGGCGCACCGTCGCATCGTCCCGCACGTAGTAGAACGCCGCGCGCACCGTGTCCACGCCCACCCCGGCCAGCGCCGCCCAGGCCAGCCGGTAGGCCGCCAGCTGCACGGCGACCGCCTGCTTCTCGGCCGCAGAGGCCGGCTGCCGCCCGGTCTTCCAGTCCACCACGTCATATCCGCCGCGCGGATCGTCGGCGAAGACCGCGTCGATCCGGCCGCGCACGAGCCGGTCACCGACCACCGTCTCGAACGCCACCTCCACCTCCGACGGCCACCGGCGCGCCCACTCGCCTGCCTCGAACGCCGCCTTCAGCTCGGCCAGCTCGGGGTCGTCCGCTGTCGCCTGCCGGTCGTCGGCCGCGCCGGGCAGGTCGTCGGCGTCGATCAGCTGCGCCTGGCCGAACCGCTCCTCCAGCCACAGATGGAAGGCAGTCCCGCGGCTGGCCTGCGGCGCCGGCGGGCGTGGCATCGGCCGCCGCACCTGCTGCGCCAGCCCGGCCGGGTCCCTCGCCAGCGTCACGAGCGCCGACACCGGCAGTCGCCGCGGCAGGCCGACGAGGACGGCCTGACCGGCCTGGCGCCGCTCCCGCTCGGCAAGCAGCAGGTCGGTGTCCCGCTCCCACGCCGACATCAGCTGCGCGTACGGATCAGCCACGTCAGCGAATGGCAGCTCCTCCTGGGTCATCGCCTTCATGACGGAAACGGGATCGCCCCCAGCCGGTCCCCCGCGCATGGCCGCGGCCTGGCCGGGGCCGGCGCCGGAACGGGCCCGGCGGGAGGCCGGCCTTGACCTGCCGGCCGGCGTCCCTGGCGGGCCAGCCGCGGCAAGCTCGCGGCTCGCGGCGTCCACCATTGCCGCTGCCTCGCGTATCGCGTCATGCCTGGCGCCGGCCGCTGCCGCGGCCGGCCAGATCGCCGTGGCCGGCTCGGCCAGCGCCGGGTTCACCGCATCTGGCTCCGGCTCGGGGTGCCATATGTCCACCTCGCCCGCGCCGTCCTCGCACGCCGCCCGCACGTCGGCCAGGAACTGCGAGGGCCCGAGCCGGGACGGCCCGTCGGCCCACCAGTAGCCGCTGCAGCCGAGGAAGTAGGACGCCCTGGTGGCGGCCACGTAGGCCAGCCGGCGCTCCTCGGCCAGATCCCGCGCCGCGCACGCGGTACCGAATGCGGCCAGCTGCGGCGGCGTGAGCCCGTCCAGCGCCGGCAGGTCCGCGGCATCCCCCCTGAGGCTGAACGGCACCAGCCTGGCGTTGTCGGTCCACCGGGTCGAGACCCGCGGCCTGGCGGGGAACAGGTGCCGCTGCGGGCCGTCGGCCAGGCCGGGCACGAACACAGCCGGCCACTGCAGCCCCTTGGCCGCGTGCACGGTGGCGAGCTTCACCGAGTCGGTCTCGCCGACCTGCCCGGCCTCCAGCCCGAACTCCTCGCTCTCGGCGGCGGCGAGGTAAGCCAGGAACGCGCCGAGCGTCGGCTCCTGCGCGTCACCCGCAAACGCCGCCGCGGCGTCGGCGAACGCGTCCAGGTCGGCGCGCGCGGCCGCCGGGTCGGCGCCCGGCCTGGACGCTACCTCGATGTCCAGCCCCAGCGTTCGCTCGACCTCTGTCACCAGCTCGGCCAGCGGCCGGGCGGTGTGCCCGCGCAGCGCGCGCAGCTCGGTGCCGAGCGCCGCCAGCCTGGCGTATCCGGCGAAGGAGTAGGCCGCCGCGCTGCCGAGATCATCCAGTGCCTCCACCAGGCTGCCGGGATCCCTGGTGAGGTCCCTGAACACGTCGTCGACGACCGCGCCGTCGCGCGCTGCGGCCGTGTCACCCTGGCCGGCGCTGGCCAGGGAACGCGCCCGGCGGCCGAGGGCGACCAGGTCAGCGGGCCCGATCCGGCACCGCGGGGACGTCAGCAGCCGCGCGAGCGCGCCGGACGCGGTCGGGTCGTGCAGGACCTGCAAGGTGGCCACGATGTCGGCGACCTCGGGGACGGTGAGCAGGCCGCCGAGCCCGACGACCTCCACCGGCACGCCGCGCGCCTCGAGCGCTGCCCGCACTACCGCGAACTGGCTGCGCTTGCGGCACAGCACCGCAATGTCACGCGGCCTGACCCGCTCCTGGCCGCCGTCGGGCCAGGGCCGGCCGTCGGGTGCCAGGCCAGGCGCCAGGTCCAGCAGGCCCGACACCTGGTCGGCAACCCACGCCGCTTCCGCGGCCGCCGACTCCAGCAGGCCGCATCGCACCTGGCCGCGGCCGGCCCGGCCGGGCGGCGCGACGAGCAGGGGCACGTCCGGCGCCGCCGCGCGCAGCTCCTCCTGGATCCTGCCCGCCGCGGCCAGCACGCGGCCGGTGTTGCGGAAGCTGGTGGACAGCAGCTGGACGGCGGCTGGGCTGCCGTGGCTGTCCCGGAAGTCGGCGGGGAACCTGCGCAGGTTGCCGGCGCTGGCCCCGCGCCAGCCGTAGATCGACTGGCATGGATCGCCGACTGCCGTGACCGGGTGGCCGGTCCCGAACAGCGCGCGCAGCAGCACGAGCTGCGCGTGCGAGGTGTCCTGGTACTCATCCAGGAGCACCACCTGGTAACGCGCCCGCTCGGCCTGGCCCACCGCCGGATGGCGGGTGGCGATCCGGGCGGCGATCGCCATCTGGTCGCCGTAGTCGATCACCTCCCGGGCGGCCTTGGCCGCCGCGTAGCCGGCGACCATCGGGAGCATCTGCTCGCGAGCCCGCTGCGTCTTCAGCACATCCGTGACTGCCCTGGGAGCCTTGCCCTGCAGGGCCGCGGCGGCCTGGTCGACCCAGCGGCCGGCGGTAGTCACGTCGCCCGGCCCGCGCAGGTGCTCCGACAGCTCCCCGGCCAGCGAGAGCACGGCCTCGGTCACCGTCGCCGGTGTCCACTCGGTGGCGTCCATCGGGCCGTCGTAGGCGCCGACGACCCTGGCGGCGAGCTGCCAGCAGACCGCCGGGGTGATCAGCCGCAGCGACGGCTCCAGGCCCTCGCGCAGCGCGTGATCGCCCACCAGACGTCCGGCGTAGGCGTGGTAGGTCGAGATGACCGGCTCGCCGCCGAGCGCCTCCTGGGCATCGGCGCCGTCCGTGCCCGCGGCCGCGGTGCGCGCACCGGGCCCGAGCCCGCCGTTCTCCGGGCGCACGCCCTGGGCCGACGGCGAACTGCCGGACGCCGGATCCGTTGCCGGCCAGGCCAACGGCAGCCCGGCCCGGCGCAGGCCGTCCAGCCGGACCCGCACCCGCTCGGCCAGCTCCGCCGCGGCCTTGCGGGTGAAGGTCAGGCCGAGCACCCGCTCCGGTGCTACGAGCTGGTTGGCGACCAGCCAGACCAGCCGCGCGGCCATGGTCTCGCTCTTGCCTGACCCGGCGCCGGCGATGACGGCCACCGGCTGCAGCGGCGCGCCGATCACCGCGGCCTGCTCCGCCGTGGGCTGCGGGGCGCCGAGCATCCGGGCCAGCTGCGCCGGGCTGTAGCGGACCTGAGGGGTGCTCACGGCGTCACCTGCCCGCCCCGCTCGTCGACCGGGCACGAGGACGCCACCGGGCAGACCCGGCAGCCGGGGTTGGCCGTGGCGGTGAAAACCGGCCCGGCCATCCCCTCGGCGACGGTCTCGACCAGCCGCTGCGCCCACTGCGGATCGGAATCCTGGCGCAGGCTGCGCTGCGCCTGGACGCGCACGCTGGCGCTGAGCGCCGCCTTGCCCACCTGGACCAGCTCGGCGCCGCCCGGCTCGGTCAGGCCAAGCTCCTCGAAGGCACCCAGCAGGACCGCGAGCTGGTACACGCCGAGCTGCGGGTTGCGGTCCAGGTCACCGTCGGACGGCTTCGTCCCGGTCTTGAGATCCACGACGACCGCGGCGCCGTCCTCGTCACGCTCGAGCCGGTCCACGCGGCCGGTAATCGTGATGTCGCCGATGCGCGCCCGCAGTTCGTGCTCCACCGCGACCAGGTCACGGGGATTGTTCTGGTGCCAGGCAAGGAACTTGCGCACCATCTGCTCGGCCTGCCTGCGCTGCCGGGCGCTGTACCAGGAGCTGCCGAAGTCCAGGTGCTGCCACAGCTCGTCGATGCGCTTGGCAATCTCGCCATCGTCGGCTCCGTCTCCCGCCAGCGCCGCTGCCGCGTGGATCACAATGCCCAGGTGCTGGGCGGTGCCCGGTGCTCCGGCTCCGACCGCGGCCTCCAGCAGCCACCGCAGCCCGCACCGGGTGAAGGACTCCATCCGCGAGGGGGAGATGCTCAGCACGGGCAGCCGCTCGCCTGCCGCGGTCAGCTCGGTGAGCGCGTACCAGTGCCGGGGGCTGGCGCCGCGTACTCCGGCGGCGGCCAGCCTGGCGAGCTGCGCCGCGGCGGCCGAGCGGACCTGCCGCGGCAGGCTGGCGTCGGCCGCTGCCCTGCGCAGGTCGGCCGTCAGGGCAGGCAACGACAGCCACCTGTGTCCGCTGAGGCTGACGTGCTCGATGTCGATGTCATCGCCGGCCAGCTCGGCCAGGAACCTCGAGGGGCGTTCCTCGGTGTCGTCGGCGCCGACCGCCGTCACCATCAGCGCCGTGCGGGCCCTGGTCACCGCGACGTAGAAGAGGCGGCGCTCCTCGGCCAGGAGCCTGGCACTGGCCGCGAGCGCGGCGCTGTCGGCGGCGCCTGCGTCGCGCCCGGCGATCACGTCGACGAGCTCGTCCATGCCGAGCAGGGAGCCTCGCTGGCGCAGGTCGGGCCACGTTCCTTCCTGAACGCCGGCCACCACGACCAGGTCCCATTCCAGGCCCTTGGACTTATGCGCGGTCAGCACGGCGACGCTGTCGCCGCGGGGCGCTCGCGCGGCGAGCGTGTCCCCGGCGATCTCCTGGCCGGACAGGCTGTCGAGAAACAGCAGCGCCGACCCCTGGGGCAGCCGGGCCGTGAACCTGGCTGCCGCGTCGAACAGCGCCACCACGGCGTCCAGGTCGGAGTCCGCGACTGCCCCGCGGCTGCCACCTGCGGCGCTGGCCGCCTGCCACCGCGCGGCAAGCCCGGAGGCTTCCCAGACTGCCCACAGCACGTCGTGCGGCGTACCGCTGCCCGCCGCGGCCCGCGCGGTGTCCAGCAGCCTGGCGATCCGGCGGGCCGCGCGCAGCGCCGCGCCGATCGCCCCGTGCTCCTCGTGCGCGGCACCCCGCTCACGGCGCTGGCCGGCGAGCTCGCCAGCGCCCGCCCCGTCGTCGCCCGTCCGCAGCGCCGCGGCCAGCTCAGGATCGCCGCTCCAGGACGGCCAGCCGGCCTGAACCAGCTCACGCGGATCACGCAGCGCGGCGGCCAGCGGCTCCTCGGCAGGCGGCTGGCCGGCGGCCCGGGCGGCCGCCTGCAGCACCCGGCGCAGCCGGCGCAGGCCGAGCGCGTCAGTGCCGCCAAGCGGCCCGGTCAGCAGCTCGACGGCCGCCTGCTCGTCCAGCGTCTCCGGCCGGACCGCGCAGCCGATCAGCAGCAGCAGCGGGCGGGTGGCAGGCTCGGCGGCGAACGGCAGCTCGTCTCCGGCCACCGCCACTGGCACCCCGGCCGCCGTCAGCGCCCGCTGCAGCACCGGGACCTGGCGGACGGCCGAACGAACCAGCACGGCCATCTGCGACCAGGGAACGCCGTCCATCAGGTGCGCCCGGCGCAGCGTGTCGGCGATCAGCGCCGCTTCCTGGCTGGCACTGGCAGCGATGACGATCCTGGCCGCGCCGGGGCTGGCTGACGCGACCGCCCGCAGCGCCCGGTGGTCGCGCGCATCGCCCCGGCCGAGCCCGACCGGCAGCCTGACCGCGATGCGCCGCGACGCCGCCAACAGCTCCGGCCCGCTTCGGCGGCACGTCCGCAGCGCCGCGACCGCCGCCGGGCTCCCGTCCGGTGCTCGGAAGGCGCCGGCGAACCTCCGGATCGCATCCACGTCGGCGCCGCGGAACGCGTAGATGGACTGGTCCGGATCGCCGACCGCGACCAGCTCGCGGCCATCGCCGGCGAGCTGGACCAGGAGCTCCTCCTGGGCCGGGTCGGTGTCCTGGTACTCATCCACGAACACCACGTCGTAGGCGTCGCGCTCGCGCGCTCGCACTGCGCCGCGGCGCAGCAGAGTGCCGGCGATCCTGACGATCTCGGCGTAGTCGTAAGCCGGCACCGGTGCGAGGTCGAACCTGGCCGCGTACGAATCAAGGAACCGGCCCGCAGCCTGCCAGTCGTCACGCCGGTGC
>Ga0187783_10003810_pt1 | contig 11147 bp, 12 predicted proteins | sample 1015_SJ02_MP02_2_FD_132471 | JGI IMG/M metagenome (GOLD analysis project Ga0187783, IMG submission 132471) | Tropical peat soil microbial communities from peatlands in Department of Meta, Colombia - 1015_SJ02_MP02_20_MG | ecosystem: Environmental > Terrestrial > Soil > Wetlands > Peat | place...
CGCCTTTTTATCCAATTCCGTGGGCGGCGTCCCAGCGCCGCTAGACTGCTTCTTGGTCTTGCGCGGCATCAAAACTTTGCCTTTACGCATGGCTAAGCATTCAGAAAACGCACTCTTTATTGCCCAAAGATTGGCTGAACACCAAGACGTGTCGGAGGTCTATTTTCCTGGACTGAAGAATCATCCTCAGTTTGCCCTTGGGCAAAAGCAGATGAGATCGCCCTCTGGCATGATGAGCTTCATCGTTAAAGGCGGCATAGAAAAAGCTAAGAAAATTTGTGAGCAAACCCGCCTATTTACCTGCGCTGAAAGTTTGGGCGGAGTAGAAAGCCTGATTGAGCATCCAGCGTTAATGACTCACGCGAGCATTCCCCAAGAAGAACGCCGAAAAATTGGTATAGACGATGCCCTATTGCGGCTTTCGGTTGGTATTGAAGATAGTCAAGACCTTTGGCGAGATTTAGAACAGGCCATTGAATCCGTTAAGTGAGCACGCAATTTCCTTAAAAAAGAAGCCTCTTGACCGCGAGGAATCAATCTATATAGTGGTAAGCGACTACAACGCATTCATCCATCATATATTGGCTTGGTAAGGTATTAATGCGGTGAAATCAGAATTGGAGAATTCAAAATGTCAGTTAAAAAGCAATTAAGACGTTCGCTTATCTCGTTTAAAGATATTCAAATCGCCTATCTTTTGGACGATATCGCGGGCGTGGAACGTTTGATAAACGGGCGCAAGAATCCTGGCCCACTATTGCGCAGGGCTTTGAAAGAGCTGGTAAAAGCCGGCAAAAAAACCGAAAGCCTAGAAAAATATATCTTGGCGAATCATGGCACCGGAACTCGCGGCCGCTCTATACCAATTTCGGGCCAAGAGCGGGTCTATCGCGCGCAAAAATTGGCGGCAGGCACAGCCTTTTTGCGTTTGCCACTTGCTCCCTTAGGAACCTCAAAGGGTGGAAAAGTGCGGGTATTGTTCGAAAATGACCGCATAGTGGTAAGAAACGACAGCAAATAGTCCTTCGTCTTTTGCTGAGTTTACGAGAACGTGCGCCTTAATAAGGCGTCGTTTTTTTTGCCCAAGGTGATTTCATTGTCGATCAATACCAAGCGGAATTTTATATCGGCGGTCATCCTTATGAGTGAAGTCAGCAATTTCCTAAATTGTCGCTCATAAAGGGTGTTGCCGTTTTCCGCCTCGCTTCTTCTGTCCACATGATAGGGCAACATGCTAATGTCTGCTACTATCACAACAATATGGTCAGCCTCGATCGCGCGCATCTGTTCTATCATCATGCCCACTTCAGCAAGGTAGTTTGGCCTAGCTAAAAGACACCAAGTTATCCCCTTGGTTTTGCCTAGGGACAGAGGAAGGCGTAATTGAGGAGTGATAAGAATGACGCCAAGCTCTAGCGACGCGTCCCGTGTTTTAAGACAGTCGAGCAAATCGCACTCTTGGTCCCCGTCTCGGTTAATCATCACGATGTTTTTATATAGCGCTTCGCCATTAAAGCTTATGCTCTCCCAGCGCTTTTCTACCTTGTGTTCTGCGCCCAAAAAATACGCTTCAACGACCCTGGCGAAGGAACTAAGTTTTTGCCCAATTCCCTTCATAAAAAACCACTATACGCAGTCAAATTCATGATGTATGGAGTCTCCATTTACGTGTCGCCCCGCGGCTTGACCGCGGGGTCCAGCGTGCAGATAATTCGATGGATACCGCGGTCAAGCCGCGGTACGACACAAGATTTACCATAGTTGGACAATTACAATCTATTCATGGAGCAATGGAAAAATTGACTATGCAACCATTAAAGGACCCAAAAACACAATGCCCTGAAGTCATTCGTAGAGACTTACAAAACATGATAACCGATGCTCTGCTTGAGCGTTTTGCCAAGCGGCTCGCCGCTGGTGAGGACATTACAGTAAAGGGTTTTACCGGCTTTGAATCTGCGTTTTTAGAAATTGACATCGGCTCTCATACTAAAATGCATCATTTTGAATTTTTCACCAAAAATCTCCGCGGTGACGAGCTGGATGGCGCGCTTGGCTTATTAGTGGATTATGCTGACGGCGTTTTAGAGGAATTCTTCCGTTTCAAACGCAACCGCTATTTTCCCATTGACTTTGTGCAGCGGGAATATGATGGGCATCCTGTATTTACCCGACATGAACTACGAAACGTTAAGGCTGAAAAGCTCGGTGATGCCTTGCTCAAGAAAAGCTAATTTTTCCATGACGTGCGTTGCAATTTTCCTATTATGGGTAAGAAACAACCACGATAATAAGATCATTTTTATCTTTAGGGAGATAATTCTTTATGAGTGAGTTAGAAGTAATCGCTACCTTTGATACTCCGCAAACCGCGCGTTCGGGTGTGAAATTACTTAATAGCTGGTTTTCGTGGATCATGGAAGGCGCAAGCGACGAGACGGAAGAAGTAGACGCTCTATTTGAAGATTTCGGATTGTCGTTTGATGATTTTTCCCTTGATCGAGATACTGATATAGATTGGGGCGAAATTCCAGAGGCTCATTTGGAAGGCAATAAAATTGTAGTCGGCCTTGATTCAAAAACCGGAGTCGATACAATTCGCGAGCTTTTTGAGGCTATGGGGGCGTATGATGTAACCGTGTACGGGGAGGACGACTGAGCAATGCCAAAAGAAAACGCCCAGAGGACCAATCTAAGGTCACATCATCACTGGGCGCTCGGTATTTTTCTTCTTGGTATTGGCGGCTGCCAATCGTGTAAAAAGCCAGATACCAACCTGGACCCAGCTCAAGGTGAGTGTAGGCTGGTGGATGACCAAAGCCTAGCCATATTTAAGCCTCAGATTCCTGGCTGCTCTCCGACCAAGTCTAATAATGCTCCAAATCTCTATGCGCATTTTTTCGAACAAACTCTACATCAAGAGATCTGTTTTGCCGATGTCATTTATGACAAGAGTGGCGCGCTTACGTGCGCTCCGGGGCCATTTTTAATCGAAAATGGCAGCGTGATCGATTTGGCAGAAAACGCCTGGAAATTATCTTCTACGCCCGACTATTTTGTTTGGCATCTAGAAAATCGTCATTCCCTAGACGAGAGTTTTTACATAACAAACCAACAGGGCTTTCCACTTAAGTCCCAATCCCTGAGGCTACAGAACGAAAAAGATTCAACCATTGTCTTACTGCCTAAAGCCCCATTACTTCCCGGCGCAAAATATTATATATATTTAGTCAAAAAAGCCGCACAAAAGAACTATAAATGGGTGCAACCAATTGTGATGGCGGCGCAGTCTATAAAAGCAAAAGAGCAATAAATGGGTTATTTGGGCCGACGTACAACTTGGGCTGGCTTGAAGGCTTGTTCCTCCTCCTCCTCAGGTTCTTCTTCTCCCGCTTCATCGTTGCTTATGCGGCCCGCCACCAGTTCTTGAACAAAGAGCAAATCGGCCGGTGGGAATTTGCGATCGGGTAACGATTCTATGTCTGCCCACTCCATCGCTTTCACATCGAGAGCTCGCGGGGTTCCTTCAGTTAGCTTGCATCTAAAGATCAGAAGGTGAACCTCACGTGAGCCATAGCCATGCCTTGTCTCAAAGCAACAGGAGCCGATTTCAGCTTCTACGCCCAGCTCCTCTCTAAGCTCACGTTCTAAAGCCTCCATGTCACTTTCACCTTCTTCAACCTTGCCACCAGGAAATTCCCATGTGAGACCCAAATGGCGACCGGGCCAGCGCTGCGTCAAAAGAACTTTATTGCCTTTTCGGATCAGGGCTGCGACAACGCGAAATTGTTTCTTTTCGCCTTCGAGTGTGGTTATTTTCACGATTAATCACCAGCTTCCTATGCTAATCACAATGGCCTAAACGCCGTGGGTTTCTCTTTATTTTCATCACCATGGTGACCAAATTGAAATTTCATGAGCAAGCCTCTCCTACTCATCGCCACAATGCTATCCGACCCGGCCCAGTCTATTTTAGGTCCGAAACCAACCGAATTGCCCAGAATTTTTATCACTTGCCCATTGGACTTATCAAAAACTCCTAATGATCCATAACTCGTTGCCATAATGAGCTCTCCTTGCTTTTCCCGGAGCAGCAATCGGGAAGGAGTGCCATAAAACAACCGCTTACTGCTATCCATACTATGAGTAAATGGATATCCGAGCGGCGCGAGCTTGGCCGATATTTCCGCTATATTATTCTTCCACTTGATAATGCCGGCATCAGATAGCGACATGAGCACATTAGGCGTAGCCGCGTAAAGACTATGCCCATCTGAGGCCAGCTGAGTGATTTCCGAAATATTGCGCTGCTCACGAATTTGGAAGGTAGTCAAGTCGATCGCACAAAGGCCGAGGTCGTAAGATGCAACCCACAACTGATTTCTGAGAATGACCATGGGGGCGACAATATCTGGGAACCCATTGGGCCGGCTTATTCCCAAGGAAACGCGCTTTTTAACCTCACCGGATGCAGCATCAATTACGGAAATATACCCATCCGCATGCGGCACAACCAGTGTAAGCGGCGCATCGGCCAGCATTTTTTTCTCGGCCACTATAATGTTTGAATTTGATGATAGCCTCAGTCTTTCAGCGGCCAAGGGCTGCGGAAGCCTCCAATTCAATTCGCCGGTCTCACTGTTTACGCTGTAAATCGTTCCCACGGCCGACGTAAAAACCAAAGCTTTATCGACCATAATCATGTTGTTGTTGATTTTACTATCAGCGGTGAAGGAAAAGACTCGCGCAAACGTGAAAGCGTCTAGTGCAAGCACCGAGGCTTTATCCGTGCCAAGAAAAAAGACGCTGCCATCCTTGTTGAAGAGAGCCCTGGTTATCACTCGGCCCTCGGTGGACACTTGGGCTATCGGCTCACCGCTATCTGCATCCAAAACATGGAGATAGTCGTCGCCCGCCCCGACAAAAAACAGCCGTCGAGAAAAATCATAGGTCGGTGCGGCATCCACATTTGGCTGCCATTGTATGCAATCCTTGGTGGGCGGACCAAGAAGAGATGCAAGGCAGGGGCCAGTGTTTTGCGGCTGCGCAATAAGCTTCAATCTTACGTCGGCAAAACGCCGTACCGGGATGCTCGAACATGATGAACCGATGCCAAGCACAAGCGCCACAATGAGCAGTGCCCAACATGTCCTATTGCGCAAGATCGCTTCGTTCTTCCAGATTCCTTGACTCACACATTAAACCTTGCTGGCATTTTTACTATTTGATGGATTCTTTTAGCCTCTCTGCATCCTTCTCATAAACCGACGAAGGATATTCCTCTAACAATCGAGCCAGATTTTTCTTCGCCTGCTCGCTATCTTTTAGCAGACTTGCCAAACGCGCTGCCTCAAAAAGGGCTAGATCTTTACTTGGGTTGGTCCTAAGCTCCACTAACGATTCAAACGTTGAAAATGCACTCTTCACATCGCCATTCTCTTCTTGAGCATAGCCCAAGCCGGTCAGCGCAAGTGGATAGAGCACGTCAGATTTATTCAAGTGCTTAAGCGCGGTTTGATAGAGCGCCACTGCATTGGCCTGGTCGTCGTTCTCTAAGGCTATATGTCCGCCGTAGATATTGGCCAGCACCCCAATGCCCGAGCTTCCTTGAGATTTCGCTATCTCCATCAGCTCGTTTTCCGCCTTTTGCAATTTGGCTTTAGCCTCTTCCCCTTTTTCTTCCATGCTTTCTATTGGCTTAAGCGCTTCGAGATATGCGCCGCTCGCAATCTCTGCCGATCTTTTTTGGTAGTACAAGAACCCACTCAAGCCTGCGCCTGCCAAAATAAGAACCGCAATCAAGGTGCTCACAAAAACCTTATGATCTTGGACCCAGGAGACAAGCTCAAAACCACGAGCCTGGTATTGGTCTTGAATACCTTGCGCCTGTGCCTCCTCTGCTTTGAGCCTCGCTTCTTTTTCTTCTGCAGTCTCTTTGTGCTTTTTTCGAATTACAACCATGGACATCCCACCGCGAGCGTGCGCCCTCACAAAAACGGCCATATCGGCCGATGCCAAATTACCATGAAAACCAAAAACAGCTTTTTGGTCGCTCATTCCAGTTTAGCGTCTCTTATCTGGTGCGCGAAAAAAATCAAGCTTTACAGCGCATATCATAAAGAGCTGCAAATTTTTTCGTGCGGAAATATTTGTGGCGGGCCTTGAAAAAAGCGATGCAATGATTCATGAGAGCCATCAAAAGAAAGCTTACGCGGCGATGGTGGAATTGGTAGACACGCTACTTTGAGGTGGTAGTGGCCCTTAAAGCCTTGGGAGTTCGAGTCTCCCTCGCCGCACCACCAATTAGCCTCGCGCCTTTAATGCCTCAGCCTGGAAATAGGTTCTTACCTTAGTTATCAAATCATCGAGATCGCCGGCCAGCAATTTGGGAAGATTATGGACTGTTATGCCTACCCGATGATCGGTGCAACGATCCTGTGGAAAATTATAGGTGCGGATTTTTTCTGAGCGATCGCCCGATTTGACCATCTCTTTTCTTTCCGCCGCGCGTTCTTTGTTTATCTCTTCTTGCATCTTGTCGTAGAGGCGTGCGCGTAGGACCTTCATGGCTTTCGCTTTATTCTTGATCTGGCTTTTTTCGTCCTGGCACTGAACCACAAGCCCCGAAGGGATGTGAGTAATTCTTACCGCCGAATCGGTAGTATTAACGCTTTGGCCCCCCGGACCGCCCGCCCTGAACACGTCGACACGTATATCTTTCTCTTCGATTTTAACATCGATTTCTTCCGCCTCGGGCAAGACCGCTACCGTACAGGCCGATGTGTGAACGCGGCCCTGCGTCTCGGTTTCTGGCACCCGCTGCACCCTATGCACACCAGCCTCGTATTTTAGGTGAGAATAAACTTCATTACCGCTGATGGTCGCCGTGATTTCTTTGAGACCGCCCTTGGCGCCTTCTGACGAAGTCATCACCTCTACCTTCCAGCGTTTGCTCTCGGCATAACGGGCGTACATGTGATAAAGCTCACCGGCAAACAGGCAGGCTTCGTCACCGCCCGTACCAGCTCTTATTTCGAGAATGACGTTTTTTTCATCGAGGGGATCTTTAGGCAATAGCAATATCTTGATGCGCTCATTGAGTCGCTCGATCTCCTGTTTTAATCGGTCAATTTCATCTTTGGCCATGGCCTTGATATCGGCATCAGGATCCTTCAGGAGCTCATTGTTGTCCGCCAATTCGGCTTCAGATTTCTGCAATTGATCGAAGGCTTCGGCGATAGGCTCAAGCTGAGCTCTTTCCTTGTTCAGTTTAAGCATAGAGGCTTGATCGAGCCCTGCACCGCTGAGCTTTTCTAGTATAACTTTATATCGTTCTTTAATGCCTATTAGTTTATCGCGCATAGCATCCCGAGCACGTTTTTAGTGCTACACAAACAATTAGTTAGTGGCGATCTTCACCAGTATACTGCCCACGCAAAACCTTGATAATAACGTTAATGGCAAAGATCGAAGGTAATATAATCACCAAAAAGAACGCGAAAAAAGGAAATACAATATCAAAAATTCCTGGTGAAAATAGCCGCTCTAAGCCCTGAGACATAATGTTCCTTGAAGGCTTACAGCGCTGCCGGGGTTAGTTGAGCACAACTTCGCTTGTCTCTTTTCACAATATTTCACTTGCTCTTCCCTCAAATAGGCCGGCTATTATCGGTCATCGCGCGTAAAATCTTGTGAAAAGTTACTGCGCGAATCTATGCTCAACTAACCCCGGCAGCGCTGTAAACCTAGCTCTTCTTATTGCCTGATTGGTATTTCTTGCGGAAGCGGTCGATACGCCCTTCCGTATCGATTAGCTTGGCCTTACCGGTAAAGAAGGGGTGGCAGGCAGAGCAAATGTCAATGGCATATTCCTTGGTGGAGCGGGTATCGTAAACAGCACCGCAGGCACAATTAATAGACACTTCTTTATAATTGGGGTGGATTTCAGGTTTCATGGTCAACTCTCTAGGTTTTGCGCAAGTTAACGCAAGTTTCTAAGGGACCTCTTGGTTTACCAAATCCTTGCCATAAGTCAACGCGGGCCAGTAGCGGCCGCGAGGCAAATCCCTATATTGCCGGACAAGTTTTCACCGCTTATAGGTCTATTTTTTGGGGCGAGAAACCATGACCATCGGAAGCCTTCAATTACGCAAGAGTTTTTTAGACTTCTTTAGAGAACGGCAACACGTTATTGAAAAAAGCGCTCCCTTAATCCCAGAGGACGACCCCACCCTACTCTTTGTTAATGCCGGCATGGTGCCGTTTAAGAATGTTTTTACCCAGAAAGAAGTACGACCCTATAAAAGAGCAGCTTCGAGCCAGAAATGCGTGCGCGCCGGTGGGAAACACAACGATTTAGAGAATGTCGGTCAAACCACACGACATCACACCTTTTTCGAAATGCTGGGCAATTTTTCTTTTGGCGATTACTTCAAGGAAGACGCCATTGCCTTTGCCTGGCGCTTTCTGACTGAAGTGGTGGGGCTCGACGAATCGAGGCTCAGCGTAAGCGTTTTTGCCGGTGACCAGCAAGTGCCAGCGGACACCGAAGCACAGGCGATTTGGCAAGACAAGGTCGGCGTCGCCAAAGACAGGATTATGCATTTAGGGCGCGCCGATAATTTTTGGCAAATGGGAGATACCGGCCCTTGTGGCCCATGTACCGAAATTTATTACGACCGAAGCGATATCACCGCGGGCTTTGGTGGCGATCGTCTTGATGACAAAAATATCGAGATTTGGAATCTAGTTTTCATGCAGTATGAAATGCTAGCCGATGGCTCCCTCAAACCCCTACCGGCCCCCTGTGTGGACACCGGAATGGGGCTTGAACGCCTGCTTTGCGTGGCGAATCGTCTGCCCAGTAATTACGATACTGATCTTCTGCGGCCTCTGATTGCCACGGCGGAAGTTTTAAGCCAAAAAACTTATCACGGGTCTGATAGCAGTGACGATATGGCCATGCGCGTGATTGCCGATCACGCACGGGCCACCGCCTTCTTGATCGCCGATGGTTTGTTTCCAAGCAACGACGGCCGAGGCTATGTATTGCGTAGGTTTATGCGGCGCGCCATCAGACATGGTGCGCATTTGGGCCTAAACGAGCCCTTCTTTCACCACGTATGTTTGGCCGTCGCCTCCGTCATGGGGGATCCGTATAAAGAATTAATCGAGGCCAAACCCTTAATCGATAAAGTAGTTCGCCAAGAAGAAGAAGCGTTTAGAAAAACGCTGGACCGCGGTCTACAGCTATTTTTTGCCCAGACCAAGGATCTGGGTAAAGGCGCGAGTCTCGGGGGCGATGTGGTGTTTCGTCTCTACGAAACCTATGGCTTTCCTCCCGATCTCACAGAAGATCTGGCTAAAGAGCGAGCGCTCTCGATTGATTGGCAGCAATTTGACCTTGCGCGAAAAGAACACGAAGAGAAATCAAGTCATGGCTTAGGCCTAAAGGGTGTGGACGACATTTATCTAGAACTCAAGGAGCGCCTGCCCAAAAGCGCATTCTTTGACACCCAGGAGCTCGCTGATTTACGAGTCATGGCCCTGCTAAAAGATGGCCGCGAGCTATCACAGTTGAAGGCGGGCGAAGAAGGCACCGTGATTCTCGACAGAACGCCATTCTATGGTGAAGCTGGAGGACAGGTTGGCGACACAGGATTTTTCTTTGGCACATCGTCGCAGGCAGCAGTGGACGACACAAAAAGGATAGCGGGCCTTACATTACACATGGTGAAAGTGACCGAAGGCAGCATATCGATTAACCAGTTACTTACGGGCGCCGTAGATTGGCCAAGGCGGCAAGCGATTAGACGCAATCATTCGGCCACCCATCTTTTGCATAGCGCCTTACGCGACGTGCTCGGCACGCACGTGATTCAGAAAGGGTCTTACGTTGCAAGAGATAAGCTCAGATTTGATTTTTCACATTTTGCCGCCATGACTACGGAACAAATTATTCAAGTAGAAAATTTGGTAAACGCTTGGATTTTGGCTAATGAGGAAGCCAAAGTTCAGGAAATGACCATGGAAGAAGCGCGAGCCTACGGTGCCTTAGCTTTGTTTGGCGAAAAATATGAAAGCCGCGTGCGAGTCTTGGATATGGGCTCACATTCCATCGAGCTCTGCGGCGGTACCCATTGTCGCCGCACAGGAGATATCGGCAGTTTTCGCATCATCAGCGAAGGGCCATTAGCCCAAGGAATTCGACGCATAGAAGCCATTACTGGAGAAGCTGCGGTTTCGCACAGCCAAAATACCGATCAAATTCTGACGGACTTGAGCGCCAAACTCGGCGTGAAAGCAGACGACCTCGGTGCGCGGATTGAAAAGCTCTTGCATGCCGCAAAAGAGCGAGAGCGGGAGCTAAAGCAGCACAGCACAGCGTCATTAAAAGAACACGCGGAAAAGGCCGTGAGCCAAGCAAAAACCATCGGCAAGCTGCAATTTGTTGCCGAGGTGGTGACATTTGCGATCGATGCGGCCTCTTTGCGCACCTATGCCGATCTTATTCGTGATCGTCTAAATAGCGGCGTCATTGCATTAGGTTATAAAGAAGCCGACGATAAATGCGCAATCTTAGTTGCAAGCACCAAGGATCTTTTAGGCATAGTCCATGCTGGCCAAATAGTTTCCAGAGTTGCTCCCATTATACAGGGTAAAGGTGGCGGCCGCCCCGATTTTGCTCAAGCCGGTGGAACAGACGCAAGGAAACTTAAAGACGCCCTGAGTGAAGTCGAAAAGATTATTACTGCGACTGCGACCAAATATGACCAATGAAACTTGCAAGTCATCGCCTTCGCGAGCCCAAAGGGCGTGGCGATCCAGCTATGAGCGCATAGGCTATTACTGGATGGCCGCGTCGCCTACGGCTCCTCGCCATGACGATGGGAGTGAGCCGTGCAACAAAGCACGCTCGCCACGACGAAGAACGGCGACCAGCATCTACGGGCCCGCCACAACTAGGTCCATAAGGCCCAATACGCGATCAAACAACAGTTTTTCATGGGCAACAGCGTGGGTTTGTGAAAAACAGCGTTCAAGCTCTTGTTCGCTTAAATACTGAGAGATGCCGGCGGCCCTCAAATTATCGGCGAAACTTTGGCCTTGAGTTTTGAAGGAAGCTTTTTGTACGAGTTCATAGGCGA
>Ga0187783_10003811_pt1 | contig 11145 bp, 9 predicted proteins | sample 1015_SJ02_MP02_2_FD_132471 | JGI IMG/M metagenome (GOLD analysis project Ga0187783, IMG submission 132471) | Tropical peat soil microbial communities from peatlands in Department of Meta, Colombia - 1015_SJ02_MP02_20_MG | ecosystem: Environmental > Terrestrial > Soil > Wetlands > Peat | place...
GATTGGCGCAACATGGCATTCTGACAAGTACGGTTCGACAGATGGCTATCGAATGGGCAGCGGCTATTGATGATGCGGCTGTTACGGACGCAATTAGAATGCTCCTTAGTTGAAGCCAACCTTCGATTAAGCCTCGCTTTCCGATTATATAGTGATTGACTAATGTGCCCCTGGGTGATCTCGCGAATGTATTTGAATCGAGAATGAGGAAATCGGGGAACGGCGGTTGGTTTTGGGGAGTCGGTGTGGCTAATCCGCCTCATATGTCAACCTACCAAGTTAGGTGGGTTGTTGTCGTGTGCAAGTGGGAGGAAGATCAAAGTCTATTGCGAGGTTATGGAGCCAAGGGAATGCGTCACGCAAGTAAGCGTTTCGACAAGACGTGCACTACGCCTTTGCATGATGCAGTGCAGCATCTTTGCTGTGTAATGCTTGCTCGCGAAGCGTTCGATAGTATACGTGGGCAAAACTCCCCTAAGGCCACGGCTATTGAGGCTGCGGCCTTTCTCGAAGATTGGATAATCTTCCGAAAAGATCACCGGCTCTGGATCGACGGTTTTGTCTGGCGTCTACCGCTCCGAATGACCAAGCTAAGCGCGCCGCTAATAGCCATTGATGGCAATGCTAAATGGGCGAAAACGGATGGCGAGTGGCTGGTGCTTGGCTTGCCTCTCCTTTTCGTCCGACTATGAAAGCCTCTCCGGTTGTTGCAAACGTACACAGCATCCAACCGCTCGCGCGAGGTATTGGGTAATCTTCACTCCTTCACCACCGTGCCAACTGAATGGCGGCAGCCCAATAACGATCGTGGACGGAGCCGCAGAAACAGGCGTGTCCTCATTGCTTGCTGACATTGACGTGCCTGAATGCGACCAATGAGCAGTCGGTTGTGGGCTGCGGCCGGCGTTTAGCGGCCAGCAGAGGTATGATCGAAAGACGGCCCACCGGTACAATCGACGGCGCAATCGCAGCGAACGAGGTGGGACAATCAAGTTGTGTTATGAGAGATCAGCGAGCGCGATGGAAGGCCCCGTGCTAGTGGAATACGCCAATATCATTTTTGCTGTTTTCTGAGTGCAAAATGGACTATGGACGCCCGCGCCGTTGACTCGCACTTATTGTCTCCGAGAGCCAAACCACGAACGCCACACAGGAACATCTGTGATAGGACTGCGGGCAGAGAGGCCCCGCCGAATCTTCGCGATGCACTATTTGGATGGGTCCGAGTTGTGATGAATGATAGCCTTGATTCTGCATTATGTATGCAATCGATGAAATGGAGATCGGGGAGGTGCAAAAGTTCCGCTTTTGAGCGCGCATTTGATGCGTCGGAAGCCGGCAAGTGCCAAAGTGATGTCAAGATCAAGGCGCAATGTTGTCGCAAGTTGCGCGCTGAGGTTGGGCGAGGGGAGGCGACATGGACGCGTCAAACGCAAGCCTCGTGTCGATGACTCAGGCAGTACGTCACGTCGTATGCCAGCGTTGTCACCGGATTATGCCCGTCCTTGTGGGCGAGAACCGTCCGGCTCGTCTCCAAAGCGCCGATGAACAAGGTGTGTGCCCTGAGATTCAGGAAAGAAAAATGCGCGGTGAGCCGATCACCGAGCTGACTATATGCCAGGCCATCAAGCGTTCGCTTGAGGGAGAACTCGAGAGCAACGAAGTTGGAGTGGTGCTTCACGATCGCAATTGGTACGTCGTGCGGCGTAAGCTTGGCGAGCCAAGTCGAGTTTACACAGCTGCCGAAGCACGAAGGATGGCCAAAACGTTGGATGGTAGCGGCGAAGCCAAGCTGGCGAATGACTTTCTTCGCGCCGCCGACTGGGCGGAATTCAAGCAGCTGGGCGGCGCTTCGGAAGTGGAGAAGAAAAAGGGTTGGCCTGCTGCGGCGTACCTGATTAGCTTCCTGGCAGTCTGCGGCGCCGGCTGGTATTTGCTCGCGGGTGGATCCCCCTCACGGACTGTTTCAACGCCCCAGCCGGTGTTAGCGAAAGCGGCCTCCGAACCAGCAGTGCATGAACCTGGGTCCAATTCGTCATTCAAAGTGTCACCGGCGCCAGTGGCCGTCGCCTCACAATCAACTTCCGCGGCAGCTTCGCCCGAAGGCTCTGCGCACCTATCGGCAGCCACAAAGGCGGAGCCCGCGACCTCACCGAGCACTGCGCCGAGCGCACCACAACTGAAATCATCATCCTCGGAAACGGTCGCATCCTCTACGTCGCGCGTCGCGATGGCAACGCCAGTGGAGGAGTCCCCAATAGCGCCCGCCACAGTCGAAATGGTATCTCTCCCCGGGGGCACATTTGTGATGGGCAGCAACGAAGACCCGTCGGAAAAGCCGATCCGTCAGGTCGCAGTTAAGCCCTTTGCGATTAGCAAGTTTCCGATCACGGTTCACCAATGGCACCTTTGCGCTGCAGCCAAGGCATGCGCGGATGTGCCCATGGGTGAGGATGACGCTCCAGCGGCGAATCTAAGCTGGAACGACGCGCAGCAATTCGTCGCTTGGCTCGGTCAGACCACACACAGAAGCTTTCGTCTTCCGACAGAGGCTGAGTGGGAATACGCGGCGCGTGGTCGGACAGATACAAAGTATTGGTGGGGAAATCAGTTCCAGTTCGGAATGGCCAATTGCAAGGGTTGCAACGACATATACGATGCTGCTCGGCCCATGAAGGTTGGCAGCTTCAACCCTAATCCGTTCGGCATCTATGACATGGGGGGCGGTGTCGATCAGTGGGTAGAAGATTGCTGGCACGCGAACTATCGGAATGCACCGAGCGATGGTTCGGCATGGACCGAGAGCAACTGCGGGGCGCACGTAATTCGGTCAGGATCTTGGAGGAACGGTCCAGGCGATGTCCGACCCGCTAGCCGAGATCGCTACGACACCGGCGTGCAGTATCCTACGCTCGGGTTCCGCGTCGCACTGTCGCCCTGACCTTGTTGCGCGATCATAAAGATTGTCTGCGCGAGCTTCAACTCGGTTAGATTTTCCGGACGCCGCGGGATGAATCCGCAACTCAAGTTGTCAATAGGAATTCGCGCAGTTTGCCGCGGCCTCAAGCACCTTCCCCCGAGTTGCCTGCCGTGTTGAAACGGACGACCATTAGCCTCGAGAATGCGTAATCCCGCATATTGCTGTTTCGCGGCAGGGTTTTGGCGCTCGAATTTCGCCTCACAACTCAATCAAATGGAACCCTCATGAAAATAAGGCGAGCAATCTTGGTGACTGCGGCGTTGATGGTATCAACGGTTGCAGCATGGGCCCAAGGAACTCCGGCCCCGACGGATGCAGAGCTCTATTTCATCACGCCGGCAGAAGGCGAGACTATAAGAGGTTCGTTCGAGGCGCGCTTTGGTCTACGCAATATGGGTGTCACCCACGCAGGCGACGAATATCCAAACAGCGGTCATCATCATCTGCTGATTGACGTCGACCAGCCACTCGACGCCAAGGAGCCAATTCCGCGAGACAAGCAGCATCTTCATTTTGGTGCCGGTGAAACTGAAACTCGCATTGACTTGCCTCCCGGTGTGCATACCCTTCAGCTTGTTCTGGGAGATGCAAAGCACTTTCCTTTCAATCCCCCAGTGGTTTCAAAAAAGATAACTATCACCGTGCTTGCGACACAAGTCCAGGGCAGTCGAGTGCAAAGAGGGGCACATCAGTCCAGGCGACGACACAGATATTCATCTCACTAAGACCGCCCTGCGACTCATATCTGAGCCGGCCCGGATGAGGGGCCAGGGCCTCTTAATGGTGCTTGGTCGCGTATCTCTTGCCTTCTTCAATCTGTGGCACTGCCAGTATGGCCTCTCCCTCATGCTTTGATTTGCCACCAAACTCGACCACCATTCTCAACCATTGAAACCTCACCACCCGCGGGTGGCACTCGCCGATCCGTGGATGTCGGTGTCCGATGTGCATGGTTGCTGAGCTCAGCAATTCACACCAATCGGGCGATCAGACCCGCACGATATACTCGATCAAGAGCGCCAGCGCCCCAAGTTATGGATAAGTAAAGTATCTGTGGTGAACCGTTAGTCCGTTAGTCGCATAGCATTTGTCCCAAATGTGTCTCCGTGTTATCAAGAGATAAGTCAAAAAGCGCATTGGCTATAGTCGAGCTTTCAATGCCAGGAGGGAGACAAAGTTACATGTGAGATCCGGGATGGTAGAGCAAGCGTACGATGCCTTTGACCTGACTGATTGGGCGTGGGAGTATCTGCGTCGCAATCCTGACTATCAAGCAGACTGGCGCGCCGCTGTTCCAAAACACTTTCCTGCCATCACGCTCTGTGATGGGACAACGGTTCTACGCCTGCGGCGCAGGTATCATTCAGCGGAACGCTGGGGGCTGCAAGCTTTTGCCGATCCAGCCCAGCGGGCGCGGGCAGGGCCAGTATTCTGGCATCCTGAGGCTTGGCGGGGCGTTATCCGAATGAATTGCCATCAGCCGACCCAGCGCCGCGACCGGTCACCTTTGTCGCTAGCGCAATTCTGTGCGCAACGCTTTGCCATCGTGGCTATTGATGGCACGACGACCCTGACATTGAAAGGCTATGGTGTAGCTGTGGGCCTCATCGTGCAAGGCTGGGAGGTCTTGACACGTCCGGTCGTAGCGACAATCGAACTTGAGGCATTCCATGAATTTGCTAGTCAACTCGAATGCTTGCGTGTACTGCAGCGGCTTGCTGAGCCAAGTTCACAATCCGCGATTAATCGTTCGCAATGGGGTCCCGCTGGGCGCTTGCATCAAGCCTTGATTGCGTTGGACGGCAGTCTCGCTGGCGCTTCGTACCGCACCATCGCTGACATGATCTTCGGTGAGGCACGCGTAAACGGGGAGTGGAATGCCGCGAGTCGTTTTCTCAAGGATCGTGTACGTCGTCTGGTTGGAAAGGGTCACGAGTTGATGAACGGTGGTTATCGCGAATTGCTAAAGTAAATGTCTTCAACAGTGCGCCCCTTATATTGGATCATTTTGGGTGGTGAATTTGCGTAACGCAATTTTCGACACTTCCGGTCAACTGCCATCATGGACCAATCTGACACAGCATGTCAGATGCGGGGGCCTTAATGGAGTCGAACCAAGGATCAAAATCACCAGAAAAGTCCTTCCTCACCACCAAAGAGGCGGCGGCATGGCTCAGTCTGGTTCCAAACACGCTTGAAAAGATGCGCGTCTATGGCGGAGGCCCACCCTTTCGCAAGCACGGGCGTCACGTACGCTATCACTTAGATGATTTGGTGGCATGGTCGACAGCGAGCAGGCGGAAAACAACCTCCGATGTTCGTTAAACTACGCCTAGTTGATCACACGGCTGCGCCGATCATCGTGATTGCCGCAATTGTTGTAGTCATGCTAAGTTTGCATACGGAACGCAAACCGAAATTTATCTACAACGCGTCAGCAAGCGTTCCCATCGGGTTTTATTGGATTGAATTTAGACGCCCAAAACTTGGCGAGTTAGTTATCATACGACCTTGGTTTCCGTTGGCGAAGCTAATGGAAGAGCATAAGATCCTACCTGCTAATGCTTTACTCCTGAAGACGGTAGCCGCGCGCACAGGCGACGAGATTTGTCGGGTGGGCACGATGCTCATCCTCAATGGTCAACCTTCCGTTCAAGTACGCGATAGGGACGCCAATGGGAGCCCACTGCCGGGGTGGGAAGGATGCAGGAAACTGATTGCCGGCGAGCTATTCCTGCTTCAACCAAATCCGAATTCATTTGATAGTCGCTATTTTGGACCAGTGTCTGATCGAAAAGTGGTTGGCGTTGCTAAACCAATTTGGACGTCGACGGTAGAGTGATAGCCGGCCGCCCACTCGCTACTACGAGCCAGCGTCGTCGAAGTTGACAAATAACTGGCGCATACCGTGCGAGGTATCGATCATATTTAATGATATTGTCAGGTAACCGGAGAGGGATTTTCGCGTGATGAATCGTGTGAGGTGATGAAGTCAAGTATGGGGCGGTCTTATACTAATTTGGTTAGCAACGCTGTTGAAGTTGAGAGAAATTATATGATTAGATGGCGTGAGATTTTCCGCGTGTTCCTTCCTTTCACCGCCGGATTCTATTTATCATGCCTATTCCGAACCATCAATGCGCTAATTTCATCGCAGATAGCGGCAGAGCTCAAACTGGGAGCAAGTGAGATTGGGCTACTGACATCAGTCTATTTTCTGACATTTGCGGCGATTCAGCTTCCGCTTGGCATATGGCTTGATCGTTACGGTCCACGGCCGGTCCAGAGCGCGCTCATGGTGGTGGCCTCGGTGGGTGCCGCACTCTTCAGTTGCGCTGACCGGTTTTACCTGCTCGTCATTGCACGTGCCCTGATTGGTTTCGGCGCCGCGGGCGCCTTGGCGGCAGGTTTAAAAGCAATTGTTCTCTGGTTTCCGAAGGAGCGGCTGGCACTGGCTTGCGGCTGGTTTGTTATGCTGGGTGCTTTGGGTGCTGTGACCGCCACGGGCCCGGCAGAGGTTGTCTTAACCTGGACCGATTGGCGGGGACTGTTCAGTTTGCTGGCGGTGGCCACGGCGGGATGCGCTTTGGTGATCCATCTGGTTGTTCCTGAAGCCGATCGTGCGGACCGGTCGGTCGAGGGCTCGTCGATTGTCGGGTTTAGAACGATCTTCGCCAACCAACGATTCCGACGGCTAGCACCGCTCTCGGCCGTTTCAATTGGAACGGCCTGGTCTTTGCAGAGCCTATGGGTGGTGCCATGGCTCGTAGATGTTGAGGGGCTTGGCAGACCAGCGGTGGTGCGCCATCTCTTTGTCATGGCGGTTTCGTTGAGTGTGGGAGGACTTCTCATCGGCGTCATTGTGGATCGAATGTATCGCCGCGAAATTGATTTACAACGCTTGCTGAGGCTGAGCACGATCATATTCATCGCCGCACAATCGGCATTGATCATGCGTCTGGGTGCCTCATCGTACGCGCCGTGGGTGATTATTGCAGCTGCTGGCGCCACTACAATATTGGGCTATGCAAGCCTTTTGGAACAATTTCCGAATGAATGTAGCGGTCGTGCCAACGCCGCGCTTAACGTCTTCCACATCGGCGGCGCTTTCGTCTTGCAATGGTCCACTGGCCTGATCGTCCAGCTATGGCCCAACCACATCGGCCACTATCCAGCTGTAGCTTACCAGACAGCCTTTGGGTTCAATATCTTACTGCAAATTGCAGCGCTGGCCTGGTTCACATACCCTTGGCAGCTTTCTATTTTAAAGCGCGGCGTTCGGCGACTAACCAGCCACTTGTTCGTCACAGATGATACGACCTTTGCAACGGCTACGCCGTATCAGAGCGCGGCGCAGGTGTGGGACGAGCGACTCGGTACCATCTCTCTTCAGGCCGCCAACTGGCGTCGTGCTGCGGTCGGGTCAGTACTAGTGTCTTCTCTATTATCCTTGGCATTTGGCTCAAGGGAAGGAGCATCAATTGTTGCTCGTTATATAGTTGAGGTGGATCGGTTGCCTCAAGTGCACGCGATGGGTCCGCCACTCGAGACAGAAACACCATCTGATTCGCAGATTACTCATTTTGTCGCGCGTTTCGTTGAAAACATTCGCTCGCTTTCGATCGATCCGATTGTTGTTCGTGCCCATTGGACTCAGGTTTACGATTACGTCACCGACCATGAGGCACGCATACTGGCCGAGTACACTCGAAACACTGATGCATTCACCCAGCTTGGCGAAAAAAGTATCACTGTCGAAGTCATTTCGGTGGTGCGCGCGGCCGCGAATTCTTTTGAAATTCGATGGGTAGAAAGCACATATCGGCGGGGTACATTGATGAAAGTCGAACGGTTTATCGGTGTCGCCGCAGTCATCTTCAAAATGCCAACAACAGCCGATATTTTGCGGAGCAATCCGCTCGGGCTTTACGTCGACACCTTCAAATGGTCGGCCGATCCTATCGAAGAAGGCGGGAAATAGGTAAGTAGGCAGTTGACTGAGACGGTTGATGCTTACCTGGAAGTTCTCTTCACATAGCGAATGACCGTGTCGATTACGATTTCGCGCCGGCGTGCCAGTGCATCAGGAGTGCCCATCTCGCGTTTGAAGATGCGCGAAAAGGTCGCACGGTTGGCGACATTGAAGAAGCACAAGGCGCTGATCGACATGTGCAGGTCAATTTCGTCGATACCGTCGCGAAACACGCCAGCCTCTCGCCCACGCCGGTAGATATCTCGCAGAGTGGCAATTGCCGGCACATTGACTTCCTCGATGGTGCCTGATCGGGCGAGGTGGACGCCTTTATGGATGTTTTCAACCATCACCAGACGGATGAAGTTCTCGTTGGCGTTTTGGTAGTCGAACGTAAACCCGACCAGCATGCGCAACGCCGATTCCGGATCCAGATGGTCGAGTTTGAGAGTTGCCTCAATCTGGCGGATGCGCACGTAGGCCCGCTCGAGCACTGCGATAAACAGGCCCTCTTTATCGCCGAAGTAATAGTAGATCATTCGCTTGCTGGTATGCATGCGCGCGGCGATGTCATCGACCCGTGCACCGCTGAAGCCCTTGTTCGCGAACTCGTCGGTCGCGATTTCGAGGATATTGCAGCGGGTTCGTTCCGGATCCTGAACGCGGACACCCTTGCGGCCGCGAAGCGCTGACCCTGAGTCGGTCGTCGCGCTCATCGGACGTCTTCTCCACCATTCGGAAGTAGCACTCTAATCACTATGAACTAGCTAGTCCATACCAAAATGACGCCACGTAGAAATGTTATTGTAGCAGCTGCAATAGCTTATGATCATTCATCGGTCGATCCGTCATTTTCCGCTTGTACAAACTAACTAATTAGTACATTGTGGGTTAGGAGGAAACAAGCCTTGAGACATGGATAAGCAGTCGGCAACCTGGACCTATTCGACGCGGGCTGGTCGTAGCCTCCCGCTTGCAGCGGAGTCGAGCGATGTCTGCAGCCGAACGGTCGGTTGAGCTCAAAAGCGCGTCGCTGCAAACGCTGTTGCGCCGCGCCACTGCGCACGTCGGCAGCTGGGCTGGGCCTATTCCAAGCCACGAATGCGTTCGGCCGGATCGGGCTCCAACCCACCATAAAACACACAATGCGCGACTTCTAGAGAAGGCCAAGAGGTTAACGTGCAGACCGCCATCGCCACTGTTTGCCTGAGTGGCACGCTCAGTGAGAAGCTAGAAGCAATCGCTGCTGCGCGCTTCAAAGGCGTGGAGATCTTCGAGAACGATCTCTTGTCCTTCGACGGCACCCCGGCTGAGGTCGGTCGCCGCATCAAGGATCTGGATTTGGCGGCAGTCACGTTCCAGCCATTTCGTGATTTCGAGGGCATGCCGGCAGCTCCGCGCGCAAAAGCCTTCTCACGTGCCGAGCGCAAGTTCGACCTGATGGGCGAGCTTGGCTGCGATCTCCTGATGGTGTGCAGCAACGTGTCTCCCGATTCGCTTGGTGGAATTGACCGTGCCGCTGCCGATTTTCGCGAGCTCGGCGAGCGTGCGGCCCAACGTGGATTTCGTGTCGGTTTCGAGGCGCTCTCCTGGGGGCGGCACATCCACGACTATCGCGACGCCTGGGAGGTGGTGAGGCGCGCCGACCATTCGGCTGTCGGCCTGGTGCTAGACACCTTCCACATTCTGGCGCGCGGTACTGACCTTGGGGCGCTGCGCACCATCCCTAGAGATCGCATCTTTCTGGTCCAGGCCGCCGATGCGCCCAAGCTCAACATGGACTACCTATCTTGGAGCCGGCACTACCGTTGCTTCCCTGGCCAAGGCGAGCTCCCCATTGGCACTTTCATGGACGCGCTACAGGCCACCAGTTTTGATGGGCTCGTGTCGCTCGAGATCTTCAACGATAGTTTTCGCGCTGGCTCAGCGCGCAGCGTCGCGATCGACGGCCAGCGCTCTCTCACCGTCATGCTGGACGATCTGCAACAGCGCACTGGCGTACCGGTCGCGGGCCTGGCAAACCTGCCGCCACGGGCGCGCTGCGACGGAATTGATTTCATTGAATTCGCCATGGACGAGATCGCCGCCGCGAACTTTGAGATGGCGCTTGGCGCGCTTGGCTTCGCAAAGGCTGGTGTGCACAAGTCGAAGGCGGTAACGCGCTGGCGTCAGGGCAACGTCAACATCGTTGTCAACAGCGAGAAGGAGGGTTTCGCCCATTCCTTCAACATCACTCACGGCTCCTCCGTGTGTGCGCTCGCGCTTAGGGTGGATGACGCAGCGGCAACGCTCGCCCGCGCCGCTGAGCTGCTTGATCAGCCGTTCAGACAGGTCGTGCGCACCGGCGAGATTGATATCCCGGCGGTTCGCGGGGTCGGTGGCAGCCTCCTCTACTTCGTGGACGATAAAACCGATCTGGGCCGCCACTGGGACATCGACTTCGACGTCCCGTCGAAAGCAGATGGCACGGATGCGGGGCTTACCGTCGTCGACCACGTTTCGCAGTCGATGCCTCACGAGGAGATGCTCACTTGGCTGTTGTTCTACACGTCGCTACTCGATTTGCAGAAGACGCCGGTTCAGGATGTGCTCGATCCGGGTGGTATCGTGCACAGCCAAGTCGTCGAGACCGCAGGCGGTGCGCTTCGCTTGGTGTTGAATGCCTCGCAGAGCCGGCACACGCTCGCCTCGCGCTTCCTTACCGAACTGTTTGGCTCGGGCGTGCAGCACATCGCGTTCGCCACCGATGACATCTTCGCTACCATCGCGCATCTGCGCGAGCGGGGTGTTGAGCTGCTGCCCATCCCGGAGAACTACTACGACGATCTCGAGGCTCGCATCGACATTTCGTCTGATGCTCTTGAGCGGCTGCGGGCCAACAACGTGCTCTATGATCAGCAAGCCGGCGGCGAGTTCTTCCAGGCCTACACCACTAATTTCGAGGGTGGGTTCTTTTTCGAAATTGTCGAACGTCGCAACTACGTCGGCTTCGGAGCCGCTAACGCTTCAATTCGTCTCGCCGCACAAACAAGGCTTGCTCGAGATGAAGACGTAATCTCGCGACTTTGAATCGTACTGGCGAGCAGAGTGAGCTGACACCGCAAAGTTCCTGACGATCTGAAGGGCGAGCGAACAGATGTCCACTTCGATTGCCGACAATATCGACGTGCGCCAAACAATCCACGCTCGGACC
>Ga0187783_10003812_pt1 | contig 11144 bp, 10 predicted proteins | sample 1015_SJ02_MP02_2_FD_132471 | JGI IMG/M metagenome (GOLD analysis project Ga0187783, IMG submission 132471) | Tropical peat soil microbial communities from peatlands in Department of Meta, Colombia - 1015_SJ02_MP02_20_MG | ecosystem: Environmental > Terrestrial > Soil > Wetlands > Peat | place...
CGCCGCGCTCTGGCTGAATGCCTACTCCCCGTACGTCGGTCCGCTGGCTAGCCGGATCGGCGGCACGATCGGCTCGGACTTCAGCGTGTTCATCGGGCTATTTGTCGGCGCGGTGGTGTACTTCGTGCTCGCCCGACGGTCTGTCCAGGCGGAAGGCGAGGAGACGCCAACGCCAGCGCCGGCCGTCTCGTAGTCGCGCGCCAGGCCCGCGTCGGCCGCCAGCCGACGCGGGCCGCATGAAAGCCCGGCCCGGTAAGGCGGCCGAAGCTGGGCTAAGGTCGCTAACCGTGACACAGCCGCGAGTGGCGATCGGGCCGTACCCCAACGCATCGGCCGAGGACGCCGTGCGAGCCGCCGACGGCGTGCCCGCACGCCCCGACTCCGCAGCCGACGCCCTTGTCTGGCTTGCGCCGCGCGACGCGGCTGGGCTTCGGTCTGCCTTGGCAGCTACCGGCGCGCGCTGGGTGCAGTTGTCGTCGGCGGGCATCGAGCCGACGGCGGCGGCGGGGCTGCTCGACCCTGACCGTGTCTGGACGTCAGCGAAGGGCGTCTTTGCCGACCAGGTCGCCGAGCACGCCCTCATGCTGGCTCTCGCTGGCCTGCGCCAGCTACCGGAGCGCATCACGGCCCGGTCGTGGGGGAAACCGGGCGGTGACTCCCTGTTCGACGAGCGGGTGACGATCCTGGGCGGTGGCGGCATAACCGCAAGCCTGCTGCAGCTGCTCGCGCCGTTTCGGGTGCGGGCCACTGTAGTCAGGCGGCGCTCAGAGCCAGTGCCCGGCGCCGCGCGCACGGTGTCGGTGGCTGACCTCGCCGCGGCGCTGCCGGATGCCAAGGTCGTGATCCTCGCGCTAGCGCTCACCCCGGAGACGGAGCGGATCATCGGCGCCGAGCAGCTCGCCGCGATGCGGGCGGATGCGTGGCTCGTTAACGTCGCGCGCGGCCGCCACGTCGACACCGACGCGCTGGTAGCGGCCCTCGCCACCGGGAGCATCGCCGGCGCGGCGCTCGACGTCACCGATCCCGAGCCGCTGCCGGACGGCCACCCGCTGTGGACACAGGAGCGGTGCATCATCACGCCGCACACAGCGGACCCGGCCGAACTTTCCGACGCCGAGTTCGCCCGCCGGATCAGTGCCAACGTCTCCAGGTTCGCGGCCGGCCAGCCGCTGCTCGGGTTGGTGGATCCGGCGGCTGGCTACTAACGGCTGCTAGTCAGACTCGGTGCGCTTGGCCAGATACGCCGCACCGCGCGGTGAGATCCGGTAGCCCACGTCGAGGCTGATCGTCAGGCCGAGCGCCTTGAGCCGCCGCACGTGCAGCTTGTAGTCCGGCCGGTCCCAGTCAAGTTCCGGGGCCAGCAGCGCCGAGGACACCGCCGGCTGAGCGGCGATCTGCTGCAGCACCGCGATCGTCCAGGGCCCGCGCTTGCTCGCCTCGTCCATCCGGGCGAGTCGCTTGCGGATGGCCCGTACGTCGTCATCCGACAGGTTCGCCGTGCTGGCGAGCTGGTCTCGCGGGTCAGGACCGGTAAGCGGACGGAACCGGATGCAGTACAGCGGCAGCTCCGGGTCGCCGCGCAGATCGGCGACCGCCGCCTCGACGTCGTCGAACCCCGCGGCCTTCGCGAGCGCAGGGGTGATGTCGGCCGGGGTGATCGTGTCTACCGAATCCGCCAGCACGAGACCCGCTCCGGTGCGGTACTGGTGGCCGGATACGACCTGGGCGCGGCGCCACCGCCGGAACGCGACCGTGATGCTGCCGTCGCAGAGTCCCTCGCGCAGGCGCGGCTCGAACTGCACGGTGCGACTGTACTGCGACGTCGGTCGTCGCCCGGTGCAGGCGCGGACTGTGCGCGACACTGGGCCCATGACCGGTAGCGCGGCGGGCGTCAGCGACCACACCCTCCGTGCGCCGTCGCCACTGCTCCGCGGGCTGGTCGACTGGTACGTGGGCTACCGGGACGTCGGGATACCAGCGGCGCAGCACCGCGGTCTGCCATCGCCAGGACTCACAGTCATCTTGACGCTGGACGACCCGCTGACGATTGCCCAGCACCCTGATTCGGCCCAGCCGGCCGCTAGGTTCGACACCTTGGTCGGCGGCCTGCACACCGCACCGGTGCTGATCACGCACGACGGCCGCCAGTCTGGCATTCAGCTCGGGCTCAGCCCGGTCGGCAGCCGAGCGCTACTGCGCAGGCCGGCGGCTGAACTGGCCGGCCTCCACGCGCACGGACATGATGTTCTCGGGGGCTTCGCCGTCGAGTTGCGGGAGCGGCTCCGTGCGGCGGCCAGCTGGGACGACCGATTCGCCATCCTGGACCGGGCGCTGCTGTCCAGAGCCCGACGCTCTGATGAGCGCAGGGGCATGAGCGGCGAGGTGCTCCGGTGCTGGCAGCGGTTGCTACGGTCGGGTGGGACCGCGCCCATAGCCGAGCTTGCCGCGGAGACCGGATGGAGTGACCGGCACCTGCGAGCGAAATTCCGGGCTGAAACGGGGCTGTCTCCCAAGGCGGCGGGCCGGGTGATCAGGTTTTCCCGGGCGCGGCGCATCCTGCAGCGGCGCGCGCTGGCGGGGGAGTCGTTCCGGCTGGCCGAGCTCGCCGTCTCCTGCGGCTATTTCGACCAGGCGCATCTGGACCACGAATTCGGCCTGCTGGCGGGCTGCTCTCCAACGACGTGGGTCGCCACGGAGTTCCAGAACTGGAAGGTCGGCTAGGGCACCGCAGCGGACGTCACGACCGAGCACGTGCGCCGTCTACCGCGCGCCGTACCTCCTTTTTCCGCGGAACAACTGGCGTGGTCACGGGCACACTGGGCGGATGTCTGAACCACAGGGTGACCCCCGTGACCCGCGCGGCCTGCGCGCTGACGCGCCGGTGCTCGATGCGTGGCTGAACTTCACCAGCCGCGCCGAGGCCGGCGAGCTGCTGCCGATGTGTGTGCCTGGTCACAAGCAGCGGCAGGACCTCGTCGGCGCCGTGATCGCCGGAGACGCGCCGTTCTACGGCGGCATCGACACCATCAAGCACGCTGACAGCCTTCGGGTTGAGGCCGAGAGCCGGGCCGCGGCGCTGTGGGGTGCGGACTGGTGCCGATTCTCGGTTGCCGGATCAACGCACGGCAACCAGGCGCTGGCGCTGGCGGTGGGCCAGCCAGGCCAGGAGGTGATCATCAATCGGACGCTGCATCGGTCACTGCTCCTCGGCCTGGTCCTTGCCGGTCTCCGGCCGGTCTGGGTGCGACCAGAGGTCGACGCCAGCTCCGGGCTCCCGGCCGGAGTCGCGGTCGACGCCGTGCGAGATGCGCTCGCCGCGCACCCGGCCGCGTGCGCGGTATTCCTCGGCGACCCCACGTACGTGGGGACCATCAGCGACCTCGCCGGGCACGCGGCCGCCGCGCACGCGGCGGGCGTGCCGCTCATCGTGGACGCGGCGTGGGCTGCGCATCTCGGTTTTCATCCCGAGCTGCCGCCGCACGCCATCGCGGCCGGCGCCGACGCCATGGTGACCAGCGCGCACAAGGCGCTGCCGGCGTACACCCAGGGTGCGCTCGTGCTCGCGAGGACGCGCCTCCTGGCGGAGGCACGGCTGGAGCGGGCGTTCGACGCCACCCACACCACTAGCCCGGCGGGTTCGATAATCGCGAGCATCGACGCGGCTAGGGCCTTGCTGGCCGCCGACGGCGAGTGGCTCTGTGGCCGGCTGATCCGGGCTGTCGCCGCGGCCCGCAGCCGGCTGCGCGAGGTTCCGGGTGTGGACGTGCTGGACGGGCCGGACGTCGAACCGACGAAGCTGGTGGTGTTGCTGGCGGGTGCGGGCGCGCACGGCATCCGGGTCGAGGCGGACATCATCGCGGCGGGCATGGCGGTCGAGATGGCCGATCGGGACACCATCGTGCCTATCCCGGCGATTGCCGACGACGAAGGCCAGCTCGCCGCGTTCACTGAGGTGCTGATCGCGGCGATCGACCGGCACCGCGGGCCGCCCCGTCGGCCTGTGGCGGCGGCGTCGTGGACGGTGATTCCGGAGACCGTGCTGGCGCCGCGGGAGGCGTTCTTCGCCCCGAACGAGACGGTGGCCGCGGCCGCTGCGGTCGGGCGGGTCAGTGCGGAGCTGATCGCGCCGTATCCGCCCGGCGTGCCGGTGCTGGCCCCTGGCGAGCTCATCACGGCCACGGCCGTCGAGGCGCTCCGCGAGGTGGCTGCCGAGGGTGGCCGGATCGCCTACGCAGCCGACCCGAGCCTGCGGACCTTCCAGGTCATCGTGCGCGATGCCGACTAGAGCATCTGTTAGCGTCTTTTGTCCTCGCATTCTGATGCTCTCGGTGCTTGTGATGCTCCTGTGCTTTCTGTGTATGCCGCGCGCTCTCCGGGGTATGGCGCCACCTGGGGGTGGTTTGCCATGACGGGGAACGGGCTCACCGACATCGTGCTACCCATCGTGATCGCGATATGCCTGCTCACCTGGCTTTCCATGGTTTTCTGGGCGAACGCGCATCCGACCAGGGGACGCTACAGCACCGACCTGCGCTCCGAGGTTCGCGGCGGGAGCTTCCAGGCGATGGAGGGCGGACGGCAGCTCATGCCGATCCCTGAGCACCGGCCGGCCGTGCCGGGACAACGGGCCGCCGCCGCCGCAGAGACCTATCGGGTGCCGGGCGGCGCCACCGCGACGGCGACGGCACCGGCCGACTATGACGAGTCTGCCGAGGAGGACACCACTCCGATGGCCACGCGTCCGCGTCGCTAGGGCGGCAAGCAGCACCGCCGCGCCCGTCGGTCAGGCGCATCGCCCGCCGCGCACGCCGAGCAGTTGCGCGCGTACCGGACGATGATCGGAGCCCACGGCGGGCAGCACGGCGCCCGGCCCCGCGTGGATGCCGCCGCTCACCAGCACGTGGTCGAGCTGCAGCACCGGCTGATGAGCCGGAAAGGTCGGGCCCCGTACCAGCTCGGTGAGCCCGCCGAATCGCCGGGCCACCAGGGCTGGCATGTTCAGGTCGCCGGCGATGACAGTGGGGATGGGATCGGAACGCAGCGGGCGCCACAGCCTGCGCAGCTGCAGCGGACTGGCCACGGAGAAGGTCAGGTGGCAATTGACCAGCCGCAGCACTCTTCCGGCTGGCAGCTCCAGCATCACCACCTGCGCCACCCGAGGGAGCGTGTCACCCGGTCCCCGGCCCAGGGCAATGACCTCGTAGCTGATCACTGGCAGGGCCGTCAGGACCGAGACGCACAACCGGCCTGAGCCTGCCCCCGACTGGCCGTCCGGCAAGCCCAGCTGCGCGCGGTGCAGAGCGACACCGAGTGCCCGACCGACCGTGGCAACGGGGTCCGGTCTTGCCCGCACCGCAGTCCCAGCCGGTATCCAGTCCTCCTGGAGGCAGATGACTGCGGCGTCGAGCCCTCCGATGGCTGCCTGCACGTCATACGGCTTTCCTGACACGTCCAGGCCGCCGTGCATGTTGAAGCTAGCCACTGTCAGCGCGTCGATGGTCGAAGCGTATCGGCGGCAGCGCCCGGCTCGCCGCGCCACGTCTGCGCTTACCGGCGCGAGAGATACCCCCCGCTTGTGTACATCCTTGTGGATAGCCCAGTGGATAAGGGGACTGCGCGGGGGATAACAGGCGATTTCATGTGGAGAAAAAAAGAATCTTGAAAGGGTTATCGGAAACCCCTTGCGCTGCGGCTAGCGAAGGCAGTAGAAATTCACTCATCACCTAACGGCGAGCCACCTCAGAGGCAACTCAGAGGGTAGCTGCAAGAGTCGGGCAACCGGATCCAGCAGCGGGCCAGCGGATTAGGAGATGGGTTCAGCGGCAGCGGATGCCAGCCGAGCAATCGGCAGGTCAGAAGCTAAAGTTGGGCCACGTGAGGCCCCTGCATCTCATACATGTGGGGGCCTCACGGCTGTCTAAGGGCGTTCCTGGCGGCGCCAACCGCGAGCCCACCGGACGCGCGAATAATTCGCGCCGGTCCGTGTCGAATCGTTAAGATCTCGGCCGAATTGTCATCGGCGTTCAGATCAGCACTCAAGAAAATCTTGAAATGCTCTGCGGGAACCGCTTGCGCCGAGTGGTGAGTTGGCAGTAGAAATTCTCTCACGGTCATGACGGATTCCGCCCCGGAGCAATCCGCGGACGGCAATAGCCGGGTAACCGCGACTTGCCACCGGATTCCGCTGTGCCCCCAGGTCGCGCCGAGCAGGTGTCGCCGAGCAATCGGTGGCTGAGCGCGGTGCGACAGGCCGGGCCCCTCCAACTCATACTTGGAGGGGCCCGGTTCTTTGTCCTCGACTACCGCAGGTCTGGCAGCAGGCCGCGGTGGGGAAACGAGGGAACATGCCGACAGCGGACCACCCAGTCACCGGGAGCGCGCGCCTCGCGGGCAAGGTGGCCGTGGTGGTCGGTGCGGGCCAGACACCGGGCCAGACCATCGGCAACGGCAGGGCTACCGCGATGCTGTTCGCTCGCGAGGGCGCAACGGTGGTTGCCGTCGACCGTGACCGTGCAGCTGCCCAGGCCACCGTCGGTGCCATCAGCGCGGCGGGCGGCACCGCCCTGGCCCTGGCAGGCGACATCACAGTGGAGCGCGATGTCGAGCGACTTGTTGCGGAGACGGTCGACCGACGAGGCCGCATCGACATCCTGCACAACAACGTCGGAGTCAGCCTCGCCGCCGGGGACGGTCCCATCGCTGGCCTCACCAGCGAAGCATTCGACCTGGTGACCGCCACCAACCTGCGCGGCATGGTGATGACGTGCAAGCACGTGCTCGCAGTGATGCAGGCCCAGAAGTCAGGCGTGATCATCAACATCTCGTCGATCGCGGCGGTGACCGACTATCCGAACATTGCCTATAAGACATCGAAGGCCGGCGTCATCGCACTCACCGAGAACCTGGCCATCACGTATGCCCGGTACGGCATCCGGGTCAACTGCATCCTGCCCGGCCTCATGAACACTCCGATGGCGATCGAGCCACGGGTTGGCAGGGACGGGCTGAGCCGGGAACAGGTAATCGCGCTCCGCGACTCGAGGGTTCCGCTCGGCAAGATGGGAACGGGCTGGGACGTGGCGGAAGCCGCGTTGTTCCTGGCATCGCCGCAGGCGGGATTCATTACCGGGGTGGCGCTGCCCGTCGACGGCGGCCAGCGGCTCAAGGCCGGCTAGCTGCCGGCCCGTTCCCCTAGCATGAGGCGATGGGACACCGACAGCGGCTCGCCCGGTTTGTGTTCCGCGGCCGGCCGCGGCTGCCGACGTAGAGTTTCACAAGTGCACCCGGCCGAGGATCCTGCCGACCGCGATGCGCGGGCGGGCACCGCGCGGCTGCTGCGGCTGCAAGCAGTGGCCTGCCGCGACCTGGGCAGCGGGCTGTACGGCGACTTGCTGCTGCATCTCGCCGATGACCTGGAATCCGGTGGCCCGACGGCTGGGGTCCTTGACGGCTATCTCGATGACCGGCTGGCCAGCGGCCTCGCGCTCCGTCTGCTCGGCGGCGTGCACGCGCAGGTGCTGTCTGGCCGTGCGCCGGAGCTGGCGGCCTTCTACCCCAGCGCCGGCGGCACCCCAGAGCTGGCGCTCGGCAGCCCGCGAGCGTGGGCAGCGTTCCGGCGAGTGCTGTCCGATCAGCGGGACGAGGTGCGGTCCTGGCTCGGGCACCCGCCGCAGACGAATGAGGTGGGCAGGGCGGCAGCGCTGCTCGGCGGGCTCCGGCACATCGCGGCTCAGGCCAGCCTGCCGATCCGCCTGGTGGAGGTGGGCGCGAGCGCAGGCCTGAACCTACGGGCAGACCGGTTCTGTGTGACCGGACCGGCGGGTAGCTACGGCGACCCGCATTCGCCGGTGGTGCTGACGGATGGCTGGCACGGCAGCGCCCCGCCGGAGAGCCGGATCGAGGTGGTCGAGCGCACGGGCGGGGACATCGCGCCGGTCGACCCGCTCACCGAAGACGGCAGGCTCCGCCTCACTGCGTATGTGTGGCCCGATCAGGGCGAGCGGCTCGGCAGGCTCCGGGGTGCCTTGCGGATTGCCGCGCAGGTTCCGGCCGAGCTGCGGGCCGAGGGGGCGTCGGCCACGCTGGCGCGGACGAGGCTGGTACTCGGAACGTGGACCGTGCTGTGGCACTCGATCTTCCGGCAGTACCTCAGTCGGGCGGAGTCCGTCGAGCTTGTGGCGGGCGTCGCCAGCCTGGGCGCTGCGGCGACGCCGCAGGCGCGGTTCGCCTACCTGTACCTCGAGCAGTCCGCCGCGGGCGGCTGCCGGGTGGCGCTGACGACCTGGCCCGGTGAGCAGCGCCGCATCCTGGGGTCGGCGCCTGCGCACGGCCTGCCGGTGCACTGGCGGGCGTCTGACTGATCCGATAGCGTCCGGCCGTGCTGTCTGTCTTCCTCGCCTGCGACGATCCATATGCGGCCGCCGACTTCATGACGGAACGCCTGGGCTGGCGGCTGGTGTTCGCGACACCACATGACTCCGACGACCGGCTGGCCTGCGTGGCGCTCGGCGACGCCGAGGTGGCTAGCACGGCCGGCTGGCTAGCACAGCCGTTCGGCTAGCTCTGCCGGTGCTCTTCGAAGTCTGGCCAGACGCCGATGTGATCGGGCTCGGCCTCGAGCCGGACCCGCTCCCGGATCTGCAGGGTCTCGAGCATGTCACGCGGCAGCTGTACCCGGCCTGCCCGGTCCACCAGCGCGTACTCGATCGGATGCGCCGGTGTGTCGGCCACGTCTGCGTCGTGCCTGCGCAGGATCTCGCTGCTGGTGCGACCGTCCCTGATGGCCACCGTCCGGCGCACCTTTCCGGACAGCATCGGGTCGTGCGTCACTACCAGGATGGTGACCCCGAGCTCGGTGTTCGCAGTGCTCAGGGCGTCGAAGACGATACCCGCGGTCTCGCTGTCGAGCTCGCCGGTCGGTTCGTCCGCGAGCAGCACGGCGGGCTCGTTGGCCATCGCGGTGGCGATGGCCACGCGCTGCTGTTCTCCGCCGGACATCATGGCCGGGGTCCGGTCCGCGCACGATGTCACGCCGAACAGGTCAAGCAGCTCGCCGGCCCGCTGCCCGCGAGCCTTCCTGGGCACCGCACTGAACTGCATCGGCATCAGCACGTTCTGCCACGCGGTCAGGTAGGGAAGCAGATTGCGTTCGCTCTGCTGCCACACGAAACCCACGGCCCTGCGCCGGTACTGTGTCCGTTCCCGCGCGGTCAGCGCGGTCAGGTCGTGGCCGGCTACCCGAACTGAGCCCGCCGTCGGCACGTCGAGGGCGGCCAGGATGTTCATGAGCGTGGACTTGCCGCTGCCCGAGGCGCCCACGATCGCCGTCAGCTCGCCCCTCGCCACGAGCAGATCGAGTCCCTGCAGCGCCTGGACCTCGACGCCGTCAGTGGCGAAGATGCGGACCAGTCGGTCGCAGCGGATCATCGCATCGGCGAACTGCGGAACGCCGCCCGCGGCAGCTTCCCGGCCAAGCTCGGCGATACCGCTCGCGGCGGCCGGCGCTGTGCAGGCCACCGGACTGACCTGGACCACGGCCTCGGGCGAACCGCCCGGCGGCTGACTGGCCACAGCCTGCTCCTCCCCGCGGGTCACTGACTGACCCGCAATGCCTCGCTGACCGCGCGCCTTCTGGCTGCGGCTCGCTGTCCGAGCATCGTGACCGCAGCCAGTATGACGAGCCCAGCGACTGTTAGCAGCGTCGTCAGGATGCCCGACTGCAGCTGCGCCGACTGCGCGCTCCCGGTCAGATCCGACAGGTTGAGCACAGGGTTGAGCAGGGCGGCGAGCACCGCCGTGGCGATCGTGCCGCCGACGGCAGCAGCCAGCACGAACGGGCTCACCTCGAGCGCGCTGATGCGCTGGACCTGCGATCCGGACAACCCCATGCTGACGAGGCGCGCGTCGGTGAGTTCCCTGCCTCGGGCGTCCACGATCAGCACGATCAGCACGATCAGCGCACAGAACAGCGCCGCCGCTGCGGCGCCGGCCGCATAGATCTGCGCGGTCGCGCGCGGCAGCGGCGCGGCGCGCAGGGCGGCGAGCTCGGCCGACTGCACGGTGACTGGGGCACCGGGCGCGGTCCGGGCCAATACGGCGTTGAACTCCCCCTGGCCGATCCCGTGCCCCTTGAGCAAGACCAGCGTCGGCAGCGGGGCGGGTCGAGCCGCCCACAACGGTAGGACGACAAACGGGATTCCGGCCGGGGCGCCGGGGGTGCTGGCGAGCTGTCCTGCGATCGTGACCCGGAAGGTCAGCGTGCCGATCGTCAGCTCGTCTCCTGACCGGCGCAGCGCCGTTGCGGCCGTTGGACTCGCCAGCACCGGCGGCGGGCCAGTACCTACCTTGGCCAGCGCACCAGCGGGAAAGGCTGGGTTGGGCGTATCTTCCAGCACCGCCGCGTACTGCCGCGGGTTGACCACCACCACGCTCAGCGACGCACCGTTCATGCCGTACCCGCCGACCTGCGCCTGTTCTTCGATGACAGGTGCGATCGCCCGCACGGCCGGCGCCGCGGCGATTCCCTTCTGTGCCGCTGGGGGCACAGCCACGGTGCCCGTCGGCGAGCCAACGGCAGCGTCGGCACCGCTCAGCTGCCATGCTGCGGCGGTCTCGCCCTGATCGATGCTGCGAACCACCGCACCGCCGAACGCCACCACGGCGAGCGCGAGGACAAGCGCAAACACCGGCAGCACCGCGCTGCTTGCCGCCTGCGCCGCGCGCGCGAGGCCAAGGAAGGCGACCAGACCGCGGCCGGACCCTGCGAGGCGACGGGATACGTGCAGCAGCGCCGGGCAGAGCCGGATTACCAGGATGGCGGCGGGCACCGCGACCAGTACGGGCGCCGCACTGGTGAGCACGTTGACGTGCCCGCCGCTAGGCGGCCCTTGCTCCTTGAGCAGAACGAGGCCCGCGACCGCGCCCGCGGTCAGCGTCAGTTCGGCGATCAGGCGGCGAGCGTCACGCAGCCGCGGCCGGTCGCGGCCGACCGGACGCATACTCCGCCGGTTCGCACCGCGGCGCGACACGAGCGAGGCGGGCGCAGCGAGCGCGCACCCGGTCGTCAGCGCCGCGAGCCACCAGGCCAGCACCGTTGCTCCGCCCGGTGTCACTGCCACCGCGAACCCGACCCCTACCGCCGCCGC
>Ga0187783_10003813_pt1 | contig 11142 bp, 10 predicted proteins | sample 1015_SJ02_MP02_2_FD_132471 | JGI IMG/M metagenome (GOLD analysis project Ga0187783, IMG submission 132471) | Tropical peat soil microbial communities from peatlands in Department of Meta, Colombia - 1015_SJ02_MP02_20_MG | ecosystem: Environmental > Terrestrial > Soil > Wetlands > Peat | place...
AGCAAGACCGTTTTGCGGATTCTGATTCATGCGCATGTCCAGCGGCCCGCTTGATCGAAATGAAAAGCCGCGATGCGCTGAATCGAGTTGCATGCTAGAAACTCCCAGGTCGGCCAGCACGCCGTCGGCCGGGCCGATCCCTAACCGCGTCAGAACTTCGTCCATCCTGGAAAAGTTCGCGTGCACCAGGGTCACCTGCTGCTCGAACTCTTTGAGCCGCGCGCGCGCGATTTCAATCGCCTGCGCATCGCGGTCCAGCCCCACCAGCCGCCCTGCGCCTCCCATGCGGCGCAAAAAAGCAAGGGCATGCCCCCCCAGCCCGACCGTGGCGTCCACGTACGTCCCGCCCGGCCGGATGGCCAGCCAGTGCGCGGCTTCTTCAGCCAGCACCGGCAAGTGCAAATCGTTCAAATCTAGATGCCCAGTTCCTTAAAGTCATCCACGCTCAGCGGGTTCTTCTGCATGTGCTCCACATAACGCGTGTGGTTCCACACGTCCAAGAACTGCGACTGCCCAAGCACATCCACATCTCCCTTCAGCTGCGCCGCATCGCGCAGGACCTCGGGAAGGAGAATCCGCCCTTGTCCGTCCAACTCCACCTCCTGACCGTAGTAATTGACTCGGTCTAGGAATTTCTTTTTCGTCGGATCGTACGCGGGCTTCTTGGAAAGCTTCCTTTCAATTCCTTCCCAAAACGTCATCGGGTAGATATGGGCGAACTGGCCGTCTTCACTCGTCACGAAGAACCGCTTTCCGCTCTTTTTCAAGGAATCGAGAAAGGCGGCCGGAATCTTCAGCCGTCCTTTGTCGTCCACCGTTGCTTGACGGTTTCCCCTGAGCATGGGCGCGGTCGAACGGCTTGAGCCGCTTTCCTCTCATCACCACTTTCTCTTACTTACTCCCACTTTTCCCCACAAATTGCCACGATTGTAGACAGACGTTTTCGCTTGTCAAGAAGAATCAGCGGTTTTCTGAATTTTTCTGTGGATATTCGCTGCGTTGTGGCGCGCGCGGACGCAGAGCACTACCGCTGGTAGCGCGTGGAGAAAATGAAACTACCGCTCGCGCACCGCTTTCAGCTAGAGCAAATTTGTTTCGTAAGAGTAAATAAAAAGAAGAATCTAAAAGGATCGAGGGGGCTACTGGGGCTGCGCTTCTACACCTTCGCCAATTCGCAAGTGAGCCAGATCCCGCAGCATCTGCTGCTCGTCCGGGCTCATTCCCTGCATGAAGCTTGGATCGTTGAGCCTGGCCTCGCGGTCAGCGTCGCTCAAACCATTGAGCGCGCGCAGATGCCGTTGGATGACGGCCCTGCGAGGTTGAGGAAGCGATTGCCAACGCGGAAGCAAAACGTTGCGCACGTATTCTTGCTGCTCCGGAGTCATCTGCTCCCAAATCTGCTCTCTGCGGCGGAATTCCTGCTGCTGCTCGGGCGTCAGGCTATTCCACTTTGCGAGGTTCTGACGAATCTGCTCCTGCCGCCACGCGGGCAGGTTCTGAAACTGCTGATTGTTGCGAAGGAAGCGCTCCTGCTGCTCCGGAGGCATGTCTTGTAGTCGCTCGATCCATTTCGGCGGCAACCCCATCATGCCGCGCTCACCGGGAGTCGCGTTCGCGGGAGCGCGCTGCTGCATCTGCGCCTGGCGGTCCTGTCGCTGCTCGATCCGGTCTTGGCGCGCCTGCTGTCCAGGGGTCTGCGCAGAAACGGATAGCGCGCCCCCGAGCAGCAGGGCCGGAATTGCCGCGAAAGTGAAGCGCCGGAACATGATCTGGCTCACCGGATAGTCACGCTCACATGTGCGACGGCGGCTGCGTCGACGGTTGCGATGGCGCGCCGGATGAGGCAGGTAAGTCGCTCAGCGCATCGAAATTCGAGACCACGTCGTAGTTTTCGAGCACTTGCAGATCGTTGATCATGCGGAAGTCAGCTTCGCCGCCTAGCTGGCCTGCTCCGGTAGTCGCAGCCGGAGTCGGCGCGACTACTACCGGTCTCGACGCAATCCACACCGACAAAAGCAGCAGCATGGATACGGCGAATGCCAGCCGTGGTGACGGCAGGAGCCAAAACCAGCGGCCTCGTGGCGGTTCGGTGGCGACTCTCGCCCTCACCGCAGCGTCAAAAGATGGCGATGGGAGGATCTGCGGCTCTTGATCCAGCAACTCCCACATCGCGCGGTACTCTTCTGCGCGTTGGCGACAGTCAGAGCACAAAGCTAGGTGAGACTCCACCTCGCGGCGCTCCGATGGACTCGCCTTGCCGTCTAGATAAGCGATCCACTTTCCTTCTATCTTCTTGCAGTTCATGACGTCCTCACCTTCCCCACTTCCCCTTAACTCCCCGATTCCCCAGTTTCACCGACCGCAGCCGATTGTCCCACGAGCGGCGCAAGCTGCACGCGCAGCGTTTCGTACGCCCGGAACAACAGGGACTTCAGCGCGCTTTCGGAACACTCCAGAATTCTCGCAATCTCATCGTAATCGAGTTCTTGATATTTGTGCAGCAGAACTGCGGCCCGCTGCTTTTCCGGCAACTGTGCGATCGCCCGACGAATGAAAATCGCGCGGTCCCTGCGGATCATTTCATATTCCACGCCGGGCCGCCGGTCCGGCACTTCCCAGGGAACTGCTGCGTCCTCGCCGGTTTCGATCGGCCGGTCCATCGAGATCTCTTGCTGCCGGTGGCGACCATCGCGCAGCGCGTTCAGCGCGAGGTTCGTGGCGATGCGGAACATCCAAGTGGTGAACTTCGCGCTCGGCGCGTAGTCCTGGCGCGCGCGGTAAACGCGAAGGAACACTTCTTGCGCCAGATCCTCTGCCATGCCCTGATCGCGGACCATGCGGTACAGGAAATTGACCAGAGGTATTCTGTACTTGCGAAGCAAAAGCTCGAAGGACGCCTCGTCCCCGGCCTTTACCTCCAGCATCAGCTGTACATCCGACCTGGCCATGGCCTCCACATTGTATCGAACCCATGTAGAGTCAAAAAGTTGCAGCTTAGGCACGCCGTGGAATGGCTGCCAAAACTCGAGCAAAAGCCTAGAAGTTACGGGCAAGTGGGTTCATAAATGAATAGGGGGCCACAACACTACGGATTTCCACTATCTTATTGAAATATAAGGAGTTGCTTATCGACCGTCAGCCGCTATGGCGGAAAAGGATGACATCGCCTTCCCGAACGACATACTCCTTCCCTTCTAGGCGCACCTGTCCCTTCTCTCTGGCTGCGGCGACACTGCCAGCGGCGAGCAGTTCGTCCCAGCGTACGACCTCTGCACGGATGAATCCCCGCTCGATATCCGTATGAATCACGCCCGCCGCTTTCTGTGCCGTCGTCCCGCGGTGAATCGTCCACGCGCGCACTTCGGGCTCGCCCGCCGTGAAAAAGGACGTCAGACCAAGAAGCTCGTATGTCGCGTGGATGAGGCGGTCCAGCCCCGATTGCTTGAGACCGTACGCGGACAACAGCTCCTCAGCCTCTTCGCCTTCCAACTCTGAAAGCTCGGTCTCTATTTTTCCGCAAATCGCAAGGGTCGCAGTCTTCTCGCGACCTGCGAGCTGCGCAAGTCCGTGCCGCTCGGTGGCGGACTCCAGTTCGCCAACTTCGCTGTCTCCCACGTTGATCACGTAAAGTATCGGCCGCTGCGAGAGGAACATATAGCCGGCGAGAGATTTCTGCTCATCGAAAGTGAATTCCAATTCCCGTAGCGGTTTCTCGCCTTCGATGGCCAAGCGGCAGCGTGTGAGCAGCGCAAATTCATGTTCGAGCGCCGGATCTTTTTTCTTCTTGATGTCCTTCTCTAAGCGCTCAAGCCGACGTGTGATCTGATCGAGATCCGAAAGCATCAGCTCGAGATCGAGCGAGATTGCGTCGCGCAGCGGATCGATCGACCCGGCGCTATGCGGAACCGCCGGATCGTCAAAGGTCCGCAGAACATGAGCCAGGGCATCCACCTCGCGCAGCGGTGCTAGAACGGCGGAATCGCGCGCGCGGTCCTTCTGCAAGCCTCCGACATCCACATACTCGACCGTCGCATAGGTGACTTTCTTCGGCTTGTAAAGCTCGGCGAGCTTCTCAATGCGCGCGTCGCGCACGCGAGCAACTCCGACATGCGTGGCGGCGTGCGCTGACTTCGCATCGATATGCGCACGCGTCAACATACGAAAGAGCGTGGTCTTGCCGACTTGGGGCAAACCGATGATCCCTGTTTGCACTTATTTTCGCATCCTCTTTCTTTTTCAATCTTCGCTCAGGGAGCCGAACCGGCGCGGATCCGACGTTGCGCGAACGAGCGATACTAGCATACGCTTGCCGTGCGAACCGCGCGGCGCTCCAACCGACCGGCGATGCCGCAGCGCGTTCGCCGCGCTCATTCCACTCTTGGGGCCCTCAATGTCTGACTCTTCCGAAGTTTCCTACAACGTGAATAAAGCATTACGCCACCTCCGACGCGCGGATCCTACGATGCGAAACCTGATCGCTCGCATTGGATCGTTCAAGTTTCAACTTGCGGGCCACAAGAGCCCGTTTGAGGCCCTGCTTCGTGCGATTTTCTATCAGCAGTTGCACGGAAAGGCAGCCGCGACGATTTTGCGGCGATTCAAGGACCGTTTCGGCGGGGGAAATCTGCCGACTCCCGAGCAGATTCTTGCCGCGGAGACAGGCGATCTGCGCGCGGTCGGACTTTCAAGGCAGAAGATTGCGGCGATTCGCGATTTAGCAGCAAAAACAGCTGAAGGAGTGGTCCCTAACTCAACCGAAATCGAGAAACTTCCTGATAAAGAGATCGTCGAGCGCCTTACGGCCGTGCGCGGCGTAGGCGTGTGGACAGTGGAGATGCTTCTCCTGTTTCAGCTTGGCAGGCCTGACGTGCTTGCGGCCTCGGATTTTGGCCTGCGCCACGGCTTTCGGATCGCCTATCGCAAGCGACGAATGCCGAAGCCGAAAGAGTTGCTGACATTCGGCGAGGGGTGGCGGCCGTACCGAAGCGTGGCGAGCTGGTACCTCTGGCGTGCGGCGGATGCAGCGAAGAATGCGAAGAAGAAATCCCGCTCCAAGTGAAGAAAATGAATCAGTCGTGAGGCTGTTCGGGGGCAGAAGGCTGGGCGGGCGTCGGCTTCGCGCGAGCAGGCATCACGGAGCGACCAGTAAGGTAGAGCGCGGCAACGCCAGCGATAACAACGACTCCTTCTAGCCAAACCGAAAACTCATGGAGCCGGTCGAACGTCACACGAATCGGGCTGTCGGGCGGCGAGGCAAGGATCGAGCCTGCCTCGAGTCGTAGCACCTGCATCCGCGCGAGCACGTGGAACTGCAAAATCCACGTCAGCGCGATCATAAGAAATACGAGCAGGGACGCGGGCCGCCCGAGCACGCCCGCAGACCGTCCCAGAAGCAATGTCGCAAGAAGATAGACGAGTCCCAGCGCGATTCCGGCGATATGCAATCGCGTCAGCGAATAGCCGACCAGGTCGGCGGCCTCTTCTGAATTTGGCAGTATGCGGAACGCCCCCGGGGCGATGACGATGCTGAAATAAAGGATGCTGCCGACCCAGGTGCCTAACGCGAAAAACTGGAGCGAGCGGAGCGTCAAGTTCATACCAGTTTCCTTTACAATGGAGTCGCGAGCGATTCTTTTCTCCCGGCCGCGCCAGAGGAATCACCGAAGGCGCGGCGAGCCGCGGAAGGGGCTTCATGGTGGGCGATCAAGGACTTGAACCTTGGACCTCTCCCGTGTGAGGGGAGCGCTCTAACCACTGAGCTAATCGCCCCGAACTCCAGTTTCTAACAGAAGCGCCGGAGATTTTCAACAAATGCCAACGGGCCTGGCAGATCAACTGGGGCACTTACAGCGCACAGTCGCTCGCGCCATCCGTGGCAAAGACGACGTCATCGAGCTTTCCGTCGTTGCTCTACTCGCGCGCGGCCATCTTCTGATCGAAGACGTGCCGGGCGTGGGCAAGACGACGCTAGCCCAAGCTTTGGCCCGGTCCTTCCACTGCACGTTTCAACGGATCCAGTTCACCTCCGACCTTCTCCCCTCCGACGTCACTGGGATTAGCGTTTTCAATCCCGCGGCGCAGACCTTCGAGTTCAAGCCCGGCCCAATTTTCGCCAACATCGTGCTAGCGGATGAGATCAATCGCACGACTCCCAAGACTCAATCCGCGCTGCTCGAGGCGATGAACGAAGCGCAAGTCACCGTAGACAATCAAACGCACCAGCTTCCCCAACCGTTTCTTGTCCTCGCGACGCAAAATCCGATCGAGCACCATGGCACTTATCCGCTGCCTGAATCGCAGCTCGATCGCTTCCTCATGCGCATTCGGATGGGCTATCCCTCTCGCGAGAGTGAGCGAGATATTCTCCGTCAGCATCGCGGCGCGGACGCCCTGGAAGGCGTCGAGCCCGTTATGGAAGCCGTCGAGGTCGCCAGTTTGCAGCGCGCGGTCGAACAAGTTCGCGTGGACGACAGTCTCGCCGACTACGCCATCGAAATCGCCGACCGCACCCGCCGCGCAGAGCAACTTCTGCTCGGCGTCAGTCCCCGAGGAGTCCTCATGTTGCAGCGCGCCGCACAAGCTCGCGCATTCCTCGAAGGCCGCGACTACTGCGTCCCCGACGATTTTAAGAAACTCGCGGTCCCCGTCTTTTCGCACCGCCTCGTTCTCAACACGCGCTACGCCACAACTCAGAAGCGATCCGAGCAGGCCGAGGCAATCCTCAACGACATTCTCGAATCCACGCGCGTCCCACTCTGATGGCTTCCGCGTTTGTGCTTCGGTGGTGGCGGAACCTTGACCGTCCCGGCTGGCGAAGCTTCGGCATCGCTATGTTCGCGCTGGCGCTGGCATTTTTCCTCGCGCTTTATTCGGGCGCGGCCGCCCAGACTGGCAGACTATGGCTCGCTGCCTGCTCGGCCCTCTCTGCCCTCGCCCTGGCAGGATGGGTGGGATTCACGATTGTTCCCGTCCTCGCGCGCCGGACGCCTTTGCGTTGGCTCGCCTACCAAATCGACTACAAGTTCACGCGCGCTGGAATGATTTACGTGGCTGGCGTGATGGTTGTCGCGCTCGCTGCGTTGAACACGGGCAACAATCTCCTTTTCATGGTACTCGCTTGCTTGCTCTCAGGAATTATCATCTCTGGCATCGCTTCACGCACGGTCCTTTCCGGAGTGGACCTCCATCTCGAATTGCCCGAGCACATCTTTGCGGGTCAGCCCGTCCTGGCCCTCGCGCAACTCCGGAATCACAAGGTCTGGCTTCCTTCATTTTCACTCTCAATGGTGGGCGATCAGCCCGCGCCAGGGAAGAAATCACGCAGCCCGAAAAAGGCCGATAACGCTTCTCCAGGCGCGATACTGACGCGCCCCATATTCTTCCCTTATGTCCCGCGAATGGAATCCGTCTCGCAGAGCGTGGAAATCTCTTTTCCTCGGCGCGGAGTTTACAAACAGGAAGCGCTCGGGTTGCGCACCGGGTTTCCATTCGGCTTTTTGCAGAAAACCCGGCGCATTTCAAGCGATATGGAGATCGTGGTGTATCCCTCGGTCAAACCGGCGGGAGATTTCTACGAAATTCTTCCACTGGTCACCGGCGAACTGGAAAATTTTATTCGCGGTCGCGGCAACGATCTTTATGCAATTCGCGAATACCACCCCACCGACAGCGCCCGTCACGTGGACTGGAAGGCGACCGCGAAGATTGGGACGCTCCAGGTGCGTGAATTTGCCCGCGAAGACGAACGGCGACTGCTCGTCGCGTTGGATCCGGAGATCGGGCCAAAACGCTTCGCGGATCCGAGGGAGCTTTCTGAAAAATTCGAGAAGGCCGTCAGCCTGTGCGCCAGTCTCGCCTGGCACTTTTATGAATCCAATTCCGTGCTTGAATTTCACACAATCGGAACTGCTCTCCCCGCCGCTCCGGCCGGAGAGAATATTTACGCCGCGCTGCGGGCGCTCGCGAAGGTCGAGCCAAGAACGCCGGCCTCCGGCCACAGTTATCTGAGCTGGCTCGGCAATCTGCCTGGAATCTTCAAGATCATAGTCACATTCCAGCCTCGCGGTGCAATCCCCTCGAATCTCTGGAGTTCGTCCTTCCTTCTATTCCAGTAGCCCGCGCCGATTTGTGCGAGAATTTCGCGCGACACATGCCTCCCAAACTTTCAGGCGCGGCGGTTGCAGCGTTTCGGCGCAAGCTGCTCCAATGGTATCGCTCCTCGAAACGGGATCTTCCGTGGCGGCGGACGCACGATCCCTATTGCATCTGGCTCGCCGAAATCATGTTGCAGCAAACGCGCGTCACCACCGTGATCCCTTACTATGAGCGTTTCCTCGATCGCTTTCCCTCGGTCGAAGCGCTGGCGCGAGCGCCGCTCGAAGACGTTCTGCAAATTTGGTCGGGCCTCGGTTATTACAGCCGCGCGCGCAATCTGCATCGCGCCGCACGGCAGATCGTTGGCCGCCACGCCTCGCAATTCCCGGATAGCACCGAAGCGGCCCTCGCGCTTCCCGGGATCGGTCGATACACGGCGGCGGCAATCTTGAGTATCGCCTACGGCAAGCCTCGCGCCGTGCTCGATGGAAACGTTGCGCGTGTGCTCGCCCGGCTCGATGCGATTTGCGGCGATATCCGCGCGCCTGGCCGTTGGCGGGCCTTCGAAGCGCGCGCGCAGGATCTTCTCGAGAAGAGCACTCCCGGCGATTGGAACCAAGCCACGATGGAATTGGGCGCGACGGTGTGCTTGCCGAAAGCTCCTCGATGCGAAATCTGTCCCGTGAGTCAATGGTGCCACGCCAGAGCTATAGGGATCGAAGACCAGATCCCTGCCGCGCGAACAAGGCCATCAGCAATTCGCTTGAAGCTGGCCGCCGCCGTATTGCTCGATCCACGCGGACGCACTCTTGTATTGCGGTCCGGCGCTAAGGAGGCTTCGCTGTTTTCGCGGCTGTGGCAGTTTCCCGCTCTCGAGGCGAATGGAAGCCCGCGCAGGGCTGTAGCGTCACACCTCCAAACGAAATTCGGCTTGCGAGATGCTGCCATCGAATATGCGGGCGAATCGCGGCACACCGTAACGCATCGTCGAATTCGGCTGGCTTCCTTCCTTGTGCGCGTTTCGCGCTTGCCACGCGTTCGGGGCGCGAAAACGCCGAAGTTCGCCGATTTGCGCCGATTGCCTATCTCGAACGCCACGCGCAAAATCTCCGACCAAGTCGCCCGCCTCATCTCGCCACGAAGGTAATCATTTGGCTTCCGTCAGACGTGGTACAGCATCAGCGAATGCTAAAATTGTCGTAGCCTTATGGTGCATCTCCCCCAGCCCGCTGATTCGCGCCTTGCTGCACTCGACCGTTATTTCAGGCTCTCGCTTTATCTGTTGCTTCTGACGAGCGTCCTTGCCCTTGTTTCCACTGGAAAACTGGATCTGGTTTCTATCGTACTCGCTCCCGTGGCTCTGCTCCTCAAAGGGTACCGCTGGCTGCATGGCCATGGACCTGAGCTTTCCTCTCGCGCAGCCACATGGCTCGTCGTCTTTTATTTCGGCTTTTTCCCCTTCGATCTGTGGTGGTTCTCACGGTCGTTCGCGGCGGACGCGCAAAGTCCCGCGCTCTTCTCTGCCCTTTTGGCAACTGTCCATCTGATGCTATTCGGAATGATGGTCCGGCTCTTCAGCGCCTCCACAACTCGCGATTATCTCTTCCTAGCGATGCTCTCGTTTGCCACGATCCTTTCCGCGGCGATCCTCACCGTGGATACCGGATACTTTATTTTCTTTCTTGTGTTCATGGTTCTGGCCATCTCCACATTCATGGCCCTCGAAATGCGCAGCAGCGCCGAAGCGGCGGCAACTCCACCTCTCGAGCCGGGCACGAATGCTTCCCGCCGCCTGCGCACGGCCCTGAGTGCCACGGCTGGCGTGCTCGCCGTGACATCGCTGCTCGCGGGAGCCGTGATTTTCTTCCTGATCCCGCGTTTCTCCGCCGGCTATCTTTCTAGCTACAACATCCAACCGACTTTGATGTCGGGATTCTCCGATGACGTCGAACTCGGTGAAATCGGCGAGATCAAGAAGAACAGCACCGTGGTCATGCACATTCAGGTCATGGGGGATCCCGCCGTCGCAAAGACGATCCATTGGCGCGGCATCGTCCTGACAAAATTTGACGGACGGCGTTGGTTCACGGACGTTCGCGAAATCAGAACGCTCACTCCCGGAGGAGACGGGTGGTTCTCCCTTCCCTCCACGGAGGATACATCTCAACGGCGAAGCTCGAAGCTTCTGTACTCTGTCCTATTGGAGCCGATCGCTACCAATTCCCTGTTCTACGCCAACGATCCTTCCGCCACTCGCGGCGAATTCATGGGTCAAGATTCCTCGCCTTCATTCCGCCGCAGTTTTCTCGCTGTCGATTCAACGGGTTCCGTTTTCAATCCCTTTCACAATTTCACGCGGACCCAGTACGACGGATTGTCGCTACTCCCCGCCAACTCCGCGGAGGACTTGCGCAGCGCCCGTGCCATCTACCCCGAGTCGATCGAAGACACATACCTGCAACTCCCAGAACTCGATCCGCGTATTCCTGCCCTCGCTAGGCAAATCACCGCACACGATCCGACCCCGTTCGACAAGGCCTCCGCAATCGCCGCCTATCTTCGCTCGCACTACGGCTATACGCTCGATCTTTCAGGGACGCCTCCATCCGATCCCTTAGCCTATTTCCTGTTCACGCGCCGCGCCGGCCACTGCGAGTATTTCGCTTCAGCAATGACGGTTATGGTGCGCAGCCTCGGCATCCCCGCGCGCTACGTCAATGGCTTCCTGCCTGGCGAATTCAACGACGTTGCCAATGACTACGTCATACGCGCGAGCGACGCACACAGTTGGGTGGAAGTTTATTTCCCCGGCTACGGATGGATTACGTTTGACCCCACGCCGCCTTCCGATGACGCTCCCAAGGGCTGGGCCGCGCGCCTCGGAGAATATTGGGATTGGATGGAGCTCACCTGGAACGAATGGGTCATCAACTATGACTTCGCTCATCAATTCCAGCTCGCCCAAAACGTGCAGCGCGTTTCGCGGAGCTGGACCGAAGAGTTGCGGTCTCGCTGGGACGCGGCTCATGACGCCGCGATCGCGCAGAT
>Ga0187783_10003814_pt1 | contig 11142 bp, 14 predicted proteins | sample 1015_SJ02_MP02_2_FD_132471 | JGI IMG/M metagenome (GOLD analysis project Ga0187783, IMG submission 132471) | Tropical peat soil microbial communities from peatlands in Department of Meta, Colombia - 1015_SJ02_MP02_20_MG | ecosystem: Environmental > Terrestrial > Soil > Wetlands > Peat | place...
TGCCGGGGTGAAACCGGGCCTCTCCGCCATCCTGCGCATGATGCTCGCCCGGGGCGGAGACTACGCGGAGTTCGCGAGGGCGATTGCCGACGTGGCCGACGAGCCGTCGGTGCCGCCTCCGGGTCCGTCCTCGCCGGACGTCGGGACGCGGGCCTTGTCGATGAGCCCGAGCGCCGTACGCATGCGCAAGAAGCGTGCGAAGCAGATGGGGATGGACTCGAGTCCGTCCTCGCCCCCGCAGCCGCCGCCCATCGACCACCACAGCAACGGCCATGCCGTTTTCAATAACGGCGTCGGACCGCCTTTGCCGCCCGCTCAGCCCGTCACAAATGTGACGTCACAGCCCGTCACAAATGTGACGGATAGCGTCACTTTTGTGACGCCCCTCGCGCGCTCTCTCTCTGATCCAGATCAACCTGAAAGTCCCCGAGAAGTGAGAGAGTTCTGGTCTGGTAACGCGCGCGCGGGCGCGCGAGAGAGCGTCACAAATGTGACGGACGGCGTCACAAATGTGACGTCACATGTGACGGACTCAGCGCGCACAAATGTGACGCCATGTGACGTGCTCGGCTATATTCAAGAAGTGACCACCGAGACCACCGATCAACCTACACGGCTCTCGTCGTCGGTCTCGCTCACGGCGGACATGCGCGCGCACGCAGAGATGCAGACCGTCCGGTACGTGGAGGCCTGCTTCCAGGAGTTCGTGGGGCACCACCTGAGCCGCCAGACGCAGACCCGATACTGGTGGGGGGAGTGGGTCAAGTGGTGCGGCCGGGCGCGCAAGTACCAGCAGATGGACCGCCGGTCGGAGCCGGGTAGCGCCACGGGCGCGCCGAGGGCCCCCGGTGGCCCCGCCAAGGCCCCCGTGCAGCCGATGGGGTCCTGGGCCGAGGCGCGGGGGCCGAAGACGCCATGATGCCTCTCAGGCGCATCCTCGCGGCTCCCCCGTCGCTCGAGGCGTTCGATGACGAGGAGCACGACAGAGAAGAGGAGCGCCGGCGGCGAGCACGCGCCGTGAAGCTCGCCGAGAGCGAGATCCCGCTCACCTACCGGACCGATCTCTCCGATCCGGCCCTCCTGGACCGGGTCGGCAGCTTCACCCCGGCCGGCAAGCGGATCGGGGGGCCGAAGGTGATCGCCGAGAGCCTGGCGGCGATCCGCGAGCCGTACGTGCTCTGGACGGGCGGGACGGCCACCGGAAAGAGCGTGCTCGCCGGGGCGAGCGCCATCTCGCGGGTCAAGGCCGAGGGCCGCGGCAGCCTGATGATGATCCGCGCCGGGCTTCTCGCGTGCGCGTCGCGCTACGCGGGCCTCGGGCGCGGCATGCCCCCCGAGCTCGAGAAGGCGAAGAAGGTGGACCTCCTCATCCTCGACGAGATCGGCGAGCGGCTGAAGAGCGGGCAGTGGGACGACGTCGCCGAGGTCGTCTTCTACCGCTACGAGAACGGCCTGCCTCTCTGGGCCACCACCTGGCTCACCGAGAGGGGCATGGGCGTCGAGCAGGGGTACGGGGGGGGGTTCGCGAGGAGGATCTTCGGGGGGCGGGAGATCCGGTGCGGGGCGTGAAGCACGCGCCTCCGCCTCGCACGCTGAGCGACGAGGCGCGCCTCGCCCTCTCCGAGCGCGGGCCCGAAGGCGACGTGTCGATGGAGACCTTCTCGGCTCTTGCGGACCTCGGCTGGGGCTATTGGGAGCCGGACTACGACGACGAGGAGCGGCGCGAGAGGTGGGTCGTCACCGACAAGGGACGCGAGGCGCTCAGGCAGGACGATCTCAGGCGCGCGAAGGAGAGAGCCTCGTGAGCGTGTCCGAGCAGACGCTCGCCGCCGCCGTCGCCGGCTATCTCGAGGCCCAGGGGTTCGAGGTCTTCGAAGAGGTCACGCTGTCCGCGGAGCACAAGCGCCACGCCGAGGGGGGCGTCCTCGGCGACGCGCGGGCGGATCTCGTCGGACGCCGGGGCAGCGAGATCATCGTCGTCGAGTGCAAGCGCGCCATCACGTTCGAGCTGCTCGGCCAGGCGAGGAGGTGGAGGCCCTTCGCCGACCACGTCGCCATCGCGATCGCGTGCGGGAAAAGGAGCCCGGGGCGGCTCGAGGCGCTACGGGCGGCGGAGGTGCTCTACGGCCTCGGCGTGTTCGAACTCGGCCCCTACGGCCTGAAGGTGCATGCGCGTCCGGTGCACTTCGCTCCGAGGCAGTCCGAGGCGCTCGCCGAATCGCTCAGGCCAGAGCAGAGGCGCACGGGCCTCGCCGGGACCAACCGCGGAGGTCACCACACGAGCTACAAGGCGACCTGCGAGAAGGTCAGGGCGTTCGTGGCGGACAATCCCGGCTGCACGCTCGAGGAGGTCGTCGCCGGAATCTCGCACCACTACGGCAGCCGCAAGAGTGCGCTCTCGTCGCTGCGACTGAGGATCCGGGGTGGCAACGTCCCGGGCGTCGTGCGCGGCTGGCGCGGCAGGCTCTGGCCCCCAGGGTCCGAGCCCGGGGCTATGCGAAGGGAGACGGGAACATGAAGACGGCGATCGAGGTGGCGAGGGCATGGGCGAAGGAGGCGTGCGCGGCGGCCGACGGCCCGCGGCTCAGCGGGGCGCTCGGCGACGAGGTGCCCGACGGGATGCCCCGGTGCGACTGCATGGAGAGCCTCGCTCGCGTCATCGATGTCGAACGAGCGGGCGCGCTCGAGCGGGCGGCGCTCGTCGTGCTCGACATGGATCCAACCTCGAGCGCGCTGCGGGTGCTCGCGACGCGGATCCGGGCGCTGAAGCCCAGGCCCGAGGAGGCGGTCTCGGCCCCCGACGTCTCCGCGAAGCAGGCCAACGATTGGCTGGCGCTCGTCACCGAAGGCATGCAGCACGCGATCGCGCACCACGGAGACGAGTTCGTCGCGCTCATGGTCGAGGGCAGCAGGCTGATGGACCGCGTCGTCCCGCTCTTCGGCTGGCCGGATCGCGTGAGGCAGCGGTTCGAGAGGGACATCGTCTCGCTCGGCCGCTCGATGGCGCCGGGCTGGATCCCTGCTCCGGAGCAACCCCCCTCGTAAAGGCCGGCGTCAGCGTCCGGAGGCGGCGGGGCGCCGCCGCCGCGCCTTCGCGAGAGGAGGCTTCGGAGCAGGGCGAGTGCCGAGCGTGGCACGCGCGAGCGTACCCCGGAGCTTGCCCAGGATCGCCTCGGTCAGCGCGCGACGCTCGGCCCAGAAGTCCGGCAGCGCCGGGGCCGGAGCCTTGTCCTTGCCGTTCGGCATCACTTCACCTCGCAGATCGTCACGTAGTTGGTCGTCGGATCGGCCGACAGGCTCTGATTCGAGCCCGCAGCCTGCTGGACGGCGAAGGTCACCGCGTCTCCGGTGTCGAGCTCGAGAAGGGCCGTCACGAGCACGCTGCCGCTCTCCTGCTGGCTGATGGTGAGAAGCGGGGCGCTCTGAGCGATCTGCGCGCCGTTGACGAGGATGAAGCTCTGGATCGTGGTGTTGCCGGGGAAGATCACTCCGGGGCCCCAGCCGACGCTGAACGTCACCTCGTAGAAGCCGCCATACTTGGCCCCGTAGGTGCCCGTCGCCGCGTCGAACGCCCCCGCGCTGTCGAGCGGCACCGCCGTGTAGCCGACGATGGGCGTCACGGCCCCCGACGGGATGCTCTGGGCCGAGGTGTTCGTGGCGATGAGCTTGGCTGTCGGCCCGGGGACGACCGAGGTCCCGATGGCCGACCAGTTGGTGCCGTCGTACTGCGCGGTCAGCGTGCCGCCCGTGCCGGGAGCGGTCGAGGGCGGCAGGTCGAGCAGCACGCCTCCGCCGCCTCCGCCGTTGACGACCTGGACCCCCCAGAGCGGCGAGGGCCCGATCTGGAAGGTGACCGTGTCGCCCGCCTTCGCGCCCGTGCCTCCGATCGTGTAGACGACGGGGCCGGGACCGGGCCCCGAGATGCCCCCCGGCGGCAGCACGAAGAGGTTTCCCTGCGTGATGGTGAAGGTGCCGCTCGAGCCCGGAAGCCCGGCCTTCACGATCCCCTGCGTGACGCCGCCGATGATGAGGAGCTGGCCGGACGACGGCGTGCCGCCGGCCGACACGAAGGAGGCCCACGACGGCCCGTCGAAGACCATGGTGGACGCCGACGAGATGACCGGGTTGCTCCCCGCCTGGAACGTGCACTCGAGGAACGTGAGCCCCCCCGGCGCATCGAACGTGATCCCCGCAAAGGAGCTGCGCAGGAACTGCCCGCTCGCGATCGTGAGGTTGCCGTTCCACATCGAGCCGATGTCGTTGACGGTGGGGCCCCCCGCGACCTCGCTGAAGAAGGAGCCCTCGCCCACGATCGTGCCGCTGACGAAGGCCTCCGCGGAGACCTGCCCCTGGATGGCGTAGATGTTCTCGATGGGATCGGTGGAGGTGCCGACCTCGGAGGTGCACGCGCTGCCGAAGAGAAAGAGCGTGACCGACGAGTCCGGGGCCACAAGGACGTCGCCCTGGACGATGCCGCCCACCATCACGACGGCCTCGACGCTCGGCGAGCCGCTCATGTCGAGGGTTCCCCCGATGAGCACTCCCGGCAGAGGGACCGGCGGCGGCGTGTAGCCCGTGGCGGGGAAGTAGATGATGACCGCGGGGGGCCGAGACGGTCCCGCGTCGGTGACGGTCAGGTTGCCCGTCACGACGAGATCCCCGAGCGACAGGACCACGGTCCCGGGAGCGCTCGCCCCGGTCGAGTGATTCGGCAGGACGACGTTGCCGTTGATCACCTGGCCCCCGAGCACGTCCTCGGGGTTCGAGATGGCGCCCCGAAGAGCGAGCGAGCGCGAGGACTGCAAGGTCAGCGTGCCCCCCGCGGGCGTGTAGCCGCCAAGGGCCGGGGTCAGGATCGCGCACTGGACCGTGGCCCCGTCCTCGGGGCTCGAGGGAGGGCCGAGCGAGGCTGCCCAGGCCTCCGTCGTCCGCCAGGGCGAGGCGATGGCGCCGTTCGGGGTGGCGGAGCCGGTGTTGCCGCCGTCGATGAAGTCGGTGCGCGAGAGCGGGACCGACGCCGAGGAGCCTCCGCCTCCGTTCGCGAGGAGGCGCCGGACCAGCGCCCAGAGGTTGTCGATCTGCGCCGGATTGTCCGCTGGCCGACGGGATCGCATGCGTTCGACGCTACCACAGCCCCACAAAGTCCGACGCCCTGCCTTTTTCGGGGAGGCAGGGCATCGGTGCGCAACCGCTCTCTCGTAAGGGCCGAACGGGCAGCGAGGCGTTCACCCCGATGCGATCGCGGAGCCTACCGGCTCCGGCCCTTGACTTGCAAGCAAGCGGGGCGGTATCCTTGATGGACATGAACGACGACGAGCTCAGGGCAATCGCAGTCGAGGCGCGGGGCCAGAGAGCCGCCGCCATCGTGGACGAGGCGCGCGCAGCCGCGAAGAAGTCCGGCAGCGACGGCTTGCAGAGCTCGCCCTACGGCATCCGCAGCGCCGAGCACTTGAAGACCCTGCAGCGCGACATCGAGCGCGGCACCGAGGCGCGGATCGCCCGGCTCGAGATGGCGCTCGCCGCCCGGGGCTGAGCGGCTCACTCCTCGACGACGACGATCTGCGTCCCCGCCACCGGGACCGTGAGCCCCGGGGCCCCGGAGCCCTGGATCGAGTAGACGTGGGGACTGCCGTCCGACAGCGTGTCCTTCTGCGACAAGGTCGCCCACCACGCCCCCAAGGTCCCCGGGCTGACCGGGTACGCGGGGCCGATGGGAACCCCGTCCTTCAGCATCTGGACCGTGAGCATCGCGCCGGCAGCGCCCGTGCCCCCGAGCACGGCCGAGACCAGCATCACGCCGCTTCGCTGCCTCGTGTAGGGCGGCGCGGCCTGCGTGACCGTGGCAGCGGGCCCGATGATGGCGGCGTTCACGGCCGAGACGGAGTTGACGCTCGAGAGCATGGTGGCGGTGGAGCTGAGGGCGGGCATCAGTTCGTCCTTCAGGGCAGCGCGAGGCCGAAGTTTTCGGGGGTCCACTCTCCGCCCGTGACGCGGAAGATCGCGGTGAGCAGTTCCGAGGCACCCATCGACACCGACGACGCGAAGACGGACATGACGCGCACGGGTTGCCCCTGCAGCTGGATGACGACGCAGATCGTGTCGCCCTCCTTCTCTCCGCCTCCGGTGAGAATCGAGATGGTGCGCACGGTGGACGCGGTCCCGAGCGGCATCACGTAGCGGTTGCCGCCCTGGGCAAAGGCCGGCGTCGTGCCCGGGGCCTGTCCGTTGAGCGAGATGCTCACGTCCGCGTCGGGCAAGGTCGCCTGGGCGCTCACGGCCCCCGCCTGGTAGCCGCCCTCGACGAGGATGACGGCAGGACCCTGCACGCCGCCCGCGTAGAAGAAGCTCCGGTAGCTCGGCCCATCGAACGTATAAGTCCCGGCCGACAGCGTCACCTCCCCTATGAACGTGCACCCCCGGTAGCTGCCCGTGGACGCGGCGTGCGTGCCTGACCCGATCTGGCAATCGACGAGGTCGAGCACGTCCGCGCTCGTCACGTCGCCGTCCACGGCCGAGCCCGTGGCCCCGAAGAACGCGCTGACGACGATGGGCCCCGTGATGCTGCCGCCCTCCTGCGTGATGGAGCCGGTCGTCACGCCGCCGTCGAAGGACAGGGGCCTCGTGGCGGGGCCCGCCTCCACGCTCGCGGTCACCGTGACCGGGCCCTGCACGTTGCCGCCGTTGACGGTGAGGATCCCGGGCGGATGGGCCGCGCCGATGGTGCCCGAGACGTCCGCGTCGGTCGTCGTGAGAGCCGCGGTACCCCCGGTGTCGATGCTCGGCACCGAGACGCCTCGGAGAGACAGAGGCGTCATGCGCTGCCCCGCGCTCGTGTCGAAGGCCCCCCCCAGGCCGAAGGCCAGCGTCTGGCCCGTGAACGTCACGGCGCCAAAGACCGTGTTGTCGTCCGATCCGGTGAGGCCTCCCGAGAGGGCGAGGTTGTCGATCGTGAGCGAGGCGAGCGATGTCGGCGGGACGGCGCCGTGGCCCGGGTTGGAGTTGTCCCAGATGGCGGTGGCCGACACGTTGAGACCGAGCTCCGACCCCGCGAAGCCCGATCCGCCCCAGACGCCCGAGAGCACGATGTTTCGCCAGGCGGGGATCGTGAGCGTGCCGCCTTCGCTGGTGTAGCCGCCGAGGCACGGCATCACGGCGATGACGTAGAGGCTCTGGGCGTCCTCGGCAGTGAGAGGCACGCCGATGGAGCCGCCCACCTGGAACTGCGCCAGGGCCGCCCCGATCGTGGGGTAGGGAGCCTCGATGTTGCCGGTCGGGGTGCCGGTGAAGCCGCCGTCCACGACCAGGACGCGCGACAGGTTGACGAGCGACGATCCTCCGCCGGACGAGCCCAGCAAACGACGGACCAAGGCCCAGAGGTTCTGGACCTCGGGATCGGTCATCTGGACGGCGCGGCGCACGGGCGGGGGCTCGCGGCTCCGCGCTCAGGGCTTTTCGAAGACCGCGATCGTGCCCTCGAGACTCCAGGTCGTCGTGTTGGAGTTCGAGACGCCGAAGCAGGCGAGGAGAGTCCGGTGTCCCGGGACCGCGGTCGCCGGGATCTGCGCGAAGCTCACGTTGAAGAGCGTGCCGCTCGGCTGCGTGGTCTCGTAGAGAAGCGTGCCGGACGTCGCGGCGGGCACCGTGACGATGGGCGAGAGCGTCGTCGGAAGGGCGGTGATCTTGCCCGTCGAGGCGGCGCTCTGCACCTCGGTGCCGCCCGTCACGCTCGTCAGCAGATCCACGTAGAAGAACTCCAGCGTCGGCGTGTCGGCGGCGCTCGTCGAGAGCACGCCGTTGAAGCTCAGGCTGAGAAGCGCGCTCGCCGCGGGCGTGATGTCCACCGCGAAGAGGACGGCGCCCGCGGTCGTCGGGGCGTACGCGTTGACGAGCGTCGGCTCGGCGTTCGGGGTGACGGCGAAGGCCGCCCCTGCGGCGTCGCCGCTTGCGCCGAGGGCGCGCTGGACGAGGGCTTCGAGGTTGCCGACGGCGGCGTCGAGGAATCCGTTTCGGTTGCGGCGCATGGGAGGATGATCCTTCTTTGGGGGTCAGGGGGTCAGGGGAGCTCGATGGCGGTGAGGTTGCCGATGACGAGCCAAGTGGTCGTCGGGCTGTTCGAGGTGGCGGAGAGCACGATGCCCGTCAAGACCCCCTCTTCGACGTCGCCCTGCACGATGGTGTTGGCGATGACGAGCGAGGCGGTGTTCTCGCCGAGGTTGACGAAGGTTGCCCCGGCCGCCGAGGCGAAGGTGAGGGCCGGCGAGAGGGCAGGCGTCACCGACGACGGCGTGCCCACGATGGCCCGGCCTCCGGGGGTGTTCGGGACGGCGGTGCCGCCCGTTATCGCCGTGAGATCGGGGACGAGGAAGGCGGCCACGACCGGCGTGTCCGGTGCGCTCGTGCCGATGGTGAGGTTCGCGGAGAACTGGATCCGGCCGCTGTTGACGCACTGCACGCTCATGGCGGCGAGCAGCTTGCCGCCCGTGCCCGGCATGAACCCGCTCGCCGCGATGATGTTGGCGAAGACCGGGACGCTCGTGTAGACCGCAGCGATGTCGGCAGCGCCGGCCTCGTCGGCGGCGAGCTGCGTGATGCGGGCGCGGAGGTTCTGGACCTCGGCGTCGAGGGCTCCCCCTCGGTTTCGGCGACTCATGGCGGCTCCTTCAGGGTTTCTCGAGAACGGCGATCTGGCCGTCGATCGTCCAGGTGGTGGTCGCGCTGCTGGACGCGCCGAAGAAGGCGATGAGAGTGCGGTGACCCTCGGTCGCCAGGACCGGCAGCGCGAAGGTCGGCGTGAAGGAGGTCGCGGCGACGGTGTCGCTGTACGCGAAGACATCGACGCCGCTGCCCGGCGGGGGCGTCGTCGTGATGGGGCTCCCGGAGGTCGGCAGGGCGAGGATGCGGCCGGTCGAGACGGGGCTCTGGATGGGGGTGCCGTTGGTGATCCCGGTCAGGAGATCCACGTAGACGATGACGATCTCCGGCGTGTCCGCCGCGCTCGTCTCGAGCAGGAACGAGGCGTTGAGCACGAGCACGCCGCTCGTGACGGGCGTGATGTCGATGGCCGCCAGGATCGAGCCCCCGGTGCCCGGCGCGTAGGCCGAGCAGATGACGGACTCGCTCGTGGGCGTGACCACGAACGCCGCCCCGGCCGCGTCGCCTGCTTGCGCGAGCGCACGCTGGGCGAGGGCTTCGAGGTTCTGGACGGCGGCGTCGAGGGATCCGTTTCGATTGCGGCGCATGGGGATGGTCTCCGTTTCCTTGTGGCTGAGAGCGTCGTCAGAGCGTTTCCTGCGCGAGGGCGCTCGCGCTCGAGAAGACCACCGTGTGCCCGGCGGTCTGGTTGGTGACGAGCATGGCGTAGACCTCCTCGCCCGCCCCGGGGGCGTCCACGAAGGGGCCGAGAGCGAGGGCGTAGGTGCCGCTCGTGGGATCGGTCCGGAAGATCGCGGTGGGACCGATGGGAGAGCCGTTGCGCGTCAGGGTCGCGAAGACCTCGTCGCCCGGGGCGCTCGTCGTGACCGTGCCGTACCCGCTCACCTCGAACGCCCCCGGAGCGCCCGGGCTCGGGGCGATCGCGGGCAGCGTCTGCGTGGACGACTGCCCGCTGCCGCTCGAGACGCCGCCCTGCTGGCGGTTCGGAAGGACGGTGGAGGCAAGCCCCGCGGCAGCCACGGAGGCCCTGAGGCCGGTGACCTGGGCCGACAGGTTTCCGACAGCGACGGCGAGTGAATCGAGAGACTGCGTCATGGCGTTGGGCTCCGGAAGCGGATCGACTCGCGCACGAGCCGGGCGTGGTGGGCGAGCTCGCCCGCGGGGCTCGCGAGCTCGCTGCTACTACGGACGAGGGCCTGGGCGGCGTACCAGGATGCGCCGGACACGAAGATGTCGCCGGGCAAGAGGGCCTTGCTGGCCCTCAGGATCGCCTTGCGGGCCGCGCGGCGCACCGGATCCGAGTCGCCGCGCGCGAGTCCGAGCGAAATCCGCTCCGCGATCAACGTGACCCGAGCCTTGTCGATGACGGACGCCGACAGGGCGAGGACGAGGTCGCCGTCGCCCGGCGGGGCGAGATCGACGATGCCGACGGTGCACGCGGCGGCGGCGTGGGCGATCTCGGTCGAGTCCTGGCGCGTCACGACGGCGAGCCAGAGAAGCCAGTCGCCCCGGGCGCTCTTCTCCCACGCCTCCTCGAGCGAGCCGCGCGTCTTGGCGGCGAGGTACCCGTCGGCGCACGCGTGGGGCAACGCGTCGATCCAGGTCCGGCCTCCCACGACGCCGTGGGGGCTCATGCGCGACAGAAGCTCGTGGCTCGGGTGGACGGAGGAGGCAGTGGTCATGCTTTCCTGTAGGACGAGGCCCTGGCCCAGGCGGGGAGCATCTGCGCGTCGAGCGCGTTGACGAGCGCGAGCGATCCCGCGCCCATCACGAAGACCGCAGCAAGGGGATTCGCGAGGGCCCACTGGACGATCGCGGCGGCGGCATTGGGAGCCGGCGACCCGGGGTAGTAGAGGACGTCCCTCGGCAGCCCTTCCGAGACGACCGTCGCCGCGTTTCGAAACATGTGGGCCTGCTCGGTGTTGCGCGCGGGGGCGCAGTTCGAGCAGTGGCTCTCGACGGCAGCGGAGGCGAAGTCCTGGCGGTTACAGGCCGCGAGAAACGACGGGTAGGAGAGGTTCAGGCCCGCCCCGACAGCCCACATGAGGCCGTGCACCCCGAGCTGCGCGTCCGCGGGCCAGGCGGGGTACGAGGGGGCGATGCCGAGCAGGTAGGTCTCGTTCTGCTTGAGGCGCCCGTAGACCAGGGCCTGCACCGCCGAGGGCGAGAGGCGAAGCGCCGTGATGGCGGCGTCCCCGGTCGAGGTGACGCCAGGAAACGCCGCCTTGACCTTCTGCCACTCGGCGATGACGTCCGAGGAGGCCGCCAGAGCTCCCCCGTCGCCGACCTGCCAGGGCAGGAGCAACGCGGGCGGGTAGCCGTCGCTGCCACTCCCCGTGTCGATCTTGTTGCCGATGCCCGTGTGCACGAGCCCCTCGGCGTCCGTGTACATGTACGAGGTCTCACCCTCGAGCGGCACCGAGAACGGCTTGAACGGACCGCTCACGGCGTTGCACGAGGAGAAGTTGACGGCGTCGTTGTACACGGCCA
>Ga0187783_10003815_pt1 | contig 11142 bp, 13 predicted proteins | sample 1015_SJ02_MP02_2_FD_132471 | JGI IMG/M metagenome (GOLD analysis project Ga0187783, IMG submission 132471) | Tropical peat soil microbial communities from peatlands in Department of Meta, Colombia - 1015_SJ02_MP02_20_MG | ecosystem: Environmental > Terrestrial > Soil > Wetlands > Peat | place...
CCAACAAAAGACCCGGGCGCGCCGTCCCCACCCAGACCACGACCAACAGCTAACATGACAACACGGCCAGGACCTGGGGAATTACCTGATCGCCGCCCCTGGGGAATTAGCTGAGCGCCCACAAAGAGGTCTTGTGCTCCAGGTGCAGTGCATCGGCAGGCCGCCTACTACTAGGTGGGTCAGTCCAGATAGCCGTGATGACTAAGTTAGCTGTAGTGCGTTCTCGCCACCCTGTACTCGCGGCTCATGAAACGCTCGGCTTGCCTGTAGAGCTTGAGGGCCTGCAATGTCGCTTCTTCCTGAATGAGCTCCGCTGCCGTGGTCCGTATTCTCCCCCCTCCTTCGACGATTGAGGCTGGCAACGATCCGGTCCGTCTATTAAGATTGACGTTGTTATGCTGCTTCCAGCTACGATATCCCAACTCCCAACATCCAAAGTGAGCTAAAGCTGGTCATCGTAAGGCAAGGCCGATGGGTGCTTCCCCGAACAAGATCGATAGGGACCGACTGCGAAGTCGTAGTGACACTTTCTTTATGAATCATCAAATAAATCTACATACAACCGTCATGGGGACCGCCCTAGCTGTAGGAGGTCTCGCACTCGCGAGCCTGCTGGGGACGGCACGGCTCTATCAGCACAACTATCTCTTGCTCTGGTTCCTATGGCTTGCCAGCATGATAGCTTGCTTTGATGTCTACAACAGTGTCTTCACGTCCGCTATTGCGCTGCCGTCGATTGTACCAACACCGTTGGATTTGCTGCCTCCGCTCCTTATCGGAACGAGCGAGTTCCTGCTATTTGGCGTCCTTGCTCACCAGGCAACTGGCCTGACTCGGACATCTTCGGTTATCGAGGCTTGGTTCTTTTCCTTCTCCGCTTTCTGCCTCTGTTCGCTTCTAGGTCTTTGGCGAGCCGATTACGTATTCGAGTCTGGTATCGGGTCTGGTGCCTATGACAGCGAAGTAGAGGTGGCCGTTAAGACAGTTCAGAAAATACTGCGGCAAGACATGTGGACAGTTATCGGCCTCGCTGCAGCCGGTTTCGGCGTTGGTCTTGCTTTGGCTCTAGCAACAGTGCCATCATTTGTGCTTTACATTCTGGCACTAGCAATAATTGTCGCACTTTCCGCGGCAGCGCGCGGCCACTCCAAGCGGGCTAGGACATTGGCCCGAGTAATTGCGGTCGAGCCGGGGGCGGGCTGATGCTATCGCGTCATAGCCTCGCCCTTCCTGATAGCCATGGTCCACATGTCTGAGTCGCCCCTGGCTAAGGCCAAATGAGACCGAAACTGAGACCACGATGGCCACGGACCAACTGTCCGACTGTCTGGTTCTGACGTTCATGCTAGTCCTGTTGTGCCTGGTATCTGCCTGGCGTACACACGTTGGGTCTCCACAACGGTCTGTGGCCTTCCCGGCGGTAGCGAGTGACCGAACGTAGTCCGCCCGCGGCCAGTAGAGATATAAAGAGAGGGGAGGTCGTGATGATCACACTTGGCGGCGTGACAGTCACCGGCGCAGAGATCGCCCAGGTGTTGGATGCCCTGCTCGACACGCCAGGGGACCAAATGAGGCGCTACTTGAAGGGCACCCCGCTTGAGGGGATGGACTATCACAAGGTGCACGACGAGGAGATCAAGCACTTCCCGGAGATTCGGGTGTCGCCGGGGACGAAGCAACACCACGTCGCCCATGTCAAGCCTGCCTGTATCCATGCGATGAAACGTGTGCTTAGCGAGTCTGGCTGGCACGACTTGCAGGCCGCCCCGGAAACGGATAATCAAGCGTACAAGCCGCCACCGCCAGGCGGTCAGAAACAAAAGAGCCAGGTTTTCAAGACCAATCCAGATAAAATCGACAGGGGCACAGCCGGGCACAAGAAAACCCAGAATGCGCTGGCCGAGGCGTTGTGTCAGGCCAATCTGAAACCATGGTCGCCAAAGCCGCACCAGCCTCAGTTCGACATCGCCTGGCGGGATAACGATATCGAAGGCGTTACCGTGGCCTTCATCGGGGAAGTCAAGTCACTTACCAACGAAAACGAGACATGGCAGATTCGCCTGGCAATTGGCCAGGTCGTGGACTATGTCCACATGCTGGATTCACTGCGCAATGAAGGTTCTCTGCCACCGGACTGGGATGGTGTCCAGGCCATACGCGGAGTAGTGGCTGTGGAGCGCCAGCCCACCAAGGCCGAGTACTGGACAGGTCTGTGCGAGAGGCTCGGCATCATCCTCACTTGGCCTGAGAAGTACCATGACACGCTCGCGAGCATGCACTGACCGGGTTCGTTGGGCAGCCCTAGTGTCGTGAGCGGTTGCTTAGGAGTTCACTTCACGGCTGGGGCTGACCTCGATATACCTAGGTCAGAGGTCTTCCCAATGCCTTTGAGTGACCGCCGATGACCGTAATTCTCCCTGCGGCGTGGCACGAAGGTGGCACGGCTCTGCTGGTCAGAATCTTGCCGTCAGGCCTGCTGAATCTAGCGGGGCCACGGCGGCATGGGTCCAACCCGTTCCGGCCGATCAGCAGCGAAGGCATCGAGCACCCTCTCTACGAACTGCCCGACATGGGCCATGAGGTCTGTGGCGTAGGTGAGCATGTCGCGGTTCTCAGTGAACTTGAACGCCTCCCACGTAAGAACGTGACTTTGAACCCGATCAGGTATCCGGGCCAGAACCCGCCCATCAGGCAGGATCTCGGCTCTGGGCGTTCCGCCACCGGGCACTGCGCCAGAGTGAAGTGCATAATTCGCCAGCAGCCGCGAATCCCCGAGCGCCGCCTTGAGATCAAGCAATGCCGCATTCACGCTGTTGCCCAGCCGGCCAGCCGCTAGCGCCGGGAGCAACCCGGCCCGCTCGGCGCTGCCCGGCTTATATGTGCGATCAGTCCGCTCCACCGTTGACCGGGCCCAGCTAAGCAGATTGACGAAGCAGTACGATGCTTCCTGCATGGATGAGGTGCTCACCTGCCAGCCCCGTTCAGGCCACTCCCCCGGTGACCGTGGGGGATGACGCGCAATCGCTTCCTCGGCGACTTGTTGCACACCAGCCAGCGCCTGAGTGAGATGGATGAGTTCCCGCTCAACCCCACCGGCCGCATAGATGACTTCTTCCAGCAGGCCTCGGGTCATGTGGTACTTCAGATCGATGTCCACGCCGCGCTCGGCGGCCAAGTCGCGCCACGCGGCAGCCTGCTGTGTGTCGCCGCGGTCTGCCCAGTGCTCCCCCCAGACACCAAGTTGCTGAACCTGAATCCGTATCATCCACCGGTCATATCGAGTCAGTTCCATCGCGCTACGAGTATGACACCACGGCCGGACTGTGCGGCACAGGCGGCCATCCGCTTTTCAGGAGAATTGCCGAGTCCACGGAAGTCCACTACAGACCGGCTGACCAGCCTCGACGCCCAATCGGCCAGTTTCGGTGTCCGCAGCCAACTCCAGCCGTCCACAGCCGTTGTTAGCAGTGCGTTAGCAAGGTCGGAGCCGCTTCCGGGGCCTGACCTTCCGCCTCGGAGGCGGGGAGTCGGATCAGGATGACCCGCCGATCACTTCCGTTGGGCGCCGTTGGCCGCGCCGGACCATAAGTAGCTTGCGCCGGTCACGGCCGCGCCCAACGGCTCTCAGTTGGGGGACTACCCTGGGACTACCCGACTTTCCTGCTTACGGCCCTGTCCCGGTGCCGCTCGCCAGCGCCCATTTGCGTCTGACCTGGGCGCGCGGAGGGACTCGATCCCCCAAAGTTTCTGATATGAACCGTAGTCACCTGGCGGCTGCGACGGGCATTTGACCTGAGCTGCCCGCTGCATGGCCGGAACCTCGTACGCTTCAGCCATGCTCGCCGCAGCCTGGGTCGGCGCTGGCGCGACAGTCGGCTTGTTGATCGCCGCTGTCATCACAGCAGCGTTTGCCCTAAACGCCTACCGCAAGCAGTCACGGGAAGTTGAGCTGCTGCAGAAACAGTTTGACCGCGACTCGGCGGAAAGGCGTCGTGCTCAGGCTGCTCAGGTGTTCGTCTGGGTGAGCCAGGATGCACCGGATAAAGCCTTCGTGATGAACTCCAGCAAGCAGCCGATTTACGAACTCGTCGTGTCACTGCCTGCTGGTGATGAATGCCTTAAGCATCTGATGCCTGAGGCCAATCGCGGATTCACGGGGGTCGACACCTCAGCCTCCGACGGCACCTTCACTGTCCGCTGCACGTTCCGCGATGCGGCGGGCGTGCGTTGGCAAACAACTGCGCTCGGGATACTCACGGAGATTGTTGTCCCGGAGGCGGGGCGAGAATCCGCAGCTAGACGACATCGCGGAGATCCTTTACCGAGAGTGCTAGCCGGATTTGAACCGGCGGCCTCTTCGTCCCGAAGCCAAGTTGCAGCGTCCGCTGCCAGCCCTGCGGCATGCCTGAGCTGGGAACCATCGTCCGTGAGTGTCCGCTTGCGTCCGCGGCTGGCGACGGGCGTCGTTACTCACTTGGTTACTCGGTTTCGCGGTGGCTTCTGCTTGACCACCTAGATGCGAACTGTTGTGGCGTCCGCTCGGAGCCGCTGTGGACTGCCAGCTTCCGACCGCGATTGCTTTCCGGTAGCGTGACCGGCCATGATCGTTGCTGAGGGCGGTGGCATTTTTGTCAGCTACCGTCGGCAAGAAAGCAGCCACCTGGCTGGTCGGCTGGCTGACCGGCTGGCCCATCGTTTCGGCGAGGGCCAGGTCTTCATCGATGTCGACACGATCGAGCCGGGCGTGGACTTCGCCGAGGAAATCTCTCGTGCGGTGGCGGCCTGCCAGGTGCTGCTGGCAATCATCGGCCCGGCCTGGCTGACCGCGACCGACGAGCGGGGCGTCCGGCGGCTTGATGATCCCGATGACATTGTGCGGCTGGAAATTGAGGCTGCCCTGGCCCGCGGCGTGCGGGTCATTCCGATCCTGGTGGAGGGCGCGGCCATGCCGGCCCGGCAAGATCTGCCGGAGAGCCTGGCCGGCCTTGCCCGCCGTAACGCGCTGCTCATCCGGCACGAGAGCTTCCGGTCCGACGCCGGGCGGCTGGTCGCGGCGATAGAGCGGGTGCTGGCGGCACCCGGCACCGCCGGGGTCTCCACCGCTCCCGCCGTTCACGGCGGGCAGCCTGCCGGAAATGCTTTTGGCGAGGTGGTTCGCAAGGGCTCGGACCCTGCCCGAGCTGATGTCGCCCGCGCTATGCGTCTCTTCGCTGATGCTGAACGCATCGCCAGCTCCATCACTGGCGAGTTCACAAAGGCGCCGGCGCTGCACGGTATCGCGGAGGCGGTGGCAGTCACTGACCCCGACCGCGCCGAACGCATCGCCAGCTCCATCACCCACGAGTTCATTAAGGAATCGACGCTGTGCGACGTCGCGGAGGCGGTGGCAGTCACCGACCCCGACCGCGCCGAACGCATCGCCAGCTCCATCACCTCCGCGTTTGAGAAGGCACGGGCGGTGATCCGCGTTGCGGAGGCGGTGGCAGCCACTGACGCCGAGCGTGCCGCCCGCCTCCTCGCAGAGGCTGAACGTATCGCCAGATCCATTACTCGCGAGTTCGAAAAGGTCTGGGTGCTGCGCGACGTCGCGCAGGCGGTGACAGCCACCGACCCCGACCGCGCCGCCCGCCTCCTCGCTGATGCTGAACGTATCGCCAGCTCCATCACCTCCGAGGCCGAGAAGGCCTCGGCGCTGCGCGGCATCGCGAAGGTGGTAGCAGTCACCGACCCCGACCGCGCCGAACGTATCGCCAGCTCTATCACCCCTGGGGCCGAGAAGGCCTCGGCGGTGCGCGGCATCGCGGAGGTAGTGGCAGTCACCGACCCCGACCGCGCCGAACGTATCGCCAGCTCCGCCACCACGAAGTACACGAAGGCGATGGCGCTGCGCGACATCGCGAAGGCGCTGGTAGCCACTGACCCCCACCGTGCCGCCCAGCTCCTCACAGACGCCGAACACATTGCCAGCTCCATCACCGACGAGTCCGTGAAGGAAACGGTGGTGCGCGGCGTCGCGGAGGTGCTGGCAGTCACCGACCCCGACCGCGCCGAACGCATCGCCAGTTCCACTACCTCCGAGGTCACGCAGTCCTGGGTGCTGCTCTACGTCGCGGAGGCGGTGGCAGCCACCGACCCCGATCGCGCCGAACGCATCGCCAGCTCCATCACCTCCGAGGCCTTGAAGGCATCGGCGCTGCGCCGCATCGCGAAGGTGGTGGCAGTCACCGACCCCGACCGCGCCGAACGCATCGCCAGTTCCATCACCCGCAAGTCCGAGAAGGCCTCGGCGCTGAGCGGCATCGCGAAGGTGCTGATGGCCATTCCCTCATAGGGCGCTAGAGCCCGCGAGGTGGTGAGGTGTTGCCAATAACATTCGAAGCTGATCAACGACCATGGACACCTGCCGTCACGCCTGCGTGTTGCGGTGCAACCCGCTCTACCTGATCAGACGGCGCGGCAGCCGGCCTGAAAAGCGGAAGGTCGACAGTTCGATCCTGTCCCTGACCACCAATCACGAGGAGACATAGACGGCTCTGAGCAGGGAAAACATGCGCCATTGCAATGGGTCGCTCACTCTGCTATCTGCCTCTTCTTATCCGCTCGTGGCCGCAAGTCGCTGTACGTTGGTGCACGCGGAGTGCACGGGGCGCGGCCAGAGTGGACCGGACCTCCGGTGGCGAACCATCGAAGGCCCGGCATGTCATCTCTGCCACCAGTGGTGGCATAACGCCCTGATGACGTTGGCAACGTGTTCTGGCCTTGCCTTGCGTAGCGCGATAACCCCGAGAGTGAACCGGGCCGCGATCGCTAAGACCGAGACCAGGAACACCCCGCAGCTAGGCACTGAGGCGCCGCCCAGAACATGATGAAGTAGGCCCATCCGTACCACCTCCTTTCATGTTGGACTGCAGTCCCCCTATGGCATCCCAAGGGATGGCAGCGAGCGACGGTACGGAAAAACATCATCGTACGAGTACATAATACCAGGTCAGAGGCAGTTTGTCAACCCTTTGTAATTGATTCTTTTACAATCCGTAACCAGCATCGTATTGTCTTGGTTTTCCTAAAATGTCCGATTAACAGGTATGCAGCTTGGGTTGCGAGCGACGCTCCGTCGCCACCTCGGTGAGTGGTACCGAGAAGATAAGTATACCTTTTGACTACCTGTCAATTCCAAAGCTAGACTACCCTTCGTCAATGCCCCGAAGAAGGAGTGTGGGATGGACGAAGTGGGGATCCGTATCGGCGAACTGAGGATGTTGCTGCCTTGGGCCGTGGCCGCCGATGTAGCCGCACAGCTCGCGCAAGCGGGGATCGGTCATGGGGACCAGGCGCAGGTCCAGCCCAACGGTCCGGCCGAGATTACTACGCCCAACGTGGGTCGACGCATAGCGGACGACGACCCGATGTGGTCGATCTGCTCGGGCGGACCCCGCTACGACGGACCAGAGTGGCGCCTAGGCGACGAGCCACTTGCCAGGACCCTCCAAGACCGGCTCACCCGATACACCATCGCCTTCCACCGAACGCTGGTCGACCATCCAGGGCGGCTTCTATCAGTCGAGGACCTCGGCACCCTCACCGAGGACACAGATACCCATCTGTACAACAACCGAGTGATCGCCGGAGCAGTGGCTGGCTACGCGTACTGGTGTGAGAGCATCGACCGTCGGTTCCCGTTCTGCTGGTGGGAAGGCCGCAACGGTAGCTCCGCTAGATACGCGATGAAGACGAGCGTCGCTGAGCTGTTCCGCGTTGCCCGCGGGTGATGCTAAGGAGCATCAGATCCGTAGACTGTGTCGCGCCCGTCCGTTACCTGCCCATTCCTGGGCTGGCCTGCCGAAATACTGCTCACTGCTGCGCAGTAGATGGCAGCGTTGAGCGTCCTTGTGTGGCCAAAATGCGGCCGGGGTAGCTGGGCGTCGATTCCAGCTAGATCGCCCCCTTGAAAGGCAACTCAGTCTTGCCGCCGGATTCTCTCGGGCCTGTGACCTCTTCCGTCTCAGGCAATGGTGTCTTCGATCTCGGGTTGCGCTTCGACCTTGATAAGGAGGTTCCAGTGCTCACTCTGTGTACCGTGACAATCGACGCTCAACTGCACCCACTCCAGGCGTTTCTTCGTGTTCATCTGCCAACTGACCGTCTGGTGGGGCACGAGGCCCGCGCGCTCTCCGCTGAGGGGGTCATAACTGTAGGCGTGAATGGACGGGCTTCCGGGCGGCGGAACGACAACTCCATACACTCTCGGATTGAACTCGCAATCCCAGCCGCCCTGCGACCCAGGCGGCTGATAGAAAACGTGACCTGTGAGCCGTACATCCAGCCCAGCCAACGCTTCGTTGGAGTCTAGAGTAATCCGCAAAACCCGCTTCTCACCGGTCCCGTCCAGCTTGACGGTGAGGCGCGGTCGGCGTTCTTCCAGCCGTCGCTCGCGCTCGATCGCCAGCGTCCCCTCCTCCGCCCTGGCCGAGCGGCGCGCGGCAGCAGCAGACATACCCGCGAACACTCCGCTGGCTACGGAAATGACCAGAGCGGCGATAGAGAGGATGAGCGAGGTACTCACTCGGCAAACGCTAGCGCAAGCGTCAGGTCACGGTTGAGGCTGCTTGAGGCCAAGAACGGCCAGCCCTCGTAGAGCGGCTGCTTAGGAGTTCACTTCACGGTCAGCGCGGACCTGGATATACCCAGCTCCAATGCTGTTTGTAGTGCCTTTGAGTGACTGCTCATGACCGCAGTGCCCACTTTTCATGGCACGAACGTGGCGCGCTGCTGAGGCATCCTCCACGACCACGTACGCGCCTTACGCCACTTGATACTGGGTTAGTAGCTCGTCAAAGAATTGACACAACATGTCGGCTGCGCCCGGACGAGATAGCTCATACCCGCCGAACCGGTACACCTCATAGCCGCGTAGCCGTAGTCGCCGGTCCTCGGACACCATCTCCGAGTAGAGCTCGGGCGAGGCGGTATCACCCTCCGCGTAGTGCTGCTTGCCGTCCACCTCCAGTACGATCCGCGTGCCATGGGGTAGAAGCAGAAGGAAGTCCATACGCTCGCGCATAAGGACGGTTGGCCCTCCCCCACGCTCTCGGCGAGTCCTGGGGTCGTAATGAAGGTAGACCTGAGGCAGTAGCGCCGGTTGCCCCGCACCCTCGGCCGAACCGTAGTGCTCGTAGTAGGTCCGAAACAGCGACTTCTCTGGTGGGCTATCGAGGGACGCGGCCAACCTCCGGTACAGGCTACGGGCCACCTCAACGTCGTCCTGGTCCTCAAGGCCGTTACTCCCCCGCCACCAGTCGACCAGCTCGACCCATGTCAGCCCGGCCTCACTCAGCGGCCGGTCGTAGAAGAGGCAGTACACCGCATTCTCGACCACCTCAACGACGTTGTTAATGGCGTCCCGAAGGACGATCCGCGGCTTGGGGCCGGTAGAGGCGAAGATGATGTTCTTAAGCTGTCCGTCAACGCCGCGTACGTACGCAGTAGCCTGTTGGTCCTCAAGCTGCTCAAGTTGTGAGAAGACGGGATCAAACAACTCGTTCAGGTAATTTCTGCGAGCAGCATAGGAGCCGTCCATATTCTGGCTGATCCAGTAGTCGCGGAAGCGTGCGAAGTCCCTGAAGGGCGGGTCAAACTCCACGCCGAGGCGCTTAAGGACCGCGCGCAAGGCGCGCAACACGATTGAAACACCTTCGTCGTTTAGGCTATTGTGCTTGCCCGTCCCGAAGGCAACCAGCTCATCATGAGCTAGCCGGGTCAGGCCGTAAGCGGCATCCAGGTCACCAATATCCTCCCGTGGCCGAAGCCTAAAGCTATCCACCAGATCGGCGTCAAGCACCGACCTACCGCCATCCCAGTCGGGGAACTCTACCCAGCTAAAGAAGTCACTCGGCTGCACGCGGGTACCCTACCGCACCTTTGCCTACAGATTGGCGTTTGCTGGATTACAAGGATGCCCAGTACGTTCTGGTACCTCTCCATCTTGCGCGGAAGCGCGAGGGTTGCACCCGAGTACATCCATTGCAGCGCTAGCCGGTCGGCACGGGCGCCTTGGATGCGCTTAAATTGCCTGTCAGGAGAAAATCGCAGCCGAAGGCCTGTATGGCGCTCAACAGCGTCTACGGTGCTGACGGTGCCGCCCGATTTATATGTTACCAAATTTGAGCTACGTACCGGGCTTTCTTTTCTTGCGATGTCCATTGTATTCTATCAGTCCACCAATAGTCCCGAAAACGACCATCGCCACTACTCCCAAAAGAAGCAGCAGCGATTCGCCGATTATGTACCCGACAATTGTGCCCGCGAAGCCCATAATTGCAAACGAGAAAAGAAGCCTTGTCCAGTCATCTCTATTGGCGGTTCCTAGGGCAGACACCACCAAGGCCACCAAGGCCAGGCCGATAATGCCACCGAAAATCTCGAGCACAATCAACGCGCGATGTCCCGCACCAGGACTTGCGAGCACATGTGCCATAGGCCAAGCCTACCGACCTCCTTCTTCATTTGATACAGCCGAGGTTCGCCGCGCGCCTATCGGGCCTGGCCTTCGGCCTGGCCCTCGCCGTCAGGCCCGCTGGGCTGGCAGAGGCTCCGGGGTCAACGGCGCGCCGCAGGCGCGTCCCGCGTAGCGGGATGCGAAGCACCGTTGAGGTTGGAGGGGCCAGCCCGGACAATGCGCGGCGTTCCGCCCCCCGGCGCTTGTGGCCTCGATACAGCGGCCGGTGCACGGAGCGCGTGACGACCGGCCCGGCCAGCTCGCGGAGCGCAGGCACCACGGCACGTTACGGCGGGTGTGGGCTGCGGCCAGTGCGGGGCGTCGGCGCGGTGGGCAGCAGCCCGCGACGGTGCGCTATCGCGCAAGAGGAAGCGGGCCAGGCTGCCCCGCCACCTGCGGCGAGAGTCCCATCACCTGGCGTCGCTACGGCACAGCACCGCCTCGCTCGTTTTAACACTCTCCGTGCTCGGCCTGCATATCCCTAGCGAGCTTCGGCCTGGGCCGGTCGGCCTGGCGCGCCGAAGGTGATGTGATGAAGGAGCGGGCCTCCGCTCCTGGCGGATGCTGGAAGTTGGCAAAGCATCCGTCTCCACCAGGGAACAGGAGGCCCACGATGACGGAAGCATATGACGGCCGGCAGGTCGTCG
>Ga0187783_10003816_pt1 | contig 11141 bp, 11 predicted proteins | sample 1015_SJ02_MP02_2_FD_132471 | JGI IMG/M metagenome (GOLD analysis project Ga0187783, IMG submission 132471) | Tropical peat soil microbial communities from peatlands in Department of Meta, Colombia - 1015_SJ02_MP02_20_MG | ecosystem: Environmental > Terrestrial > Soil > Wetlands > Peat | place...
CTCACCGGGATCGCGTTTCACGTCGAAGGCCCGGTCGGTCAATTCGCGCTCGGCGGCATCACCCGCTCGAGAAACCCGACGGCGCGGTAGCTCCTCCTGCCGATCAGAGCGAACATCGTCTGCAGCGGGTCGATGCAGTGCACGATCCAGGTGCCGTCCGGCACTTCCTCCGGGCCTTTGAGGATCTCGCCGCCGCCGGCTTTCACCCGGCTGATCGCCGCGTCGATGTCGGCGACGTTGAAGTAATAAAGCCAGAACGGCACCGGCGTCACTGCAGGCTTGGTGAGCATGGCGCCGACCGTCTCGCCGGCGGCGGCGAACATCTGATACGTGCCCCTGGCGCCGGTCTCGGCGATTCCCTTCTGCCAGCCGAAGAGTTCGCGGTAGAAGGCGAAGGCCGTCGCGGTGTCGGCGGCAAAAAGTTCGTGCCACCCGACGCGGCCCAAGGCGTGCAGCGGCGCGGCTTGGCGCCGGCCGGGTTCCCGCCCCTTGACCAACGCCAGCATCGCCGTTTGCGGATCGGCGACGACTGCAAAGCGACTGATCCCGGCGGTGTCCATCGGCGGCGCCAGCACGGCGCCGCCAAGGCGCTTGACCGCCGCGACGCCGGCGTCGACGTCGTCGACGCCGACATATCCGATCCACCGCGGCGGCGCGCTCATGCTGCGCATGACGTCCGGTAGCGCGGTCAGCCCGGCGACCTCGGTGGTTCCGACGGTAAAAAAGGCGTAGGCCATATCGCGCACCGAAGCGTCGCGCGTGCCCCAGCCCATGACCCGGCCATAGAAGGCCTTGGCGGCCGCCATGTCCGTCGTCATCAGCTCGTACCAGAGGAAGCGGCCATGAGCAGCGGCCGCGCCAGCTTCGATGGTCATCCGCGCGCCTGGTTCACCGCAGCGAGCACATGGCGCGCCGCCGTCGGACGGCGGATGGCCTTGAGCGTAAACTCGCCAATCGGCTTTAGATTAGCATGCGGCGCGATTGACTTGTCTCTCAAGGAACGCGCGGCGGTCGTGCGGCGCTTTCAAACTTTCGCGCCTGGGGGGAGGGGCGGGCGGCCGGAAACCGTGAGGATCGGCGCTTCCAAGCCGGCCCGGCGGGCGGCAACGAATCCGCGACCGAGCGCGGAGCTTAACCGCAGCGTGTGGTTCCAAAATCTAAGGCACTGATTCCACTGCGCTTCAAACCTAACGCTTTCTTAACGTGCCCTCGCGCCGCGTTTATGATCGGATTCCCCCGGGATGGGGACACGACGGCATTTGTTGATCGCGGGCACGGGCCGCGCCGGCACCAGCGTGCTCGTGCAGTATTTGAATGGCCTCGGGCTTGAGACCCATCTCAGCAGGCCGGGCGGCGTTGCCGACTGGTACGATTCGGCGCAGGCGGGTTTCGAGGATCTGCCGCTTTACATCAACGGCCACCATCTCCCCTACGTGATCAAGCAGCCATTGACCTATCAGGTCATCGATCAGCTCCTCGACGATCCGAAGATCAGCCTCGACGCAGTACTGATACCGATACGTCCTCTGGTCGAGGCGGCCGCAAGCCGCAGCATCGTGCAGCTGCAGGCGATGCACCAGGACGCCGGATGGATGACCGAAGTCGCGACGCCGTGGGAGCATTTGGCGGCGGCGCCGGGCGGCGCGATCTTTTCCGTCAGTCCGGTCGATCAGGCGCGCCTGCTTGCCGTCGGGTTTCACTGGCTGCTCGAGCGCATCGTGCAAACCGATGTGCCGCTCGTGCTGCTGTCTTTCCCGAGGCTGGTCGCCGACCCGGATTATCTGTTCGAGAAGATTCGCAAGGTGTTGCCGATCGAGGTTCCGATGGCACGGGCGCGGGAGGTGCACGCCGAGACGTTCAACCTCGAAAAGGTGCGCGCCGGCCGCGAGCTGAGCGATAATGTCGGCGCGGCGCCGGAACGCGACGGCTTTGCCGGCTCAAGCATCACCGCGCTGGACAATATGGCGTTAAAGCGCGAGCTCAAGCAGCTGCGTGCCGAGCTTGAGAGCCTGCGCCGGCCGAAGCTGCGGCGGGCCGCTGCGCGGGCCCGCAAAATTGCCGGCCGCCTGCGCCGCGACCTTCTCGGGCGTCTCGCCTCATCGAACGACCGCGTGTAGGCCGCAGCGCCGGATGCTCAGCCGCCGGGCGCCGCGCCGGAGGCCTCGGCGAGCGGCAACTTCACGACGAACGCCGCGCCGTGAGGCTGGCGCGCAGCGGCCGAAAGCCGACCGCCATGCGACTCGATGATCTTACGGCAGATCGACAATCCCAACCCGGCGCGATGCGCTTTGGTCGTGAAGAACGGCTCGAAAATGTCATCGAGGTGAGACGGATCGATTCCGGTTCCCGAATCTTCGAGCGTGACGAGAACGTGGCCGGCGCCGTCGAGCCGGGAGGCTATGGTCAGAACGCGATCGTGCTGCGCCACCGTCTCCATCGCCTCGATGGCGTTGGCGATCAAATTGAAGAACGCCAGTTGCAGCTGGCCGCGCTCGGCCGTCAGCCGCGGCAGCCCCTCCGGGATCTCGGTTCGCACCGCGACCCGGCGGCTCTCCAGCTCGGCTGCGACGAAGGCGAGAACCTGCGCAATCACGTCGTTGAGATCGGCGGTGGTCTCGTCTCGATCCGCCGTGAACCTCGAGCGAATGCCGGTGATCGTGTTGCCGGCGCGATGGCCCTCATCGACGATCCGCTGCAGCAGCGTGCGCGCCTCGTCGAGGTCGGGCTGCGGTCGGGCGAGCCACCGCAACGCGGCGTTGGCGCTCGCTACCATGGCGGCGAGCGGCTGATGGATATCATGGGCAATCGCGGCAGTGATCGCCTCGATCGTCGCCTGACCGATCATCGAGGCTAGTTCGCGGCGGGACGTATTCGAGCCCGCGGCGGCGTCCTTGCGCTTGGTGCGATGGCGCGGCCCCTCGGAGCTGTCGTCGCCGATTTGGGCCGCACGATCTTCGCCGTGCGTCGACGCTTTGGATTTATGCATCGCCCTCACTACTCTTTACGTTTCACCGCTCGGCCAACAAACGTCTCCGACCCTCGGATGGCATCGGCTTGGCGCCGTTTTGTTCCTTCGGGGATTGCGCCCTCAAAACAACAATGCGAAATTGTTGTTGAAGCGATCTGCCAATGAAACGCTCCCGAAAGCGTTCCGATGGCCACATTTCGATGGCCACACTCCGATGGCTACATTGAACAACAGCGATCCGATCGAAGCCGAAGCCCCCGACTTGTCCGGCGTGCGTATTCTTGTCGTCGAGGACTCTTGGCACATCGGTGTCGCCCTGAAAAGCCTGCTCCGCGCCTTGGGTGCGGAGGTCGCGGGGCCGGTCGCGACCGCGGCCGACGCCGCAGGCCTGGCGCTGGCGCAAAATCCCGATGCGGCCATCGTCGACTACAATCTGCGCGGCGGCGAATTGGCGCACGGCTTGATCGACCGATTGAATGAGCTCGGCGTCGGCGTCATCGTCATCTCGGCCTATGCGTCGGTTCCGCTGGCGCCGGGCAAGGCGATCGTGGTGCTGCAAAAGCCGTTGGTCGAGGCGCAGCTCTTTGCCGCGCTGCGCGTCGCGATCGAGAACCGGCGGGCAGTGGCGACCTAGACGCGCGGTCGGCCCGGCTCGGGCCCGACCGGAACTTCAATCAGGCAATCGACGCCCTGCGGCCCAAACCCGAGTTCGACACTGCCGCCGAGCTCGTGCGGGATGAGCTCGCGGATCAGGCTGGTGCCGAACCCGAACTCAGCCGGCGACACGACCGCTGCGCCGCCAATCTCGCGCCACGCGATCGTCACGGTTTCGGCCGCGCGCGCGCCCGACGATTTGTCCCAGCTCACCGAGACCCGGCCATTGGGGCTCGACAGCGCGCCGTATTTCGCGGCGTTGGTCACCAGCTCATGAAGCACCATCGCCAGCGCCTGGGTGGCGGCGACGCTGAGCATGATGTTCGGGCCGCTGACCGTGACGTTGGCACCGGTCGCGTAGGGCGCGAGCTGATCGCGCACCAGATCGGCGAGGCCGACGCCGTGCCAGCGGCTCAGACTCAGCAGCGAATGCGCCGCCGCCATCGACTGGATGCGCCCTTCCAGCGCCTTGACGAACTGATCCATCGTGCTGCTGCCTTCACGCGTCTGCTTGGCGACGACGGCGACGCGCGCCAGCACGTTCTTGATGCGATGGTCGAGCTCGGCGGTCAGCCGGTCCTGATGCTCCTCGGCGCGCTTGCGTTCGGTGATGTCGAGCGTCAGGCCCTTGAGGCGCGTCAGGCGTCCGGCGGCGTTGAACTCGCCCTTTGCGGTTTGCTCGAGCCAGATCTCCCGGCCGTCCGGCCGGATGAAACGGAAGCTCGCATCGAACGAGGGATTCTCCGGGCGCAGGCCCCGCACCAGCGCGAGAAAGCGCGCGCGCTCGTTCGGATGCACGCGGGCAAAGAATTCCGCGCCGCCGAAATTCTGTTTCGGATCAAAGCCCAGGATCGCCGCCGCATTTTCGCTGCGCAGAGACTGATCGCTGCTCACCTCCCAGTCGAAGGCCGCGACCCCGCCGGCAGTCAACGCCTCCTGCAGCCGGGCTTCGCTATCGGTGAGCACGGCTTCGTGCTGGCGCCGTTCCGCAAACAGGGCGGCGAGAACGAACGCGCATAGCGACACCGCCAGGATCCCGGCCTGAGCCGCCAGGATTCGTTGGTTGATCGGAAAACCGCTGTCGCCGAAAATGCCGATGCCGAATGTCGTCGTCCAGACGATGGTCAGGGCAACGATGAAAGCGGCTGCCGCGGCGAAGACCGGCCGGCAACGAGCGGCGAGCCAGAGCAACAGCGGGAACAACGCCGCAATCGGTATGACGGTGGCCCAGGATTCCCGCGGCAGGAAGATGATCACGCCGCTCAACAAAGTCAGCGTCGCGAGCGCGACGCCGCCGTCGATGATTTCCTGGCGCGGCACCGGGTCGCGTCCCGCCGCAACGAGTCCGATCAACAACGGCGCGACGGTGATGATGCCGAGAGCGTCCGAGGTAAACCAGTGGGACCAGATCGTCAGCGCCGGCGCCGTCGAGCTGTGGAACAGAACATAGCCGAGCGTCCCGCCGATGCCGGAGATGGCGGTTCCGGCGACCACGGCGGCAAGGAGCCCGAGCACGTGGCTGAGCGTCCCGAGATTGAAGCCGGCGCCGAAATAGCGCTGGATCAGCGCCGCCACGATCACCGCTTCGCCGGCGTTGCAGACGGCGAAAACGATCGCGCTCCAAATGCTGCGGTCGCCGAGCAGGTTGGCGACGATGGTCGCGGCCATCGCCCCGGCTACGACCGGCCAGCGCGCGCTAGGGCCTACCGCGATTAAGGTTCCCGCGGCGACGCCCGCCGCCGGCCAGAATACGGCGACGCCGTCGGGCTTGGTCAGCAAAGCTAAGCTCAGCCGGGCGGCCAGGAAATAGGCGACACCGACGGCCACGGCAAAAACCACCGAGACCATCCACGGCCGCGATGCAATGGCGAAGCCGGACTGTTGAGGTAAGACCTGCTTTTGCAAATCTTGCCACATCGGACACCCGTCGGGCGCCAAATTGTCGCATAGCGCATGGCGCTACGCGAGTCGAAAGCGGGCCGGCCTTGGGTCGAGAGCAGCGGCGGGCTTACTTGCTTCCCGGTTTCAGAAGCAAATCGGGCAACTATTTCGGCGCCCCATGTCATAAACCGGGCCATGTCACAAAGCGCCATGTCACAAACCGCCGATGGGTCTCGTCTTAGGGACAGGAGGCAAGCGACATGCACGGCGTTTCGATCGCGATCCTCGGCCTCGGCCTCGCGGCCAACGGGCTTTTGATGCTGGCGGCTCCGGCCGACTGGTACGTGACAGTCCCGGGCGTCACCGAGACCGGGCCGTTCAACGCCCATTTCGTCCGCGACATCGGCGTCGCCTATCTCGTTGCCGGAGCGACCTTCATATGGTTCGCGCTCGACCGGGCGGCGCGGCCGGCGGCGCTTGCCGGCGCGGCGTTCCTCGCCCTGCATGCGCTCGTCCACGTCTGGGACGCCGCGGCCGGGCGCGAGCACGCCCATCAGCTGCTGATCGATCTGCCTGCAGTTTTTCTGCCGGCGGCGCTGGCGATCTGGATCGCCTAGCCGCGGCGCCTCGCCAACAAGGAGAACCGCCGTGATCAAATGGTTTCTGCGGCGGCGGATCGCCGCCTTTGAACGCGCCTGGGCCTATGACGCGAGCTACCTCCACGAGGTGCTCGACGCCGACCCGCGGGCGCTGATGACCTTCTGGAAAGCCGCGGCCGTGGGCCGCTACCGCAAAAACCTGCCGCCCGCGGCGCATTTCGCCGCCGGGATCGTCGCCGTCATGAGCGAGGATTGCGGGCCGTGCACGCAGCTCACCATCGACATGGCCGAGCGCGCCGGCGTCGATCCGGCGATCCTGCGCGCCGTCGTGGCGCGGGATTTTGCCGCCATGCCGTTCGACGTGGCGCTCGCGGCGCGCTTCACCGAGGCGAGCCTGCGCCACGCGCCCGAGGCCGACGATCTGCGCGAAGAGGTGCTGCGCCGCTTCGGCAAGCGCGGGCTGCTGACGCTCGGCTTCGCCATGATCGCGGCGCGCACCTATCCGACCTTGAAATATGCGCTCGGCCACGGCCGCGCCTGCACGCGCCTCACCGTCGGCGGCGAGTCGCGGCCGGTGCTTCGCCCCGTGAACCGGGCCGCATAGACTGCAGTGCATGAGCGCGGTTTCCGATCACGACACGCAGTCCTTCGAGGCGCACCGGCGCGCGCTCACCGGGCTTGCCTATCGCATGCTCGGCTCGCGCGCCGAGGCCGAGGACGTGGTGCAGGACGCGTATCTGCGCTGGCACGCGGCCGACCGCGCCGCGATCCTCGAGCCGCGCCGTTATCTCGGCACCGTGGTGACGCGCCTCTGTCTCGACCGCACGAAATCGGCGCAGGCGCGGCGCGAGCTTTACGTCGGCCAGTGGTTGCCTGAGCCCGTGGTCGACGAGGCCTTCGATGAGGACAGCGCCGGCGATCTCGCCCACGACATTTCCGTCGCCCTGATCATGGTGCTCGAACGGCTCTCGCCGCTCGAGCGCGCGAGCTTCCTCCTTCACGACGTGTTCGGCCTCGACTTCGCCGCGGTGGCGCAGGCGCTCGGCCGCGGCGAGCCCGCCTGCCGGCAGCTTGCCGCGCGCGCCCGCGCCCATGTCCGCGCCGAGCGGCCGCGGTTCCAGGCTTCGCCCGAGGAAGGCCATCGCCTCGCCGCCGCCTTCCGGAGGGCAACCGAATCCGGCGACGTTGCCGCACTGGCGCGGCTCCTCGCCGAAGACGCCGTGCTTTACACCGACGGCGGCGGCAAACGCGTCGCCGCGCTCAACCCGATCTACGGCGCCGACAAGATCCTGCGCTTCCTCGCCGGCATCGCCCGCAAGAACCCGGCGCTGCCGGATATCGAGGCGCGTCCCGCCGCCATCAACGGCCTTGCCGGCTTCGTCATGCGCGAGACCGACGGGGCGATCTTCACGCTCGCGATCGAGCACCGCGACGGCCGCATCACCGCGATCTACGTCACGCGCAATCCCGAGAAGCTCACCCACGTCCGGTTCTGATCGGCGCGGGCCATCGCGATCACGCCAGGACTGGGCGTGCGGCCGCCAGAGTCTCCGGAGCCGAATCGAGACGGATGCGCCTTGGACAGCGATCGTGCGTGCTTGATTGCAGGCCTAAGAAACCCTGGACGCCACCTGCGGCAGCGATTTGGACAAAGTCGGCGACGTATCGCGTTGTTCATCAAAAGCGACCGAGGGTGCATTCCCCTGCTTCGGGCAGGTCTGCTCAACGCCGCGGCGAGTGCCGACAATGCGGCCGGCGATCATGGCGGGCCTTCCCTTCGCGTAATAGAGGTATGCGCGGCCCCTGCGATAATCGGGCAGCGTCATCCGGCCAATCACGCCGCGAAAGTACAGTTTCGAGAGCAGGGCGCTGACCGTGTAGTACGGCTTGCCCAATCGATCGGCGATTGATTTGCTGCTGATTGGCTGGCCGATGGTGACGAGCTCGGCCAGAATGTCTTCGCGGGTACAGCTCATCAGGGCGCCCCGGTTTCGTTAAAGCCACTAGCTTCCAGTGAATTGCGTCAAGTCGACTTTCCCTTAGCGAACCGCTGTGGCGAGCACGTGGTCGTATTGCGCCAGCGCAGTGCTGTAGTGGATAAGCCTGCTGCGCGTCGGATGCGTTGCGGCCGGGTGACAACCTCCGTTCCTTAACACCGATATGACTTCCTCGATTTCGGGACTCGAGCAGAGCACGTCAGCTTTCACCGCGACTCCATGTCGGCGGCCGCCTTGGCGGCGACTGCGAGCACAGCTTTCTCCAATCTCGACAGGCAAATTGTCTGTGGAACGATTGTTCGCGCCCAGTTTGCGACCAGATGGCGCCCATCCCCAGCCATTATTTTGAACAAATACTAGAGAATCGGGCGCGGGGGATTCAGCGCACGATACAGACAGCCGCGTGCACGGCGCAGCTGTCTGCAATCGCGGCCACGGCATTCTGCCGCTCCAAAGAAGCCCGTAAGGCGCCTTGCCCACGGGCCTCGGCGGGCTGCGGAGATGCCATCGGTGCCGCGACCTATTTGGGGGCGCTATGTCGACAATCGCTCTGGTCGACGACGATCACAATATTCTCACCTCGGTGTCGATCGCACTCGAGGCCGAGGGTTATCGCGTCATGACCTACTCGGATGGGGTCTCGGCGCTCGACGGTTTTCGGACCGCGACGCCCGACCTGGCCATTCTCGATATCAAGATGCCGCGTATGGACGGCATGGAGACTCTGCGCCGGCTGCGGCAGAAGTCTGACCTCCCGGTGATTTTCCTGACATCGAAAAACGAGGAGATCGACGAATTGTTCGGCCTGAAGATGGGAGCCGACGACTTTATTCGAAAGCCGTTCTCGCATCGACTTCTAGTCGAACGCGTAAAGGCCGTGTTGCGCCGAACCTCGCTGAAAGACAGCGCAGCCTCGAAGGACGCCGACAGTAGAGTTATGGAGCGCGGGCACCTGCGCATGGACCCGGAGCGTCACGCGTGCACCTGGAAGAACCAGCCGGTGACGCTCACCGTCACCGAATTCCTTATCCTGCAGGCACTCGCGATCCGGCCGGGAGTCGTGAAGGGCCGCAGCGCCTTGATGGACGCGGCCTACGATGACCAGGTTTATGTCGACGACCGCACCATCGACAGTCACATCAAGCGGCTACGTAAAAAGCTCACGGCGAGCGACAAGGAATTCGGCGGGATCGAGACGCTGTACGGCGTCGGCTATCGTTTTAACGAAGCATAAGCTCCCAAGGTTTCGGCGGAGTGCGCGGGTAATAGTCGCTGAACTCCCGTGAGCGATTAATGGACGTGCTCGTCGCGTGGGGAATGTCTGCTCGAGGTCAAAAGATGACGTCGGGCTGTCCGCCCGGTGTGCGTTTGACTCCCGATGTCGGATATTTGCTCAGCGATTGTGAGTTGGCGCCCTAATACACCGCGGGGACGTACAAGTCCTTGGGCACCGGGTGGCGGGCGTAGTCGGGCATGTGGTCGCGTTGCGGCATCACGATCGGCTCGTGCTGAACGTCGCCATAGGGGACTTGCTGCAGCAGGTGATGGATGCAGTTCAGTCGCGCCCGTTTCTTGTCGACGCCCTCGACCACCCACCAGCGCGCTTCCGGAATATGGGTGCGCTCCAGCATCTCCTCCTTGGCCTTGGTGTAACGCTCCCAACGGCGGCGCGACTCCAGATCCATCGGGCTCAGCTTCCACTGCTTGAGCGGATCGTGGATGCGCATCAGAAAGCGAAGATTCTGCTCTTCGTCGGTGATCGAGAACCAGTATTTCACGAGGATGATCCCAGACCGCACCAGCATCCGCTCGAACTCCGGCACAGTGCGGAAGAAATCCTCGCAATCGGCCTCGGAGCAAAATCCCATGACGCGCTCGACGCCTGCGCGGTTGTACCAGCTGCGGTCGAACAGCACGATTTCGCCGGCGGCCGGCAGATGTGCGACGTAGCGCTGAAAGTACCACTGGGTGCGTTCGCGCTCGGTCGGCGCCGGCAGCGCCACGACCTTGCAGACGCGCGGATTGAGCCGCTGCGTGATCCGCTTGATGACCCCGCCCTTGCCGGCGGCGTCGCGGCCCTCGAACAGAATCATCAGCTTGAGCTTGTGGTGAACGACCCATTCCTGCAGCTTGATCAGCTCGCGCTGCAGCCGCAGCAGCTCCTTGAAATAGGTGCGCCGGTCGAGACTGTCTTCCGAGCGGCTTTCGACTGCGTCCGGAAGCGCCAATTCCAGCCGATGATCGTCGAATTCGAGCTCGAGCTCCTCATCGATGGCCTCGAACATCTCCTCATGCAGGCGCTCCGGGACCGGATGGGAATTTGGCGTTTTGCTGGTCATTCCGATGCGCTCCGACGTCAGCCCGGGAGGGAAGACATCCTGCCATCGAATGTTGGCGGGGCGCCATGACGATCATACGACGCGGATGAAACCCCTAATCAGGCGGGTTATCCCTCGTTTGCGACCTCAGCTCTCGGCGCTAAGGCCCTGCGGTTAAGCGGTAATTCTGCGTGTTGTCAAACTGTCACAAAAGTTAGAAATGCTGGAGCGATTACTGCTCGGTAAGGCATTCTGGCACGAGGCTTGCCACGAGATTTCCTGCCACAAGATTTTTGGCTACGCGGGGTGGGGAAAGGGCAGCAGGAGGAATTGGATGCAAAAATCAAAGCGTGAGGGGAATGGCGGCCTGGAGAGCGCGCCCGAGCCCGCTGCGGGCGCCGAGGCCGAAGCGATCGAGACCGAAAGCGAGGGCCGCGACGAGATGGTCGCGACCGTGGCCACGGTCGCCGTCGTCGGTATCGGGGCCGCGGCCTTCGAGGCGGCGCTCCTTCCCGGCATCGTGCTCGGCGTCTGTGCCGTCGCGGTGCCGCGATATCTGCCGCAGATCGGCGCGGCGTTGAATCCGCTGTTCCGAACGACCGTTCGCGGCGCCTACAAGCTCAGCCAGAAGACCAAGGAGATGATGGCCGAGGCCCAGGAGCAGGTCCACGACATCGTCGCCGAGGTCCACGCCGAGGGCGATCTCGATCCGCCGGCATCGAAG
>Ga0187783_10003817_pt1 | contig 11141 bp, 9 predicted proteins | sample 1015_SJ02_MP02_2_FD_132471 | JGI IMG/M metagenome (GOLD analysis project Ga0187783, IMG submission 132471) | Tropical peat soil microbial communities from peatlands in Department of Meta, Colombia - 1015_SJ02_MP02_20_MG | ecosystem: Environmental > Terrestrial > Soil > Wetlands > Peat | place...
ACCACGTGCCGGACCGGATGGCAGCGGCGCGCGAGTTCCGCCGGATCACCAGGCCCGGCGGCAGGCTGCTGGTCGTGCTGAACGGCGCGGATCACCTGGCCGAGCTTCGACACCTGGTCACCGCGACCGCCGCGGACGTCGGCCTACCTGCCGAAGACATCGGAGACGAGTACCGGACCTACCTCATGATGACCCTGGACCGGGGCGGCGAGCTGCTGTCCAGCGTGTTCAGCTCGGTGCAGCGGCACGACTTCAGAGCCGAGCTGGCGTTGCCCGGCGCGCAGCCGGTCGCCGACTACGTGGCGAGCATGCGGTCTACCCAGGCCATGCCAGATCCGGCCGGCTTCGTTGCGGCGGTGGCTGACCGGGTCCCGTTCGGTCCTGATGGCATCTTCCGCGTCAGGACTCACTCGGGGGTGCTGATCTGCCAGTGACCGCCCCCGGCCGCCAGCGGCGTGGCGCCGACGAGCTGGCGGACGTAGCCGAGCGGCACCGCGTGCCGGATATGACCGCGGAATCCGGTCATCGTGACGGCCATGAACAGCGAGTTGAGGATGGCCTCCTCGGTGGCCTCGATCGCGGCCCGGAAAAGCACGTCAAGATCTTTTCCGGAAACGCGGTGGTGCTGGCTGGCCGCGACTTGTCTGGCTGCCGTGCTGAACGCTAGCGCGTAATCGCCGCTGCTGGCGGAGAAGTCCGAGCCAGTGCGGGCCATCCCGGCGAAGGCCCGGTTGGCGAGCCGGGTCAGCTGCCGGGAATCCAGCGGTGCATCGGTCGCCAGCACGATCACGCAGGAGTTTCCGGCTGCATCGTCGTCCCGGTGGCTGTCAGCCAGCGCGCCGTCAGCGGCCAGCGCGCCAGCTGGCAGGATCGGCACGCCGAGCACGGTGAGCTCGTTGCCGAAGTTGGCCTGCACGAGCACGCCGAGTGTGACCGGGACGGCGGCCCACTCGGCGACGCGGGAGGCGGTGCCGATCCCGGCCTTGAACCCGAGCGCAGCGGTCCCGGTGCCCGCCCCGACGCAACCCTCGGCGACCGGCCCGCCAGCGGCCGAGCTGATCGCGTCCCGCACATGTCGCTCGGTAATCGGCCGGGCCCAGATATCGGACAAGAAACCATCGTTGGTCTCGGCGACTACCGGATTCAGCGTGCCGATCTCCTCGTTTCCTGGCAGGCCGTGCAAGTAGCTGAGCAGGAAGTCGGCCACCCGGAATACCGACAGAGTGCTGGTTAGCAGCACCGGAGTTTCGATCCCGCCAAGCTCGGTAAGCTGCGTCGCGCCGACCATCTTGCCGAACCCGTTCAGCACCGATAGCCCGGCAGGCAGCATGCCAGGCCCGGCCTCGCTGCCATGGCCGGCGCCAGCGGCTCCGCCGAGTAGGGCGTCATGCACGATAGCGGTGACCCCGGTCCTGATATCGCTGCCTTCGATCAGGGTCGCGTGCCCGACGCGCACGCCGGGCACGTCGGTGATCGCGTTGGCCGGTCCGGCTGGCAGCGCGCCTGGCGCCAGACCCAGTTCCCGTGCTCTGGCGCGCCCGGCCGCATCCTGGGTCATGGCACGAGCACGCAGGCCGGGCTGGGCACGGCGATCGTCCGCATCAGGGCCGGTATGCCGGTGCGCGGGTCAAGGTGCATGGCCATGACCTCGTGCGACCGCTCGTTCGCGATGTACAGCATGTCACCATCCAGGGCAATGTGCCGCGGCCACTGGCCGACCGGGACCTCGGTCACGTATCGCGGCAGGGTGCCGTTGAGGGCGAACACGCTCACCGTGTCAGGACCGCGGTTGGCGACGTAGAGGTAGCGCCCGTCGGAGACGAGCTCGGACGGGTAGTTCTCGGCCGCAGCGGTGCTGGCGGGCACGGCACCGGCCAGCTGCCAGTCCGCGTCGTAGACCAGCACCTGGCCGGTCAGCTCGGCGGTGACATAACTCAGCTCGGCCACAGGCAGCACATGCCGCGGACCCGAGCCCTCAGGTACGCTCACGATGTCGTCCAGCCGCAAGCGGCCGTCCGGGCGGAGGCGGTACCGGTAAATGGCATCGCCGCCGAGGTCGGTAACGAGGAGGCCGTCGTCCACCGCGTGGATCATGTGCGGATGTGCTGTGACCTGGCGAGGATGAGCCCCGCGGCGGTCATGCCCGACCAGGTCGGTGCGTGATCCGATCCGGCCGTCGTCGGCGAGCCGGTGGACGGAGATGCTGCCGCCGGTGTAATTCGCCGCGATGAGGAACTTGCCGGTCGTGTCGACGGTGAGGTGACATGGCTCAGCGCCGCCGGTCTGCCCGCTGCCCAGGGCCCTGGTCGGCACGCCGCGAGCGAGCGACCACGCGTGTACCAGGCCCGCGTCGGCTTCGGCAACCGCGTACAGCACCGGTAGCCGCGGATGCATCGCGATCCAGGACGGCGACTCGGTGGGAATCGTGGCCACGAGCTCGTCATCGTCGTCCAGCACGACGATGCCCGACCCGGTCCCCTTACCCGCCGAGTAACAGCCAATAAGCATCTTGGTCATAGCCGCACCGTCGCGTCGTCTCTCCTGCTCACTCGGCCTTCCCCGGCACTGACGGGATACCCAGGGCGGTACGCAGGAAGTCCACTTGCAACAGCAGCAGGTTCTCTGCCACGTCCGCTCGTGCTGCCATGTGCGTGATCCCGGACAACGGCAGTACCGAGTGCGGCCGCCCGGCCGCCAGCAGTGCTGTCGACAGCCGGAGCGAGTGGGCCACCGCGACATTGTCGTCACCCATGCCGTGAATGAGCATCAGCGGCCTGGTGAGCTTAGCCGCATCGGCCAGCAGCGAGCTCTGCTCGTAGGCCTCCGGGTCAGTGTCGGGATGGCCAAGGTAACGCTCGGTGTAGCAGGTGTCATACAGTCGCCAGTCGGTCGGCGGCGCTCCGGCGATGCCGACATGGAAGACGTCGGGCCTGCGGAGCACAGCAAGCGCAGCCAGGTAGCCGCCGAATGACCAGCCCCTGATGCCCACCCGGTCCAGGTCCAGGTCCAGACATTGCTCGGCGGCCGATTGCAGCGCCTCGACCTGGTCATCGAGAACCGGCCCGGCCAGGTCCCCGCTGACCGCACGGTCCCAGTCGGGCCCGCGGCCCGGCGTGCCCCGGCCGTCCGCGATAACCACGGCGAAGCCCTGCTCGGCGAACCACTGTGAGTTGAGGTAAGCGGCGCCTGCCGCCAGGACGCGCTTGCCATGCGGGCCGCCGTAGGGGTCGCAGAGCACTGGCAGCTTGCCTGAGCCCGGTTCGTACCACGAGGGCAGCACGATCGCGGTCCGCGTCCGGCTGGGTCCGGCCGACCAGGTCAGCAACGGCTGCGGAGCCGGCAGGTTCGGTGCTTCGGCGAACGAGCCGATCCGCGCCACCTCGGCCAGGACGCCGTCCGACCCGGCGCGCAGCACCCTGACATCTGGGCCAGCATCGGCCAGGGTCCGGCTGACCAGCAGCAGCGTGCCGCCGGCTAGCTGGCCGCCATGCATCCCTTCCGCGGGGCTCACCAGCCGGACGCCGCCGGGTCCGGCAGTCCAGACCGAGGTTGAGGCTGGGTCTTCGGCACAAGCGCTGAACAGGATCGTGTCGCCGTCGACGCCGTTCACTTCCCGCACGTTCAGCGTGGCGGGCGTGACGAGACGGGCCGTCCCGGCGGCGTGGTCGGCTGCTGTGCCGACGACGAGACGTTTAGCCCCGCCAGCATCCGCAGTCCAGGCGATCTGACTGCCGGACGTCCAGGCCGGAACACCAGTCACGATGTCCACCCAGCACGCGTCGGTATCGGACCGAACCAGGCCAGTGGCACCGGAGCCGGGGTCGACCGCGAGGATGCGCATCTCCCGCTGGTCACGGCTGGCTACCACGACCAGCGGCTGCTGGCCGTTGTCCTCCCAGCAGGCCGTGACCAGATAGGGAAACGCGGCCTGATCCCAGACTGCCTCGGTCAGCCCGCCGTCGAGCCTGGCGATGAAGAGCGTCACGCTCGCGTTGGGCGTGCCTGCTGCTGGATAGCGGACGGCCCTGGCTGGGGCGGCCGGGTTCGCCGGGTCGGCAATATGCCAGAACTGGACCGGCGTCTCGTCAACACGGGCGGTCAGGATCGCTGTGCCATCAGGCGCCCACCAGTAGCCCCTGGCGCGGTCCATCTCCTCGGCGGCGATGAACTCGGCCAGGCCGAAGCTGATGCCACCGGCGCCACCAGGATCGGCAATCGCCCTGTCGTCGCCGGTGCCGATGTCGTGCACCCGGAGCGCACCGTCACTGACGTAGGCAACGAGTCGGCCGGTCGGGTCAGGCCGCGGATCGGCGGACGGAGTCCTGGTGCTGAGCTCGCGCACGCCCTCCGCGCCAGGCCGAAGGCCGGCCAGGTATACCGTCCCGGCCAAGGCGAAGGCGGCCACGGTGCACTGGCTGTCGGTGCCGAAGGCGACGATGCCGTCGGCTCGCTCCCGCGCCCGCTCCCGCCGCGCCTTCTCGACCGGGTCGTCCTCTGCGCCGGGCCTGGCGAGGCCTGCCGGGTCAGCGATGAGCCGTTCCCGGCCGGTGCCCACGTCAAGCGCCCACAGGCAGGTCATCGGGTCGGCGCCAGTGCGGGACCGCAGGAAGACGACGGTGGTGCCGTCGGGCGAGAGGTGGAAGGAGCGGGGGACGCCGAGCGTGAAGCCCCTGGTACGGGCGGCCTGGCGGGGAAATGTGTCGGTCACGCCATAGATCCTGCCAGCCAGGCCGCCTGGCCTCATCGGTAGGCTCACGGTCATGACCAAGCCGGCCGACAGGCGACTGCTGTTCGTGCACGCGCATCCCGACGACGAGTCAATCGGGACCGGCGCCACGATGGCCAAATACGCGGCTGAGGGAGCGCGCGTGACGCTCGTGACGTGCACGCTGGGGGAGCTGGGCGAGGTGATACCACCCGAGCTCGCGCACCTGGCCTGGGATGCTGAGGGCGGCCTTGGCCAGTACCGGATCGGCGAGCTTGAGGCCGCGTGCGCAGCGCTGGGCGTCACCGACCATCGGTTCCTCGGCGGGCCAGGCAGATGGCGCGACTCCGGCATGATGGCTACCCCGGCGAACGACTGGCCAGGTTCCTTCTGGCAAGCGGATGTGGCGGAAGCGGCTGGCGACTTGCTCGCGATCATCACCGAAGTGCGGCCGCAGGTCATGGTCAGCTATGACGACAACGGTTTTTACGGTCATCCCGATCACATCCAGGCGCACCGGGTCGCCTGGCGCGCCTTCGAGCTGTCAGACGGCCTGGTCAGCAAGTTCTACGCAACGGCCATCCCGAAATCGGTGCTGGCCGAGGCCGTGGCCTTGGTCGCTGCTGCGGAGAACGTAACCAGCGAGGTCGGCGGGGCCGACTTCGCCAGGGTCGAGTCCGTGGACGAGCTGCCTTTCGGCACCGACGACGACAAGGTGACCACCGAGATCGACGCCAGGGACTACCTGGAGGCCAAGCTTGCCGCAATGCGCGCGCACGCCACCCAGATCGCCGTCGACAGCCCGTTCTTCGCCTTGTCGGACATGGTTGGGCAGAAGGCGCTCGGTACCGAGTACTACACCCTGCTGGCTGGACCGGGCGGGACGATACCGCCGGGTGGCTGGGAACAGGATCTGTTCGCGGGGCTGGGTTAACCGGGCCCGATCCGGGCCAGCCATGGAGATGGTTGACTAACCTTCCTGTGTGACCAGCATCCGTGGCGCGCCAGCCGGCGACCGCACGCCGGTCATTGGCGGTGGGCCAGCGGTTACCGCGGGCGCCTACCTGGCGCTGTTCCTGCTCGGCCTGGTGCAGGGCCTGGTAGGCACCTTCCAGTACAGTCGCGGGCCAGTTCCGCTGGTCGCGATCCTGTTTGCTGCGGCCATCCTCGCCACCTGCGTACTCGGCTCGTGGGGCATGCGAACCGCTGCTGGCGGCGTCCTGCCGGCCGCTGGCTGGCTGCTCTGCACGCTGCTGCTCAGCAGCGTTTCCACTGGTGGCAGCGTTCTCGTGACCGACAGCACGGCCGGCAAGTGGTTCCTGTTTGGGGGCGCTTTGTGCGCCGCAGCAGGTGCGGTGTTTGCCGCCGGGCACTGGTCGAGAGCCAGTCAGGCCCGCAGGGCAGGGCGCACCCGCCAGGGCACGGGCGCGGGCTAGTGCGGCACGGCTGCCTTAGTGGCAAACCGCACTAATCCGACCTAGTCGCGACCGGCTAAGGTACCGCCGCCGCAGAAATAGGGAGTGCTCCCGATTCGGCTGGCCGGGCCTTACCGCGAATCTTCATGGTACGGACCTGATCAAGGGTCGGAGTACCAGGAGGAAACAGATGCACCCCTACCTCGCACAGGCGGTCGCGGCACAGCGCGCTGCGGACCTGCGCAGGGAAGCAGACGCTTACCGGCGGGCGCGCGACCTCGATGTGACGCCAGCCAAGCGCGCGGCCAGGCGGGCTGGAAAGCCGAGGGCCGGCCAGCGGAGCGCAGCGCCAGTGGCCGCCCGGCATGGCGCAGTGCAGCAGCCGAGCCTGCGCGCTGGCGCCCACCACGGCGCCGAGGAAGTACTTGTTGGCCAGGGCGGCCCGGCAGACAAGACCGAGTCGACCGAGCTTTGCACGGCTGGCTGCTGACTCAGAAAGCCAGCAGCCAGCCATGCCGCAGGACTCAATCGTCAGCGAGCTGGGCACGCCAGCGCGATATGCCGACCCTGGACCGGCTAAGCCGGTCGTGACAAGCCGACCGAGCCCGACCCTGGTAGGCAGGGCTAGGCAGCTTGCCACGCTGGCTGATGCGGTCCGCACAGCGCAGGCGGGCAGGCCGGCCACGGTACTGATCGGCGGCGAAGCAGGCGCCGGCAAGTCGCGGCTTGTGCGCGAGTTTGCCAGGCATGCGCAGGGCCGGGTGCTGATCGGTAGCTGTGTGCAGCTCGGCTCGTGGGGCGTCCCGTTCGCGCCGTTTACCACGGTGCTGCGGCAACTCGTGCGCGAGCCAGGCTGGCCGGGTGCCGCAGATCTGCTACCCACGGCTGAGCACGGTGAGCTGGGCAGGCTGCTGCCTGAGCTGGGCGAGCCGGCCGGGCGTGCGGACGACGCCTACCACAGCGCGGCGCGAGCTCTGTTGTTCGAGCAGACGCTGGCGCTGCTCAGGCGGCTGGCCCTGGGCACGCCGCTGACACTGGTGATCGAGGACGCCCAGCTGGCCGACAGGTCGACGCGAGACCTGCTCGCCTTCCTGGTCGGCAATCAGCATGTCTTGCGAGGCGTCGTGATCGTGATGACCTTCCGGTCCGATGAACTGTGCCGCACGCATCCGCTTCGCCCGCTGCTTGCCGAGCTCAGCCGCGTCGGCTGGACCGAGCGCATCGACCTGCCGAGACTGACCAGGGACGAGATAGCCGACCAGATCGCGGCGATCATCGGAGCAGAACCTAGCCCCACGTATGCCGACAGCGTGTTCCGCCGGAGCGGCGGCAATCCGCTGTTCGTGGAGCATCTGATCGGCCGAGCGGCAGCACGGCCGGACTCGCTACGCGACCTGGTGCTGGCCCGGCTGCACGAGTTGCCAGCAGACACCACTGAGCTGCTGCAGGTGGCCAGCCTGGCGGGCAACAGGCTCGGCCACGGACTGCTTGCCGAGGTCAGCGGGCTGGGCGAGGCGAACCTGTCGCGCGCCCTCCGGCCGGCTCTGGCGGGCGATGTGCTGGCTGAGGACTGCGGTGGGTACGAGTTCAGGCACGCACTGATGCAAGAGGCCATTGCCCAGGATCTGCTACCAGGCGAGCGCAGCCTCCTGCACGCGCGGTATGCGGAGGCTATCGCTGCCAATCCGTCACTCGTGCCTGCAGGCCGCGCCGCGATGTCGGCTGCTCATCACTGGCATGCAGCACGCGACGTAACACAGGCGCTGATCAGCGCCTGGCAGGCGGCTGCCGAGGCAGGCCGGTCGCTGGCATATCCGGAACAGCTCAGCATGCTGGCGCTTGTGCTTGAGCTCTGGGACCGGGTGCCCGACGCGGCCAACCGGATCGGCGCCGATCACGTCGCGGTGCTCAACGAGACAGGCCGCGTCTGCCGCCTTGGCGGAGACGCCGCTCGTGCCACGGCGTTAGTCGCCGCGGCGGCGCGTGCGGTCAGCGAGTCAGGGCCTCGACTTGGTCGATGGCCCAGTCCAGGTCTTCCTCGCTGATGACCAGCGGTGGCGCGAGCCTGATCGTGGAGCCGTGCGTGTCCTTCGCCAGGACGCCACGGGCCGCTAGCTGCTCGCAGGCGGCCCGGCCAGGCAGGTCGGCGAACTCGATGCCCGCCCACAGGCCGCGGCCGCGTACATCGCGCACCTTGCGCTCCGGCAGCGCGTTCAGCCGGTCGTGCAGGTGCGCGCCGAGCTTCGCCGACCGCTCTTGGTACTCGCCGGTCGCCAGCATCGCGATGACCTCCCTGGCCACGGCGCAGGCCAGCGGGTTACCGCCGAAGGTCGAGCCGTGCTGGCCCGGCTTGAAGACGCCCAGCACGTCGGCGGAGGACACGACTGCCGACACCGGCACGATACCGCCGCCGAGGGCCTTGCCCACGATGTACATGTCCGGCACGACGTCCTCGTGCTCGCACGCGAACGTAGTTCCGGTCCGCCCGAGTCCCGACTGAATCTCATCGGCGATGAAGAGCGCTCCGTGCTCGGTGCACAGCTCTCGCAGGCCGGTCAGGAAGCCAGGCGGCGGGACCAGAACCCCGGCCTCGCCCTGGATCGGCTCGGCCAGCACGGCGACTACCCGGTCGTCCATCGCAGCCGACAAAGCGGCCAGGTCCCCGTAGGGCAGGATCCGGAACCCCGGCGTGTAAGGGCCATAGGAGTCACGAGCATCCGGGTCGGTGGAGAAGCTGATGATCGTCGTGGTCCGGCCGTGGAAGTTGCCGCCGAACACGACAATGACGGCCTCGCCGTCGGGTACGCCCTTGACCTCGTAGCCCCACTTGCGGGCGGTCTTGATGGCGGTTTCGACGGCCTCCGCGCCGGTGTTCATCGGCAGCACCATCTCCATGCCCGCCAGCGCCGCGAGTTCGGCGCAGAACGGACCGAACTGATCGTGCTCGAACGCGCGGCTGACTAGCGTGACCCGTTCGAGCTGACGCTGGGCAGCGGCGACGAGCCGGGGGTGCCGGTGACCGAAATTGATCGCCGAGTATGCGGCCAGCATGTCCAGGTAGCGGCGTCCGTCGACGTCGGTGACCCAGGCGCCGTCGGCTGCTGCGATCACCACGGGCAGCGGGTGGTAGTTGTGCGCGCTGTGTGCAGCCGATTGAGCACGCAGTTGCGCTGCCGTCGGGGTACCGACTGTGCCGGTCATGGCTTGCCTCCCGAGCTTGTCTCGCTCTCTACCGCAGTTCCAGCGTGCAGCATTTGGGACCGCCGCCGGCCTTGAGCAGTTCCGACATGTCAACCCCGACCGGGTTAAAGCCGGCCGCGGTAAGCTGCGCCGCCAGGCCGGTCGCCTGCTCAGGTAGCACCACGTTGCGCCCATCGCTGACGGCATTGAGGCCGAGGACCTCAGCGTCCTCGTCCTTTACCTCGATCAGCTCGGCGAAGCGCGATGCCAGGGCGGCCCGGCCAGCGTCATCGAAGGCGGCCGGGTAGTACGCAGCGGTCTCCGCGTCGAGCACGACAAGTGCGGTATCCAGGTGGTAGAACCTCGGGTCCACCAGCCGCAGGGCGATGACCGGCAGCGCGAACAGGTCGGTCAGCTCTGCCGCGATTGCCTCGTCCGTGCGGAAGCCGAAGCCGGCCAGGATGGACTGGCCGGCGAAGACGATGTCACCCTCACCCTCGTTGATCACGGCCGATTCGCGGATGTCCTGATAGCCGTGCGCTCGGAACCAGTTCAGGTAGGCCGCCGCCTCCAGCTCGCGCTCGGGATACCTGAACCGGGACCCCAGCACCTTGCCGCCGATGCACGTCGCACCGTTGGCGGCGAAGACCATGTCGGGCAACCCGGGCTCCGCCGTGATCGTGTGAACGGTATGGCCGAGGTCGGCGAAAACCTGGGTCAGCCGCTGCCATTGCCGCATGGCGAGCGCCACGTCGACCGGCCGTGCCGGGTCCATCCACGGATTAATGGCATATTCCACTGCGAAATGCTCGGGCGGGCACATCAGGTAGGTCCTCGCGTGGCTGGTCGTCCGGCGCGCGGTCTCCGACATGGGCAGCAGGCTCCCGAGTGGCTGATGATCTAGGTCAGTCAAGCCTAGGAGCCAGGGAGACTGAGGCGCGCTGATGGCTGATGCGCATCAGCAGCGATCTGTTGCGTAATCAGGTCGCTGATAAGCGATCTGTTGCGCGCGGGTGTACTACCAGCAGCGGTTCCTCTCCGGCCGCCAACGGTCACTCTCGCGCGGACGTCAGCGGCGGCGGTCGGCTGGTCTGTCCACTGTCCAGGTCTGGCCAGCTGGCGTATCGGCGACTGCCACTCCGAGCTCGGCCAGCTCCGCCCGCAGCTGGTCCGAGGCGGCGAAATCCTTTCTGCCACGGGCGGCAGCCCGCTCGGCCAGCTTCGCCTCAGCGCCGGGCGGCAGCGCCTGCTCGATTCGCGGCCTGCCCACCAGGCTGACCAGATCAAGGCCAAGGACCCGGTCCGCTGCAGCGAACGTCTCGAACTTGGAGCCTGGCGGGATCTCCGCGTCCTTGATCAGCTCGCGCATGGTCCGCAGCGCGGACGGGGTGTCCAGGTCGTCGTCGAGCGCGCCGCTGATCCGGGACCAGTACGTTGCGCACATGGGCTTGCTGGGTTCGTTCGCCCAGTCGGCTACTAGCTCGCGCCAGCGCCGCAGGGTCCCGTCCGCCGCGGTCAGCGTGTCCCAGGTGAGGTTCATCTGCTGGCGGTATCGGTGCTCCAGGAACGCCAGCCGCGCGGCAAGCGGATCGAGGCCGCGGTTGCGCAGGTCGGCAAGCAGCACGACGTTGCCTGCGGACTTGGCCATTTTGCGGCCATCGAACAGCACGTGCTCGCCATGCACCCAGTGCCTGACCACATCGTGACCGGCGACCGAATTGGACTGAGCACGCTCGTCCTCATGGTGCGGGAATCGCAGGTCGATGCCGCCGGTGTGGATGTCGATCGGGTCGCCGAGATACTGCAGCGACATCGCCGAGCATTCGGTGTGCCAGCCGGGG
>Ga0187783_10003818_pt1 | contig 11135 bp, 12 predicted proteins | sample 1015_SJ02_MP02_2_FD_132471 | JGI IMG/M metagenome (GOLD analysis project Ga0187783, IMG submission 132471) | Tropical peat soil microbial communities from peatlands in Department of Meta, Colombia - 1015_SJ02_MP02_20_MG | ecosystem: Environmental > Terrestrial > Soil > Wetlands > Peat | place...
AGTCGCGCTGTTCTTGGAAGAGACAGGCACGCCATACGATCCCATTCCGATCGACACCCGCAAAGGCGAGCAGCACAAGCCAGAATTCCGAACGCGAAGCTGCCGGCAATCGTCGACGGCGACGTCAAGGTGTTCGATTCGAGTGCCATCTTGCTTTATCTTGCCGAGAAGACTGGAAAGTTCCTCCCTGCCAAAACCGACAAAGCCCGCGGCGAACTGTTGTCATGGATGTTCTTTGTCTCGTCAGGTGTAGGCCCTTATTTTGGTCAATCGGTGCATTTCCGCGTTTATGCGCCGGAGAAGATCTCTTACGCCACCAATCGCTATGCCTATGAAGCGCAGCGCCATGCTGGCATTCTTGATGCGCGACTTGCCAAGCAGAAATACATGCTCGCCGACACCTATACGATCGTCGACATGAATGTGTGGGGCTGGGCGCGGCTCATTCCGACCGTGCTGGGCGATGGCGCTTGGGAGAAGTATCCGAATTTGAAACGGTTGGTCGATGAGATCAGCGCGCGACCGGCGGCGCAGCGAGCAATGGCACTCAAAGATCGACACAAGTTCAAGACCGACATGGACGCCGAGGCGATGCATGCCATGTTCCCGCATCTGAAAGTGAAGGTTGCGTAATCCGCATCACGGCCGCGCGGCATCGGCTACTCGGCGCCCTCGAATGGATGTCCGCCTTACCCCCGAAAGCGGCCATCGATCGTAAAGTCGGCAATGTCCGCTTTGTGCCAGAAGCGGACATTCTGCCATTCGCGGGTGAACGAACCCAATATAGCCCCGTCAGCGGATGCCGGTCACAACAAACTGTGGTGCGACGGTTAGGTAGTTTCCGTTCGATACCGCTGTCTCAATGGCGAGAAGGAGTCTTTCAATATCTACTTGGCTGATTTTGCCGCTGTCATAGGCGTATTCCGTCAAAGTCTTGATCATCGGCAGCAATCTCCCATCAGTATCGGGGCGACTGATCACCTGAACGTCTATGTCACAGAACCCGACTCCCCGCATTAATCCATAAAGCTGCCTGCCAATAACCGGCGTCTGACATGCGTGACTTGCGGCGTCTACGAGGGCGATCCAATCCTTGGAGGGGACGGGCTCAACAACCATCATCGGCCAATCACCTTCAATGGCGTGCAATCTACCACCGGCTTTAAGGACGCGCCGGAACTCGCGTATCGTGCATTTCGGATCATCCACGTAGATAAGGGTGTTGCGTGTAGTCAGCCGATCCAGCGATTCGTCCTGTAGAGGCAGCATGGCACCGTCACATTCGTGTGCAGTGATCCTGTTGCCAAAACCGGCAGCTTGCGCGTTTTTTTGTGTCTGAGAGACAAAATCTGAATTGATGTCGAACGCATGTACGTGACCGGTCGCTCCAACCCACTTGGCGATTTCGATTGCCGTATGACCCGGGCCACAGCCGAAGTCGGCGACGATTTGCCCGACGCGAATGTCAGCTGCTGCATAAAGGGCCGATGAGGCCGGATTCCATTGGAACATACGCTGATATCGATCCAACCTGTCTTGGTCGATATTGATCCAATGGTTCTTGTAGGGAGGGCTGGAAGACACGGCAGAACCTTGTTGATTATCATATTTGGCGCAGAGACATTTCCTAACGTCAGGCCGATGTCCGCTTTACATTAGTTGATCCGACGAATTATGCGTCTTCGTTGTTCAAGTCTAGGAGCAGTTTGCCCGCGCTCGCGTAATGCCGCTGCTGAGCAACGACGTGTTGCGCCTGGGTCGTTATCGATACGCATGTAAGGCGCGACCCGTGAGTATGATTGTGAAGGCGGAAGGTCCGAGCGGCCGCGCGAAAATAGGTTCTGATGATCCGAAACACGCATTGGGTCTGGCCCAATACCTGCGAACTATTGGGTACAAGGCTTGGATCGAGGACGCAAACGGGAACGAGATCGACGAAAAGGCCCTAAAGTTGGCCGTTAGGTCTCGTGGCGGCTAAAGCTGGATAACCCCACGGCGAGCCGCCTGGGCGACGGCGTCGGTACGCCCCACTGCGTCGAGCTTGTCGATCAGAGCGCGGACGTGGAATTTGGCCGTGTGAACGGATATGCCAAGACGGCGAGCAATTCCCTTGTTTGACATCCCCTCGGCAAGAAGAGTTAGCACCTCCATTTCACGGGGCGTCAGTGAGGCTTCGCGCTTCGTGGACGCGGATATTTCATTGGAAAGAGTTAGGACCACGTCGGAGGACTCGTTGGCACCAACCAACAGCAAACCCGGTATGTTCGTGAGCAATGCAGTGAGCCGGTCGGCCAGCTTCTTGTCCTCGACGTTAAGCGCCACGCGGATCGGCTCCGCTCCGGTGCTCTTGGTCAAGTGGAGGGCCTTGCGCTGAGAGTGAGCTGAACATCCTTTGTTTCACCACCTCGGCGCAGTTCAAGCGTGACCGCCTGGCCGACGCTGTCCGGCCCAAGCGCACGCAAGAGCGATCGCACATCGCGGAACGGCTCACCATTCCAGCTAACAATGATGTCGCCCTGGTGTACGCCTGCCTTGGCTCCCGGCCCCTGAGGGTCCACGTTCATCACCATGACACCTCGTCCACCACCCTCGATGGCGACAAGTTGAAAGCCTAGGCCGAGATAGCCCCGCGGGATATGCCCATACTTCTCCAGCCGCGCCGCGACTCGCTGAATAGTATTGGACGGAATCACGAGGACGCGCCGGCGCGGTCCAAACACTGTCATGCCGACCGCTTGGCCCTTCGCATCAATGGCAAGACCGCCTTCGGCACTTCGTCGCATACGGACATCAAGTTCGATCCGAGCATCGATCTCGCCGCCACGCAAGGAGTACCAGGGTCCGGCACTGCGCGATACGACGCCAAACGCGGCGGTTGGCGCACCGTCTTCAGCACCAACCGCAATTGCGAGCGCGCCAACAGCGACAGGTGGCGACTCCAGTTGAAGCGGCGGTACGTCGGAGCGATCGACGCGCAACAAGGCGACGTCGGTGGTGTGATCGCGTCCGACGAGCTGAGCTGCGATTGGTTCACTACCCGGCAGCGTGACGCCGATCTCCCCTTCCTCGGATAGTGCTTCATCGGCTGTAACGATGAGCCCCGGCCGCCAGAAGAATCCGCTTGATCGCGAGCGATTAGGTTGAACGGCTACGATTCTAGATGCGACAGTTTCTACCAATCGCACAAACGCAGCTGATAGCTCCTGAACTTGGGTGAATGGGGCACTTTCGGGCATAGGGGCCTCCGATGGTTTAGGACCCCGATATGTGAGAGATTCAGCGTTCCGCCTACTGACCAGTTGGGCAGGCACCTTGCAGGTGAACCCCATTGGGGCCTGCGATGACAATCTTATGCGGGCACTTCTTCCTTATTCAGAACCGGGAGAATTAGTTGAGGCCCATTGTTTCTTACGTTGCCGACCATCTTGTCGACCGGCCAAATCTTCAAAGTCTCGTCCGGACAGGGTTTGAGCAAGGCCAACAAGTCTTGTTCGCTCGCCGACTCTTCACCCAGCCACTGCGGCCAATCCTTCTCCGCGAGGATAACCGGCATACGGTCGTGCAGCTCGCCCATCACCTTATTCGGGGCGCACGTCAAAATCGTGCAGCTCAAAACTTACTCGCCGCTTGTCGGCGATTTCCATTTCGCCCGCAGACCGGCCATCACCATTTGCCGGTCGTCGGCCATGGCGATTGCGTAGGGCTGTTTTAGCTTTCCTTTTGCATCAAGCTTTTTCCACTCGTAGAAACCGTCCGTGACAACAAGGCACCGCTGGCCGCCCCACCACGCACCGCGAAATGCCGGTTTGGTCGTAAATTCCTCGGCGCGGGCATTGAATGTCGAATACTGCAGCTTGTCGTCTCGCGCCCAATGGGGAACGAGGCCCCACTTCATCGTCTTTGGGATGCGCTCGCCATTGACGGATCGAATGGCAACGAGCATCGGTGCCGTCAGAGGCTTATTCCAATCCCGCTCAAAGTTCGGCGCGCCTGAATTGGGCGCGAACTTCAATCGAATTTTGATTTCGGAATAATCGGAGGAGAGCCGCACTCTACCGCACATTATCGCTTCCCTTTCGCCGCTTGATCTAGTTCCCAATCGTGCAGCACCAACCCCATGCTCGACTCGACCAGTTCTTCGACTCGGCTCATCGCGATTTTACGTTCTAGAAATTCGCCAAGCCCAGTTGAATTGATCGACGCGATCCACGTTGTCTGCGCTCGGCCGATGTCGCGACGAACCACAGAGCCTCGAAAGGCCATACCGATTTCGAGCGACCAGCACTCGCACATGCCGCGACCCCAGCGAGTCCATTGACCTCGACCCGTCGGATATTCGGACTTGATCGACATCAATGTTCACTGTATGTTCTCATTCGTCAAGGAACGCTGTGACAAGCGTCACATCATCATGCAGCCGGTTCGGGCACGAGGTCGCTGGGCGCCGTGCGCCCACGCCATTCCTAAGGGCATCGCCTCGGAGAGAGCATGCGTAGTGTTGAAGTTATAGATATTGCCTCGGCAGCTTTCGCGATCGTTCTCATATCCGCGCTGCTGATTGCGTTTGTGTCCTTGCACTAATCAGTCGGCCGGGCGGACCAGCGAGTTTCCCGTTGTCGACTTTAGGCCGCGGACTTTCGCCCTTCCCACACTTCGCATGATGTTCAAGGGGCGATTAGAATTGGCACCGATGAGCCCAGTCAGCGAAGACAAGCTGCTCACTTTTTTGGCGGAGATCCAGTTTGATGTTCGGCAGATTAAATCCGATTTGCAGACGCTTCTAACGCTTCTGCAACACCAGCAGAAGCCGACGCCTGTGAGGCCCGCTGAAGACGACCCTATCGCTGGGCCCAACGAGAGCGGATCAGCCTCACCTGAAGAAGTCCTTCGCTATCTGCGAGAGACACGGGGAGAGGATTACACGGAAGAATAGCCGCGGGGGGTAATGCCTAAGCTTTCTCGCGAAAGCGGCATCACTCGACAGCCCAAATCCTTCTTGATTAGGCTGACGATGAGGGCATTGCCATTACGGCTGGAGCGAGGGTCATGGCTCAGCGAAAAAAAACACCCGAGTCGAAACCTAAGCGACGATCGAAGCCGCGAATCGCCTCGAAACAATCTCGTGCTGCCCTCACCGACCCAGAATGCCTGGGCGCAGACGTAAATGCTGTCGTCACGCAGGGTATGGTGGGAATTGCCAAACGACAGCTCGGGACCGTTCCACAGTCCTGGGGTCGTTATTTCAAAGGCCCCGGCGACCAAAATCCGGTGCGGTATCAGTCCCACCTTGAGGGTCCTGTTCTCCGAGCCAACAACATTCGCGTATTGCCGATTGCGCAACAAACAAATCACGTTGACGGCGATGAACAATTGGGTTCGCAGGACGGCACGTGCAATGCAGCGGCCATCATCGCTTCATTCGGTCGGAATTATCTGTCAGCAATGGAAGGCATATATGTTTTCCTCGATGTTGAAGGTCCGCCTAACCAATCCCTTCAGACGAAATACTATCGAGGATGGAGTGACGCTCTGATCGCGGGAGGTAAGAGCGACATGGTGTTTTTCGACAGCGACGCGGATCGCCCTATTGCATTCCGGCCTTGCGTGTATGGCGCAGAGGGTGACGACAAGACCTGGAGTTCATTGGTCGCCGCTATCGCAATTGGTTCAGTTTGTCATGGAACGTGGATCGCGCGCCCCGGTAAATTGGGTTGTCATCCGCTGGGCCCGTGGAATGAACAATTCATTCGTCCGAAGTCGTTGCCTCCTTCTGTGCCTGTCTTGGTTTGGCAAGGGGTTCAGGAATGCCAGAACATCGATTACAACCTAGCGAACCCGCAAAGCTCCACGGATCTCATGGTCGGCTTGGTACTTCCGCCGAACCTGAGCGATGAATGGCTGATCTCGTGAAGAACAGAGTGCTGCTGATCAACTGGTCGATGCGGCGGAGAAATCTCATGGCTGGTGAGATATGCCACCCAAGTCGAGGGTGCTCCTTAATGAGACAGCGAAGGCCATGCGAAGGCAGGCATTGCCAGGATCTCTATGAAGCCTTCGCCGGCCGCGACCAGCCGGAACAATGTTCCCTTTGAATTGTTCATGATTACGGTGCCGGGCCGACAATGTTGGTAGGAGGACTTCATGCAACTATTACGGACCACAGCTTTAAGCGCGGCGCTGATGACCGCGGCCGTTCCGTCGCTCACAAGTCCGGCTAATGCTTGGGGCTTGGGTTGGGGTGGCGGGTGGGGCTGGGGCGGAGCGGCACTAGGGCTTGCAGCAGCAGGAGCGGTAGTCGGTGGCGCTCTCGCTGCTTCATCTTACGGCTATGGCTACCCCGCTTACGGCTACGGCTACGGCTACCCCGCTTACGGTTACGGCTATGGGACGGGTTACGGCTATGCGCCGGGTTACGGCTATGCGCCGGCGTATAGCTACGGGACCGGCTACGGCTACTCGGCCTACGGTTATGGGACCGGCTATGCCGCGAACACTTACGCTCCGGCCTACAGCTATGGCTACCCGGCTTATGGCTACGGCTATGGGAGCGGCTACAGCTCACCGGTTTACGAGGGTTACAGATACACCTTCAATCACCCGGTTCTTGGACGCCATGTCTACGCCGTCGCTCATGGTGTTCGGCGTCATTGGCAGTAAAGAGCCAACCAGACGCCGCTGATAATGCCCAAGTGACTCAGCGAGTTTTGCAGACGGTTAGTTTGAGGAATTGGTCGTCGTAGCTCCCTCCTACAGGCTACGGTGATAGTCGTGGCCGGCCATAGACGGTGGTCGGCCACGAACTCTTTTAGTACCAACAGGGTGCGAATCGCACCGTTTCGCCAAATTGTGCGCTTCTGTTCGGCCAGGACCGGGGCCGCCTTTTTCATTTTGTGCGCGTTGGCCGAGACTCCCGCTCGTAAGACACCGACAAGGCGCCGCCTCCGCTTGTGATCCAAAGCGGACATATCGTGCGTCGCCCTTGCATCCCGACACTATGTCACATCTGTCGCTGCCCTTGGCGGTTATATCCTGCGCTTTGAGCTGCGAGCGGGAAGTGCCGAATTCCCAGTAGGGCGATGCGGCAGCGATCATGCCGTCGGCAGGCCAACATCCCTCAGATCGCACTTTTTGATCTGCCTAGCAGATTGGGCGCTGCCTGATCGCGTTTTGCACAGGGAGGTTAAAATGAATCGGAACAGCTTTCTCATCAGTATCTTTGCCGCCGGGTGGGTCATGGCGTCGGCTGTGCTGGTGCCAAATGCCGGGCACGCTCAAGCGGACCCAAGGGTCGCTAAGTCGATGGAGTCCTTGAAGGGCATGACCGCGAAATTGGGAACGCCAAAACTTGAAGGGAGCGAAGCAGTTGGCGGTAAGGACGCTCCCGCTTTGTATTTCGGCACAACCAAGATCAACAACAACTTCGACATCGTTGACGCAGTTGGAAAAGAAGACGCGCAAGGAATGACGGCTACCCTCTTCGCCAAGGGCGGAGAGGAATACATTCGCGTCTCGACAAGTGTTCCGAAGCCCGACGGTAGCGGCCGCGCGATTGGTACTGTTCTCGCTGGACCGGCACTCGAGTCCATCAAAGCAGGCAAAGCGTATTACGGCGAAGTTCCGATTCTGGGAACGCCATATGTCACAGGCTACGAACCGATTTCGGATGGCTCGGGAGCCCAGATTGGCGTCTATTATGTCGGTTATAAGAAATAACCAGCCGGCTCCGAGGGTACATCTGAGCACACATTGTTGCGATGTCCGGTTTTGACTCAAAGCGGACACCGCCACCTTGGTCGCTCGATTGAATGAAGGTGTGGTGGGCATGCGAAATAAAATTGTTCGGACAACCATCATCGCCGCATCGGCCATGGCCGCTTTGGCGATCCCTGCCGCTGCTGGCAATCTCGAAGACGACGCAGCCCGATGCCGAGCCTTAGGTTTCGTGAAAGGCACCGCATCGTTTCTCCAATGTCTTCAACTCGCAGCAAAGGATCGTGAGGACCGAACTAAGGCGCAAGCCGGCCCCGGCACGCAATTGAGACAGGAGGAAGCGGATCATCAGAAGAAATGCTTCCAGCAGGGCACCCAAACGTGGTGTCGCTAACACTCAGCAAGTTGGTGTTCCTTTACTGCTCGCTTTCGTCATCCGCCTGAGCTGTTGGGCTCTGGCACTTCAGGCGGGAAAATCTCCTGAATGCAAACCTGATCGATCAGGTGTTCACGTTTCAAATCGGCTAAATGTGCTCTTTTTTATCAAGTCGATGCTCACCACAAGCAATTCAAGCCAACACGGACGATGTTGCCCTGGTTGTGAAAGGTCGTCGTTTCATTTTGATAGACGCCGCCGTTAGTGTTGTCCGTCGCCTGCCAAGTAATGCTAGTGGTCCCAAGGTCATAATGGAGATATTCGAGCTTGGCGCTCCAGTTCTGTGTAAACATCCATTCCACGCCGCCGCCGGCGGTCCATCCGGTAACGAGATAGGCGAAGTCGTCGCCCGTCCCACTTCCACTGAAACCGGAGCTGTCGGATTGAGTGAGCGACGTCGTTGCTTGGACCTCGCTGTATGCCAATCCTCCGGTGCCGTAGACGAGAACTGTTGGGGCTGGAAGGACGCCCAGCCGTCCACGAAGCGTGCCGAGCCACCGCGTATCCATGGACCCGGTCAGCGTCGAGCTGAGCCCCGTAGTAGTATTAGAAGTGATCGAACCGTTGACCGCTTGCCCCGCGATTCCCTGGATATCCGCTTCGATGCCGGCGACCCAATTGTTGAATTGATAGTTATAGCCGATCCCGGCGCCGCCGATGAAACCGCTCTTGTTTCCTAAAGAGAAGTCACCGGTCGCGAGCCCCGCGAGCGCTGCCAATTCTTGAGGATCGACATTTTGATCAACCCCCGGCGTTGCCTGGTTGACCAGCGAGTTGTTTGCACCGAGCCAGCCAGCATTCAACCCGAAATAGACCCCGGTCCAGCTAAAGGCGGGCGCCGCGGGTGGCGGCAATGAAGTCTTGACCGGCATGTCGGCAGCCATCACCGGGCTTGCCAGCAGGGTTATGAACGCCGCGCCTGTTTGCAAAAGCCTGTTCGCGAGCATCCCCATTTTGGGTTCTCTCCTCATGGCATGGAATGTGAAAGATCCATTTTTATTTGGACCATCATGAGCCGAATTTGTAATTGAGGCCGGCGCGGACAATGCTCTCATTGAACTTGATGGCGACGTCAGGGATGGTGGGTGTCCCCAGCGCGCTCGCGGAGCCCACGGGCGCAGGATTCTGGATCGCACAATCTGTTGTGCACGATCCATCACCAAGATCGACAAAGAGATATTCGGCCTTGGCGCTCCAACCCGCACCGAGGGCGTATTCCAAACCCCCGCCCGCGGCCCAACCGATCACGCTTGAGGTGGTAACCGGATCGTTGGTGAAGTTTGCCTGGATGTTGCCGAAAGCGGCGCCACCCGTGCCATAAACGAGAAAGCGGTCGAAAGCATAGCCCGCGCGACCACGTACCGTAGCGAGCCAACTATTCTTGGTGAGACATCCTCCGGCGCACAGGCTAGAGGTGCTGGTTGTGGTGAAGGTGCCGTAGCCGTTCGAGTCAGCTAAATCGCCGTCGCCTTCGACGCCGAACACCCAAGGGCCAGCCTGGTAATTGGCGCCCACCGTCCCGCCGAACACAAAGCCGGTCGTGCTGAAGTAATCGCTCGCGGTACCGGTTACGCTATCGATCCAATCGCTGCCGCCGCAGGTAAATCCGCCGTTGACGCCAACGTAGACCCCAGTCCAGTTGACCGCCGTCGGCAGCGCCCAACTGGCCGGCGTCGCCTTTGTGATGGTTGGCTGTGACTTCTCGGCGGCGAATATAGGTAATCCGGAAGGTAGCGTTCCTCGCAGACCTACATAGACGGCAAAGGGCATGCCCGGAGTGAAACTGCGCGGGTCGGTCAGATTCAGATAACCGAACTCAGTCGGATCAAATACCACTCCGGACGTGTAGTAGTGTTGATTGAACAGATTGCGTACCAGCCCGAACACCTCGAGGTTATCGGAAATCTTATAGGTCGAGTGCAGGTTTACCACCCAATACGCGGGCACTTGGGGGAGCTGGTTCGACTCATCGCCCACAAGCCACTGGCTACCAATGACGTTGAGGTCGGCGCCGAACAACCACGGCTTGGTGATTTGATACTCGGCGCCGAGCTTAAAACGGTAGTCCGGAACGCCAGTCAGATGATCGCCTGGAACCACGAGCTGAGTACCGCTCGCGTTCACCGTTGGGGGAGAAGCAAAGCTGTTCTGAAACGTGGCATCGACGTAGGTGTAGTTGGCGTAGAGGTTCCATTTATCCTGTTTGTAGTTGAAATCGGCTTCAATCCCCTTGCGCTGCGTGTCGCCGGCGTTCTGAAAAAACGCGCGCCCTATTTGCACCGATTGGTCGCTTACTACGTTGATGATGTCATCAATATTGAGCGCGTGGTAAGCACCCATGCTCCAAGTCGCATGCCCAGTGGCAATGTCGAATTGACCGCGCAAGCCCGCCTCATAGGTGTATGTTACCACTTGCTTCAGAGGGGGGTCGCCGACAAGGGCATTGTCGATCAGGCAGGGTCGCGCCGGATCGGAACACTCCAATTCCAATGGGGTCGGCGCGCGATTGGCAACCACATAATCGCCGTAGAGTGTGAGATTTGGCGTGATCTTATAGGTTGCGCCGATCATCGGATTGAAATGAAAATAGTTATCGTTGCCGTTCAATTCGGAGTCATTGCCGAGTTCGTCCGCAAGATTGATATTCGCGACGTTGTAACGCGCTCCTAAGTTAAGGGAGAGGCGCTTGGTGAGATCGAGCGTGTCGGTCGCATAGATGCCCGTATAGAGTGTCTGGGCCGCCAATCCGACTGGCGCTACGCCACCTATGCCGGCAGAAGAAGGCTGGTCGATGAAAAGCCCGGAGCCTTCAACTGTAGGAAATGTGTCGGCGTTGACCGTTCCCAACTCACTTGTTGTCGCGAACTGCACCAGCCCGCGGTCGACGCTTAAGCCTATCGTGAGGTTGTTGACGTGACCAAATACTTGCTCCGAAGATGCTGCCTGGACCGAGCCGCCGAAGCTATTTGTCGTCGTCCAAGTGCGGTCG
>Ga0187783_10003819_pt1 | contig 11130 bp, 13 predicted proteins | sample 1015_SJ02_MP02_2_FD_132471 | JGI IMG/M metagenome (GOLD analysis project Ga0187783, IMG submission 132471) | Tropical peat soil microbial communities from peatlands in Department of Meta, Colombia - 1015_SJ02_MP02_20_MG | ecosystem: Environmental > Terrestrial > Soil > Wetlands > Peat | place...
ACCAAGGACAACACGCCTGGCATGGTGGGTGTGAGCGCGGCCGCAAATATCTCGTCCCCAGATGAGACGGCGGCAATCGGCAAAACGTCATTTGCCGATCGTCTGATACGGCCGAGCCATGTTTGCGCACCGACCTTCACAGCAACGCCCGGCTGCCGGCGGACGGCCGATTGACCACGCCACCGATCGCGGTATCGCACGGCCGGCGCGAGCCTTCGGTATTATGGATTTTTTGTGATAGCCTCAGCTGGCGCGCCGAGCCGGACGCCTCGCCTTGCGTTCGAAGAAGAGGGCTTGGCTGACAACGGCAGAGATCATTGCGGGCTGAAACGGCTTTGCGATCAGGAAGGCCGGTTCCGGTCGCTCCCCGGTCAGAAACCGTTCGGGATAGGCGGTGATGAAGATCACCGGCACCTCAAACGACTTGAGCAATTCGTTGACGGCCTCCAGCCCAGAGCTCCCGTCAGCGAGCTGGATGTCGGCCAGAATGAGGCCCGGCCGCTTGGCCTTGGCCAGCGCGACAGCTTCTGTGTGCGTACGTGCAACCCCTGTGGTGCGATGACCGAGGCCTTCGACCAATCCCTCGAGGTCCATTGCGATGAACGTTTCGTCCTCGATGATCAGGACGTCAGTGGCGATCTCGGCTGCCAATTCGCGACCTGACTCCTCCACGAGATTGCGCAGCGCTGGCACATCGACGTCGAGGATCTGAGCGGCCTCGGCCTCGGAAAAGCCCTCGAGAGCCACCAGCAGAAAAGCCTGCCGTGGTCTCGGCGTCATGTTGGTGAGCCGCTCCTCGATCGAAGCGATGTTGCCCGGAGCTGCGGTCGGTCCATTGATGCTGATTGAGCTCCAAATCCTTGTAAACAGCCGGTAGAGTCCTACCCGCTGCGAGCTTGAGGACTCCAGGACGGAGGGATCCTCAATCAGAGCTTCGAGGGTCGTCGCCACATAGGCATCCCCGGAATGCTGGCTGCCCGTCAAAGCCCGGGCATAGCGACGAAGATAAGGCAAATGCGAGGCTATGGTCTGTGACGTGGCCACTCGACCCTCCCTGGTGGTCCAAGCGTATATCGGCAACAACGGCGACTCATAAAAAAAGTTCCGGCTCGCCCGGAACCATTGGCCGCCGCGCGTATTGATCTGAGGTTGCATGGGGCTCGCGATCTGACTTCACAAGTGCGTCCCGGGTCCGTTCGTGCCGCCAAGCACGTCGCCCGGACCACAGTCCTAGGTACGAGCATTATGGGCCGCGAGGATGGCAATGAAGGATCGCAAGCCAGTCAGCCCGATATCACCCCGAAATAGGCATGGAGACCCGGTGCCCATGGATCCCGGGAAGGCGTCCACCCATCGTCCCAATCTCGGGCGCGATATCCAGGCGAAGATCGGCCAGCAGTTGCGGGCGATGTACGACGACGTCGTCAACCAGGGGATTCCAGAGCGCTTCGTCGAGTTGCTTAAGCGGCTCGACGAGGATCATCAGGGCCACAAGGACTGATTGGCAATCCAATGCAAGTGCACAAACGCCGGAACGATCGAAGCGAAAAGCCCGAGTCGGGGAACCTCGATCCGCCCTTGCGCGATGCCGTTCTGGGGGCGGTTCCGAACCTTCGCGCATTTGCCATTTCGCTCTGCGGCAATGTCGACCGGGCGGATGATCTCGTGCAGGAGACCATGCTTCGGGCTTTGGCCAACATCAATTCGTTCCAGCCCGGCACAAATATGTCAGCCTGGCTGTTCACAATTCTGCGCAATCTGTTCCGATCGGAGTACCGAAAGCGGCGCCGTGAGGTTGAGGACACCGATGGCAGCTATGCGGAAACCATGAAGTCGCAGCCCGAGCAGGAAGGGCGGGTCGAACTCCAGGAATTCAAAACGGCGCTGGCCAAATTGCCAGCTGACCAGCGCGAAGCGCTGATTTTGGTGGGCGCCTCGGGATTTTCATACGAGGAGGCCGCCCACATTTGCGAATGCGCGGTTGGAACCATCAAGAGCCGGGTGAACCGGGCGCGCAATCGCCTTGCCGAACTGCTGTCGATCGAGAGTGTCGATGATTTTGGGCCCGACCATGCGACGCGCGGCGTTTTGGTGGGACATGAGCGCTCCTAAAGACGCGGGCACTTATTGACATAGACTTAGGTCTGGCTGAAAGCACCGCAGTTATATCGATCTAGGAGGGCGGCCCGATCGGCTTGCGGCCTTGGATGCGGCCAAAGAATGAACCGCGCGTGGCGGCTCCCCCAAAATCCTCGACAGCCATCCCGTAGGCGCTCATTGTGCGGCGCGACCTGCACGCCTCGAGTGGCCGCCACGCCGCAGCCTTGGCGCGCCAAGCCAGATGCCGATTTTGGACCTCTCGTGCCCGCCCGAGACGGGCGCCCAACCGGAGTGGTTGAAGCGGTGAAGTGCGGCGATTTTGCTCGGCTCCGCCGGATCGCTGGGGGGATGTGGCGGATCGCGAGCTTTCTCTCAGCCCTGATGCTGACCCTCAGCGCGGCGCGTGGTCACTTGTCCGAGCCGCTATTCCTTGATGCGTCGAGCGTGACGCTCGTGACCTCCAAGTCCAGCAGTCATCATGGCGACGGTACTCGGGGTGCCCATGCGAATTCCCGGTCGTCGTCGCGATCTTCCTCCCATGGTGGCAACCGCATCACCTTGCATCACCCAGGTCGAGATTCGACCGGCCACAGCAATCTTGCCCGGCGACCCAGCGGCGGAAAGCGCATTTTTACCGAACGGAGCCTTCCCTCGCCTTTCCATGCCGGCCCGGTGACCCCATCGGCGGGTTTCCATCGAACCTTCGTGCGCCATCCGCCGGTACAATCCGCATGGCGCAGTCGCTTGGGTGGTCAAACTTCGCTGCAGGCGTCGTCGCAATCTGCAATGTCTGCCGGATGGCCGGGCCCGCCGTTTTGGCCTCCCGCTGACGGCGGAATTTTCTGGTATTGGAATACCAGTTACGATCAAATTCTCTGGGCCTATGATTCCATCGATCTGCTCGACGCAATCTTTTGGCCCTACGCGCCGGGTCCCGACGCTGGGCAAGAGCGCATCGCAGGCGCCGGGGCAGCGTCGCCTGTCCCGCATCAATCCTGTGATGAAGAACACTCGGCCGCAATGACCGACTGGCCGATCGAGCCGATCGCCAGGGCGTTACAAGCGGATGATGCGCAATATCGGCTTCTGGGGGAGCTGAGGTCGGCGACCACAACAGCGGCGGCAATCCTCAATTCCGACTGTCCTTCAGAAATGCCGGCGGCGGCGGTCGAGCGGCTGTCTGTCATGGGACAGCGCCTCGACGCCATGCAGCGGGCGAGCCAAGCGATCCGGCCTGCACTCGCGAGCTTCTACAATTCCTTGACCGAAGACCAACAGGCCGTTCTCAAAGGCTTTCGGCCCCTCTTAGACGGCGGACTGGATCGCCCGACTGACCTCGCTTTGATCTGCAGCCAACGCCGATCTGCCGTTCCCGTTGACTTGCCTTTGAAACGCATCGAGGAGGCCGTTCATCCGACCGATGAGCAACATCAGCTCTTGGTCGATCTGATGACAGCTGCCTCGCGCGCCGCAAAGGTCTTGGATACTTCCTGCCCCGAGGAGACTGCGTTGGCACCCCCCGCCAGGCTCGAGGCCATCGCCAGCCGGATCGAGGCGATGCTCCAAGCCGCGCAGACGATCGGCCCGGCACTCGGCCAATTCTATGATGCTTTGACCGACGATCAGAAGATTCGCTTCAACACGATGGGCCCGCCGGCAGCGGCCGGTTGGCAAGAATGATATCAAGAATTCCCGATTAGCGAACGTCGGCGAGCATCAGGCGACGCACCTGAGCGCGGCAAAATCTGCAGCGCGGCTTCGTACAATTATCAGCCCACGTCGTGCTTTGAGTTCCGGCTCTTGCTGCCGATTAACGGGCCAGGCCGCAGCGGATGCGCTCGGTCCATTCGCATCAAGGATGTCTCATACCAATCCTCATAATGGATGATCGATGATGGCCCACTCGCGTCGGGCTACGGACATGATCTTCCAGGGCTGATCCACAAGCTTGTTCCAGGAATAACAACAGTGATCGACGATGTCGTCGAAGGACTTGAAGATACGATTTGAGAGCCAGTTTTGACGCATGAACTGCCAGATGTTTTCCTGGCTGTTGAGTTCGGGTGCGCGCGGAGGCAGCTGTAGGAGCGAGATGTTTGTGGGAATGCGAAGGCTTTTTGCGCCATGCCAGCCCGCTTGGTCGAGGATGACAATCGCGTGCGCGCCGCGGGAGACCTTGTTGGCGATCTCGTCGAGATGAAGCTGCATGGCTTCGCTGTTGCAGGCCGGCAGGACCAGAGCGGCGCCGGTTCCGAGTTCGGGGCACACGGCGCCGAACACATAGGTCGACTGGGTGCGTTGGTCGTGGATTGCCGGAGGACGCGATCCCTTCCTGGCCCATCGATAGGTAAGTTTGTTCTTCTGGCCGACCCGCATTTCGTCTTGGAACCACACCTCTACCGCCGTGTTCGGCGGCAGATTGGCGCGGATTTCCGCCACTCGGTTGGGGAAGTTTTTTTAAATGCCTCCACGGCATCGGGGTCCTGCTTGTAGGCCTTCGGTCTGGCGCTGACATGCGAGTAGCCGAGGTCCTTGAGCGCGCGATAGATCGTATCGTCTGACACGGAGATTCCGAACTCCTCATGCAGGCGCATCATGAGATCGCAGGCCCGCCAGCGCACCACGCCATGGATCGCCGGTGTCGGGCCCTCTTCCACGATCCGCGCCAGAAAGGCGCGGTGCTCTTCGTTGAGCTTGGGCGGGACCCCCGGCGATGGAATGTTGATGAGGCCATTGGGCCCTTGTTCGTTAAACCGGATTACCCAGTCCCGCAGGGTCTGCCGATCCATCCCGCCGACCTTGGCAGCCTCGGTCCGGGAGGCCCCATCGAGCACCGCTGCGATTGCCAGTAGCCGCCGTGCCTGTCCCGTGTCCTTTGCCCGCTTCGCCAACCGGCGAGCCTCGCTGGCCGAATAGTCAGCACGCAATACGATAGCCTGACTCATGGCAAACTCCCCTTCGTCTGCCATGTTGAATCATTTTTCCGGGTGATTCGGGAATCCCCACCCGAGAGTCATCCGCTCGGCGCTTTGGTATCAGCCGCCTCGGGCAATGGTCCAATCCCATTTGCGGCCCACCATAAGTTTCTTCTATGCAACGAGTGAGCAAGACAGCTTGCTTACAAATTTTCCTTCAAATTTGCTAGCGATCCCGATATGTAGGCTCAAGTCCAAGAAGTACCATGTGCTTTTCGTCAACAGCCAGTTTCATTGCAAGCGCTGCACTGAGTGCACTTGCCGCCGCGACCATCAGCGAAGCCGCAAGGTCCAAGAACCCCCGGACCTTGGTATTCGCCAGCTTTCCCGCTTTTTTTGCCGCACAGCAGTTCACCGAAGGCGTTGTCTGGCTTTCGTTTGATTCATCGTTGATTCACACGGTGGCGACCCATCTATATGTCCTATTTTCGCAAGTGGTGTGGCCAATCATGGCGCCCGTCGCGGTTCTACTTCTGGAGCGCGACGCCAGGAGAAAAATCATCCTCCGCGTCTTCCTGTGCCTTGGCATTGCAATCAGCTCTTATCTGCTCTACCTGATCGTCAGCGAACCGGTGGTGTCGCAAATTACCGCGCACAGCATCGCATATTGTTCAAGTCACTTGCGCATGGATTCGTACGCGATCCCCGCGCTAATATGCTATGTCATCGCCACCTGCGGAAGCTGCATGGTCTCCAGCAATCGCGTCATAAGTATTTTTGGGATCATTCTGCTGGCGTCGCTCGCCGTTGCGCTTTGGTTTTTTGTCAAGACGTTTACCTCGGTGTGGTGTTTTTTGCAGCGCTTTTGAGTTTCGTGGTCTATGTCCATTTCGCTCACAAGAGAAAAAATGAGTTGGTGAGAATATACGGCCAATTGCAGCCTTGAATGTGTGAGCAGGGAGATGCGATCGCCGAGAGGCTGATCGGACCGGAGCCCAAAGCAGCGGCCTCGAGACATCCAATTCCACTCCGTTGAGGGATCCCGGGACGGTGCGAGGATCCCGGTGGCCAGCTAGATCTCGCCAGGAGCGACGGGCCAAGCCGCGCGCCACGGCGCCCCCGATCGTCGCGGTTCAGGCGTACCGCGGCGGTGGCGTGCAAGTTTGGAATCTGGCTGCCGCGGCGAGTGCCTGCTCGGAAGGCCCGCCGACAGCGCACCGAGGATCACCGCGCGGCCAATTTGCCAAAGGCCAAAGTCGGTGGACCGCCGCCGGACCGCGCGGCCGAGCGAACTCGCCGACGGCCCTACGACGTCGCTCGGACTTGACGCATCCGAGGCGAAGACAGCCGCCTCATCAGCACCCAGATCACTACCACGGTCGTAAGGTAGACGAGCAGCTGCATCTGAGTTGGCTGATCGCTGTATCCGATTAATGTGTGCAGTGCTCGACCGAGGAGGCTGCTGTCGGATAACAGCCACGAACTATCCCACGCAACACCCCCCAACGCGGTCACCGCGTTGGCCTGTTCGAGAAACGCCGTGGCCTGCGCCGCCATACCGGCGGCAAGGAAAATAATCATCACGCTGGTCACACTGAACAGATACCGGCTCGGAATCGTCACGAGGCCGCGATAGGTCAGCACGCAGGTCAGCGACGCCAGCACCAATCCGATGATGCCCCCACCAAGGACCTGCCATCCGGAGCCGGCATTGGACGCCGCCACCCCATAGAGAAACAACACCACCTCGAAGCCCTCGCGCAGCACCGCTACGCCCACGACCACGGCGAGGCTCGCAAGCGACTTCGACCCGTCGATGACGGCTTGACCGGCCTGCCGCATTTCGACCGCAAGTTCGCGACCGTGCCGCGCCATCCACACATTGTGCCAGCACAGCATGATGACCGCCACGCTCAGGATGGAGGCGTTGAAGAGTTCCTGTCCGACGCCCGAGAAAGCCGACGAAAGAGCGCCAGCGAATGTCGCCACGATGCAGGCACCCAACACCCCCGCCGCAACGCCGCCGATGATCCAGTAACCTCGGCGCGGCACGCCACCAGTCACCGCCATGACGATCCCGATAATGAGACCGGCCTCGAAGGCCTCACGAAAGACAATGATCAATCCTGCCAGCACGACTGCCTCTTATTGCTTATTGCACAATCAGCGTACCTTGGGCTTCCTGATGGAAATCGTCGAAGAAATTGTATCGGCCAGGAGATAATGGCCGCAGATTGATAATGCCCTCACCATTGGGCGCAACCACTTTTTCCACGCGCAATGACACGCTTTCGAATTCCATGGCGATCGGATCGAGATTTCTCACTCGCAAGACCACCGGCGTGTTGGCCGGGGCGTGGGCCTCGGTCGGCTGAAACCGATGATCTTTGACCGAAATCGCCACCGTGGCCGTGTTCTGGGCCTCTGACACGACCGTGCTTGCAACGAGCAATACAGCAAACATCGACACGGCCGCGCCGCGCCTCATGTGCAAAAACGTCACCGACATTGGGTCCTCCGTGGTGGCCCCGCCTTTACACCGATCGGGCCTAGAATTCGACGGCGAATTTGAGCTTTGCGCGCTGCCGGGTGAATTCCGTCAGATTGAGCGATCCGATCGTCTCGCCGTTGTCGTTGATATCGCGGCCGGTCACCTGGGCATTCCAGGCGGCGGTCATGAAAGCCTTCGCAGTGATCTGCACGTACATGGTTGGGCCGACAAATACCGCATCCCCGGTGTATGCGCTAAAGCCGATCGAGTCGTAATGGCGAAGATACCAGGCCTCGGCCCCGACGGTGACCGACGGGGTGATGCGGTACGCTAACGCCATCGATGCGCCGACCGTCAACTCGTTTTGCCAAACCCCGAGATCGACCCGCGACGTCTCGGGTTCATAGAGAACGTTGGACCCAAGAAACATGCGGTTCGGGATCAATTCGAGGTCAGCATTTATCTTGGCTTCAAGTTCGTAATTGACCAGCGGTGCGCCGCTGGTCTCATCGGCAGAATGCCATTCCGGTTCGGCTGACAATGTGACCGCAAGGGGCGAAGATGGACCACGCTCAATAACCAAATATCTAAATTCAGTAAAGAAGCCGTCGAACTTCAGTTGATTGCGATTGTCGAGGCCCGTCACATTGCTGATATTGTAGGTTGACATCAATGGTCCAAGCTCGATTTGAACATACTGGTTTGGCGTAAACTCATACTCCAGTTCGGTTTCGGACACGCCGTAGCGACCGTCGCGCTTGCCAAATCCGGCCACAGTCTCGGTGGAAACTTCTTTCTCACCCTCCAGGCCGATACCGGATCCCTCGGTAAATCCGAAGATATATTTGGTTTCGATTTCCCGGTACACCCCGGTGTCTTGCGCCTTGGCGCCTGTCGTGACCATCAGCAGCGCCGTGGTCACAACAGACAAACGCAACGGAAATTCCGCCACCGGCAGCGCTGCAATGGAGATCTGATGGTTTTGCAGTACGCTCGTGATACGGCTGACGATGCCGCAAATATTGCTTGAAAATCGCGGCATCGAGCGTTTGGTGGCGTCGCCTTGGTATCGGCCAACGCCCTGACCATCATGACAGCTTTCCACTATTTCCTCCAATTTGCACGGTTCAAGGCCGAGCAATCAAAGGCCGCAGGATCAACGACTACGCAGTAATCCTCGGGACAATCTGCATATGCAGGCTGCAAATGATTGCTGTCAATAGATCGACAAGATACTGGAATGATTCAAAATATTCAGCAATCTACTCGACTTTTAGCTATTATAAACAAAGCGAGTGTGCAGCTGTTGAGCAGACGGATCAGATGTTGCCGCGTTGCCGGATCGGATGGTCTGGGGACACCCTATGCGGCCTCAAACACAGTCGACGCCCAGTGTCCTTGCCGGCTCGGCGGCGCTGGCCTGCGGCCTGACTGGTCTCGCCGACGGTCGTCAGCGTGCCCGTGGCCGAAGGGAGGTGGACCAAATAGCAAGGACGGCGGCGGAACCTGCGGGTTTTGCCTCCGTGTCCGACCAGGATCACAGAGATTGCGAAAACCGATTATCAATTGTGAAAACCGATGATTTGCCGGTTGGGTGCCGATGTCAGTCCGATTCGTGGCGTGGCCACGCGATAGGGTGCGACCGCCGCGGGGCCAAAACGAACGGACGCAACGCTGACGTGTCGCGCTGCAGCACGCCAATTGTCGATCGAATGCGGGTCGTGCGTGCGGGCACGCCTATAATGTGACAGGAGTTGCTATAATGACACCGGTCCGGCGGCGCAGTCCCTCATTTTCAATTTGCGCCCGGCCGACCGAATGACGATACCACGGGAGGAATACAGGATCATGACCTTGCTGGATCAAGTCAGGACGGAGATCGGCTCCCGGCCGTCATACCCGTTGGCTCTAGCGGCAGGCTTCGTCGCGCTCGACATCGTCACGCGGCTGCTGCCGCAATCGCTCAACTGTACGGCCGTCGCCGCCACTGCGCTGCTGGCCGGAACGCTGTTTGAATCCCGCCTTCTGGCCGCCGTTGTGCCGTTCGCCGGGATGGCCCTGAGTGAGCCGTTCCTGCGGTCGGAGGACTGGCGAATCCTAGCCGTCGTCTATGCCGCCCTGTGCGCGCCGGCTGCGATCGGCCATTGGGCGCGGCAGTATCGCCGCACCTTCGTCCTGCTGCCGCTGGCTTGTGCCGGATCTCTCCTCTTCTTCGTCGCCAGCAACTTCGCAGTGTGGACATTTACCGACCTCTATGCCCACGGCATACGCGGGTTAATCGCGTGCTACGTTGCGGCTCTGCCCTTCCTCCGCAACACCATTCTGGGCGACCTCACCTGGTTGGCGGCGTTGCTGGCCGGGTTGTCGATCGGCAGACACATCGGAGCAATCCGTCCGGCTCTCGCGTTGCGACGAACGTGACGGATCACAGCACGGGGCGCTCGATGCGCCCATGCGTTTCATTCGAGCCCTCGCATACGACCTGCCCATGATATCGATCACTGATCTTGCCGGGAGGGCGACGCCTGCATCTGACCAGCGCGTGATCGGAGTGGTCAGCGCGGCGCATTTTGTCAGCCACTACTATATCCTATTGCTGCCACCGCTATTTGCCTTCATCCGCGCGGACTATGGGGTCAGTTACACTGAGCTCGGGCTGACCATAGCGGCCTTCAATCTGACATCGGTCATCTTTCAGACCCCGATGGGATTTCTGGTCGACCGGACCAGTGCCTACGCCGTCCTGCTTAGTGGACTGTTGGTGGGCGGCTCCGCGATAGCGGTTGCGGCCTTGATCCCTTCATTTTGGCTGCTGGTGGCGATGGCAGCGGTCGCTGGGATTGCCAATACGGTCTATCACCCGGCTGACTACGCCTTGATGTCGCAACGGGTCTCGCCCGCGCGAATGAGCCATGCCTTTTCATTCCATACCTTTGCGGGTCTGCTTGGCTCGGCGGCGGCGCCTGCCAGCCTGTTGTTCATGGCGAGTCTGTTCGGCTGGCGCGGTGCCTTGATGGGAGCCGCGGTTCTCGCCTTCGTGGTTGCCGGCCTGGTGGCGCTCCAGCACGATCTAAAGTCGCAGCATGATCGGCCGAGCGACACCCCCAAGCCGAGCGGACACCGCGGGTCCGACTGGGGTTTGCGACTGCTAGTCTCGGCGCCGATCCTGAGCAATCTCATCTTTTTCGTATTGCTGGCGGTGACGAGCGGCGGCATCTACAATTACTCGGTGGTGGCGCTGGCGGCGCTTGATGGTACGCCGCTGGCGGTCGCCAACGCGGCATTGTCCGGGTTTCTGTTCTCCAGTGCGCTCGGTGTTCTGGCCGGAGGCTTGTTGGCCAGTCGCACCGTGCGGCACGGTGCGGTGGCGGCGGGCGGTCTGTTAGCAATGGGACTGCTGGCGGCGATCCCGGCTTTCGTCAGGCTTGAAGCATGGCCGCTGCTGGTCGTGATGTCGGCAGCTGGCTTTTCAAACGGCGTCATCATGCCGTCCCGCGACATGATCGTGCGGGCCGTCACACCCCCTGGTTCATTCGGCAGGGTGTTCGGTTTCGTCACGACCGGCTTCAACATCGGCGGAACGATCGCCCCGCCGGTATTTGGTGCGCTGATGGATCATGGCCT
>Ga0187783_10003820_pt1 | contig 11129 bp, 11 predicted proteins | sample 1015_SJ02_MP02_2_FD_132471 | JGI IMG/M metagenome (GOLD analysis project Ga0187783, IMG submission 132471) | Tropical peat soil microbial communities from peatlands in Department of Meta, Colombia - 1015_SJ02_MP02_20_MG | ecosystem: Environmental > Terrestrial > Soil > Wetlands > Peat | place...
CCATTCGCCACAAAGCCGCGATCGCCCGGTTGATCAGGGGTGAGCTGATGGGGCATTGCTCAATGGGGAGAAGATCCGTCGAGTGAAAACGATAATAGCCGAGCGCGAACTCCGGTTCCCCCTTCATTCTCAAACGGGCACGGTTGCGATAATTCCAGGCGGGCGAGGCGTGGGCGACGATATCGATGGCCGGTTCTATTTTGGCCGTGCGGCGCAGGGTTTCTTTCAGAATAGCGGCCTTGATTTCGAGTTGGTGCTCATAGCTCGAATGCTGGTAGTGGCATCCGCCGCATGCTCCGAAGTAGGGGCACCGGGGTTCGACCCGATGCGGGGAAGCTTGGCGAACGTGATCGGCGCGGGCACGGGCAAATCCCGGTTTTTCCTCAAGCAGAGAACCTTCGATGCGCTCTCCCTCGAGGACGAAGGGTATGAACACAGCTTTGCCCTGCCCATGCTCATCGGCCGGCAGTCGCGCTAAGCCGTCACCGCCATAAACAAGTTTTTCGACGCTAAAAAGCAAGCAATGATTCTCTTCAGCCACCAGCGGCGTGGTGCCGGGAGCAGTGCCTCCCTGGCCTGGCGGCGGGCCGCAACCGCTCGGGTGCGCGGCCGGGGTGGGCTCTTCTAAGTCTCACAGATAGAACAAGCTGAGTTTCGGCAACCCGAACTTGTCGAGAAGGCGCTTGTGGACATATTGCTTGTGAAGCTGTTCGATCTGCACTGCCGGCATCTTTCGGCAGTAGGGGGCCAGGGCATGGTCGGCCGCGGCACGTTCGGCCACAATCTCCTCATCGGGAATCGTCGCCAGCAAGACCGCGAACAGCTTCTCCTCCGCCACGGTCAGGCGTCGTTCCAGGTCTTCGAGGGGCGGAAGAGTTTTCGTTCGCTCCAATTGTCCTGCCATCTCGCCGAGCATTGCCGCCGTTTCTCGCGCGAGCCTCCGCGCAGAGAGGTGTTCGGCTTCTGGCAGCTGGGCGCTTTCGAGCGCCTCCGCGTTTCGCCGCAGAAACCCGACAATCTCAGAAACCGGGAAAGCGGATTCGGCCCGGCTGTCTCGCCCCGGTTTGCCAGCCCCCACCGCGGCTTCTTTCATCGCTTCGGCCGCGGCCAGCACCTCTTGCGTGCAAAATGCCAATCCGTTGATCTTTCGCGTCTTCGATCGCCGCTCGGCATAGCGATCAAAGGCGACGTCAATGCCCCGCAGTACCGCTTCGAGGGGCACGCCTGCCTCCTTCCACACATCCATCAGTGCCCAATCGACAGTGGAAAGCAAGAGGGTTGTGCCGCGACGTTGCCGAAAGTGATCCTCGATTTCGGTGAAGTAGCTAAAGTACGTCGTATCGCGGGTAGCCTTGTCCATGTTGCTCAATCTTAACGGACGATGCCCGACCAATCGAGGAGGTTGCCCCCCCCAAAAACCGGTCGAAGTGCGAGACGCTCCAAGCCGGTGAGGACGCCCCGTACGGGCCAAGCCCCCAAGTAAGGCGGGAGGAAGGATTCTCGGGTAGCCTAGATCAAACAAGAGTACGTCACGAGGCAAAAAGGGAAGGCCGCACGCGCAGGCCGATCCCATCGAGCCCACCCTACCGCTCCTTGGCCGGCATCGGTCTCTAGCTCGCGCGGCCCGATTTGGCGACCGTGCTGCGCTCCCAGATGATGCACAGTCCCTCCAAAGTCAGGAAATCATCGATGTGTTCGATATATTTTGATTCCTTCCCAATCAGCGACGCCAGGCCTCCGGTGGCAACGACCTTGGTGGCTTTTCCCATTTCTCCGAGCAGCGACGCGAGAATCCCATCTACCAGTCCAAGGTAGCCGTAATACAGGCCGGATTGCAGGCTGCCGACCGTGTTCGTGCCGATGATCTTGGTGGGCTTGCGAATATCCACGCGGGGCAGCCTTGCGGTGCGTTCAAACAGGGCGTCGGCCGAGATCCCGATGCCCGGACAAATGACCCCGCCTTGGTATTCTCCCTTGGCGGTCACACAGTCGAACGTGGTTGCCGTGCCAAAGTCTACGCAAATCACCGGGCCGCCGTATTTTTCAAAAGCCGCCACGGCATTGACAATGCGGTCGGCGCCGACCTCGGCCGGATTCTCATACAGCACCGGCATTCCCGTCTTCACCCCGGGTCCAACGAAAAGCGGTTGGGTATGGAAATAACGTTCGCAGACTTGTCGCAGGGTGGAATCGAGCGGGGGCACGACGGAGGAGATCACGATGCCACGAATTCCCTGGACGGCAAGGTTGTCCATGGCGAAAAGATTGCGGAACAACACCCCATATTCGTCGACCGTTTGCGTCGAGACGGTCGCCACCCGCCAGTTGGCCACCAGTTCGTAACCTCCCGCGGGCTGCGGCGGGCGGCTGGCAGCGGCTGGTTTAGCTTGGGCGGCTTCGACGAAGACCCCGAGAACGGTGTTGGTGTTGCCGACATCGAGGACTAACAGCATAGGAGAGGAATCCGAGAGCCCTTTCTCACGCCTGGATCAGCCTGCCAGACGATTTCATTCCAATTTTACGGTGCCGGACAGAACCGTGCGTAGACCTTGCTGGGTTCGCACTTGCAGGAAGCCGCGGGCGTCGAGTCCTTCGGTCATGCCTTGGTAGTCGCCGTTCTCTTCCACTCGCACCCGGGCCCCTCGCACCATCGACGAACGCTCGGCAAAACGCCGCAGGATGGCGTCATAGGAACGGTTCCGCAGACTGCGATATTCCCGATCGAAAGATTGTAGCAAAGCGGCGCACAGTGCCAGGCGCGAGTACTCCTTGCCGGTGGCCATCCGTAAAGACGTGGCCGAGGCTTCTAAGTCGCGGGGGAAGGTCGTCTGATTGACGTTCACTCCGATGCCGACAACCACGTGCCGAACGCGCGTCGGTTCGGCGATCATTTCGGCGAGAATGCCGCAGAACTTCTTGCCGCCAAGCAGAAGATCATTCGGCCATTTCAGGTCGGGAGAAAGTGCGGGGTCCAGTTCCTTGACGGCCGCTGCGACCGCCAGTCCCGCCGCCAGGGTCACGAGGAGGACTTCGGCCGGCGGCAGCGCCGGGCGCAGCACCAGCGAACAGTACATGCCCGAGCGCGGGGAAAACCATGGATGACTTCCGCGGCCGCGACCCGCGCTCTGTTGCTCGGCCAGGAACACGCTGCCTTCGGGGGCGCCATCCCGGGCGGCATCCATGGCGACGGTGCTCGTCGACCCGAGGTTGAAGTAATGATGAAGGTGCTCTCTGAAGATCGTTCCCCGAATCAAAGGAGCCAGCATCTCCGGCAGCAGAAGGTCCGGCATGGCTTCGAGGCGGTACCCGGTGCCGCGATGGCCGGCGATAGCCACCCCCAGGGCGCGCAACTGCTCGACCAAATGCCAGACCGCGGAAGGGCGGACAGCAACTTCGGCGGCCAGCTTGGTCCCGCTCAGGACGACGGTGGCATGATTCATGAGCAGGTGGACCATATGTCCCAGCCGGCGTTCGGTTTCTGAACCGGGAGCAGGAGGGTCAGGTACTCTCCTCGGCGGGGTGCGTCTTGGCGATGGCAGCCTGATGCGGCCATTATGAGGGAGAACCGCCACAAAGCACAAAATCTGCGGCTCGCCGGGGGGAGTTGGACGGGTCGCTCGCGCCGGGGAAGGACGCTTCAGTCGGCGGGGCCGACGCGCAGACTCATATCGACCGCGGGTGCCGAGTGGGTCAGCGCGCCCACGGAGATGAAATTGACGCCGGTTTCAGCGTAGGCGCGAACATTCTCCAGGGTGATGCCCCCGGAGGCTTCGAGGGGAATCGCAGGGTTGGCCTGGGAGCAGCGCTCGACCGCGCGCCCTACCTCCTCGACCGGCATGTGGTCGAGCAGAATGACCTCCGCACCGTGCCCGAGAGCCTGCTCCAGTTCGTCCAAGTTGCGAACCTCGATCTCGATCAGCTGCTCGCCACGCCGATTGCGGTGAGCACGCTCCAGGGCCTGCGGGATCCCCCCCGCCAACGCGATGTGATTGTTCTTGATCAGAATGCCATCGGACAAGTCCAGGCGATGGTTTTGGCCCCCACCACAGCGCACCGCGTATTTATCCAGGTTGCGCAAGCCCGGACTGGTCTTACGCGTGTCGAGGATCTTCGCTTTGGTGCCCGAGACCCGATCCACGAATTTGCGAGTCAAGGTGGCAATGCCGCTCAGACGCTGCATCAGATTGAGAATCACCCGCTCGCAAGAAAGAATCACGCGCGCATTATGGCGGATCACCGCGATCGACTGACCCTTGTGCAACCGGATGCCATCGAAGATTTCCGGATGGGTTGTGACTTCGTAATGCGAGGTCACCGCGCCATCCAATTCGGCGTACGTCTCGAGGATGCGGGCGATCGAACCAATTCCCGAGAGGATGGCATCCTGCTTGGATACAATGGTGGCGGCGGCGCGTTGATTGGGGTCAATACAAGCATAGCTCGTGGCATCCCGCGTGGCGCGGTCCTCGAGCAACGCATTCGCGATCACGGCGGTGATGCGGCGACTATTCCAGTCCATTCCGCTCCCCGAGTTGGTCGTTCATCTTCTGTCGCAAGATCGCGAGCTCCGCGATGCGGTTGCGCAATCTCTCGATGACCTGGGCCGGGGCTTTGGCCAGGAATTGCTCGTTGCCCAGCTGATGGTGGGCATGGGTGATCTCGCGTTCGATCTTGTCTAATTCTTTTCTCAGTCGCTGCCCTTCCGCCGCTAGGTCGACCGTCTTCTCGTAGACCAGGTGAACGTCAAAGCGTGCGCTATGCCGCAAGGCCGGCAGTTTGGCCGGCAGGTGCTCTACGAACTCGACTCGAGCCACCTGCGCCAGTCGCTCCAGGGCGGCAAGATTGTCTTCGAACAGGCGACGGACGTTAGCATCGGGCGCGAAGATTTGAATGGGTACGCGCTGCTTGGCTTCCACTTTCAACTCCGCCCGCAGATTGCGAACACTCACGATGAGATCTTGCAGGATTGCCATCTCGGTTTCTGCCGGCAGGTCAAGCTGCTTTTCATCGGGTTGGGGATAGCCGGCGAGAGCGATTGAGGGAAGGGGTGGTTTGTCTTCATAGATCGCCTGCCAAAGTTCTTCGCTAATAAACGGCATGATGGGATGCAAGAGCCGCAGGGCCGCCTCGAGCAGGATCAGGAGGTTGCTGCCCGCAACCCCCGCCCTCTCGGCACCCACCGCATCGGTGAGCCGCGGCTTGATCAGTTCCAGATACCAATCGCAGAACTCGCCCCAGAAGAAGTCATAGATGCTGTTGGCAGCCTCATGAAAACGATAGGTCTCAAGCGCCGCATTCACGCCGGCCGCCACCCGGTTGAAGCGCGAGCGAATCCAGCGATCCTCAAGCGCCGCCGGCGCAAAGCCACCGAGACCCATCCGAGGCCCGGTGGTTGCTCCGGCCGCGGCAGTTCGGAGGAGAGGGTTGCGGTGATGAGTGTTCGTGCTCAGGAACACGAACCGTGCCGCGTTCCAAATTTTGTTGGCGAAAGCCCGATAACCCTCGGTGCGGCTGGGATTAAAGGCAATGTCGGTTCCCGGTGCCGCCATGGCGGCTAAGGTGAAGCGGGTGGCGTCGGTTCCAAAGCGGTCGATGATGTCCAGAGGATCGATCACGTTTCCTTTAGTTTTCGACATCTTTTGCCGCTCGGCATCGCGCACCAGGGCGTGAATATAAACCTGGCGGAAGGGCACGCTGTCATCTTTCTTGTCGCCCCATCCGCTGGCCTCCCTCCGTTCAGGGTCCTGCTGATGGTCGCGCATAAAGTGACAGCCAAACATGATCATGCGTGCCACCCAGAAGAACAGAATTTCGTGTGCCGTGATCAGGAGGCTGGTGGGATAGAAAACTTCCTGGTCGCGAGTCTGAGCGGGCCAGCCCAAGGTGGTGAAGGGCAGCAAGCCCGACGAGAACCAAGTATCAAGCACGTCACTGTCCTGTTCGAGCGCGGAGGCGCCGCACCTTCCGCAGCGGGTTGGGGCTTCGCGGGCCACGATGATTTCCCCGCAGGCGCAATACCAGGCCGGAATTCGATGTCCCCACCACAGCTGTCGCGAGATGCACCAGTCGTGGATGTTACCCATCCAATTGAGGTAAATCTGCTTATAGTTCTCCGGGACGATTTCGATCTCACCGTTCTCAACCACTTGGATGGCGCGCTCGGCCAAGGGAGCAACCTTGACAAACCATTGTGTCGACAGGCGTGGTTCGACCACGGTGCCGCAACGGTCGCAGGTGCCGAGGGCGATAGCATAGTCCTTCACCCCCACCAAGAATCCCTGTCGCTCGAGGTCTTCGAGCACCCTCTGGCGCGCCTCCAATCGATCCAACCCGGCGTAAGCGCCGGCATTTTCGTTCATGCGAGCGTGCTCGTCCATGACTTCGATCTCGGCCAGATGGTGTCGCTTCCCTGCTGCGAAGTCGTTCGGATCGTGCGCCGGAGTTACCTTGACGGCGCCAGTTCCAAATTCGGGTCGGGCAAGCTCGTCGGTGATGATCGGAATCTCTCGGTTCATCAAGGGCAGGCGAACCTTCTTGCCGTGGAAATGCTGGTACCTCTCGTCCTTCGGGTTGACCGCCACAGCCGTATCGCCCAGCATGGTCTCGGGTCGGGTAGTCGCGACCGTGATCCATTCCTGGGTGCCGATCACGGGATAGCGAATCTCATACAGCTTCCCCGGAACCTCCTCGTGCTTGACTTCAAGATCGGAGATTGCGGTCCCACAGCGCGGGCACCAGTTCACAATGTAGTTCCCGCGGTAGAGCAGGCCTTCCGCATAGAGGCGAACAAAGACCTCTCGCACGGCGCCCGAAAGATTCTCGTCCATGGTGAAGTATTCGCGGCTCCAGTCCACGGAAAAGCCCAGCCGCTTCATTTGGTCGAGAATTGCGCCGCCATAATGCCGCTTCCATTCCCAAACCCGTTCGAGAAAGGCCTCCCGGCCGAGGTCGCGCCGCTTCTTGCCGTCTTTCGCCAGCTGACGTTCGACCATCATCTGGGTGGCGATGCCGGCATGATCGGTTCCCGGCAGCCACAAGGTGAGGAAACCCCGCATGCGATGCCAGCGCACGATGATGTCCATCTGCGTTTGGTTGAGCATGTGTCCCATATGCAGCCGACCGGTCACGTTGGGAGGCGGCAACAGCAGGGCAAATACGGGGCGGGGGTCGGCAGACGGTGTGGGTACGGAGAACATCTTCTGTTCGACCCAGTATTCGGCCCAGCGCTTTTCGATTTGGCCGGGCACATAGGATTTTTCGAGTTCGTGGGGCATGGCGACAGCGCGCGCAGCAGTAAACATTTGGCCCTTCGTCAACCCACCGGAGTCGGCGGCACAAACCTCGACAGCGAGATTGGCTCAATGCGCGCGGAAGCTTTGATATTACAGGTCGGCTGAAAACGAGGTCAAACGGGAGACGGGGGTGATACCTGTTGAGGGGAAAATGCTAGACCCTCCCGGCACCAGCAAATTCGCGGTCCAGACAAGGCTCGCTCACATTTGAGATGATGCCGACGATTTCTTTGCGGAGGGTGGTTGGTACGCCTTGAGGGGAAAACGCTACACCCGCCCCAGGGGGTATCCGAGCCGGGGGAGCGGGAGTATTGGGAGAACGTCGCGATATCGTGCTCCCCTACGGATAGAAACCCGGGATCTTCATGCGGGTTGCGTTGCTTCTCAGCTCGACTCTGACGGGGCCTGCTTGTTCCAAAAGGATACAAGTATTGCCAGCGCGGCCAGAAAAGCCGTCAAACTCAAAAGCGTTTGCAGTACCTGGGTTGTTCCTCCGATTCTTGGGAATAGACCGCCAACCAGAACGAGCATTGCGTTTCCGGTATACGATCCAAACATGGCCTTTTCGGTCTTCGGTAACGGAGCTCTTATGAATCCAATCCCAATCAGGCAAATGCCGCCCCAAATCGCTATGTTGAGCAGCACATTTGCCCAATTCGGCCAGACACTAGAGCCAAACAACGTCCAAGAATATGTCTCAGCAGTCTTGGTGTGAAAGCGAAAACCGAGAGAACTGCCCGTTACCAAGATAGCCAGCAATGCTCCGAAGCGAGTGGTGACAATCCGGGATCGACGAGTTATGGTCGTGGTGCGCAATGCGGATTCATGACCGAGCGAATGCCGAGGTGCGCTTGCGCGGTGGATCACGGCCCCTGCCGAATAGGCCAAAGTCCCAATCCAGAGCGGTGTGACAAAGAGCTTATCGAAACATCTTGTGGCGAACCCCGCTTCGCTATAGTTCTGAATCTGGCAATTAGCCGTGAAGAAGTGCTCGACAAGCGAACCCGGGCCAGTAAGGACACTTCCGGTGGTGCGCCAGTCTATTACACGGAATAGAAAAGCCATGGTGGCCGGAACCCAAACCCATTGGGCGGATGTGTCCGGGAACGTGCCACACATCACGTACGCAAAACAAAATCCGACTACAACGACCAAAAGTATCAAATGCGCAGAATAGAACTGTCGCGATCGCCAACCATCTGGACTGGTCCGCTCCAAGAACTCAGAAACCGTAGTAGAATCCGCACGATAGAGTATGAATTGCTTCGGGAGTGCGCGTGAAGCGAAAGAATTCTTAATCTCCAGAATTGTCGAAGAAGCGCAGCGAGAGAGTGTCGTGCTCTCGGAACCTGAACGGAAGATGCTCTACTTCTCGGAAACTGGATGGACCCTTCCCGACATGTCGACGGTCGCTAAAGAATTCGACAGTACCCACGATTGGAAGGATTACGAGAAGAAGATTGCACGTCTGATTCGCAACGCGGCCAAACGTGCTCGCAAGCAGTCTCCCGCAGACTATGACGACTGGTCGCAAGCTATTCTTCGGTTAAAGAAAGAGGATCATTACATCCTTGTCATGATCAGGCAGGCAGGATTGCGACCGCGTGGCGATGTTTTTCGGCTCTGGGGCACTGGTATCGTCATTGTGACCGTGCTGGTCGCATTGATATTCTTGTCAATCAGGTACGGAATCGACCTGGGAAAATACATGGGCCGAGGCATTCCGCTCGGTCCTTACATCTGGGCATCTGCCCTTCTTGTCGCAATTGCCTGCCAACTGCTCGGTTTTTTCATGGGTGCTAAGAGAGTCGATGACTGGACTTCCAGGCTAGTGCAAAAAGTGGTTCGCCTGCGAGCACGATAAAAGCATTCTGACGTAAGCAGGCGAGGAGCACAATTCCGCGTGAAAATCGAATTCTCCCAACAAGCCCGTTCGGACGCGATCACATCCATTCAGCGTTATTTCCAAGAGAATATGTCTGAACCTATCGGCAACATGGCAGCAGGGCTGCTGCTGAACTACTTTGTGGAGGAGGTTGGACCAGCCATTTACAATCAAGCGATCGCCGATGCGCAAGCACGAATCCAGCAACGCATGTCAGACCTTGAAGGCGAACTCTACGCCCCAGAGTTTCAGTATTGGCCCAACATCGAACGCAAGCGGAAGAAAGAACATTGAGGATTCAGTGGCATGAAACCGAAGTAGCTGTTTTGAGTGTTATCGCGATGTTTCGCCAGCTATCCGCTCAAAATGGATCGGTGGCTACTCCTATTGAAAGGAATACCCGCTAGGAGGAACCTGGAAGAGCTTCGCGTCGTCGGGCACAGACGAAGAGATTCGGTCGATCCGATAGTACGTCGCGCCTTCTCTTAGGGGTATTCTGTAGACATCGAAGTCAATGTCGAACTCCGAGTTATGCCACACATCCGCTCCTGCAGCTGAACCATCCGGTTTGTAGCACATCATGCTGGTCCGGCCCAGGCTGATACCGCCAATCGAATACTCTCCTAGAAAAGTCTGCTCAAATCTCTCCCCGCCACACCGGACCCGGTCATGCGGTGCGGGAGCCTGACATACTCCGTCTATGCAATCCATCGAGCTGCCCCCCACGGCAAAGAACGAGATGGTGGAAGGAGGGTGGATTTCGTTAACCTGACATTCTCGGTCCGCGACCGAACAGACTGTGCGTTTTCTGGCCGCCGCGTCATACAACCAGACGGTCGCAAGGGGCGGCAGTTTCCCCGAGTGCTCTTCCCGAGGCGCGCGGACACGCCCCACACTCGGCCCTCCTGGTCGCGTACCCACTCCTCTACCCAGTGCTTGGAGACCACCTTTGTCCCGTCCTTTGATTCGATATGTTCGACGCTTGCCTTGATGGAAACAGGCTTGCTTGGAGTTCCCGCCAGGTAGATACGGTAAATGCGAAATTCGCGGCTATCGGCGGGAGGGTGTTGTTCTTCCTGGGCTGCGATTGCGCACGCGAGCAGCGCTGACCCCGCCAGAAGAATTAAAGCATGGTAACGCTGTGGCATTGGGACGCTCCTATGCACGACACCGAGTACACAATACAACCGGCTGTAACGGGGCACAAGCGAAAATCGGGTGGCTGACATACGGTTCGCGATTCGCGTCAATTGTTCGTCGGCTGCGAGAACGTAACCCTTTGGCTTGTACTCAATGGCTTTGAAATCCAGCAGACTCGTGTCTTCGCCTTCCTCCCAGTGCCGGTCGGATTCCTTCCCGATGTAGATTGGAGGCCAGTTCGCAACGATGTGGGCGCGCTGCAACAGTCCCGCGTGTCGGGTCCGCACGGCGAGTGTGGAGGGAGGAGGCTGAGCAGAGCGGAGAGACTAGGAGGGGTGGGACGCGAGCGGGTCAGGGCGGGAGGGCGAGAGGAACTGAGGGTCAGAAGGGAAAGAGGCGGAAGTGTGGGCTTTGAAATCGATAAGGCGCTAAGATTTATCAACAGTTATACTGAACCCGCGTGCCCAACGCGGAGTATTCTCTGAGACCGCGATCCACTACCATGCGCTAACATCCGGCCCAAGCCCAGCGCCATAGTATTCCGCGAGAGCTTTCTTCTCCTGGTCCGTTAGCTGGCGCGCGATGCTGCGCATACGAACATTGATGTCGTTCGCACGATCGCCTTTAGCAAAGTGATTGAGCTGCTCCAGAAGGTAAGCCGCGTTTTGCGTCGTGAGAGATGGCGCTCCTTTTACCGAACCAGCGGGACCGTGGCATGCCTGACACGGCGGTATGCCTCTGCGTCCGTCACCGAACAAGATGAGCTCGATCGCCATCGAAGCCCCCGAACGATCTCGCATGGCTTGCGGAAA
>Ga0187783_10003821_pt1 | contig 11128 bp, 7 predicted proteins | sample 1015_SJ02_MP02_2_FD_132471 | JGI IMG/M metagenome (GOLD analysis project Ga0187783, IMG submission 132471) | Tropical peat soil microbial communities from peatlands in Department of Meta, Colombia - 1015_SJ02_MP02_20_MG | ecosystem: Environmental > Terrestrial > Soil > Wetlands > Peat | place...
GCGCGGTAAGCCTGCGCGCCCGACGGCGCTTGCACCCCGAGCGCCTTCAGCTGGGCCTCCTCGGATTGGGCCGTGAGCAGCGCCCGCGAGCTGTCGCTGAGAAGCGCGGCCAGGTGTTGCGCCGCCTGCAGCTGCGCGCCGAGCGCTGCCTCGGGAAGCGGCATACGCGGGTCCTGCTTCAGTGTGAGCGGTGCCTCGAAGCGCTGGCCGTCGACCGTGAGACGCACCCGGTAGCTGCCCGGCAGCGCGACCGGTCCTTCGGGACCGCGCGGTGTCGCGTGCGGCACCGCCGAGATCGGGTAGCCGTAGGTCACCGATAGCGGCGCAGGGTAATGCAGGTCCCACACCCAACGGTGCATGCCGCTGCCCGCGGGCAGGAGGCGCGGCGCCAGCAGCCAGTACTGTGGAATCAGCTCGCGGGCAAGCTCCGCGGCGCTCGACTCGGGGACATCGTCACTGCGATAGCGCCGCACCAGCGCGCCGGCGGCGTCGACGATCTCGAGCGTCACCGGCGTGTGCGCCGGCCGCGGGAGGTAGAACTCGATCACCGCACCTGCCGGCGGGTTTGCGGCGAGCGGCTCATCGGGCGGCAGCGGCGTGTCGCTCCAGGTGCTGCGCTGCACGCGCCAGGCAGCCGCCGGAGTCAGCAGCTGCACGCTGCGCGGCGCGGCGCCGCCGAGCTGCCGCAGGCGCGAAATGTCGTCGAGGATCCAGATCGAGCGGCCGTGGGTCGCGACGATGAGATCGTCACCCTGTATCCACAGGTCGCGCATCGAGGTTGGCGGCAGGTTGAGCTGCAACGACTGCCAGTGCTCGCCGTCGTCGAAGGAAACCCACACCGCCTTCTCGGTGGCCGCGTACAGCAGCCCGCGGCGCTGCGGGTCCTCGCGCACCGCGTTTACCGGTGCATCGGCCGGCAGTCCGGCCACGATCAGCTGCCAGCTCGCGCCGTGATCGCGCGTGCGGTAGATGTAGGGCTTGAGGTCGTCGATGCGCATGCGGCTCACCGAAACGTAGGCCGCGCCGGCGTCGAAATGCGAAGCGTCGATCTGCGTGACCTTGCTCCACGGTGTGAGAGCGGGCGGAGTCACGTTCGACCAGTTGGCACCGTCATCGCGCGTGAGCCACAGGAATCCGTCGTCGGTGCCGGCCCACAGCGTGCCGGCAGCGAGCGCCGAGGGGGCGAGAGCGTAGATGACGCCGCGCTGAAGTTCGGCGCCTTTCGGATGCAGCGCGCCGACGCTCGCCGGCACATCGCCCGCCTGGCGCGCCAGGTCCGGGCTGATCGCCTGCCAGCTCGCTCCGCCATCGCGGGTGCGATACAGCCGGTCTGCGCCGTAATAGAGGGTGTGGGGATCCAGGGGCGCGAACATGAGCGGCTCAGTCCGATCGACCCGCACTTTCTTGGTGCGCACCGGGATCGGCGTGACGTTCGTCACCTGGCCGGTCGACCAGTGGAACCTCGACACCTCGTTGCGGCCGGCGCCGTAGATCACATCCGGATCGAGGGGATCGGGCGCGACATAGCCGTACTCGATCACTCCGACCGGATGCCAGTCGCGATCGGTGATGCTGCCGTCGTTGCCGCGACTCGAGATGCAGACCGAGCCGCTCTCCTGCTGTCCGGCGCAGACGCGGTACGGGAACGTCGGTGTGACGGCGATGTGATAGAGCTGCGCGGTGGGCTGGTTGAACCAGCTGCTCCAGCTCTGCCCGCCGTTGAGTGTGACGATAGCGCCCTGGTCGCTGACCAGCGCGACGATCCGCGGGTCCTGTGGGTTGATCCACACGTTCTGATAGTCATCGCCGCCCGGCGCGCCTCGCAGCGACGTCCAGCTCTTGCCACCGTCGACCGACTTCATGGTGACGATGCTGGTGCTGTAGAGCACATCGGCGTTGCCGGGATCGACGGCCAGCACCGCCAGATCGCCGCCGCCGATGCGCAGCGCCGGCCGCGGATCGGTAGTGATCCTTACCCAGCTCTCGCCGGCATCGTCGGAGCGGAACACGCCGAGCCCTTCGGCCGAGGAGTAGTCGCCCGACTCGGTGGTGGCGACGGCGGCATACAGCCGCTGCGGGGCACTCGGCGCGATCGCAATATTGATCTGCGACAGGTCGGCCGGCAGTCCGGTGCCGAGGCGCCGCCAGGTGGTGCCGCCGTCGGTCGACTTGAACAGCCCGCCGTTGGTGCCATTGAATTCGTTCTTGTCCTCCCACGGTCCGAGTCGCGCCTGCCACAGCCCGGCGTAGACGGTGCTGGGCTGGCTGGGATCGATCACGACCGCCGAGCCGCCGGTATCGGCGTCCTTGTAGAGCACGCGCTGCCAGCTGCCCCCACCGTCGAGCGAGCGATAGATGCCGCGCTCGGTGCTGGGGCCGTAGGGGTGTCCGAGGACCGCAGCGAACACCCGCCGCGCATCGTGCGGGTCGACCGCCAGCTGCGGGATCTGCTGAGCATCGTCGAGTCCGAGATGCACCCAGCTGCGCCCCGCGTCGAGCGAGCGATAGATGCCGTTGCCGACCGACAGGTCCGGCCGCAGCAGCCCCTCGCCGCTGCCGACATAGAGGGTGTTGGGCTCCGAAGGCGCGACGGCGATCGCGCCGATCGACTGCGTCGGCTGGCCGTCGAAGATCGGCCGCCAGGTCCGCCCGGCATCGTCAGTCTTCCACACTCCGCCATTGACCGCGCCGATGTAGAACACGCCGGGCTGCCCCGGCACGCCGGCGAGCGCGCGGGTGCGGCCGCCGCGCTGCGGCCCGATCAGGCGCCACGAGAGGTCCTGGTCGAGGCCCGCCACGGTGCCCGGCGCAGGCGCGGCCGGCGCGGCGAGCGCGGCGAGCGCACCGGTAGCAACGAGCGCACCGACGCCGGCGATCATGACCGACGTCCAGCGAATAGCCATGGGAACCTCCGCCCTAACGGTAGGGCTTATAGGACTTCTCTTCGATCAGCCGCGAGCCGAGCTGCAGATTGATTCGCTTCTTGATGGCCGCGCGCTCATCGTTGCACTGGTAGACGGCGCGTGCCAGCTCGATGAAGTCGCGGTCGAAGGTCTGCCGCGCCTCCTTGTCACGGATGCGGTCCTCGATGTCCCAGAGCCGCTCGTTGACGTTCTGCAGCGCTCGCTCGTCGAGCGCGACGTTGTGCGCGGCGGCGCCCGAGTCCTTCCACGTCTGCTCGAGCAACGCCAGTTCGAGCTTGACGTTGGCGAGCTTGCCGGCGTCCTGAATGCGCGCCGTCTTGATGCGCAGGATCGTGATCTTGTCGAGCAGCTCCCCGGGAGAGACCGGCACCAGGATGTCGTTCATGACAGCGATCGTACCAACTCGTCGCTGCGGGTGGTGAGCTGATATCCTGCGGCGCTGCAGAGAGAGGCAACGCTATGGAGTCAGCTCAGTGAATGACCGCTGGGCGCTCGGCCCGGAGGTGAAGCGCGGCGCCCTCGGCGGGGGCGCGATGCTGTTCGATTCGTCGCGCGTCAGCAATATGAGCGCAGACTGGTTCGAGACGCGCTTCTGGGCGGCGCGGCGCGAGATCGAGGCGTATGCGCGCGGACGCGGTGCGGCGCTCTACATCAAAGCCGCCGACGGCAAGCGCTACGTGCTGCGCCACTACCGGCGCGGCGGGTTAATGGCGCGGATCGCCGGCGATCGCTACCTCTGGCACGACGAGCAGAGCACGCGGCCGTTCGTCGAGTGGCAGCTCACCTACCGGCTGCACCGCGCCGGCTTGCCGGTGCCGGCGCCAGTCGCCGCCCGTTATCGACACAAGGGCGCCCTCTACACCGGCGACATCCTCACCGAGCGGCTGCCGGTGGTCGGCTCCCTCACCACCTGTCTCGCCACCGGCGCACTGTCGGTGCTCACCTGGGTGGCGATCGGCCGCTGCATCCGCCGCTTCCACGACCTCGGCGTCTGTCACGCCGACCTCAACGCACACAACGTGCTGCTGAGCGAGGACGGCGTCTATCTGGTGGACTTCGATCGCTGCCGGCTGCGCGCGCCCGGGATGTGGCGCGACGCGAACCTGGTGCGGCTGCGCCGCTCGCTGGAGAAGGTCACCTGGGGGCTGCCTGCGGAGCGCTTCGGCGAATCCGACTGGCATGCGCTGCTCGACGGCTACCGCGAGAGCGCGGGCAGCGGCGAGCCGCCGCCCGCCTGAGAGCGACGGTGCGCTGGCGGCTGCTCTATGGGCTCGCGGTTTATCTCGCCGCGCCGTTCGTGTCCGCGATGCTGCTGTGGCGCGGTCTGCGCGAGCGCAGCTACTGGCGCAACTTCTCCGAGCGCTTCGGCTTCGGCGAGCGCAGCGCACCGCAGGGTGTGTGGCTGCACGCGGTGTCGGTCGGCGAGGTGCAGGCCTGCGCGCCGCTGGTGGCTGCCCTCAAGGAGCGCCACCCGCAGCTGCCGCTGACCGTCACCACCTTCACGCCGACTGGCGCCGCGCGCGCCCGCGCGCTGTTCGGCGCGTTGACGCGCGTCCGCTACGTTCCCTACGACCTGCCGGGGGCCGTGCGGCGATTTTTTGCGCGCGTGCAGCCACGGCTGGCGGTCGTGTTGGAGACCGAGCTATGGCCGAACCTGTACCGCGAATGCGGGCGGCGCCGCGTGCCGCTGGTGCTGGCGAGCGCGCGGCTCTCGGAGCGCTCGCTCCGCCGCTACCGGCTGCTCGGGAGCCTGTTGCGCGAGACGCTGGCGCAGACTGCGGCCGTCGGGGCACAGGGAGCGATCGATGCCGAGCGCTTCCGCATCCTCGGCGCCGACCCCGCCAGCATTCGTGTCATCGGTAACCTCAAGTTCGACTTCGCGCTGCCGCCCGAGACAGCCGCACGCGCGGCGCGCCTGCGGCAGCGGTATGCGCCGGATCGCCCGCTATGGGTCGCCGGCAGCACTCACGCCGGCTTCGAGGAGCAGTCGCTGCTCGCCGCCCACCGGCGCGTGCGCGAGCGCCACCCCGGAGCGTTGCTGGTGCTCGCGCCCCGCCATCCGCCGCGCTTCGCCGAAGTGGCCAATGAGCTCGGCCGGGCTGGCCTGCGCTTCCTGCGCCGCTCGCAGGATGAGGACGGCAGCACCGCCCGCGACTGCGAGGTGCTGCTGCTCGATTCGCTCGGCGAGCTACTCGACTTCTACGCGGCCGCCGATGTTGCCTTTGTCGGTGGCAGCCTGGCCGAGGTCGGTGGCCACAACCTGCTCGAGCCCGCAGCTCTCGGCGTGCCGATCCTCACCGGCCCAAATACCTTCAATAATGCAGAGATCGCTGCCCTGCTGGTCGGGTGCGGGGCGGCTGAGGTGGTGCACGACGCCGCCGAGCTCGCCGCACGGCTCGACGCTCTACTGGCCGACCGCGACGCGCGCGCGCGCATCGGCGCGCAGGGCCGCGCGGCAGTGGAGCGCAACCGCGGCGCGCTCGCCCGGCTGCTCGCGCTCATCGAGCCGCTACTGCAAGGAACGTGAGCCCTCAGGGCTTGTGCGGCGGCGGCGTGCCGGACGGCGGCGTCCCGGGAGGCGTCGACGGCGTACCCTCGGTACCCGGCACGGTCGGCGCCAGCGTCTCGGGCGTCGGCACCGCCGGCGATGTCGGCGCGCTCAGGGTGAGCCAGTTGTTGATCTCGTTGAGCTGCGCGCGGTCGAGATTGCCGGCGGCGAGCCGCAGCTGCAGCACGCTCACGATGTAGTCGTAGCGGCTGCCGGCGTAGTCGGTCTGCGCCTGCACCAGCAGACGGCGGGCGTTCAGCACGTCCACCGACGTGCGCGTACCGACATCGTAGCCGGCCTCGGTCGCGCGCAGCGCGGTCTGGTTGGACTCGAGCGCCTGACGCAACGACTGCACCCGCGCGATGCCGGCGATGACGCCGAGGTAGGCGTCGCGCGCCTGCCGCTCGGTGGCGCGCGAGCTCTGCACCACTGCCTCCTTGGCCGCAATCCACTGATACTGGGCCTGGCGCACCTTCGACTGCGTATAACCGCCGGCGAACAGCGGCACGGTGAGCTGCAGCCCGATCTGGCGGTCGTTGTAGTGGCTGGCGACGTCCGGAAAAGATTCCGACGGGAATCCCAAAGCTGCCCCGCCGATGATCTCGTTCGCATTCTGTTGCTGCCACGAGCGTCCCGCGACCAGGTCGAGCGTCGGCAGATGACCGCCGATCGCCTGGCGGACGTTGTCGCGGGCGATATCGGCCGCCAGGCGGCTGGAGATGAGTGAGAGATTCTGCTCGAGAGAGATGTCGACCCAGCGGCTCTCGTCGGCCGGGTCGGGACTCTTGAGCGGCATATCGGTGCCGGGCTTGGACAGGCTGTCGTATTTCTCCCCGGTGATCTCCTGCAGCTGGTCCTCGGAGGTGGCGAGGCTGCGCTTGCCGGCGATCACGGCCGCCGCGGCGGTATCGCGCGCCGCCTTGGCGTCCTCGACGTCGGTGATGGCGATGAGGCCGACCTCGAAGCGCTTGTTGGCCTGGTCGAGCTGATGGGAGATGGCCTCGAGGGAGGCCTGGTTGGCCTCGAGTGTGTCCGCGGCCGCGAGCACGTTGAAGTAGGCCTGAGCGACCCGCAGGATCAGCTGCTGCTCGGCGGCCTGATAGTTAGCCTCCGCCTGCGCCACTTCCTTGGCGGCGGCCTTGAGCGCCATCCAGTTCTCCCATGAGAAGACGTTCTGCCGCAGGTTGAGCGCCCACTGTTTGGTCGTGGTATCGGCCACCTCCGACAGCGGCAGCACCACCAGCTGCTCCGCCTGCGGATTGGCCGGCGTCGGCGCCGGAATTGCCTCGATCTGGTCCTGAACGCCGGCGTTGTGGTCGCGGGTGATACCGGCCGTGCCGTTCAGTTGCGGCAGTACCGCCGACCAGGCCTGCGGCCGTGCCTCGCGGGCCGCAAGACGATTGGCGTCGGCCTGGTGGATCACCGGGTCGTTGCGCACCGCGTCCTCGAATACGCCCGCCAGGTCCTTGGCTCCGGCGGTTCCCGAGAAGGCGAGCAGCACCAGGGCGGCAGTCGCAACACGATTCATGACAATCCCTTCGATGCGGCTGTCCAGATGATGGTCAAAAGGTGAAGCGCGGCGGTTGCGGCGCGTTCACCAGCGGATCGATGACGGTCTCAAACAGGCCCTGCGTGGCGAAGGCGCTGTCGGCGGTGCGCCGTACCAGCCGTGCCTCCATTACCGGGGGCTGCCCCACCACCACGAACAGCCGCCCGCCGACCGTCAGCATCTGCTCGAAGCGCTCGTCGTAGATCGGCAGCGAGGCGGTCACGGCGATGACGTCGTAGCGGCGGCCCTCATCGCCCTGCAAGGCGTCCGCATCGACTACCTCGAGGTCGCGCATGCCGAGCGCGGCCAGGTTGCGGCGCGCCCCATCGGCGAGATCCGGAAAGATCTCGAGCGAGCGCACGTGGCTCGCCATCGAGCGCAGGCAGGCGCTGATGAAGCCGCTGCCGGTACCGATCTCCAGCACCTGCTCGCCGCCCTGCGGCAGCAGCGCCTGCAGCAGTTTCCCGACGACGCTCGGCCGCAACATATGCTGCCCGCGCGGCAGCGGCACCTCGACGTCGGCGTAGGCGCGATAGCGCAGCGGCTCGGGCACGAACAGCTCGCGCGGCACGCGCCGCAGTACGTCGAGCACGCGCTCATCGAGCACGTCCCAGGCACGCACCTGCTGCTCGATCATCTGCTCGCGGACTTCCGCCACCTGCATCAGGCGCTCGCTCCGATTGGACTTAATTACCGGTCCGCCAAAGGCCGGAGAAGTTAAGGGTTTTCAGCCGTCGTGCCAAGCGGGCATGCGACGAGATATGGTGAAATACCGACGGGGCGAAGGGCCCCCTGCGCTATGCTTGCCTCGTTCGTAATCTATCCAGGCGCGAGAAGTCGAACCAGAAGTGCCTGACCCCCGGGATGGGGTATCCGAACGGAGAGCATAAGAAGTACGTAGATGTCTATCGTCGGGCTTTTGTGCCTCCTATTCGCGCTCATTGCTGCCCTGGTCCTGGTGCTGTATGCATTGCAGCGCCGCGACCTGCGCAGCCTGCGGGAGCTGTCCCAGCAGCTGCAGCGCATCTCCAGCGGCGGGCGGCAGCCGGCCCGGGTCGAGCTCGCCAGCGACAAGCCCGAAGTCGCGGCCCTGGTTACCGCGGTCAACCACCTGCTGACACGCAGCAATGCAGGCGGTGAGCGCAACGGCGCCCATGCACCGCAGCTGTTCGCAGAGCTCGGCGACCGCATCCACGAAGCCGTGCTGGTGCATGGCGAGGTCATCCTGTACGCCAACCGGCAATTCGCCAGCTTCGTCGGCGTCGATCGCATCGAGCTCGTCGGCCGCCGCCTGCCGGACCTGGTGCCGCCGGAGTACGCCGAGCTGGTGAGCGACAACATCCGCCGGCGGCTCATGGGCGAACCGGCGGCCGAGCGCTACGAGATCGACATGGTGGGCCTGCAGGGACAGGTGAGCCGCCTGGAGATCGCCTCGACGCGCATCGATTACGACCGCGGCGCGGCGCTGCTCATCACCGGAGTCGAGATCATTCCGACGCAGACGCAGCCGGCGCTGCGGCTGCCTGCGGATCTTGAGGCCGAGCCGCAGCTGCTCGCCCTCGGTTCGCTGGCCGAAGCGGTGATCACCACCGACCGCGGCGGTCGCATCACCTTCATGAATCCAGCCGCGGAGCGGCTTACCGGTGCCGAAGCCGCCAGCGCTGCCGGCAAGCAGCTGGAGGAGGTCGTCAGCCTGGTCGATGAGGCCGATCGACGGCTGCTCGCCGATCCGGTGCATCAGGCGCTCACCGCCGGCGCGGCCGTGAACCTCAGCCGCCGCGCACTGCTGCTGGCACGCTCGAGCGGCAGCGAGCGCTCGATCGAGCTTTCGGCCTCGCCGATCCGCGACAGCGCGCGCGAGCTGCTCGGGGCGGTGGTGCTGCTGCACGATGTCACCGAGTCGCGTGGCCTGGCGCGGCAGATGTCCTACCAGGCGACCCACGACGCGCTCACCGGGCTGGTGAACCGCCGCGAGTTCGAGCGGCGCCTGACGGAGGCGATCGAGAGCGGACACCGCGGCGAGGGTCAGCACGTGCTGTGCTACCTCGATCTTGATCATTTCAAGGTGGTCAATGACACCAGCGGACACCTGGCCGGCGACAGCATGCTGCGCGAGGTCGCGAAGCTGCTGCGCGACGCCGTGCGCGACAGCGATACCGTCGGCCGCCTGGGGGGCGATGAGTTCGGCACGCTGCTGATCGGCTGTCCGCTGGAGAAGGCCCGCCAGATCGCCGACGACCTCAGCCGTGCAGTCGGCGACCACCGCTTCGTCTGGAAGGACAAGATCTACAACATCGGCGTCTCGATCGGCCTGGTCGAGATCTCACGCGAGAGCGGCACGATGGAAGAGCTGCTGGCTGCGGCCGACACCGCCTGCTACGTGGCCAAGCGCCAGGGCACGGGTCACGTGGCGGTGTACTCGGCGCGCGACGAGGCGCTCGCCCGCCACACGGGTGAGATCCAGTGGCTGCAGCGGCTGCAGTCCGCGCTCAAGGAGAACCGTTTCTACCTTTATTACCAGCTGATCGTGCCGGCGCACGGCGAGGACGGCGGCCCGAGCATGGAGGTGCTGGTGCGGCTGCAGGATGAGAGCGGCCAGGAGCTGCTGCCGGCGGAGTTCATGCGCGCCGCCGAGCGCTATCGCCTGATGGGACTCGTCGACCGCTGGGTGGTGCAGACCACGCTGGCCGCCCTCGGGCGCGGCGCCATCGCCGTGCCGGCGCACCGCAGTGTGGCGATCAACATCTCCGGGCAGACGCTCGGTGATGCGCAGTTTCTCGAGTTCGTGGTCGAGTGCCTCGACACCACCGGTGTCACACCCGGCCAGGTGTGCTTCGAGATCACCGAGACCGCCGTGATCGCCAATCTCGACCACGCGCGGCGCTTCGTCGGCGTGCTGCACGGCATGGGCTGCCAGTTCGCGCTCGATAACTTCGGCTCGGGTGTCGGCTCGTTCTCGAACCTCAAGAATCTGCCGCTCGACTATCTGAAGATCGACGGCTCCTTCATGCGCAACCTGGCGCGCGACAACGTCAACCAGGCCATGGTCACGGCGATGATCAAGCTCGCGCGCACGCTGAACTTCAAGGTCATCGCGGAGCAGGTCGAGGACAGCGCGGCGGTGGAGACCGCACGCCGCATGGGCGTCGACTATCTGCAGGGCTTCGCGATCGGCCGGCCGCAACCGCTGGCGCTGGCGGCGTAAACCCGCCCCGGGTGAAGCAGGGGACTCTAAGGCGTGTCAGGCTTCCCGGGCTCGAACTTGAGCGCCACGCCGTTCATGCAGTAGCGCTCGCCGGTCGGGCGCGGCCCGTCGGGAAACACGTGCCCCAGGTGTCCACCGCAGCGCGAGCAGTGCACCTCGGTGCGGCGCATGAACCGGCTGCGGTCCTCGCTGGTGGCGACTGCCCCGGGCAGCGGCCGAAAGAAGCTCGGCCAGCCCGAGCCGCTCTCGTATTTGCTGTCCGAGGTGAACAGCGGCTGCCCGCAGGCAGTGCAGTGGAAGAGGCCGCTGCGATGCTCGGCGTTGAGCGGGCTGCTGCCGGGGGGCTCGGTGCCGTGCCGGCGCAGCACCTGGTAAGCCTCAGGCGCGAGCTCGAGTCGCCACTCCTCGTCGGTCTTGCGCAGCGGGAACTGTTCCTCGGCCATGCTGCGATTTTGCACGCGAACGATTGCTGGCGCTACCAGGAGTGACCGGCCCGAGGAAGTGTGTCCTGGAGAGAGTCGGGGGGGGTCCTTCTGCGATAGTGAACAGAAATGTTCACTATCACGAGAGGGGGATGCCTGTCGCTCGGCGGCCGACAGGGGCAATCGGGTCTTCAGAGCAGCGGCACGAGCAGCAGCGCCACGATGTTGATGATCTTGATGAGTGGGTTGATCGCCGGGCCCGCCGTGTCCTTGTAGGGATCGCCGACGGTGTCGCCGGTGACCGCCGCCTTGTGCGCATCCGAGCCCTTGCCGCCGAAGTTGCCTTCCTCGATGTACTTCTTGGCGTTGTCCCAGGCTCCGCCGCCGGTCGTCATGGAGATCGCGACGAACAGTCCCGTGACGATGGTGCCGATCAGCAGGCCTCCCAGCGCCCGCACTCCGGCGCCCGCGCCCATGAGC
>Ga0187783_10003822_pt1 | contig 11128 bp, 7 predicted proteins | sample 1015_SJ02_MP02_2_FD_132471 | JGI IMG/M metagenome (GOLD analysis project Ga0187783, IMG submission 132471) | Tropical peat soil microbial communities from peatlands in Department of Meta, Colombia - 1015_SJ02_MP02_20_MG | ecosystem: Environmental > Terrestrial > Soil > Wetlands > Peat | place...
CGGGCCAAGCTCCCTTTGTCGTGGTCGGAGTCGCCCAGGACTCGAAACGGCACAGCGCGAGAGAGAAGGCACTCCCTCGCTTTTACATTCCTTATTTCAATCCCATTACCGACGACTGGACGGCCGGGGCGGCGATCCTCATTCGCACCGCAGGCGAGCCTTCCTCATTCTCTTCCGCAATTCGCAATGTGGTGAAGCAAGCGGCCGCTAATCTAGCGCCGGTCACGATGGAAACCATGGACCAACGTTTTGCCGATTCGCTCGTCACGGACCGCATGATCGCCGAACTCTGCGGAGCCTTCGGTGTGCTGGCCGTGCTCCTCGTTTGCATCGGACTTTACGGAATCATGGCCTACGCCACGTCCGGCCGCACCAACGAAATCGGCATCCGCATCACGCTCGGCGCGCAGCGCAGCGGCATCCTCTGGCTCATTCTTCGCGAATCCTTGCTGCTGGTTTTGATTGGAGCTGCGATTGGCGTCCCGCTGGTTTGCGCCGCTGGGAAGTGGATTTCCAGCTTGCTCTTCGGTTTGCAGCCGGCCGATGCCCTTACGCTGGCCTCCGCCATCGCCCTGATGTTCGTCGTCGGAGTTTTCGCCAGCTACATCCCTGCGCGCCGCGCCATGCGCGTCGATCCGATGGTAGCTCTGAGGTACGAATAGTCTCGGACGGTTTCTTCGCGTTCGGGCCAGCACCCATTGAATGGTAAGTAGGCTTAACCGGAAATTGAGGTAGTCGATCCCGGGCCGACCCGAACGCGATTGCAGTGGGGAAAATGCCCATGGGCATGACCTGTCACGTGCATGCCTTTCGATGGCCGGGTTGGAGGTGCCACGTAATTTCCCTGTTGTGGCAGACTATTTCGAGGTCCTGCTCGGCAGCGTGGCTAGAGGACACCTGAGCGTCCTGCCCATCTGGCGCTGTAACTCTGCAGGAAGGATGTGAACTCTTCGGCGACGGGTGGAAGTTTCCTGCCAGCGTGCCGAATCTGGGAAAAGTCCAGATGCACCACCGGATTAATCAGCCGGCTCATCACCACTTTTCGATCGTGGCAGGCGAGTTGCCCGTAGGAAGGAATGATCGCAACGCCCTCCCCGGCTTCGACCATCGCGACCTGTGTATTGAGATAGTTCAGCACGAGGCTGGGCTGATCAGCAACGCCGGCGCGAGCGAGATGCCTGTCGATAAGCTGCTGCAAGGGAAGGGATGGCGGCAGCGAGATTAGCTTCTCTCCTTTTAACGCTGACCAGGTGGTGGTGGCGCGCCGAAATGCGGGATCGTTATCCGGGCGTAGCACCACCAAGGAAAAGCGAAACAATGGCGTACGTCGCACGCCGGATAGGTGTCTGAGGAAAACGCCCAGGCCCATGTCGAGTGTGCCGGATTCGACCTGTTGCATGACGGCAGAGGTGGCTCCATCGAACAATCGAAATCGAAGGTCAGGCCGATGCGATCGGAACTCCTTGATGGCTTGTGCCAAAACCGTCGCCGCCAACATCGGCGTCGCGCCCAGCGATAACGACTGGCCGGAAGCGGTTCCCATCCGCCCGATACGCGACATGACGCTGTCCAGTTCCTGCAGGTTGCGTTGCGCGGCGGCGAGCAGCTCGGTTCCGGAAGCTGTCAGCGCGACGTGGCGGGTCGTGCGCTCGAACAGCCTGGCGCCAAGTTGAGTTTCGAGCTCTCGTATCAACACGCTCAAGCCCGAGGGCGTGATGAATAAGGCCCCTGCCGCTCGGGAGAAACTTCGGTGCTGTGCCACCAGCAGGAAGGCCCGGATCTGCCTTGAGGTGAAGTCGATCATTGAGTATTCCTCATCAATTATCAATTTATTTGAACTTGTATTATAAGTTCGTCTGGTCAAAAATAGCCGCACTTTGGGGGTGCGATGGCTCAGGGGGCGTCTCCAGGCGGGATCAGGCAAGGTCGCACGGCCGGCGCCTTCCATGATGGAACCGGCACGGCATCCCCTGAAACCAGCCGACAAAGGCTTACGGGAAACACCGAGGCCAGCGGCGCACGATCCGGCTACTTGCTTGACAATGGGGCTAGAGAGGCGCCCGCGCGATTCGCCGCCCTTTCCGCTTTGTTTGACCCTGGCACGATCCGTCACTTGGAAGCGTGCGGGGTCGAGCGCGGTTGGCAATGCCTGGAAGTAGGGGGTGGCAGCGGATCGATTGCGAGTTGGCTCGCGGATCGCGTCGGCCCGACGGGACGTGTACTGGCAACCGATATCGATCCCCGTTTTCTTGAGCCCCTTAAACTCCTGAACCTCGAGGTGTGCCGACACGATATAGCCGCCGATCCTTTGCCCCAAGCGGCCTTCGACCTCGTTCATGCACGCCTGGTGCTCATGCATCTTCCGGAACGCGAGAGGGCCCTGGCGCGCATGATTTCTGCTTTGAAGCCCGGCGGCTGGTTGGTCGACGAGGAATACGACAGCTCCTCCATGCTGCCGGACCCCGCGCTGAGTCCCGGCGAGGTTCTCCTGCCAACCCAACTTGCGATGTTGAGGCTCCTCGAAGATTGTGGCGTGGACAGGCTGTACGGACGGCTTCTCTTCGGACGACTGCGGGCGCACGGACTGGTCAGTATCGGTGGCGAGGCACGGGCATTCATGTGGCAACACGGGTCTCCGGGCGCTTCCCTGGTGCGGGCCACCTACGAGCTGCTTCGAGATGCAATGGTCGATAGCAACTACATCACGCCGCAACAGTTTGAGGAAGACATCGCTCGCTTAGAGGACCCCGACTTCCTGATGCCGTCGCCAATCCTCTGGTCGGCGTGGGGGCGTCGGCCATAACATCGCGGGTCGGTTACGGAGGCGACATGACCGAATCGTCGGAAACCCTGGGCAACCGAGCAAGACGCCGCATTGCCCTGCGACTCCTACCCTTCGCTTTTCTCATGTATGTCGTTTGCTACGTTGACCGTGCCAACCTGTCGTTTGCTAACCTTAGCATGAGCGCCGATCTCGAATTCAGCGATCGCATATACGGGCTCGGCGCAGGAATGTTCTTCATCGGATATGTCCTGTTTGAAATTCCCGGCGCCATCATCGTGGAGCGTCGGAGCGCGCGGAAGTGGATGGCGCGCATCATGCTCACCTGGGGCTTCGTAACAATCGTGACTGCGTTCATGCAGACCGCCCGGCAATTCTATGTGGCAAGGTTCTTTCTCGGAGCCGCGGAAGCAAGTTTCTTTCCTGGCATGCTTGTTTATCTGACTCACTGGTTTCGAGCTTCCGATCGAGGCAAAGCAATTGCTTCATTTATTGCCGCGATTCCCTCTGCTTCGGTGGTCGGATCCCTGCTAGCTAGTTGGCTGCTGAGAGTTCATTGGAGCGGAATCGCGGGATGGAGATGGATTTTTATCGTGGAGGGCATTCCGCCCATCATCCTGGGCATCGTGACCTTGTTCTACCTCACGGACCGCCCGCAGCAGGCCCGGTGGCTGCCGGAGAACGAGCGCTCATGGATTATGCGGGAGTTAGAGGCGGAACTGCGGGCCAAGAAAGACGCCCGCCAGTACACGATTTGGCAGGCCTTTCGTGACAAGCAAGTACTCCTGCTCGTCCTTTTGCATTCCCTGGCCCAGGTCGGAGCCCAATCGGCATTGTTCTGGATCCCGACGTTTCTCAAACGGATATCGGGACTCCCCGGGCCAAAAGTAGTTTTGTGGGTTGCCCTTCCCGGGTTTGCAGGAATCGCCGCTATGCTGGTGAACGGATGGCATTCGGACAAAAGCGGGGAGCGCCGCTGGCACACGGCAGTGCCACTGCTCTTTGCCGGCGTGATCTACTCGCTCCTCGCCTTCACGCGCAGCTTTCCGGTCGCGGTCGCGCTGCTTATTGCAGGTGGATGTTTCTACGCCTACTATCCGACACTCTGGCCCATGCCGGCGACGTTTCTGAGCGAATCGGCGGCGGCGGCGTGTTTCGGGTTGATCAATTCCATTGCGCATATCGGAGGCTTCATTGGCCCGTCGGCCGTCGGCTATCTCAACGATTGGACCAAGGGCATGTCGGCCGCCTTCCTGTTCATCGGGGCAAGCTACCTGCTTGCGGGAAGTGTCGTCCCGGTGATCAGGATTCGCATACCCCAACGCAACTTTGCTCCGGTTCTTCTGACGGAGAGTCGATTGCAGGAGTCATCCTGAGTGTGGGAAGGCCACGTAGTCTCGCTCCACATAGCGCCGCGAGCGGCGGCGCCGATGCAGTCGGTCGCGGAGGTGCGCGCGGTTCCGGGGCGCGGCCTTGAAGGTGACCGGTATTTCACCGGTACGGGATTTCATTCAACCAAGCCTAGCCACGGCGGGCGTGAAGTGACGCTGATCGAAATGGAAGCTGTCGAAGCACTCTGCGGCGGGGTGATCAACGCCGAGGGAAAGAGGCTCGGGATCGAGCTCGCGGCGCCGGATGCCCGGCGCAATATCGTGACCGCGAATGTTCCGCTGAACCATCTGGTCGGCCGTGAATTCTCGGTGGGCGCGGTTCGCATGCGCGGAACGCGCCTTTGCGAACCATGCCAACATTTGGAAGAGCTCACCCAACCTGGCGTACTAAGTGGCCTGATCCATCGCGGGGGCCTACGAGCACTCATTTTAAATGAGGGCGTCATCCAGGTAGGCGATTTCATCCGTGAATTCGCATAGTCAAGCGGCGAATTCCGTGCGCCCAAAGTCACGCTGCTACGCTCCGAAATCGACCTAAGGCACGTCGCCAAGCCGGCGTCGCAGGACAGGTTCTGGATTCTCGGCTTAACCGAAGGTTATGCAGAAACGGGCTTGGAGACCATCAGCCATAGCCTGAGGGACCATATTGGCCGCAGCTCAGGAGGACCGCCAGTATGGTCCATCGCAACCCAGCGAAACACTTGAAAGCCAAGGCCAAGACCATACTTCGACTGCCCGCTGGCTGTTTCTTGAGAGCTCCGAGATCGGTGCTCCTGTGGCCCAACCCACCGTTGCCGCCAATCGAGTGCGTAAGCTGCCAGGTGCACGTAGCGGACGTCCTCCAAGCCGACGTATCTGCTACCTTCCCCTGGCCTGTGATAAAGTGTCGACTTATTCGGCTTGGTTAGGTCCACGGTCTGGGGAACTTTTTGGAGTGGTGGTGCGTTTCTTGCGTTAGGCAGCTTGTGAGCGTAGGGCTGCATCATCTCCCGGGCAAGCGACTCACCGCACAGCCAACAGGAGGGGCACCGCATGGCCGTGACCATCTCAGGTTTGTCGAAGACCTACCCGAACGGCGTTAAAGCCCTCAAGAACGTTTCTCTCAGCATCGGGAACAATATGTTCGGACTGGTCGGTCCCAACGGGGCGGGCAAGAGCACCCTGATGCGGACGATTGCGACACTGCAAGATCCGGACTCGGGATCGGTCCACCTGGACGGGTTGGATGTTCTGGCTCACAAAAATGAAGTGCGCAAGGTTCTCGGTTATCTTCCGCAGGAGTTCGGGGTGTACCCCAAGATGTCGGCGCTCGACCTGCTTCAGCATCTGGCGGTGATGAAGGGGATCACTTCATCGAAGGAGCGCAAGGAGATGGTGGACACACTCCTGCAGCAGACCAACCTGTGGGACGTGCGGAAGAAGGCGCTGGGCACGTTTTCCGGAGGCATGAAGCAGCGCTTCGGCATCGCGCAGGCGCTGCTCGGCAATCCCCGGCTGATCATTGTCGATGAGCCCACGGCAGGGTTGGACCCAACCGAGCGGAATCGCTTTCTTAACCTACTGAGCTCGATCGGGCGCGAAGTCACGGTCATTCTTTCCACCCATATTGTCGATGACGTTCGCGAACTGTGTCCGCGCATGGCGATCATCGCCAACGGCGAGCTGCTGCTCGAGGGCGTACCGGCCGAAGGGCTTGCGGCCTTGGAGGGCAAGGTCTGGAGCAAGGTGGTGAGTAGCGACGACGAACTGCGCGTGCTCGAAGCCCAGATGCATATCCTTTCGACGCACCTGGTCAGCGGCCAGCACGAGATTCGGGTGTATTCCGACTCCAACCCCGGCGATGGCTTCCGCGTCGTCGCCTCGGAGCTCGAAGACGTGTATTTCCTGAATCTTTCCCGGCAGCCGAAGAACTGAGGCGGGCCAGCCATGAACATGTTGTGGGAGTTTTTTACATTCGAACTGCGGCTCCGGCGCAAGAGCATCTCGACCTACGTCTACTTTCTGGCCTGGTTTCTTTTCAGCTTTCTTTGCGTCGCGTCGGAGAGTTTCGGACCCATCGGGGCCGGCAATGGCAAGGTGCTGCTCAACGGGGCTTATGCGGCGTCCTTCAATGACGTCTACATTTCGCTGTTTGGCGTCATCATCATCGCCGCGATCTTCGGGACCTCGATCCTGCGCGATTTCCAACGTGACACCTACCAGATGGTGTTCACCAAGCCCATCTCCAAGTTCGCCTATTTGGGCGGACGCTGGGCGGGCTCGCTGGCCACTACAATCTTTGCTTTCTCCGGCTGCCTGTTCGGAGAGTTTGCCGGCACTTTTGCTCCCTGGGCCGACCACACTCGCATTGCTCCGAACCACTTTTGGTGGTACATGCAGCCCTTTCTTTCCATCGTCGTAGTTCAGATTTTCGTCTTCGGGTCGCTCTTCTTCATGGTCGCGGCCCTGTCGCGCAAAATCTTCGTGGTATATGTGCAGGGAGCAGCACTGTTCATCATCTACCTGATCAGCCTGACTGCGTTTTTTGCCAGCCGGTCGCTGGAGCGCTTCTGGTCGGGCATTCTCGACCCGGTCGGCTTCATCCTGATGTACGACATCACGCGTTACTGGACGGTGGTAGAAAAGAATTCGCTGTTTCTGAGTTGGTCGCCGCACGTAGCCTCGGGCGTCTTTTTCTACAACCGTTTGCTGTGGCTGGGCGTGGGCTCCGCTTCTCTGGCCACGGCGTGGGCGCTGTTCCCGATGTCGGTGGAGGCGCTCACCGCACGTTCGCAGGGCCGCCGGGCGGCCAAAGCCAAGCGGCAGGAAGATCTGGAACAGCGGCAGGTGCGGTCCCTGGTTGCGGCGAGCCTCCCCCGCGTCCGTCAGGTGTTCTCCAGTTCTACCACCTGGGCTCAATTCTTCTCGCTCTCCCGCATGCGGATCAGCATGATCCTGCACGAGATTCCGTTCTGGGCCATCGTTGCGCTCATGATTGGGTTCGCCATCAACAACGGCTACTTCGCCGGTTACGTCGCGGACGTGAACGTCTGGCCTGTGACCTATCTCATGCTGCAGGCGGTGGAAGGCAGCGCCACGCTGTTTCTGTATATCGTCGCCGGCCTGTACGCCGCCGAGTTAATCTGGCGCGAGCGCGACATCCACGTGGACGGCATCCACGATGCGCTGCCCATGGGCGAAAGTGTCGACTGGCTCTCCAAACTGGTGGCGATTACCTTCGTCGAGTTCGCTCTGCTCACGGTCGCCGGGATCTGCGGCATCGTCATGCAAACGGTTGCCGGCTACTACCACTACGAGCTGCTGCAATACGCCAAGGAGCTCTACGTCATCGTTTTGCCGCAGACCGTCGCCTTTGCCTTGTTTGCGATGTTCGTTCATACCATGGTCGGCAACAAGTTCGTTGGGCACGGCATCGCCATCGGCGTCTTCGTGCTGGTTCCCATCCTGTACAGCTTCGGAAGGGAGAACTCGCTCTATCTCTATGGCAACACGCCCCCCTACACCTACAGCGACATGAACGGCTACGGCCACTTTGTTCCGGCCATGTTCTGGTCAATTCTGTATTGGTTTGCCATCTCGGCCTTCCTCGGCGTCATCTCGGTCGCCTTCACACGCCGCGGCGCCGACGACTTCGGGCAAGCCCGCTTCCGCCTGGCTGCTGCTCGCTTCCCCCGCCTGGTCCCCGCGGCGGCCCTCTGCCTTGCCGCCGCCATCGGCAGCGGAGGTTGGTTCTACTACAACGCGCATGTGCTGAACGAATATCGCAACTCCAAGCGGCGCCGCCAGATTCAGGCGGAGTACGAAAAGAACTTCAAGAAATACGAGAACATTCCGCAGCCGAAGGTCACGGCAGTCGACAGTCACATCGACATTGATCCAGCCCGGCGCTCGTTCTCGGGATGGGGGCGCTACACCTTGCGGAACAAGACCTCGCAACCCATCTCCGAAATCCATCTGACCGACACCAATCAGTCGGTCTCTCAAGTTCACTTTGATCGCCCGTTCCACCTCGTGAGCTCGAGCCCGCGTGACCTGTACACCACCTACGAACTCGAGCAACCGCTGGCTCCGGGCGACAGCATGGAGTTGACGTTTAACGTAGGCTGGACCTCGCACGGCTTCCGCGACGGCAACGAAAAGGCGGAACTGGCCTACAACGGCACGTTCTTCGACTCCGGCTACTTTCCTGCTATCGGATATCAGCAGACCAACGAACTTGACGACCCACGCCGCCGCCGGGAAGAACACCTGGGACCGCTCGAAGAAATGGCACCGCGCGGCGACGCCCTGCAATCGCTCTACAACCTTTTCAGCAAAGAGTCCGACTGGACCAGTTATCACACCATAGTCAGCACTTCCGCCGACCAGGTCGCGATTGCCCCGGGTTATCTGAAGCGTCAGTGGCAGGAAAACGGGCGCAACTACTTCGAGTACGACATGGGATCGACCAACATTGCCGACTTTCATGCTTACCTATCGGGCCAATACAGTATTCGCCGGGAACAGTACAAAGGGGTCAATCTCGAGATCTATTACTGGTCGAGCCACAAGTACAACCTAGACGATATGCTGGCCTCGGCCAAAGCTGGTCTCGACTACTTCCAGGCCAACTTCAGTCCCTACCAGTTTCAGCAGTTCCGCATCATGGAGTTCCCGCGTTACCGCACCTTCGCGCAGTCGTTTTCGAATACCGTCCCGTATTCGGAGGGTATTGGCTTCATCCAGCGCATCGTGAAGAAGAACGACATTGACTTTACGTATTTCGTGACCGCTCACGAGCTCGCGCATCAATGGTGGGGACACCAGCTCATCGGGGCCAACGTGCAGGGCTCGAACATGATGGCGGAAACGCTGGCGGAATATTCCGCGCTGATGGTGATGAAGCAAAAGTACGGCAGCGACAAAATGCATCGCTTCCTGCGCCACGAGCTGGACACATACCTGCGCGGCCGCAGCGGAGAAGTGCGCCACGAACCGCCGCTGGCCCTGGTGCAGCGCGAGCCGTACGTTTGGTATCAAAAAGGAGGCCAGATCATGTACACGCTGGCCGACTATATTGGCGAGGAGAAAGTAAACCTCGCCCTGCACAACTTTCTCATGCAGTATCGCTACGCGAATGCCAGCAATGCGCAGACGGCTGCTTATCCGGACACCCGGCAACTCGTCGCCGCGCTTCGTGCCCAGACCCCGCCCGAACTGCAGTACCTGATCGACGACGGATTCGAGTCCATCGTTTTGTATGACAACAAAGCTGTCTCTGCCACGGTCACGCCGACCGCCGACAATAAGTTCAAAGTCAGTTTGGTGGTTCAGGCGCGAAAAATGAGGGCCGATGGGAACGGCAACGAAAGCCCGATGTCGCTCAACGACTACATCGAAATCGGCATTTTTAAGGGTAAGAAGGACGAAGAGGAGCCGCTCTACCTAAAGAAAGAAAAGCTGACCCAGGAGCAAAACAACTTTGAGATCGTGGTCGACCAAGAGCCCACTCGCGCGGGCATCGATCCCTATAACAAGCTGATTGACCGGGTCGCCGACGACAACATGATCAACGTGACAAAGGAATAACGGCGTACGGACGCCAGCTTGGGCCGGATGAGCCACGAGCCGTGCTGCCCGTGGAAGAAGCGCAGGCACCCTTCAGGAGCTAGTCGACGCCGGTCATCAGGTGCCTGGTCTGGTCCTTGACCCGTCCGATCTGCTTCGGGCTCTTGTCGGTGTCTCCAACTTGGCGCCCAGCCTGACTATGAGCAGAGCGCTAAATTAGCAGGCTGCTGAACTATCGAGACGCTTGGTGGTTCACACCAGCAGAGGTGTGCGTTCAATCATGGCTGAGACATGACCGGTTTTTGATCGCGCGGTTTGAGGGAGAGATCGGCAACCTTCAATCCTCTATTCAGCTTGATTTGCTCTACGACGATTTCCGCCAGCTGCGTGCCACCTTGAAATGTGGAGATGAGATGGGGAAACTGTACGCCATCAACAGACCGCCATTGCTCAAGTTTTGTCTCACGGGTCACAGGATGATTGGGATCAGAGAGCGAGATGCCGGTCTCTTTCATGGGCAGTGAGGTGGCGGGGTCGAGGGTGATCTCGGTTTTCTGAGAGGAGTCGCCCTTGGTTGAGACGACGATGACGTTTGGCCCGGAAGACGTGATAACCCGGTTCGGGTCGCGGTCGGCAAGCCAACGGTTGAGGACGATGCCGACCAGATAGTTGTGAGCGAACTTCAAATCACCTGCATCGAAGTTGGCTAGAGGTTTGTCGGGCAATATCTCCCAACCCGAAGTTCCATCGAAGTAGAGAACGTAGGTGTCCTCTGCGCCTACCTGATCGAGACGCAGAATGTTCGGCCGGATCCACCGGGTGCGCTTGTGAACTTCGCCCATGGATCTACCGTCGTTATGCCATGCCTGTGCACGCACGTTTTCCTCAAAGTCGCGGATGGATGCAATCTTGTCGGCGCCCCCTAAGGCGTCCTGCATTTTGTGGAAGAGTTGTAATGCATCTTGACCGGACGATGCGGAACAAAATGACAGCGCCAACAGGGCAACGGAAACTGAGAAACGCCGGCGAGATAGCGCCGCCATGCTAGCAATGGACACCACTTGTCAGTTTTCGGTTCCTGCCAAGCATTCAGTCGGCCATGCGCGGAGAGGATCAGCAGGGCATAAGTCAGAGCCGACGTGTGTCTTGCGTGGCTTCCGGCGGCATCGAGTGAGAACCAGAGGTCACGAAAAACATCGGAAATCAAAGCGCTCGACATCATGAGCCTCGGGCAACAGAAGGAAAACCCCGCTGCGCATCAAGTTTTCCGCAGCCTGCTAGACGACTAGTACTACTGTGTTATAAACTGAATACCTTCTACTAAAAATCCGTCGCGGTTTCAACCTTTATACTGCTAAGTTGCGAGTCATGAGCGCCAACTCAGTTGCGCCAGGCGCCCAACAAAAAC
>Ga0187783_10003823_pt1 | contig 11127 bp, 11 predicted proteins | sample 1015_SJ02_MP02_2_FD_132471 | JGI IMG/M metagenome (GOLD analysis project Ga0187783, IMG submission 132471) | Tropical peat soil microbial communities from peatlands in Department of Meta, Colombia - 1015_SJ02_MP02_20_MG | ecosystem: Environmental > Terrestrial > Soil > Wetlands > Peat | place...
CGCTGATCCAGCGACGGCGGAGAGGCGCCGGTCCTGGACAGCCAGAGCGGCAGCTGTGTGCGAGCAATGGCGGGCCAACTACCGTTGGCTGCTCGAGTCAGACGCGATACCGCTGCGCCCCGAGCGGGTCTGTGCTGAATTGACGGAGGCCATGCCGGAGGATGCCCTCGTTGCAGTCGATACCGGCCACGCCGGCATGTGGATGGGCGGCATGTTTGATCTGCGAAGCAGACAGCAGAGCTATATCCGCAGCGCAGGACATCTCGGATGGGCCTTTCCGGCGGGTCTTGGTGCGAAATGTGCCTGTCCAGAACGGCCCGTGGTGGTCTTTACGGGAGACGCGGGCTTTTGGTATCACATCGCCGAAATCGAAACCGCGGTGCGCTGGAACATCAACGCAGTCACGCTGGTCAACAACAATGCGAGCGGAAATCAATCGAAGCGCGGTTTTGACCGGGCCTATGGTGGTCAGCAAACCGAACAGGCGCGGGAGTTGTGGACGTTCAAACCGGTCGACTTTGCGCGGATTGCTAACGACATTGGCGCGCTCGGCATCAGGGTTACCCATCCAGGTGAGTTATCTGCGGCGCTGGCGCAGGGCTTGGCTGCAGACCGGCCGGTTGTTCTTGACGTAGTGACCGACGTCGAGGCGCTGGCGCCGGTCGCTGGTTCCTGACAACCGACCGGTGGCGGTAACGAATTCGCCTGATCAACTCAGTTGATCTGCGGCTGTCGTTCCCGGTGGCCCAGTGCGGCAGCAATCTCACGCCGATCGAGCCGTGTGCCATCGTCGCCCTCGATCAGCAAGGCCAGCCCGCCTCGCCTTTGGAGGTGATGCGCAAAGTCCAGTGCGGCATCCAGATTGCTAAATTCCTTAAAAAGCCGGCGGTCGGCTTCCAGCGGCGCCACATCTGGCGCTCCGAGTGGGCCCGTATAGACGCGGAAGGTCATATCGATACTCCTGGTTCCGCCATGGTACATGGGTTGCATTAACGCAACAGTTCGAAGCCAGTTCCGCGCGACGGCGGAGTTGGTACGGCCCGCCGCATGCTGGCCGGCAGAAAAATGTTGGTGGGTCCAGGGCTCGATGTCAGATTATCGGACGTCGTGGGGTATCCAGGGTGACGGCCGGGGACCGGGCACTTTGTCCTGACCAGATGCGCACGCTTGATCCAACTGAAGAGGTGGTGGGATTCGTCCCGCCAAGGTTGGCAATTTAACTGACGGCCGCATCAAATGCTGCGATTGACAACAGCTATAAGCACTGTTTGACGGCGTAAGCGCGGCTGGTGTCGAAGATAATGACCGACGCTGCGCTGATGCCTGCCGATCTGGCAAGATCAGGCTCGCATTTGGGCGTATGTGGGCTACTCAAGTCCAGTTTGTGGGCAACGGACTTGGGACTGATCAGATCGACCGAAAGGATTGACAACGCCGCGCAAAAGTTCGATCAGATATCGCATCAAACGCGAAGCCCGGCAGTCACTCGTGCCGGGCTTCTTGGCGCCGATCATTTTGCGCGTTTCGCTGGTGCGCGACCTCGCGTATTCAACGAAATTCCTTCAGCCCACGCCTTTTGCCGAACGGCTCCTTCGGATCGACCCAGCTTGCGCCCGATGGAACGCGCCGGTGTTTTTTCCCGCGTCAGCGCTTTGAGCTGCTGGACGTCTTGCTTCGACCACTCTCGACGTTTTGCTTTCTTGGCCACTGGGATCTCCAAGCTTTGGTTGGAAAACCCAATTATCTCATCAGAGGCTGTCAGGTCAATCAAAAGCAGCTAATGAGCAACAAATGTGCTGAACAAGTGAGACATTTTTGCACAATTCTGGCAAATTGCAGACTGTCCAGCGACAATTATACAATTGACGGCACTCAAACAGAGACCAGATTCGCGCCAATTTTTATCGCCAGATAGGCAAACATGAAGGGTCTGACGCTGGACAGGAAAAGGTCAGCGAAGTTTGTGCGACTTTCTGGCGGTTGCAAGCCGCCCGCAATAATGCTCAATACGACCAAAAATGGTGAATTTAATTGCATGTAAGGTGGGGTTTAGCTTTCTGATCGATATCAGGCAGCACGGGAGGTGATTGCCGCGGCGTGGTTGGAATTACCGCGTCGAATGCCGCATTACAGGCGGCGGTCAGGTAGCCTAGCAGTCAGCCCTGCGGGTGCTAGTCATCGATGTCGTCGTCCTTACGCATCGCACGTTCAAGCTCGGTGGTGGCCTTCTCGATCGCGGCCGGATTTTTGCTCCGCATCGCTCTCGTAACAGCCTCCCGGGCATGATGCCAGTGCGGCGCGTGTCGCCGTTCTTTGGGCAGGCACCTGTCAATGAGGTTGAGCACCTCCTGCAGCGTTAAAACGCGCAAATCGCCCTTGGCGGTGCCTTTGGACGGAAATGCTCTGCTCAGTCTGATCGGTATGGACATTGTCGTGTGCTATTAAATTTTCGGGCCCCGCGATAACGCGCCGGGCCAATTTGAGTTTCTTGGAAATACCGCGCTACCGAGGCCGCGTCCGGAAAACCGAAACCAACCGCCCGATACCCTGAACATCTGGGCTCGAGAACGTTGCGCGGAACGATGTCAGGTTTGATATTGCGGAGCTGTTATGGCCGGTTAGCTGGTCCACAGCCAGATCCGACGTCTCACCGGACACCTTGACCGATCCGGCGGACCTTCAGTCCGCAAAAGCTCGGCAAAAATATGCGGCCGCTCCGACATTTCAAGGGGCGCCAATGGAAAATATGGGAGCGTTGGGCTCAATCCGAGCATTTGGCTGCCCGGCCGGACGCGGAGCCGGAAGTCGAGCGGTCGATCCTCCGACGTGCTCACACGGGGATGGCATTGACCCGAGCAGACAGCATACGGCAACTACCACCACACCTAGATTAGACAAATCTCGGAGGACCGAAACGGGTTGGTGCTTAGTCCGGGCCCGTTGGGCACGACCGCGTCAGATCTAGATCAGGTCGCTTTGTGCTGCCATTCGAGCCACCGCTGTAATCCGCCGATGATTTACCAAGCAGCAAAGTTGGTATGCGCCATGCAAGTCCGGTTTGCGAGCTCCCGAAGCGGATGAACCTGGTTGACTGGTGCCTGCCGCGCCAAAGCCATCGGACCGGTCCGTTAGGGGTCGTCAGATTCCCGTATGCTGAGTTTCGCCGTCGCTGCTCGCTGACGCTCGACCAATGGCAGCAATGATGGCATTGACCATCGGCTTGAGATGAAAACTGTCAGATGGCGAAATACTCACGCGGCCGCCTGCCTGTTCGATGACCCCGGCGACCACCGGGCCGACCGCGGCGATCCGGGCCGACCGCAAACCATCCTGCAACGCCTGTTCGCGCCCGCTCGAATGCGCAACCTGCTGCAGACGACGAACTTGAGGGGAACTCGTAAAGGCGATGAGATCAACCCGACCCGCCGCCAGATCGTCGATGACCTCAATCACGCGCTGCTCTTCGGCTTTTGACTGGTAAGCATAACAGAGCACCTCGTCAGGTGTCGCTCCCGCGGAGCGCAGAAAGTCGAGGAGCTCGGTATTTGGATTGTCCGGATAGAGCTGTACGGCGACGCGCCGCCCGGCGAGCGGCTCGCCTGTCAGGGCCGCTATGACGCCGGCGGTGGTCGGGAAGGGTGCCTCGAGGTCGGCCGCAAACCCAAGCTCACGCAGACGACGGACTGGCTTGGGGCCACGGGTGATCTTGCGAACTTTTGCAAGCGCGGTGATGAATTGTTCCTCCAGACCGGCGCGCTGTGCGAACCCCCGCAGCCGCAGCAGACCTTCGCCGGTCAGCAATACCAAATCATCCGGTGGACGCGCGATGAAGCGTCCCAGCCAGGCGAGCACGGGTTCGGCGTCCGAAACATCCCGGATCACCACCATGGGACAGCGGATTGCCGTGGCGCCATGCCGCTCCAGCATCTGGGCGAATAATTCGAGCTCGCGGGTTTCAGGGACCACGATGCGTCGGCCGGCGAGAGCGTTGTCGGTCTGTCTCGGCAATCTGAATACCCGTTCATCAGGAACTACAACATTGGTATTTCATCATCCTCAGCCCGTACGCACAAGATAGCTCAAAAGCGCCCGGCAGGGCTGCGGAGAACGCAGGAGAAAGCAGCACGACCATACGATCGCCGACTGCGTTGAGAGCGTTCCGTTGACGGTTGACTTATGGTCGGGTCTGAGTTCTCGACCCGACGGGGCGCAATGCCTGGACTTTGCCCAAGCATCGTCTCCCAGCTTTTCCGCGATCAAACAGCAGTGCGGTGCCTTGTTCGAGCAACGTCTGGAGTTGACTTGTCACGACCAGCCTGGCCATCTCTGGCCACTGTGTTGATCGTATTGTCGCTCGGATGGCTAACCCGAAAAGACCCCTAGCCGTGAAATGGCTTGCGTCGCCGATCCGGCTGCATAAGAACCGCCCCGACACTCAGGCAGACTGCCGCCGCGGCGGCTATCAGAAACAGTGACGTCCACATAGTGACCTCACACGCAAGAGGGGGTCCCTGCGAACGTCGCAGTCAAATGAATGGTTCCGCGCTATTTTGCCACAGAACCTGCCCTGCCGGCCACTTCCCCCTCAAAATCTGCAAAGCCAACAGCAGATTGATATCGATCATCAACAGGGATGATGGCCATTTCGTGAGGACTCGATGGCGGGCCGGCAACAGCATTTGAATCCTGCCAGCCGTGCGACAAGGGTTTCCTGGGTCGACGCGCCAGGAATCCGCCGCAATCTGGCGGGCTGCCGCTCAAACCCACCGGTGCAACGGCACCAGTGGCGAACACGTCGAAACATCCGAGATGTTGATCGCGTCAGCATCCGCCGCCTCGTTCTCCCAAACCGAAGCCCGCATCAGGCCTTTGACGGTTGTCACCGGTAGAGCCGTTTACCAGTCAGCCATTGCTGGATTACGTCAGCGACCCTGCGATTGTTCTGGTCCATCATCATCATGTGCGAATTGCCTCTGATGCCGATGGTCGGCAGGTCGATCACATCGACGGTGCCGCCCGCCGCCTTGATCTTGTCGCCGAACGCGATGGCGTTCTGGCGCATCTTGGGCCACCGTTTGTCGAGTTCGATGAAGTCGCCGAACAGCATCAGCACCGGAACTGACGCAAGCGCCGAGGCCTTGTCGGGATCACCGATGCCAGCCGGCTCGACTGCGACGAGCGCTCGAACCTTGTCGGGGCGCGCCTGGGCGACCTTGAAACCGAACTGGCCGGCCTGGCTGTGGAACAGGATTACGCAGGGGCACACGCGGTCGACCTCGGCCGTATAAGCTGCAATGATGGCGTCGTCCGTGGTCGTCCAGCGTGGCACGATCTGTTTGACGAACGTGTCGTAAGCTTCCAGGGGAAACTGGCTTCCCGGCGGTGAGTGGCGCTGTTGCGGATCGGTCGAATAAGACCCTTCGCCTGTGCCAATGCGAAAGCGCTCGAACGGATTGGCGGTGGTGAGCAGCAGTGGCTCGCCCGCGAAAATGTCAGGCGCCCAACCGGAGCGCCCCCGCTCCACGGCATCAGAATTGTAAACGCTCCATCCATGCCGCAGAAAAATATTCAGCCAGCCCTCTCGTCCGTCGGGCGTTGTCTCGAAGGAAACGCCGGTAAGTCCACCTCCGTGCCACATGAGCAATGGAACCCGACCGCGCCGATCGCGGGGGATGAAATACTGAACGTACATCTGCTCGACCTGATACGTTCCGTTCGGGTCGATCCTGGCCGGAACGCCGTTCGGCGTGAGCTGCATTTCCTTGACGGGCTTACCGCTGATCTCAACGAGTCGCCCGCCGACGTGGAAAGAACCCATGTCCTTTAGAACGATGGGGTGCTCGGCGGCTGCGAGCAGACCTTTCCCACCCGCCAACAGCCCGGCCAGCAGAACGATGGCGAGACCGACGGTTACTCTGACTGATTTGAACATGTCCCACCCCTTGATCTCTGCTCGATGGGCGGCGCACGACTGCTCCGGCATTCCAATCGAAAAATTCGGTTAAGGCTTGTTCGGCCGTTTGACCATGACGAACATCCAAACTAAGTCAACGACTATCATCATCGTGATAGACACTAACCTTGTCGCGATGACGGGCGCAGGAACGAGGGCCAACCTCCCGACGGCGTAGTTTGGCATCTTCGCCGGCGAGCGCCGCATGCGGCTTGCGTGTTCGACCGAAGACTTCGCTCGGGGGCGTTGGTCAAGTGCCCTGTTTGACAAAGCTCGAAAGCATACTGACCTCGCGCCGATCCGCCGCGACATCGGTGGCTATTTGCTGATAAAATTCAGCAGCTCCGTTGAAAATTTGCTGCGCTGCCGAATCCTCGCTGACGAAATCGGCGATCTGCTCCATTTCGGCGACCCATCGGTAGGCTTTGGGATACATCAATGGGACCTGCCGCGTCAGCCAGGCAAGCAGCGCCGGCTGACTGCGGGCCAATTCGTGATGGAGGGCCTGCGCGGTTCCTTCGCGTGTTGCGGCAAGCATCACGGCCGCGCCGAGCGCGGTCAGCCCCTTGGTGATGCCGGCATAGGACATCTTAAGTGTCGACGCGGCCCCGGGCGGCCCTTCGATCACCCGGACGTCGAGGCCGAAATGACCGAGTTCGGCAAACCGTCGAGCGTCTGGGCCGGAGGCGTAAAAGGCCGGGCCCGGACTCTCCGGCTTGGGAGGGCTGCCGATGATGCCGGCATCGACAAACGCGCAACCGGTTGGCGCAAGGGCGTTGGCAATGCGCAGGACCGTACCGGCATTGACCGCGTTGCAGTCAACAAAGACCGGACGGTGACCGGCCCGCTTCAGATACGGCGCAAGGCTCTCGGCAAGGGCCAACGCGTCACCCGGCGGGACGATCGACAAGATGAAATCAGCGCCGGCGGCTTCTGCCTCGCTTGTTGCGATCATGCCGGCCGCCCGCGCCCGCGCTGCGGTCTCTTCACTGCGGCCGGTGAGGACCGTTACGACCTTGGCGCCGTGGTCGACCAGACGCTTACCGACGGCGCTTCCCATGCTGCCAGCGGCAATGACGGCAATGACCGGTTGCATCGAGGACTCCTCATCTGGATTCGTGGTCGCTTGGAATTGGCTTGCGTGCCAATCGCCTGCGATCATTGCAGTTGCAGGCGAGTTGGGAAATCATTTCGGCGTGCGGTGGCATGGATCGCGGCTTTGAGGGCGGCCGTGGCCGACGCCGCGGTCGCAGGGGAGGGCAGGCAATGTTCGACAAGTTTGAGATCATGGATGTCGAAACGAGTGGGGCGCGGATCCATCTGCGTCACGGCGGAAGCGGTCCACCGCTCTTGCTTCTGCACGGTAATCCGCTGTCCCATGTATCGTGGCATAAGCTCGCGGAGCGCCTCGCTCAACGCCATCACGTCATCGCGACCGACCTAAGGGGCTACGGAGATAGCCAGGGCCCGGTGGAAGGCGGCACCAACCACGAAAATTATTCGTTCCGAGCGATGGCTCGGGACCAAGTCGAGGTCATGCAGCACTTTGGTTACGAGAAATTCTTTGCCGCAGGCCACGACCGCGGTGGTCGGACCGTGCATCGCATGTGCCTTGACCACCCGCAGCAGGTCACGAGAGCTGCCGTGGTCGACATTCTACCAAGCCATCACATTTGGACGCACGCCTCCAAGCAATGGGCGCTTAAATCCTGGCACTGGCTGTTCATGGCGCAGCCCTATGATCTGCCCGAACGCATGATGGCCGGCGTCCCGGCGCAGTTTTATCTCGAGAAGAAGCTGTCAAAGCCCGGCATCGGCCTCGGATTCTTCGACACCGAGGCGTTTGCTGAATATGTGCGGTGCTTCAATTGGAAGACCATATGCGCATCGTGCGAGGATTACCGTGCCTGCGCTACCTGCGACTTCGAGATGGATCACACCGATTGGCTGGCCGATCGCCAGATCGAGTGCCCCTTGCTGGTCCTTTGGGGTGCCAAGAGCCATACCGGAACTGTGTATGGCGACGTGCTTGGCGTGTGGCGAGACTATGGCCGGCACGTCACCGGTGGAGCGATCGACTGCGGGCATTATGTTCCGGAAGAGGCGCCCGACGACACTTTGCGCTGGTTCTTGCAGCATTTTGCCGGGTAGGGCGCGCAACGCTGGGCATTCAGCCTCGATGCTGTTGGGCGCGATGACCGTCCAACGCGGGCGCGACCGCTCGTGGCAGCATCGATCGGAGCTGAACTAAGCTGGTTGCTTGGTTGGCCGAGCTTGGCCTGCCGTGAGATCCGCCAGGTGGTCGAGAGCGGGGCCGGACGGCGTCTTGCCCGACTGGGCGGCGACGGAAAGGCGCGATGCGCCTCCCGCTTCCCACAGCGTGACCGCCATCCAACCTGTCGACGCGCCCACGAAACCGCCCGCAATAATGTCGCTCAGGAAATGATAATCGGCGCCGAGCAATCCGACGACGACCGCCGCAACACAGAGAGCGTACAGGATGCGCCACCGAGGGTAGCATATCCAAAGCACTGACATCACCGCGCAGACGGCGGTCGTATGGCCCGACGGGAACGATGCGAACCCGTCGCCTCCGTGAAAGGGATGGAATCCATAGGCGCCATCGTGGATGAGCGAAGGATTGTTATGAATCCAAGTTTCCGGCCAGGTTCTGCCAAAAACGAATTTGAGCTGGTTCTTGGCGGCCGTGGCCACGATGAGGCTGAGACCGCTCAGAAGAATGACGGACTGGAGTTTCGAGAGAGGTCTTCCGCTCAGACCGCGCAGACCCACAACGGCGATGGCGAAGACGGCGATCGCCGCAAAGCCTTCAGGAATGAGCGTCAGCCTCGGAAAGACTGTGAATTCCCGCAACTCGTCGTGAGCGAAATAAGCAATTCCCCGATCGAGCCAAAGATAGGAAATCGCGGTCGCGACGGCGACCAGCGCCATCGAAATGAGCCATTTCACGAGGGCAGGCAGACGCATCATCTGGGTTCAACCAATGGTAGTGAGCGGTCCAACAGGGGAATTGATCAGCGGGGCACAGGTTGCTGCGGGCCCCGGTCGACAAAGAGTAAAGTCGATCCGGTTTGAAGATCGGAACGAACAGAGTGTAGTTCGGCTGAGTCCAATCATTGTCTCGACGAATCCGTCGAGTCCTCCACGAGTCAGACATCATCGGAACATAATATTTCCTTCGGCCGGTGTTTTAGTAATGCTATCGGGACATTTGATAACCAGGGGTGTAGGATCGATGAGTGGGACCGAAGCAGCTGCGAATTTTACCGAGCTGACGGCTGACATCGTCTCGGCATATGTGTGCCACCATTCCGTACCAGCGACAGATCTTCCTATATTGATTAATCAAGTACACACCGCGTTACTGTCGACTTCAGGCGGGTCTGCCGACGGCTACTCGGACCCGACGCGCCCGGCCGTGTCAATCAAGCGCTCGGTGACACCCGATTACATCGTCTGCCTGGAGGACGGCAAGAAGTTCAAGTCGCTAAAGCGGCATCTGCGCGTTCAGTACAATATGACCCCCGAGCAGTATCGGACCAAGTGGGGTCTGGGGCGAAACTATCCGATGGTCGCACCCAACTACGCGGCGACCCGCTCGAGGCTCGCCAAACAGATTGGCCTTGGCCAATCGCGACCCAGCCGCTCCAAGTAGTCGATGGCGATCCGCCGCAGCGCCGGCGGATCGCTGCTTGCTTCAACACCACGCTGACCGAGACGGCGACAAGTAGGTATCAGGGAACCGTGCAGGTGCACGTCTAGGCCTCGCTGTTCCATTCGCCGCTGGTGGCCCGACGAGTCGCCGTCCAGGCCTGTAGCGACAGGGGCGACCGCAGATGCCCCTAGGACCGGTCCCTTCCGTCAAGCAGTCGCCAGCCAGTGCACCGCGGATAATATTTCAGGCCGCTGCCATTCGTTGCCAAAATCAAGGCGAACCAGCCGTCTCTCAGCACCTGAGGTGGGCTGCGCGCTCTTGTGCTTTCTGACCAAATTTCGACCTGATGGTGTTGTCGTGCGGCGCGATTGTGATCTGCGCCATCGGCCTGACGAGCGGCTCGGCTGACACAACGTTCGGGGGATGCGCCGTCAAAGCCGGATAGTCACGACCAGCTTGATCCGCTCCAACCGCGAGGCGATCGCCGCCGACAGATCGGACGGCACCACCTGCGGCGTTGCCGACTGAAAGGGTTTTACGATTTGAGCTCTTTGAGTTGGAGCGGCGCGACGAAGCTGCGCCGCACCCGGCCGCGGCAGCGCGCCGCCAAGCCGGCGTCCCAGCGCTCCAGCGCAATCGCAACAAGGGCGAGAGAGAAATTCAAACTCGGCAGTCCGGCCGACGCGCCATGCGCGATGGCGGGGAGGAACCCGATAACGGCCAAAGCGACCACCAGCGCTGCGCCGACTTCAAAAGCGGCATGGTCTGCATCGGCCCCCCAGCGTGCACGGCAGCGCTGGACGAGTTCGGCGGTGAACAGAACCGCCACCACGATCTCCGCCGCGCCCAGTGAGCCGGCGAGGCAAGGGACCAGGTCAGGCTGCAGACCGGCCAGACGGCTTACGCCGCGCAATAGCTCAGACCAGCCATGATCTTGAAGGCCATAGTATGGGGAGGCCAGGACCTGACAAGCGTCGATCCCGAAGGTTACGGCGAAATACAACGAGATGGCACCGATCCCGATGCGAGCCGCCTGAAACGGCCAACGACCGGCGCTCGGGACGCCTTGAGCGCTGGCGTGTCCGCCAAGCGCGAGGGGCCGCCAATGCGAGATGTCAAACATGGCCGAGCATAGAACGCTGGGTTGCACTGGCAATCCAAAGCTGATCTTTACCTTAACTTAACCACGATCATGCGCCGGATGCGGATGACGGCTCGGATGTTGTCGACGTGCCCCCGGACCACGAGGGCATCGTCATCACGGAGCGACCCAAAGTGATTGATTCAGTGAAGCGATACGCTGTGGCGGCAGTGGCGTTGGTTTCCCTGCTCGGGTGTTCTGCCCTTGCGGCCGATGGTCCTCGATCCGGGCTGTGGCAGATCGTCAGCAAAGTGGTGATGCAGGGCAGCGCGATGCCCGATCAAACCAAGACTCGTTGCCTGACCACCGATGACCTTCAGGACATCGAGAAGACTTTCATGCCGCGCTACGGCACGC
>Ga0187783_10003824_pt1 | contig 11125 bp, 9 predicted proteins | sample 1015_SJ02_MP02_2_FD_132471 | JGI IMG/M metagenome (GOLD analysis project Ga0187783, IMG submission 132471) | Tropical peat soil microbial communities from peatlands in Department of Meta, Colombia - 1015_SJ02_MP02_20_MG | ecosystem: Environmental > Terrestrial > Soil > Wetlands > Peat | place...
CTCCATGTACTCGCTCATGTCGATGCGGATCATCGCGTCGTCGTCGCCGAACAGGAACTCGGCGAGCGTGCGGGCGAGCTCGGTCTTCCCCACGCCCGAGGGGCCGAGGAAGATGAACGAGCCGGTCGGGCGCTTGGGGTCCTTCAGGCCGGCGCGCGAGCGGCGGATCGCCTTGGAGATGACTTCGATCGCCGGGTGCTGGCCGATCACGCGACGGTGCAGTTCCTCCTCCATGCGCATCAGCTTCTGCGTCTCGGCCTCGGTCAGCTTGAACACCGGGATGCCCGTCCACATCGACACGATGTCGGCGATCTCCTCCTCGCCGATCGACGGACGCTCGCCCGACTCGCCCGATTCCCACTCCTCCTCGAGCTCGCGTTTGCGGTTGGTGAGCTTGCGCTCCTTGTCGCGCAGCGCCGCTGCCTTCTCGAACTCCTGGGCCTCGATCGCCGCCTCCTTCTCGCGCCTGGTGCTCTCGACTTCGTCCTCCAGGCCACGGTTGACCGGCGGCGAGGTCATCGACTTGATGCGCATGCGCGACGCGGCCTCGTCGATCAGGTCGATCGCCTTGTCGGGCAGGAAGCGGTCTGAGATGTAGCGGCTGGCCAGTTCGCCGGCGGCGCGCAGCGCCTCGTCGGTGATCTGCACCTTGTGGTGGGCCTCGTAGCGGTCGCGCAGCCCCTTGAGGATCTCGACGGTCTGGTCGATCGTCGGCTCCTCGACGCGGATCTGCTGGAAGCGCCGCTCGAGCGCCGAGTCGCGCTCCAGGTACTTGCGGTACTCGTCGAGCGTCGTGGCGCCGATCGTCTGCAGCTCGCCGCGGGCGAGCGCCGGCTTGAGGATCGAGGCGGCGTCGATCGCGCCCTCGGCGGCGCCCGCGCCGACGAGGTTGTGCAGCTCGTCGATGAACAGGATGATGTCGCCGCGCTGGGTGATCTCCTTCATCACCTTCTTCAGGCGCTCCTCGAACTCTCCGCGGTACTTGGAGCCGGCGACCAGCGCCGCGAGGTCGAGCGTGTAGATCTGCTTGTTCTTGAGCAGCTCGGGCACGTCGGCGCTCGTGATCCGCTGCGCCAGGCCCTCGACGACCGCGGTCTTGCCAACGCCGGGCTCGCCGATCAGCACGGGGTTGTTCTTCGTGCGCCGCGAGAGGATCTGCATGATCCGCTCGATCTCGGTCTCGCGCCCGACACACGGGTCGAGCTTGCCTTCGGCGGCGAGCTTGGTGAGGTTGCGCCCGAACTGGTCGAGCAGCTTGGAGGACTTCTTGCCCTCGCCCGGAGCTCCGCTGGCGCCCGCGGCGCCCGATGAGCCCTGGCGGCGCCCGCCGGGACCCGACAGCATGCGGATGACCTCGTTACGGATCTTCTCCGAGTCGGCGTCGAAGTCGAGCAGGATGCGCGCGGCCACGCCCTCGTTCTCGCGCACGAGGCCGAGCAGGATGTGCTCGGTGCCGATGTAGTTGTGGCCGAGGCTCAGCGCCTCGCGCAGCGCGAGCTCGAGCACCTTCTTGGCGCGCGGCGTGAACGGTATCTGGCCCGAGGTGACCTCCTCGCCGGAGCCGACGATGCGCACGACCTGGGCGCGCACGCGCTCGACGGTGATGTCGAGGCTCTCGAGCACCCGCGCCGCCAGCCCCTCCTCCTCGCGCAGCAGCCCGAGCAGGATGTGCTCGGTGCCGATGTAGTTGTGCTTGAGCGTCCGCGCCTCCTCCTGCGCTAGAACGACCACCTGCCGGGCCCGTTCTGTGAATCGCTCGAACATTTGTGATTCCTTCCTGCTTGGACGAGCCTCGCGAGTTATGTGGTCTCTATCGACGCCTTTGGGAGCAGTCTACCAACCGGTCCCCGGGGCCTGTGAGAGCTCAATCGTCATCGCGGGCTGTCGGCTTGAGCGCGGCCAGCCACGCCGCCCACGGCACCGTGCTCAGTCGCGCATCGCCGGGAACAGCACGACCTCGCGGATCGAGTCGCGTCCGCTCAGCAGCATCACGAGCCGGTCTATGCCCAGCCCGACGCCGCCCGTGGGCGGCATTCCCTGCTCGAGCGCCTCGACGAACAGCTCGTCGTAGGGCTGGGCCTCGTGCTCGCCCTCCTGCAGGCGGCGCTGCTGCTCGGCGAAGCGCTCGCGCTGCACGTCGGGGTCGATCAGCTCGCTGAAGGCGTTGGCGATCTCCAGCCCGTCCGCGAACGCCTCCCAGCGCTCGACGAGCCCGGGCTGTGAGCGGTGCTCGCGCGCCAGCGGCGAGAGCTCCACGGGGTAGTCGAGCACGAACGTCGGCTCGCGCAGCGTCGGCTCGACATGCTTTGAGAACAGGTCGTCGACGATCGCCGGCCACCGCCGGTCCTCGGTCTGCACCTCCAGGCCGCGCTCGGACACGGCCGCCGCGAGCGCCCGTTCCTCGCGCAGCGCCGATGGCTGCACGCCGGTGGCCTCGGCGAGCGCGTCGAAGAAGCCCACGCGCCGCCAGGGGCCGTCGAAGTCGAGCTCGCCGGCGTAGGCGACGGCCCCCGCCGCCGTCCGGACCACGTCTTCCAGGCGCCTGGCCTCGTCGCCGTAGTCGGCGTAGGCCTCATACCACTCGACCATCGTGAACTCGGGGTTGTGCTTGGGCGAGACCCCCTCGTTGCGGAAGTCCTTGCCGAGCTCGTACACGCGCTCCAGGCCCCCGACGATCAGGCGCTTGAGATACAGCTCGGTGGCGATCCGCAGGTACAGATCGCGGTCGAGCGCGTTGTGATGGGTCGTGAACGGGCGTGCCAGCGCCCCCCCGTAGAGCGGCTGCAGAACGGGCGTCTCGACCTCGATGAAACCCTCCCGATCGAGGTAGGAGCGCACGGCGGAGATGATCCTGGCGCGATCGATGAACAGCCTGCGCGCGTCCTCGCTGGCGATCAGGTCGAGCTCGCGCCGGCGGTGGCGCGTCTCGACGTCGCTGATGCCGTGGTGCTTATCCGGCGGAGGACGCAGGGCCTTGGCGAGCACCTCGTAGTGGTCGACGCGCAGCGTGAGCTCGCCGTGGCGGCTGCGCAGGACCGCGCCGTCGACGCCCAGGAGGTCGCCGAGATCGAGCGACAGCAGCCGCTGGAAGCCCTCCTCGCCCAGCACGTCGACGCGAGCGTGCAGCTGGATCTTGCCCGTGCGATCGACGAGGTCCATGAACGCCGCCCGGCCGGCGCCCCGGCGCGCGGCGATGCGCCCGGCGACACGGTGCGCGTCCTCGGTCTCCTCGCCCACGGCGAGGTGCTCGTAGTCGGCCAGGATCGCCTCGATCGGCTCGGCGCCGGAGAACGAGTAGGGGAACGCGTCGGCGTCGGCGCGCAGGCGCGCGGCCTTCGCGCGGCGCTCGTCGATCAGCTCGGAGAGGCCGTGGCGGCCGGGCCCGGCCGGCGCGGGGGCCTCCTCGGTTCCGCTCATGGCGGCGAGACTACTTCAGCCCGACGTCGATCTTCGTGACCTTCAGCTTGCGGGCCGGCCCGCGAGGGACCTTCACGGCGACGGTCTCGTTGCGCCTGCGCCCGAGCAGCGCACGGCCGACGGGAGACTCGTTGGAGAGCTTGTTCTCCTGCGGTGAGGCCTCGGCCGAGCCGACGATCGTGAACTTGGCCGACTTGCCGGTCTTCTCGTCCTTGACGTGCACGACCGAGCCGATCTGGACGACGTCGTTGGAGAGATCGTCGGCCTGGATGACCGTCGCCAGGCGCAGCTTCTCCTGCAGCGCGGCAATGCGCGCCTCGAGCATCGCCTGCTCGTTCTTGGCGTCGTCGTACTCGGAGTTCTCGGCGATGTCCCCGAACTCCCGCGCCTCCTTGATGCGCTCGGCCACCTCGCGGCGCTTGGCCGTGGACAACAGCTCCAGCTCGTCCTTGAGGTTGCTGAGGCCTTCCGGGGTGAGGATGACGTCCTTGGGCATGTGAGCCTCGATCGCGCTTTGACGGATTGGCCCGCGATTGCGGATCCCCCTCGCAGGCAAGGATGTCGCGGACCCGGGCTGGTCCGGCGAGCGCAGCAGTATAGCGCCGCCGCAACGGGGCCCCGCAAGCGCTCAGACGGCCAGCTCGAGGGGCCGCTTCGAGCCCGCGAGCAGCTCGCGGACGTCCTCGAGCGCAGGCGCCGCCTGCAGTGCCGCGAGCAGCCGCCGCGCCTCGCCGCGGTCCAGCCCCATGCGCTCGACATACCAGGGATAGAACTTGCGCAGGTAGCGCGCCGCGCGCTCGCAGCCGAGGTGCTCGGCCGCGCGATCGACCGTCCAGCGCAGCTCGTCGAGCACCTCGTCGCGGCTGGGCTCGGTGTCGCGCGCGCCCAGCAGCCGGGAGAACAGCCAGGGATTGCCGAGCGAGCCGCGCGCGAGCATCAGCGCCGCGGCGCCGGTGCGCTCAAACGCCTCGCGCGCGCGCGGCGCGTCGCCCAGCCCGCCCGTCAGGATCACCGGCGCCGGCAGCGACCGCACCAGGGCAGCGGCGAGGTCGTAGTCGGGCACGCCCTTGTGCGCGATCTCGGCGCTGCGCGGGTGAAAGGCGATCGCGGCGACACCGGCCTCGCCGACGAGCCGGTGCGCCAGCTCATAGCCGCTCGTGTCACCCACCGACAGCCCCGAGCGTAGCTTGACCGTCACCGGGACGCCGTCGCCCGCCTCGACGGCCGCCCGCGCCAGCGCGACGGCGCGATCGGGCTCGGCCAGCAGACCGGCACCGGCGCCGGTCTTTGCCACCTTGGGCACCGGACAGCCCATGTTGATGTCGATCACGTCGGGGGCCACGCCGACGACCAGCTCGACGGCTGAGCGCATCATCTCGGGGTCTTCGCCGAACAGCTGGATCGAGACTGGGCCCCCGGCGCGCTCGCGCGGGTCGATGCGCAGCATCTCCACGCACGTCTTACGGTTGCCGTGGTGGACCGCGTGCGAGCTGACCATCTCCGACACGGCCATGCCGGCCCCGTAGCGCTTGGCCTGCAGACGCACGAACCAGTTGCCGATGCCTGCCAGCGGCGCGAGCAGCACGCGATTGGGCACCCTCACGGGGCCGAGCATCCAGGGGTCGGTGAGCGTGCGCATCACACTCATTGTGGCGAGACTCAGCGATTGCGCTCGAACAGCAGGCGCAGGCCGGTGAGCGTGAGCAGTTCGTCGACCTCGTCGATCTCCTCCGTGTAGGGCACGACGAGCTGCGCAAGGCCGCCCGTCGCGACCACGTGGGCGCGCTCGCCGAGCTCCTCGTACAGCCGCCGCAGGATCGCGTCGATCGCACCGGCATAGCCGAACACCACGCCCGAGCGGATCGCGTCGATCGTGTTCTTGCCGATCACGCTCTTGGGCGGGGCGAGGTCGACCTTCGGCAGCCGCGCCCCGCGCTCGGACAGCGCCTCCAGGGAGATCTCGATCCCGGTCATCAGGGTGCCGCCGACGTACTCGCCCTCATGGGAGACGATGTCGAACGTGGTCGCCGTGCCGAAGTCCACGCACACCGCCGAGCCGTCGAAGCGCTCGTGGATCGCGACTGCGTTGACGAGCCGGTCGGGGCCGATCTCGCGCGGGTTGTCGTAGCGGATCGCGATCCCGGTCTTGGTCCCCGGTCCGACCACTAGCATCTCGTGGCCCAGGTAGCGGCTGGCGACCGCGGTCCACTCGGGCTCGAGCTGGGGCACGGTCGAGGAGATGATCGACGCCTCGAGGTCCTCGAAGCCGTATCCGCGCAGGCCCAGGAGATTGCGCAGCGCCGCCCCGAGCTGGTCGGCGGTGGATTGGCGCACGGTGGCGAACCGCCAGTGCTCGACCAGCTCGCGCTCGCGAAACGCGCCGAAGTGCGTCTGGGTGTTGCCGACGTCGACGGCGAGCAGCATGGCGGGTCATTATGCTCAGCGATGCCATGAGCGTGCCACGCCCCAAGCTCTACGTGGTGCCGGGCTCGCACCCCTGCGCCGCGGTGGAAGCGGCGCTCGCGCTGAAGGGCATCGCCTTTGACCGCGTGGACCTGCTGCCGCTCAGCCAGCTCGCGATCGGCCCGCTGCGCTACGGCGGCACGACGGTGCCGGGCATGCGCCTGGGCTCCGAGCGCCTGGTCGGCTCGCGCACGATCATGCGCCGCCTCGACGAGCTTGCCCAGCAGCCCCCGCTGCTGCCCGCTTCCGACGAGCCCTCGCGCGCCACCGTGCTCGACGCCGAGCGCTGGGGCGACGAGGTCTTCCAGAGCGTGCCCCGGCGGATCATCGACGCCGCCTTCCTGCGCCGTCCGGGCGCGATGGAGAGCTACGCGGCGGGCGCCAGCCTGCCGCTGCCCACCTCGTTGATGCGACCGGCGATGCCGCTCACGGCTCGCCTGATGGCGATCCGCAACAAGGCCAACGACCAGTCCGCGCGCGCCGACATCGCCGCGCTACCGGGCCGGCTCTCCCAGATCGACGCGTGGATCGCCGAGGGCGTGCTCGGGGGCGAGCAGCCCAACGCGGCCGACCTGCAGATCGGCTCGACGATCCGCCTGCTGCGCAGCATCGGGGACGTGCGTCCAATCGTCGACGAGCACCCCGCGGCGCGCCTTGCACGCTACTTCCCTCCGCTGGCCGGACACATCGATCCCGGCGCGCTGCCAGACGCCTGGCTGCCGGCGATCACCGTCGCCTAGCACTGGTCAGGCGCCCGATGTCGGGCGCGCCCGCGCGCGCGGCGCTACAGTCGCCACGGGCGCAGCAAATCTCGACCGCCGTCAGGGGAGGAAGCCGCAAGCAGATGCGCACCTTGAATCCGCAGTCGCTGCCGCAGCACGTGGACCGCCTCTACCGCGCCGCGTGGGCGTTGTGCGGATCGCGCGAGGACGCCGAGGATCTCGTGCAGGAGACGTTCGCGCGGGTGCTCTCGCGTCCGCGCGTGCTGCGCGGCGACGACGAGCTCTACTACCTCATGCGCGTGCTGCGCAACACGTTTCTGACCAGCCGGCGCACCGCCGGCCGGCGTCCGCTCACCGTGGCCACGCTCGAGGACGTGGTCGCCGCCGATCCCAAGCCGATGGACCGCCCCGAGCAGGCGCTCGAGGTCAGTGAGGTGTACGCCGCCATCGCCGCCCTGCCCGAGGACTTTCGCATGGCGCTCGTGGCGGTTGACGTGCTCGGCCTGTCCTATCGCGAGGCGGCCCGCGCGCTTGGCGTGCGCGAGGCGACGATCACGACGCGCCTGTTTCGCGCCCGCAAGCAGGTCGCCGCGCGGCTCGTCGCCGAGGCTCCCGAAACGAAGGCTCCCGACGCGAAAGCGCCCGACGCGAAGGCGCCCGACGCGAAGGCGCCCGAGACGAAGCAACCGGGTGGGCGGCCGCGCGGGCAGGGCACCGCCGACAAGGAGAAGCGGCCGCGGCCGCGCGGCGGTCGCGATCCCGGCGTCCCGGGCGGCTCGGTGGACGAGGGGCACAGCCGGGAAGGACTCGGGGCCGGCGGAGTCTTCTCTCACGGAGAAATGCCATGACGGATCCGACCCCACGCAAGGAAGCGGAGATAGTGGAGCTCGTGCGCTCGATCGACGTCCGCGCCCCCGAGTCGCTTCACCGCCGTGTCCAGGAGCTCGTGGCCGACCACACGACCGACGCGGCGCGCCGGCGCGGGCTGCGACGACGCGGCGGGCGGCCTGCCGGCGGCGCGCGTCCGGCCACCGCCAGGCTGGCGGCGCTCGGCGCGCTCGCGGCCGCGGCGATCGCCGTGCTCGTCATCGCCCTGACGAGTGGGTCGCAGACCCTCAGCCTGCGTGAGGCGTCGGCGCTGACCCTGTCGCCAGCCACGGCGGCCGCCCCTCGCGAGAGCCCGGCGGGCAACGAGCTGGAAGCCGACGTCGAAGGCATCGCCTTCCCCTACTGGGAAGACCGTTTCGGCTGGCGCTCGACGGGCATGCGAACCGACCGCATCGCCGGGCGGAGCGTAAGCACCGTCTACTACGCAGACGACGGGCGACGCATCGGCTATGCGATCGTCGGCGGCACGGGCGCCCCACAGGTGGGCAAGGGCACCGTCGCGCGGCGCGGGGGCCACTCCTACACGATCACGAACGTCGAAGGGCGCCCGGTCGTCAGCTGGATACGAGACGGCCACCTGTGCGTGCTCTCAGGGCGCGGGGTCGCCAGCTCGACGCTGCTGGCACTCGCGAGCTCGAGCGATCCCAACAGCCTCGCCTACTAGCTTCGTGCACGCGAGAGGAACACGCTCCGTCTGCATGCGCGGCAAGATCGTCGTCCACTAGCTTGCCGCCCCCGGCGCGGGCGCATCGAGCGCCGGCCCCGCCCAGCGAACGCCTTCATCGGGCGACAGCGCCGCGAGCGCGTCGCTCAGGCGCCGGCCGTCGGGTAGGCGCGCGTCGAAGTCCAGCTCGAGCGCCGGGACCAGCACGAAGCGGCGACTCGCCAGCTGGGGGTGGGGCAACGTCATGCGCTCGTGGCTGAGCTCGAGGTCGTCGAGCAGGAGCACGTCGATGTCGATCGCGCGCGGGCCGTGGCGAAGGCCGCCCTGCTCGCGCCCGAGGCCTCGCTCCAGCCGCTTGGCCGCATCGAGCAGCTGCAGCGGCGACAGCGCGGTCTGAACGCGCACGCACGCATTGAGAAAGCACGGCTGGTCGAGGATCTCCCCCACCGGGTCTGTGTCATACGTGGACGAGCAGCGCAGCACCGCCACCCCCTCGCCGGGCAGCGCGTCGACGGCGGCCTGCAGGTGGGCGCGCCGCTCCCCGAGGTTGGAGCCGAGGCCGAGCAGGCCGATGCGCTCGGCCATCTCGCGAGCCGGCCCGCCCTCACGCGCCCGCGGCGTCGCCCGCCACGTGCACGCCTGCCCGCTCGCGCAGCCCGATGCGCGCGTGCAGCCGGCGCAGCGGCGCCGGCGCCCACCAGGTGCGATCCCCGAGGCGTCCCATCAGCGCCGGAACGAGCAGCGCGCGCACGACCGTCGCGTCGATCGCCACAGCGAGCGCCCCGCCCACGCCGAGCTCTTTGACGAAGAAGATGTGCGACGTCGCGAAGGCGCCGATCGCCACGCAGAACAGCAGCGCCGCCGCCGTGATCAGGCGTCCCGTGCGCTCGAGGCCGTGGGCAACCGCCTCGCGCGTCGTCAAGCCGTCGTCGTGCGCCTCCTTGATGCGCGCGAACAGGAACACCCCGTAGTCGGTGGACAGCGCGAAGGCGACCACGAACAGGAGCACGAGGTTTGACTCCTCCAGCCCGCCGATCGGCGTGAAGCCGAGCAGCCCCGACAGGTGGCCCTCCTGGAAGATCAGCACGAGCAGCCCGGCGCCGACCGCCACCGTCAGCAGGTTCATCGCCATCGCCAGCAGCGGCAGCACGAGCGAGCCGGTCATCAGGAACAGGAACCCCCCGGTGACGAGCGCGAGGATTACGAGCGCGAGCGGGGTATGGGCGGCGATCGCCGCCTTCTGATCGACGAACCACGCCGCCGAGCCACCCACGAGCAGCGCGTGGCCGCTCAGCCCCCGCAACCGCCCGACCAGCCGCTGCTCGGCGGGCGACGCGTAGGGGCCGTAGGGCAGCAGTTCGATCAGCCAGACGTCGCTCCCGAGATAGCGCGGCGGCCCGGCCAGGCCCGCCTGCCCCCTCGCCGCGCCCTGGACGTCGGCAGCCAGCTGCGCTGTGCGCGGCGCGCCGCTCGGCGGGCCATGGGCGATGATCGTGATCGTCTGCGAGCCGTCGACGGCGAATTCACGCGTGATCGCTTCGGCGACCTGCCGGGGCGGCGAGGACGTCGGCAGCACGTGCGCGTCGGCCGGGACCAGCGTGAGGCGAACCGCCGACAGCGCGACGAGTATCAGCACGGCCGCTGTCACCAACGCGACCAGACCCGGCCGGCGCATGACGGCCTGGGCCAGGCGAAACCACGCGCCCTGCTCCGCCGGGCGGGCGGCGCGCTGGGCGTTTCGCTGCAAACGGGCCGGGGCGAGCGCATTGACGCGCGGACCGAGCGCGGCGAGCACCGCGGGCAGCACGAGCAGCGACACGGCCCCCGCCGAGAGCGCCACGAGCGCGCCGCCGATGCCCATCGAGTAGAGGAAGCGCATCGGGAAGACGAGCAGGCTTGCCATTGCGCCGGCGACCGTGAGCGAGCTGTAGACCACGGTGCGACCTGCTGTCTGAAGCGTGCGCGCGAGCGCAGCGCGCGTCTGCCCGCTGCGCGCGAGTTCCTCGCGATGTCGCGAGACGACCATCAGGCTGTAGTCGATCCCCAGACCCAGCCCCAGCCCGGTGACGAGGTTGACCGCGAAGATCGACAGCCCGGTGAGCTGGTCAATGAGCCGCAGCAGCACGAAGGTGAGAACGATCGCAAAGCCCCCGACGAGCAGCGGCAAGAGCGCCGCGATCAGCCCGCGGAAGACGAGGAAGGACAGCGCCAGCAGGATCGGGAAGGCAAAGCTCTCGGCGCGCTCGAGGTCTGAGGAGGTGCGCTTGTTGATTTCGTGAAACGCGATGTCGTTGCCGCCGAAGACCACCGCGCCCGCGAGTCCGCGGGCGGCGAGCTGCGCTCGCACCGCTTCGACCGCACGCGCCGAGCGTTCGCGGTTGGCGAACGCCGCGAGCACCAGCGCGCGATGACCGTCGCGCGAGACGAGCAGGGGCAGGCGGCTGCTCGGGTAGTCCAGCGCGCGCTCAAAGCCAGGCTGGCCCGACAGCAGCGCGGCGACCTGCAGCGACCGCTGCTGGGCGGCCGGTTCGCTGCGCACGTCGCCGGCGCTCGACACGAGGGCCGCGACGCCGAAGGACGCCGTCTGGTGCGTAGCGGCCTCGATCGCGCGCTGGACCCGCTGGTTCTGCGCATTGTGGTCCTGAAATTCCGAAGATTCGCTCTTCAGCAGCGAGACGACCGGCGTGCCGAGGGCTGCCGCGAGCAGGAAGACGATCCCGGCGACGATCAGCGCGGGCCGCGTCCGTTCGGTCGCCAGGCGCGCGAGAGCGTCGATCACCGCCCGGGCCTCCCGTCCGCGAGCGACATGGTGCACACGCTGGCGGCGACCCCCCTCACTGCGGGCCTGCTAGATGGTTGATTCCACGGCGATGTGCCGTCTTCCGGAGGTGCGGATGGTCGAGCCAGCCCAGGACGCAGGCCGAAGGCCTTGCTGGTGGCAAGGTCGAGGCCGAGGACGCCGGCTGGCGAA
>Ga0187783_10003825_pt1 | contig 11124 bp, 5 predicted proteins | sample 1015_SJ02_MP02_2_FD_132471 | JGI IMG/M metagenome (GOLD analysis project Ga0187783, IMG submission 132471) | Tropical peat soil microbial communities from peatlands in Department of Meta, Colombia - 1015_SJ02_MP02_20_MG | ecosystem: Environmental > Terrestrial > Soil > Wetlands > Peat | place...
CCCATTCGCGCTTCCTTGTGCTGCCCAAAGATCTGGCATGACAGCAAAATCGGATCGGTGCCCAAACAATCGGCCGGATTCCTAGGCCACTCAACCCGCTGTTGACGTGCAGTCTAGTGGTCACGCAGAGGATTGGCACCTGTCAGAATTGACAGATGGATCGATTTGCGCAGAAATACCCCACGGAGGATTCCGTTGCCTTGAGCGATCTGAGTAATCATCACCGCCGCCCGCGGGAGAAGACACTAGGAGGAAAATTGCGGGATCAAGAGAAACGGATCTGCGCAAAGGTTAGGAGAGGCTCGATCGCGTCAGAGCGGGCCTAGATCGATCGGCGGGGGAGCATCGCTCTTCAAAGGAGCTTGGGCGTAGTCAACTGGCCGGGCGGAGACTTAAAGTGCGGCGGAATGCGTAAGGTTTCCCGACCTAGGGACTGACTTCGACGACAGAAGCCTCACAGCTTCCAGAAATAGAGGCGACATCTTGACCGACCAGATCGGCTGCAGATTGATCTCCTCCGCTCTTTGATCCAGAGGCTACCGCGAACACCGCGGCTACGAGCTCGCGGCCCATATCGATCTTGGCTACGAGCGCCCCAGCGCCCAGTTCGAGAAATTCCTTTTTGCCGGAGGGGTCGACACTCACGAAGACAAACGGGATGCTGCTCCCCTTGCGCTTGAGCTGGTTCATCGCTTGAGGTCCACTCAGTGACGGCATCGAAACGTCACTTACAATTACGTCGGGTCGCAAGGACAACGCTGCGTCGACCAGCTGGGTGCCATCCGCAACTGCGCCGACCACGTCACATTCTGGTTGCAGCAGATAAGCTATAGCCCAACGAGCCTGTTCGTGATCATCTGCAACCAAGACTCGCAGTTTTCGATTACCCATGTCCGCAAACCCAGACGCAAAACTCAACCGCTGATTACATATTCCTAGAGTTCGGCGCACTCTGTCGTTGCTCCATGGCAACAAAGGTGTCAGCCAAGAGATCGAATCGGAGCCAAAACTGTCACACTCTCGAGCCGTCAGTTACAATGTTTTAAGAGTGAATTCGGAGGGGTGGGTGAGCGGTTGAAACCGGCGGTCTTGAAAACCGTTAGGCCCGCAAGGGTCTCGTGGGTTCGAATCCCACCCCCTCCGCCAGATTTCAAAGGTACAGTCCGGAGAGATCCTTTACAGAACGTTCCGAAGACATAGTTTACACTTTTGGGCCAAAAGGGTTGTGTAAGGGCTGCAGGGTCTTTTCCTCCAGATCGATGTAACCAAGATCGCAGTCCATAAAGCTGGCCAACCAAATCCTGTTCGACCTTTTTGTGCTGCAGGCGGGCCTGCGTATGCCCATTAAAAAAGTAGTTTCAATGCGAATTGCAACTGGCGTGCCGGGAAAGCTTGGAGGATCTGGCCGAAAAACGGGTCGGGAATGTGACATGTCGCGAAAGCGACATTGCTTTCCAACAACTCGCAGTTACCGGGGAATCCGGCGGCATAGGAGGCGGGCAAGACAAAAAACAGAGCGGTTCTGCTATAGGGCTCACGAAAATTCGCATTATTGAATATGTTGAAAAACTCCGCCCGGAACTGGAGGTTTACTCTCTCACTTTTCCCCAAGAACGTGTCTTTCTGAATCGCGAAATCGGAATTGACGAACTTTGGACCATTCAGACTATTTCGCCCGAGCGAGCCGGGCTGAAGCTGGAACGTCGGTGCAAGGTTGAAGATGCTGCCAGGGAAGCCGGCAGGGAAGGCGTAATCGATGGCCGATTGGGGATCGTTCATATTGGTCGGCACGGGGCCGAAAACATTGGGACGGAGCTGTGTTCCGAAGTAATCCGAATACACAGTGAACGGCTGACCCGATTGAAGCGTGGTGATTCCAGCTAGCTGCCAGCCCGAACCGATACCCGGAGCCCAGCGCGGAACCTTGTAGATGTAGTCTAAAACAAAGCGCTGACGAACGTCGAAATCGGAGCGACCACGCTCTGCGGCGAGGTTGCTCGAATCCTGCGGCAGACGCGGACGCGTGGTAATGATAGGAAGGTTTCCCTCAAGGTTCAGCGCTGGACTGATGTTGTTTGCGCCTGCGAAATTGTCCGGATTGTCGGAGGTCGAGTAAACAATCAAGCTGGCGAGCTGCGGCGAAGCCAGGAAGACCTGCGGCTGCAAAGACGAGGCGTCGTCAATCGATTTAGCCCACTGGTAAAAGGCATTGAGTTGCAACCCGTAGAAACTTCTCAGAGCCACGCGGGCCTGCAGTGAATTGAAGTTCGAATTGGCTACATTGTTCTGCGAGAGGATGCTGATTGAGGTAAATGGATTGGTAAAGCAAGACAGAAAGACAGACTCTGGGCATTGACTGATGTCGGCGAGCAGCGGCAGCCGATGACCGGCGGATCCCACGTACGCCAACTCGGTAAGTGCCTTGGTGCCCAATTGCTGTTGGACTCCAAAATGATACTGATGGACGTACGATGTCTTGTTGTTCGAGTTGATTGCAGTGATCGAATAAGGGAAAAGGCTCCAAGCAGAAGTAGACTGCGGGTTGGCGGACACGGACAGGCACCCAGTGCTTGTAACCGGAGATGCTGGTCCGCAGGCAGAGAAGATATCGCTGAGCGCCGGAAAGGGGAAGAAAGCTAAGCTCTGCTGCACAAAGGGAGGATTTAGCAACTGGTTTACGGAAGGTTCCAGCGGCTGTTGGTCGTACATTAAGGCGTAGCCGCCGCGCACAACCGTCTTTCCACTACTCCAGGGATCCCAGGCAAACCCCAAGCGAGGGCCCCAATTGCCAAAATCGGTGCTGTACCCTGCACGAGGAACCTGATGAGCCGCGGTCCCGATCACATCGCCAAAGGGATCAAACTCCGTGGTCGAACCTCCCCGCAGAAGCGCCCCTTGGGTTCCCAGGTTGGGGTAGAAGTTTACCAGCCTGTTGTGGAGTTCGACAGGCGCCGTGTTCACTTCGTACCGGATTCCGAAATTTATGGTGAAATTTTGGAGCACGCGCCACTGATCTTGTACATACCCGGCGGCAGATTTCGTGGAGTAATTCCTTTCGAACCCACTTCCGAATTGCGAGCACGGCGCAGCAAAGACTGAATCGAATGAGGGCAAGGAGTGCGGACATACGCGGGCTATGGAAGCTACATCCGCCGTTCCAAATTCGACTGCAATGGGACTCGAAAACAAAGTAAGAAGACCCCGACCCAAGGCATCGTTGTCGACGTTCAGGCGAATCCACCTAAATTCTCCACCGAATTTCCAATTGTGCCGCCCGCGAGTTATCCCTAGGTTGTCTGCCCAGGACCAGACATTGTCGGCCCGATTGCTAGGCGTCGCTTCGCTGGCACCGAGCGAGCTAAAGGGCGCGGTAGTGAAAATTCCTCCCACGGTGATCGTCGGCAATCCCTCATTGATGAAATTCAGGTTCTGAAATCCCAGCGTCGTCGGATTCACGGAATCATCCTGCGCCGTCGTTGTCAGCCGGAACCGATTCCATCCAAACCGGAATTCATTTGCCGTGTGGCTCGTCAGTTGGTGAACAAAATTGTAACTAACGTTTTGATTCCGCCCGTTTACGCGCGTCCCGTTTCCCGGATAGGCCGGATTTGGTGCAGTGTTGCCCGCTTGAAGCTGGTTAATCCACTGGATGTTGTACTTGAAGCTCATGCTGATCCGCGAACTGACTCGCCAATCGACCCGCGCCAACAGGTTATCGCTGTCGGTCCAGTTCGCCGCATCGCCGATGCTAAAGGCTCCATCGCCTCCTGTCGTAGGGAACGAAGTTGGACTCGTGAATGGAGTGAGGGGCACGTTGGGGAAAGGATAGAGGTTGAACAGGGCGAGGGCCGTCGGATCGCACGTTGCTCCGATAGTCATCTCACAGGGCGAGGCCGAACGGAACAGTGTACCCGGCACTTGCTCAAACAGTGGCCGAGGGTTGACCAAACGGAAGCTTTCCCAGTTGAAAAAACCGAATAGCTTATCTTGAATAAACGCGCCGCCAATATTGCCCCCGAACTGGTTTTGATTGACCTCCGGGTTGTGCAAATCATAGAGAGAAGCCAACGTGGGATTCGAGAGAGGGTTACCCCTTCCCTCGAGCTCTAATTGCGAAGCATATTGATCGAACGTGCCGCCGCTATAAGCGGAGAAATAATTCCCGGCGCTGAGGGCCGAGTTGCGGTTGAATTCAAAGAGCTGCCCGTGAAGCGCATTGCTACCACTGCGACTGACAACGTTGATCTGGGCGCCGCCGCTGCGGCCAAACTCAGCATTTTCAACCGACGTCTGCACACGGAACTCCTGCATGGCCTCGACGATCTGAAAAGGGAGCGATTGATTGATCGTATAGTCGTTGTTGTCGGCACCATCGAGCAGGAAGTTGTTCATATTGGCGCGAGCCCCATTGGCCACAAAAGAGGCCCCTTGCAGGACCGACCCCTGCTCGACCGGATAGGTGCCGGGAACCAACAAGGCCAGATCTATAAAATCGCGATTGACCAGCGGAAGTGTGTGGACCCAGTTTGAAGCTTCAACACCGCTTTGCGTCGTGCTGAGAAGATCCAGTGAAACCGAAAATGCTCTGGCTGACTGCTGGAGTTGAGGTGACCGCACTTGAGTAGGCCGCTGCGAAACAGGGGGCGAGGGGCCCTGCGGGGGGGGTTGCGTCGGAGCTTGCGGGGGCCCTGACAGGTTTGCTGGGACGACCGACTCGAGCCGGAACGGAGGCAACACCAGTTTCTCTTCGTCCACCTGCACGGTGATATCGGTGAGAACCCTCGGGGAGAAGCCTGACTTTTCGACGGAGACGACATAGTTTTCCGCCGGCGGCACGTTGGTAAAGGTATAGATGCCATCCGATCCGGTGATCTGCATTTGCGAGAAGCCGATGCTCGCGTTGATCAGCCGAACCGTGGCGCCCGAGAGCAAGACCCCAGAGGCATAAACCGAGCCCGTAACGGTGGCGTTCTGCGTTCCCGGCCGGGCAGGAAGACATGCTAAGAAGACCGCCGACGCAAGAATGAGGGACCGGCGGTACATCTTCATCGGAGCGCTCCTTCTTTTTTCAGCCGGTTCCTAAACCAAGCCACTGCGGGGGGTGACCTGCGCGATGCTACTCAAGCTATATTCGACTGTCAAATCGATCCTGCCTCTAGGAACGATTAGCGTTGGTGATCCTCAACTGCCTGCGAATACAGAATTAGGATCTTTGGCGAAACGTATTGCGTTGGTGGCTGAAATTGTCGAGCGTAGTTCGACAGAGAGCGGAAGTCGGCAATCGCTAGCTCTCGCTGCCGTACGTCCTGTTCGCCGGAGAGGAAATAACGGGAGGCGTGAGTGGCTCCGCGGAAGAAATAGGCGAGAGCTATTTTGCGCCCGTGACTGGCGGCATAGACGTCAAATTGCTGCTCGGCCTGTTCATACTGACCTGTGAAGTAGGCCTCGAGTCCAAGGCGTAGCGGCTGCTCGTCCAGTTTTTCCTGCGCGGTCTGCAATAGGATCGGAACGTCGTGATTTGCGGGATCCAGAATCTTAGCCGTCTCCAGCTTGTCTACCGCTGCGCTGTACTGCCCGCCGTTCATCTCTGTGCTAGCTTCGGAGACAAGCTGCTGCGCCACGAGGCGGGGATCCTTCTCCGACTGAACTAGCTTCCTGGCTTCCTCGCGCGCTTGCGCCTCCTTCCGGAGTGCCGCATCAATTTGCTGGAGATAGGTGGCAGCCTCGGCGGAGTGCGGGCTACCATTTTGAATCAAGTTCTGGAAGCGAACTCTTGCGTTCGAGTACTTCTTGTCGTTGAAAGTCTTGACCGCGTCGTCAAAAGCCTGCTGATCGGCGTCGGTCGCCTTTTTCCGGGTCGTGGCCAGTTCGTGCTCTTTGATACGCTGAAGATACACTCGGGCATCGGCGGCCCGCGCACCCCCCGCTTGATCGATTTGGCCGAATTGGAGAGCCGCTTCGCCTTCCCGCCCCTCATTAAACAGGCGAACCGCTTGTTGGTAGAGGTTCTCTTCCCGCAACCGATTTTCGATTTGTCCCAGATAGTCGTCGATTTCGGTGCGGTACTTGGGATGTCTTAGCGCGAGCGCACGGCCCTGCGTAAGCTTCTGCTTGGCTTCATCGAATTGCCCCTGTTTGAACAACTCAGCGCCCTGCTTGTAAAGCTTCTCCTCCTCCTCATACATTCGCCGAACAGAATCGCACGCAGGGTTCAGGTACGTGTGGGTATCTTTGTAACTTGGGCTCTCCTTTTCGATTTGCTGAAAGAGGTCACAGGCCTCTTCCATCTTCGCTTCGTTGAAGGCTTGGACGGCCCTTTGATAGCGATCTTCCAGCGTCTGCTGGGCAAAGGCCGCCGAAGCCAGAAACCCGGCTACGACCGAACCAAGCAGGAGAGGTCGAATAAGGTCAATAGGCCCCGAGCACTTCTTGCACCAGGTCCTCAACCTTTTTTTCCCGAAAGACGCATCCATACGTTGACACCAGCCGTCGCTCTACGGCTGCATCCACTTTGCAACTGGCTTGGCCGTTCTTCAGCACGATCAAGTAGCGTCCGGCTGGCAGCGCCAACCGCAGGGGTGTCTGGCCTGTGACGTTCAGATTTTTGCCCCTCGCATCTGTGACGCTGACGACCTGGCCCCAGGGCGCGGCCGTGAGTTGAACGTACCCCGGCGCGTTGTAACTTTTTACAAACCAGGTGCCAACACCAGCCAGTGCGACCGCGACGACCGTCAAAGCGAGACTAAGAACAATCTGCCGCTTCTTGGCCGGCATGAGCCCCGGCGCGGGTGCGCGCTTGGGCGCTCCGCCGGGCTCCCGCCGTTTTGCCGGAGCAGGGACCCATTGTGGTGCGCTATGTTCGCGTTCGAGTCGCTGTACTTCTTCGCGCAGTGACTTTGCCTGCAGAGCTAAGTCCGGCAGGTCGCCCGACTCCCAATCGACCGACGTAAGTAGTTCTGCCGCGCGCCCGTATTCCATCCGCCCAACAGAAACCTGCGCTTCCTCCAACAGCCTTCGTCGCTCACTTCGTCGAAGCCGAAGTTCTTCTTCCCGCAAGCGCTCCCGGAGCGCCAGAAGCGTCGGATCATCCGGATATGGCTTCAATGCCTGCTCGAGCAATGACTCCGCAGAGCTGAGATCTTCTTCTGTGAAGCATTTTGTAATTTGTTCGGCCGCTGTCCGCACAAAATTGGTCCGATCCAAATGCTGCCGACACTGCGAATAAACACGCTGAAAGGCCTCGTTTTTGAAATAAATCTTGGGAGCGTCGGCGAAAAGCGCTACCGCTTTCGCTGCTTCACCGGACTGAAGCAACTGCAACGCGCGAGCGATGATTTCATCCCGCCGGCGCTCGGAGGCCTCCCGGCGTTCGCGCGTGGTAGCCAGAAGAGCGTCTAACGTGCTGCTTCTCAGCTCGTCCGGAGCTTGTGTGAGGATCTGCAAGGCGTCGTCGTATAGCTCGTCGCGCAGGCAGCTTTGCGCCCGCACAAGCACCTCGTGTTCGCGCTCTCGACGCGAGGTCTCGACCAATAGCGAATTGGCTTGAGCGGCCAAGTCGACTAGCCCGGCAGGCTCCCACGACACGGAGGCGAGCAGCTTCCTCGTCTGAGCGTATTCCATGCGGCCCAGAGCCACTTGGGCTTCCTCGAGCAGCTTGGCCCGCTGCTCACGCAGCAAACGAAGCTCCTCTTCTCGCAGCTGCTTCTCAAGGGATTGCAGCGTTGGATCATCGGGATAGGATTCGAGAGCCTGCTGCAGCAGCGACTCGGCCAAGCTTGTGTCTTGTTCGGCCAAGCATTTCTTGATTTGCTCAGCGCTGCTGCGCACAAAATTGGCTCGGTCGAGACTCTGCCGGCACCGCGAATACACCTGCTGGAAGTTGTCGTTCTTGAAGAAGGCTTTGGGTGCTTTCTCGAACAGCGCTACCGCTTTGCTAGGCTCGTTCTTCTCTAGGAATGTAAGGGCGCTGGCGATAGTCTCTTCACGCCGCCGCTCAAAGGATTGTTGCTGTTCGCGAGTTGTCGCGAGGAGCGCGTTGATTTCACTCGACTTCAGTTCGTCCTGAGCGCGCAACAGAATCTGCTCTGCTTCGTCATATTGTTCGTTGCGCAGAGAAGTTTGTGCGCGAGAAAGGATAGCGTGGATTCGTTCTTGTTGCTGCTGGTCGGCGAAGCGCTCGCGCGCGAACTGAAGCAAATCCAACAGTTCCGCAGACTGCCCACAGCGGGCCAGGCTCGCTTCCAGGGTCTCAATCGCGGAATTGAAGTTCTGCGCTCGAATCTGCGCGTTTGCCTCACGGATCGCCTCGCTACGCAACGCCTCCGAAGCGGCCTGCTCCTGTGCTTCCAAAACAGTTTTGCGCAAAGAGGCCAAGCGAGGATCCTCGGGGACAGCTTGGCAGGCACTTTCTAGAACAGCCAGGGCGGCGGCGTACTCGTTTTTCCGCACAAGCTCGCGAGCCGATTTAAGTTGTTCGTCCACGTAGCTCCGCTTCTTGTGGACCTCCATTCGACGAAGCACCTGTGCATGAAGCCGGATCACCTGGGGTTCGTCGGGAAATTCGTGGACTGCCTCCTCGGCACATTGGACGGCGAGGTCGAAAGCGCTCTTGCTAAGGCTATCCTCAATTGCCGCGATGTGCTTGACAAGCAGCTTGCGGCGCTCCTCCTTTTCCTCGGCGGTGCGAGCCATTCGCGTGAGCGCTTCGATCTCGATATTGGCGGGATCGAGTTTCCGGGCCTTGTCCAGTAGTTCGCTTGCCTTCGCGAAGTTCTTTTCCGCCAGGAGAGTGCGAGCCCCCTCGATATATTGCTGCACCTCACGCACCCGATGTTGCTCAGCAAGCTCGTTGAGAACCCAGTCCCTCATGGTTTTGGCGGCCACGTTCTCTGGATCGAAGGCCAGTACGGCTTCGAGCTCGCTCTTTGCTTGATGAAGATCGGCCTCAGCGGCAAGCTTCTCGGCGCGTTCTAGGTGGCGACGAATCTTCTCGGCGCGGTCTCGTTGTGCTACCGCGAACTGCCGGTACTTCTGCGCCTCTTGATGGGCTGGGTCGAGGCGGAGTGCCTCGTCAAGAACACCCAACGCGTCTTCGTAGTGTTCGCCTTGGATGGCTTCCTTGGCCTGGAGCAGGATTTGTTCAATCTTGTGGGCGCGTTGGCGAGATTGCATGCTCTCGCGAACCTGGGCGAGCAGGCTCTTGGCTAGTTCATGACTGCTGTCGACCTCTAAGACTCTCTGCAGGCAGTCCCTAGCGATTGTGAAGTCTCCTTTTTGCAAGGACTGCTGGCCCTGCTGGAGGTAAACGTCCACAGTGTCGTGCTTCAGGCTATCGGCGGCGCGTTGCAGGTCGAAAGCCACATCTCCGGCAGTCTGATAGCGTTGCTCACGATCTTTTGCCAATGCGCGCAGGACAATCTGCTCGACTTGTGAAGGACATTGAGGAATGTATTTTGTGATGTGCTCGGGCGGGTCGTTCATAATTCTGAAAAGGATCGAGTAGTCATCCTCGCCCGGGAAAGGAGTCTGGTAGGTCAACAATTCATAAAGTACGACGCCGAGAGAAAACACGTCCGAGCGGGCGTCAACCGTCTGGCCTTGCACCTGCTCCGGCGACATGTACCTCACGGTGCCCAGCACCACTCCCGTACGCGTCATCGAGGAAACGCCCACTCGTGCGATGCCAAAATCGACGATTTTGACCTGGCCGTCGCTCAAGACGACGATATTGCCCGGTTTGATGTCCCGGTGCACAACCCCTCGCTGGTGCGCATAATCCAGGCCTTTGCAGGTATCAATAATGATCTGAAGTTTCCTGAGGATGGGAATTTCCCTGCGTTCGGAGATGATCCTTTGCAGATTTTCTCCCTCGAGAAATTCCATGGCGATAAAGGGGATGCCATTGGCTTCATCGATTTCATAGATGGTGACGATATTGGGATGGGCCAGCCTGGCGGCGGCTTCCGCTTCGCGGTAGAAGCGCTTCAAAAGGTTGGGGTTGCTCGTTACTTCCGAATTTGTCGTCTTCAGCGCGACCGGTCTGCCTAGACGGGGGTCCTCTGCTCGGTACACGATACCCATGGCGCCGCTTCCGAGCTCTCCCTTAATTTCATACCTGCCGAGTTTGGTCAACATAGCGTGCTGGGATGCTCATTCGCTCTGGCGGCATTACTGCTGAAGTCCCGCCGGATGGAAATGAACTAGCGGAATCGTACACGAATTTTGCCATCCCATGCCAGCAAAGGCGCTCTCTTCCAAGCTTCCCGCTTCCGTCGCCGAACCGTGCGACCTGTGCAGAGTCGTATATACTCTTCTAGTCGCTCTGACTGCTTCACTCCGCTAGAAAAGAGGACTCCTTCGGTGACATCAACCCATGTGGTCCGGCAAGCCTCGGCCGTTCTGCTGGCCGCGGCGCTATTCTGCTCCACTATCCCTGCCGACGAAGGGATGTGGACTTTCGATAATCCGCCACTCAAACAACTCAAGGAAAAATACAATTTCACCCCCACACAACATTGGCTCGACCATTTACGGCTTTCCTGTGTTCGGCTCAATGACGGTGGCTCCGGCTCGTTCGTCAGTCCGCATGGTCTGCTGCTGACCAACCATCACGTGGCCCTTGGCCAGCTTCAGAAAAACTCAAGTGCCGAGCATGACTATGTCCGCGACGGCTTTTATGCTGTTACGCCCGAACAAGAAATGAAGTCGCCAGATTTGGAGGTCAACGTTCTCGTCTCGACCGAAAATGTCACCGACCGGGTGACTGCGGCCGTACGGAGCGCTAAAAACACGGAAGAAGAATTCGCCAAGCGCAAGGCAGTTATCGCGGATATCGAACGGGAGAGCACGGAAAAAACGGGGTTTCGGTCTGATGTTGTCACGCTCTATTCCGGGGGCGAGTATTGGCTGTACCGCTACAAGAAGTACACAGACGTGCGCCTGGTGTTTGCTGTGGAACAGCAGATCGCATTCTATGGTGGCGATCCGGACAATTTCACCTATCCCCGCTACGACCTCGACATGGCGTTGTTCCGCGTGTATGAAAACGGCAAGCCCATCGACAGCAAGGACTATTTGAAGTGGAATCCGAAAGGAGCCGCAGACGGTGAACTCGCATTCGTTCCC